>Ga0193726_1000565_pt1 | contig 37857 bp, 36 predicted proteins | sample H2c1metaG_FD_144928 | JGI IMG/M metagenome (GOLD analysis project Ga0193726, IMG submission 144928) | Soil microbial communities from a riparian zone of the East river system, Colorado, United States - H2c1 | ecosystem: Environmental > Terrestrial > Soil > Riparian zone | place: USA: East River... | reverse complement strand
TCTTGCCGAACAAAGTGCCTTGCGGTCCACGCAGCACCTCTATTCGCGCGACATCAAGGGTCGACATGACGTCGACGATGCGCGAACCGACATAGATGCCGTTGATGTACTGGCCGACTGCCGGGTTGCTCTCCGGATCCCCGCCGGCGCCCTGGGCGGTAACGCCGCGGATCGACAGGTCGGCGTTGAGCGCGCGTGCGCCGATATCGATGTGCAGGTTGGGCGTGAATTCCGCGATGTCGGTGGTGCTGGTCAGCTGGTGCGTCTCGAGCTCCTTCTCCGACAGCACCACGATCGAGGACGGGATGTCCTGAATCGATTCCTTCTCGCGCCGCGCCGTGACGGTGACCTCCTGCAGTTCGTCCGAGTTTGGCGCCGCTTCCGTTGCGGCCGCCGGTGCCGCGGTCGAGTCTGCGGCGCCGGCCGGCGTCATTGCACCCATGATGCCGAGTAGGCAGGCGGCTGCAATTATCCTGGATACAACCCGTCGAGAGTCATCGTAGCCTTTCATCGTCTTGCTCCCCCAAAGATGCGTGAACAGTCGAACTTACGAATGAATTTGCAGCAATCGCGCAAGGTTGCCGCCGAGTATCGCGATCCTGTCGGCGTCCGACAGCGACGGCGCCGTCGTCACCAAATCAATGGTGTCGGGCCACTCGTACGGCATGTCTGATCCATACACGACCTGCGATGGACCCATTTCAGCAACGAGGTGGCGCAGTCCCTCCACGGAAAAGACCATGGAATCGACATAGATTTGCCGCCGCAGATACTCGCTGGGCGCCAAGGTGTTGGCGCAGGCCGCGTTTTTGCGGAATTTGCAGGCCACCTCGCTGCGGCCCAAATACGAGGGCAGGTATCCGCCACCATGCGCGCCGACGATCTTCAGCAGAGGGAACCGGTCGAGCACACCGTCGAAAATCATGTGCGTGAGAAAGTAAGTGGTCTCGAGCGGATTGCCGATGACATTGCCGAGATCGCCCTTTCCGGCCAGGGCGTTGTCGCGCACGATGTTCTCCGCGCCGCCCGGATGCACGAACACGGGAACGTCCAGCGACTGCGCTTTGGCCCAGAAAACGTCGTATTTCGGCCCGGTCGGCACCTCGCCATTGACGTGCCCGCCAATGGAGGCCCCGCGCGCGCCCAGTTCATGAACTGCCCGTTCCAGTTGGGTCGCCGCCAAATCGGGAAATTGCAGCGCCACCGAACTTAAGCCCACGAACCGATCTGCGTGGTCCTTGCACCACGACGCCAGGCTCTGGTCGTGCAGCAGCACAATCTTCTCAGCGAGCGGCCTGTCAGCCGCGTACCACCAATACTGGTTGACACTCAGCGCTTGGATGTCGATACCGCGGGCATCCATCGCCGCGATGCGTTCCGGCCCGAGGCGCTGAGATGCCGGAAAGTCCCGGGCAAGCGGGGTACCGGCCAAAAGAGGGGCGACCTCGGCAAACGCGCAGTGCGCGTGAACATCGATGATTCGGGCGCGCTTTCCGGCGACGTTGACAGCCCGGCGTTCAGCGGCGGGTGTGACGCCGATGCTGCCCGCACAAGCTGAAACGGCCGCCAGCAGCGTAATGAATTGGCGGCGCGTCGTCATGGGGCCTAAACCAGGCCAGGCCGCCCTCGACGCGAGTCCACTCGAACATTTCGGTCTTCGATTCACCATCCCCCTCCAAATCCGCTCTTGGAATCTGCGCCGCGAACTGCCGCGATAGTGTCTAACGCACCCTTGACACACAGCCTACACCGCCAAACAGATTGATGCAATCGATTGCATAACTTTGCCGACCCGGGATATCAAAAACGTCGTTTGCCGCCGTCCGCGCGGCTCGCTCGGCGAGCCAAACATTAAAATACTGCAAACGATTGCATCGATTTGCGATTCAGAGTAGGTTTCCCCAGGGTTTGGGTTGTGCGGTCGACGAACAACTGGGGAGAGCGCGCAGATGGCTGAATTCTTGTCGGCACGATTGGTTTTGGGGACATTGACTCTTCTATCGATCGCCGGCGGCACCGCGAGTGCGCAAACTCCCACCTCGCCGGTACCCGTCAGCGACCGCGTCATTGCGACGAGAGTGGTTGTGCCAACTGAGTCGGCGGTGACTAACCCAGCGCCTACTGAGCATGGCATACCAGAATATCTTGCGCAGAAAGATGCGCCCTACCTCGTGCTTACCCGGCCGATACCCAAGTCAAAGCAAACCTACGATCTGTATTTGATTCAGACGCGCGACGAGATTCTTGTCCCGATGGCGGTTCGCAAGCCCAACGGCAACGGTCCGTTTCCAGCCATTCTGCTGGGATCCGGCAATGGCGGCGGCAGTTTCATGCGCTTGGACTCCATCATGTACCGCCTCGAACCGATGATCGATCGCATGGTGGCGCGCGGCTACGTCGTGGCCTACGGCAACTATCGGGCCATGGTCATGCAAGGATTCAACGATCACGACGGACGTTCGCACCGGATATACGACATGATGAGCGGCGGTCCGCGCGTCATCAACTCCGAAGCCGCGCTGGATTCCGATGACTACATCAGCATGATTCAGCAGTTGCAGGTGTTGCCGTTCGTGAAAGGCGATGCGGTGGGCTCAATAGGCGTCAGTCACTCGGGCGAACTCATTACCGAAGCGGCGATGTTCACCACCTGGGCTGCAGCGGTGAATTCGGAGGGCGCGAATTGGGAACTCTCGAAGGTGGATCTGATGCGTGCGCCGCACGAAGGCCGCAATCTGATGCTCGAGGAAAAGAATCTCGACGACGTCAAGTCGCTGATGGACAAAGACGCCACCGTGGCGCGCATCAAAAGAATCAAGACGCCGATCCTGCACATGGGCCGGCCCAAGGACGAGTTGTCCGGCCTGTTTCGCGTCATGTATGACTGGTCCAAGGAAGCGGGATTGGATTCCGAATGGGTCGAGTTCGACCACCCGCGTCATGGCTATGCGTTTCTGTATCGCAAGCCGGACGGCAGCTTCCAGCCCGATCCCATCGAGGAACAGGCGTTTGCGTCGTGGATGAACTATATGGACAAGCACCTGAAAGGCACGGGCCAAGCGGCAACAAAGTGATCGCAGCGAAAGGCCGCAACATCGGGCTGACCAGGCGCCCGCTGCTGGGCACGCTGCTGCTGGGCACGCTGCTGCTGGCGCTCGCGCCGCACACGCTCTGGTCGGCTCAACCCGTCTTTCAGCTCACCTCGCCGGCGTTTGAGGATGGCGGCATGCTGCCACGCAAGGCCTCGAACAATATCCCGGGGAATGCGCGTTGCGTCGGCGACAATGTGTCACCGCCTTTGGCTTGGAAGAACGCACCTGCAGGCACCAAGAGCTTTGCGCTTGTCATTGAAAATCCCGAGGGACGCGGCGGGCTTGGCAGCATTCACTGGGTCGCTTACGGCATTCCGCCGCAGATCACGCTGTTTGACGAGGGCGAGGCCGGCCGCGATTCGGATCACTACGTAGGTGGGCAAAACACGCTGAAGAGCGCTCACTATGCCGGCCCGTGCACACCGGCTGGCCGTCCGCAACATTATCTCTTTTATATCATCGCCACCGATCTGGATCCGAAAGCCTTGCCGCCTGGACTTACGCTGCCCGAACTGCGCGACAAGTTGGCAAGACATGCCATCGCGTCAACCGGCCTGGTTGGGCTTTTCGCGCATCCCGACTGAGAGGACAGATCGCGCGCCTGGTTTCACGTCAGCGCCGCGTGCAATGCTGATTACCCGCATTTTCTGACTTATGCAAACGATTGCAGATTCGGTACTATCGCGGCTGTTGCCGGGACGCTATTGCTGCGGCCGCCGGCCAGATCCGAAAAAAACCGACAACTTCAGCAGAGAGGGACTTATGCGCAGAGCGAAATTGACAGGCCTCACCATACCTTTGATTTTGGCCGCGGCGGTCGCCGCTGCGCAGGAGATTCCGTTCGCGCCACCGACGGTGACGCCACCGTACGATCAGATCTCCTTCTCAGAGCCGGTGGCGGGATCGGACATCCCCGTCGACATCATGCTGCTCGAGACCTACGACGGCCTGCTGACACCGATCGGACTGCGCAAGCCGAAGGGTCCCGGCCCCTTTCCCATCGTGTTGTTGTTCAGCGGCAATGGCGGCGCCGGTATTCCTGCGGTCCGCAACTACGTGCACGGTCCCGCCGGCTACACCATGAACAAGTTTCTGGAAGCGGGCTATGCGGTCGCATGGGTGACCTACCGCGCCGAGGCGTGGTTCGCTTACGAGACGGCGCAGCCGCTCAAGGTCTCGCACCATGAGGCCAATCAACTGCTGAACCGCCCGCCCCTGGAATACAACGACCTGATGGCCATCATCGAAGATGTCCGGCGGCTGTCGTTCGTCGATGCGAAAAAAGTGGGCCTCATCGGCAACAGCCATGGCGGCGGGATGATCTTGAAGGCGGGCGCGGAAGGGCTGGATGTGGCGGCCGCGGTGGTCGAGGAACCTGATGCGAGCGAGTTCCTGCAGCTCGATCCGCATGTGTTCGACAAGGAAGAGGCCGACCTGCACTCGATGGAACTCGTCACGCCGCACGTCAATAAGAAAATCGCCATGGAACGTCTGCATCGCATCAAGGTGCCGCTGATTTTCATGAATCGCGACCACGACCACATGCAGGGCCTGTTCGAGACGGCCTCGAAGTGGGCGGAGGAAGCGGGCCTGCATCCCGAGCACATCTCGTACAATCATGACGTCCACGGCTATCTCCTGCGTGTGAAACAGGACGCGAAAGGGGTCTATCAGCCCGATCCGATCCAGGTCAAAGCGATCGATCAGACCATCGATTTCTTCAATCGTCACATGGCTCCGGCGCGCTAGAGATGAAGCCGCTGTCGCAGTTGGCGGGCGCGCTGCTCGCGCTCGCGGCGGCATTCACCTGCGAGGCGGCGTCTGCGAAGGGCGCCGCCTCGTCACCGCAGTACGCGGTGACGATCGAGCACGATGTCCGCATCCCGTTGCGTGACGGCTCGTATCTGATGGCGGACGTCTACCGTCCGGTCAGCGCGGGTAGCGAGAGATTCCCGGTGCTCATGAGCCTGAGCGCCTATCTCAAGGATCTGCAGTACCTGCCGCATGAGGCGCCATTCACACACCAGGAACGGCCGGAGCCCGACTGGTGGGTGCCGCGCGGATACATTCTCGTGTTCGTCGATTCACGCGGTACGGGGAAATCCCCGGGCAAGACCGATATCTGGTCGGCGCAGGAAGCGCGCGACTACTACGACGCCATCGAATGGGCGGGCGTGCAGCCGTGGTCGACCGGCAAGGTCGGCCTGAGCGGCGTCTCGTACTACGCCATTACGCAGTGGAACGTGGCGAGCCTCAATCCGCCGCACCTGACGGCGATCCTGCCGTGGGAGGGCTGGGCGGATCTGTATCGCGATTCGGTGTTCCATGGCGGTCTGTTCAACCAGGGCTTCTATGGGACCTGGTGGCTCGATATGATGGGCAAGCAACTGCTCGAGTCCGCGGGCGGTTCGGGCGCCGCCGGCGCAAATGAGGACCTGGTGCTCAACTACATGCAGCACCAGCTCGACAGCCGTTGGTGGGACGAGGGCAAGGCACGCGCGCAGATGGACAAGATCACCGTGCCGTTTTATAGCTCCGGCAATTGGGGCGGCTGGAATCACCATCTGCGCGGCAACCTGGAAGCTTTCACCCGCGCCGGCTCGAAGCACAAGAAGCTACAGGTGCATATCGGCGGCCACACGGACTACTTCTACGACGAGGAAGGCAGGAACGAGCAACTGCGCTGGTACGACTACTGGCTGAAGGGCATCGACACCGGCATCATGAATGAGCCGCCGGTGAAGCTGTGCGTGCGCACCTCGACGCGCGCGTGCAACTGGCGCTTCGAAAACGAATGGCCGCTGAAGCGCACCCAATACACGCGCTTCTACCTGACCGGCGACAAGGCGAATGCCGTCGGCAACGCGATCCACGACGTCAAATTGGTCTCGAGCGCCCCGCAGACGGCGGGGCAGCTGGACTACGATGCCGGACCCGCCTCGAGCGGCCGCGCGGAGCATGAACTGCCGACGGTTTCGTTCTCGACGGAGCCGCTGACGCAGGACACCGAGATCACCGGCCCGATCAATCTGGTGATGTGGGTTTCATCGGACACCGATGATATGGACATCTTCGCGTTTCTGCGCAAGAGCATGCCGGACGGTTCGGTGCAGACCGCGACGCGCGGAATTCTCAAGGTCTCGCATCGCAAGCTGGATGCAAAGCTCTCGACCCCGCAGCGGCCCTATCACAGCCATGACGAGGAGCAGAAGCTGCATCCCGGCGAGGTCGTGAAGGTCGAGGTTGAGATCTGGCCCACCAGCATGATTTTTCAAAAGGGTTCGCGCATTCGCCTCGATGTGCAGCCGCACGACGGCCAGCACTATTTTTCCGCCTATCATCTGAAGAACAACACCGTGTATACGGGCGGCGAGCACGCCTCCTACGTGCTGTTGCCCATCGTCCCGCCGTCAGACACCGAGAAGGCCGGCAGATCGGCCGCCGGCAAAGAACTCGACACTCGGAAATGACAGAGCTGAAGGTAAACGGGCGAACGTACCGGGTCGATGCGGAGCCCGATACGCCATTGCTTTACGTGTTGCGTGAAGATCTGCATTTGAACGCGGCCAAGTTCGGCTGCGGCATTGGACAGTGTGGCTCGTGCACGGTCTTGGTCGACGGCGCCGCCACCTTCTCCTGCGTTACGCCGATCATTGCCCTCAAGGGGAAGGACATCGTCACGCTCGAGGGGCTGGGCAGCATCGAGAAACCCGGTCCGATGCAGCAGGCCTTCATCGCCGAGCAGTCGGCGCAGTGCGGTTACTGCATTCCCGGCATGATGATGCGCGCGCAAGCCCTGCTGCAGGACAATCCGGACGCTTCGGAAGAGCAGATCCGCGCGCAACTTCGTCCGAATCTGTGCCGTTGCGGCACGCACATGCGGATCCTCAGGGCTGTGCGGCGCGCCGCGCTGCTGATGCAGGCGGAAAGAAAAGCGCATCCTCAAAAAGACAGAAATGCCCGCGCCCCGCGGCAGGGACCTAAGAGATGAGCGGGCGCAAGGTACCCCTGACCCCGCCGACGATACTCCCGTGCTGACGCGGCGGGCAGTCGTTGGCGGTGCCGGAGCGCTCATCGTCAGCTTCACTTTTGCCGGAGCGTGGGCGCAGGAGACCGGCGTCGAGCGGCGGCGGCGCAACGAGAATGCCGGACCGAAGCTTCCCGGCAGCCTCGACAACGATCCGTTTCTGGACGCCTGGATCCGCGTGGACTCGCAGGGCGCCGTCACCGCATTCACGGGCAAGGTCGAGTTCGGCCAGGGGATCAAGACCGCACTCCTGCAGGTGGTGGCCGAGGAGTTGGAGGTGGCGCTCGAGCAGGTGAAGTTGATCACGGCCGACACGGCGGCAACGCCCAACGAGGGGTTCACCTCGGGCAGCCATTCCGTGCAGGACAGCGGCACGGCGCTGCGCAATGCCGCCGCACAAGTGCGTGATCTTCTGATCGCCGAGGCCGGCGCACGTTTCAAGCTGCCCGCCGACCAACTGAGGGCCGAAAACGGCGCGGTCACCGATGCCGGCGGCCGGCGTCTGACATACGGCGAGATCGTCGCGCCGAATCTGCTGCACGTGCGTGCACAACCCACCTCGGCGCTGAAGAGTCCCAACGACTTCAAGCTGATGAGCCGGGCGGTGCAAAGGACGGATATCCCCGGAAAGGTGACCGGCGGCGTGGCCTTCGTGCAGGACTTGCGGTTGCCTCGGATGTTGCATGCCAGGATCGTGCGGCCGCCGGGATACGGCGCGAAGCTGAAAAGCATCGAGACCGGCGCGGTCGAAAAAATGCCCGGGGTGGTAAAAATCATTCGTGACGGCAGCTTCCTGGCGGTGGTCGCCCGGCGCGAGTTTCAGGCGATCAAGGGCATGCACGTCCTGGCCGAGGCGGCACAGTGGGAGGAGAACGCGCACCTGCCCAAGGGCAGCGACGTGGAGACGCTTCTGTCGAGTCTGACGCCGAAGGACACGACCATCTTTGAGACCAAGGGCGCCGCCGATGAGGGTGGCGCCGGCGCGAGCGCGCCGAGCGCAGCATTGCCGGCGAAGTCCGCCGCTATTCAGGCGACCTATACCCGGCCTTATCTGTCGCACGCCTCCATCGGACCGTCCTGCGCGGTCGGCCACTTCGTCGACGGGACAGTCACCGTCTGGACCCACACACAGGGCGTCTATCCGGACCGCCAGGCGATCGCCGAGATGCTCGGCTTCGCGCCGGAGAAGGTGCGGTGTATCCACATGGAAGGCTCAGGCTGCTACGGCCACAACGGCGCGGACGATGCCGCCGGCGATGCGGCCCTGATCGCGGTGTCGATGCCCGGCCAGCCGATCCGTGTGCAATGGATGCGCGAGCAGGAGCAAGCGTGGGAGCCGTTCGGGCCCGCCATGATGGCCAAGGTGGACGCCACCCTGGATCCCGCCGGGCGCATTGCCAGCTGGAATTACGGCGTCTGGAGCAACACGCATTCGATGCGGCCGGGGCCCGCCGGCGCATTGCTCGCGGGCCAACACATGACGCGTGAATTTCCGCCGCCGGTGCCGCGGCCCCTGCCGCAACCCGAAGGCGGCGGCGATCGAAATGCGATCCCCCTGTACGTGCTGCCGAAAGCCAAGGTGGTGCATCACTTCCTGCCTGACATGCCGCTGCGCGTCTCCGCGCTACGTTCTCTCGGCGCTTACCTCAACATCTACTCGATCGAGAGCTTTATGGACGAGCTCGCCCTCACGGCCGGCGCCGATCCGGTGGAGTTCCGTTTAAAGCACCTGGAAGATCCGCGCGCCGCCGACGTGGTGAGGAAGGCCGCCGAGGAGTTTGGCTGGTCCACGCGCGAGCGTGGCGGCCGCGGCCGCGGCTGCGGCTTCGCCTTCGCGCGCTACAAGAATCTCGCCGCGTACTGTGCGATTGCCATGCAGATACGAGTCGACCTCGAGAGCGGACACATCAGCGTCGGGCGAGTCATCGCCGCCGTCGACGCCGGCCAGATCATCAATCCCGACGGCGTGTGCAATCAGATTGAAGGCGCCATCGTGCAATCGTTGAGCTGGACGATGTTCGAGAGCGTCAGCTTTGACGAAGCCCGCATCACCTCCCTCGACTGGGCCAGATATCCCATCATGCGTTTCGATTCGGTGCCTGAGAGTGTCTCGGTCCACCCGCTCGACCGGCCCGGCACGCCCTTCCTGGGGTGCGGCGAGGCTGGTCAAGGCCCCGCCGCAGCGGCTCTGGCCAACGCCCTGGCGGATGCAACCGGCAAACGACTGCGCGATCTGCCCTTATCCCCGAAACGCGTCAAAGGCATGCTCACGGCGGCGCCCTCCTCTGACCTCAAGTCATCGGCGACCCACGCGACGCCGTCCGTGCGGGCCGCCGTGTAGCCGAATGTTGCCGGATGTCGTGCTATGCTTTGCTTATGCAAACGATTGCACCAGTTCGCCGCCGCCGGCCTGTGGCGGCGCTGACTTGCGGCTTGACTCTGGCTTTCGTCCTCGCGCTGCGCGCATTGGGCGCGGACGCCGGGCAGGGTCCTCAGTTCAAGATCGATCCGTGGTGGCCCAAGCCCCTGCCGGAGCACTGGATCACGGGGCGCCTGGGCGCAGTTTGCGTCGACTCGCATGACCATGTCATCGTCACCAACCGGCGCGATATCACCGACGAAGAAAAAGAAACCTCGCAGCAGGCGCCGTCGGTGCTGTTTTTCTCGAGCTCGGGAGAACTGGTCCAATCCTGGAGCGGCGATTGGGATGCCATCCCGGGTGTCATCCACGGCTGCTTCGCCGACCGCAACAATAACATTTGGCTGACCGGCAACGGTGATGGCGTCATCCAAAAGTATTCCCACGACGGCAAGCTTCTGCTGCAAATCGGCACGCGTGGCGTGTTCGATACCGAAGACGGCACGGCCAAGGGCAAGCGGCGCAATACCGGTCATGAGGCTCTGTTCAACCCGGCCGCGGTGGCGGTCGATCCTGACAACGGGGATGTCTACGTCGCCGATGGCTACGGCAATCGCCGCGTCGTCGTGTTCGATCGCGACGGCAAGTTCCTGCGGCAATGGGGGCGGCAGGCCACGGACGAGGAAGCGCGACGGGGAGAGCCGGCCGTTTTTGCGGGGGTCGTGCATTGCATCACGATGAGCAACGCCGGCCTGCTGTATGTCTGCGATCGGCAGGGCGATCGTCTCGAGGTGTTCGACAAGTTGGGACAGTTTCAGCGCAACATCTGGCTTCGCACCGGGACGCCTGAGCTGCCGGACGCGCGCGGCACGGCTTGGTGGGTCGGGTTCTCACCCGACCATGCGCAGAAGTACCTTTATGTCATGAACGGCCGGAACGAACAGGTACACGTTCTCGATCATGCCACCGGCGCTACCTTAAGCAGCTTCGGCCGCCCGGGCCACCAGCTTGGTAATTTCACGCACGGCCACACACTCGCTGTCGATTCCAAGGGCAACATCTACGTCGCCGAGACCGAGAGCGGGCGGCGCATTCAGAAATTCAGTCCGAGCCGCTGAAGCGATACCCGCCAACTGTCGTGCGCCCGGGTGCTCGACCTTGGCAGTGCGACCCGATGCTCGCTCGTGCTTTCTACGAACGTGTTCACGTCGCTCGCGCTCGCTGATGAGCATGAGTTGAGTCGAGTGGCACCCCGACGTCAAGACGCCGAACGGGCTCATGGAGGAATTTGACTCCACCGATGCGGTCGTTCAAATTTGGGCCGGCCCCTACCTCTCGTTCACCGTCCTTTTCGCGAGTGATTTTGCGGATTTCCAGATCCGCGAAATTTTGCGTTTGCTACGACCCGATTTGATCCTGTGTCCCGGCCATCCGCTGCCATCTCGTGACGCGGACGATCTCAGTCATATCGCGTTTAACCATGGTGAGACTACGGGTACCGCCATTGGCGTGGTCAGTTCTGATGGTCCGGGCGAGTTTATGTTTTTTTATCCAGTCTCTAATGAAATCAATGAATTACGGGATGTCGGCGACTCGGAAGCTGAGTCTTTTATCATAAGTTCTGACCTAGCATTTTGCAATAGTTGCGCAATTATTGTAAGCTATCGTCCAACGAGGAGATTTCAGCCATGAGTACTATCCCAATGAACGCCCCAGAGCGGGCGGAGCGCTGGCTTGAATTGGCCCGGGAGTCGCTTGCCGTGGAGGCTCCTGCCACCGATTTTGGGCGGTTCGGCCTCGGCACCGGCGAGGAGTTATTTCGTTCGGGCGTGTCGGTTACCAAGCTCGTTCGTGCTGGCCTCGCCAAGCTGCGCGCTACATGTACCAATTCTTTCGCGGAAGGCTATCTGTCCGCCGTAGCCGATGTCATCAGCGGCTTCGAATTGGGGCTACGACGTCAGCAGTCGGATTTGGCGCAAGCACGCACCAATGCCCCGGGCACCATTCAAGACAAGACTTTGTCTGTGCTTGCGCTGACCGGATTGCGTCGGTCGTCGGATCTTGCCAATGATCTTAAATTGGCTCCGTACGAAATGTCGCGCGTCCTGGGAAGATTGCGCGACGAGGGGCTGGTCGATGTGGAAACGGGTTCCAATGCGCGTGAACGCCTCTATACCGTAACTCCGCGCGGCCGCGCGCTATTTGAACAAGGGCGAGCCGCTCTGCAAACGTCGATCCGTGAACGTTGGGACATTGCATATCGAACAGTACTGGATGGATGGGATTCAACCTGTGCGTTGCACGGACAATCCTTGCCGGCCGACCTGTCGAGAGCATGGCGGGAGGTCCTGTCTCAATCGCGCGCGGCCCGGGACTCCGTCGAGGCGCTGTGTGTAGTGATGGATAAATCCGCTGCCGACAAATCTTCTGACACCGACGCGAATGTCGCCGTCGCAGCCTGCCCAGCATCATGGTCGGCCTGATCGAGCCGTAGCCGGACGCATGATATTCGTCGATCGCGCCCTCGAACCGACGCCGAAGGAACTCCTCGAAGATGGCGTCGCTGCGCTCGACGAATTGCGCAAATTTTTCTCGACCAGCAGTGCCGCTCGCGCAAGCAACAATTCCTTTCAATCGCAACATCTACGCTTCGGACACTGTGAAGGCCGCGCTGCGACGCTTGTTTTCCAACAAGTGTGCATTCTGTGAATCGCCGCTGCTAAAGGGTGGCGAGGTCCTCCATTGGCGTCCGACGAGCCGCGCCGCGCAGCTCAAAGGCGAAGTCGCGCCGCACCACTACTGGTGGCTCGCGTACGACTGGAACAATTTGTACTTATCCTGCATCGGATGCTTCAAATCCAAAGGATCGCGCTTCCCGGTACAGGGCGAGGAGTAACACCGCGGTGACCGCCGGAATGACAAACAACGTCAAGGTCAGGGAGATCCAAAACGGCGCCACGTGACCGGCAGCTCGCGATGCGGCCGTGTAATAGGCCATCACCAGCCCCGCTCCGATGAGGAAGATGCAGAGCCAATAGGCGAGCCGTAGCTGTTTCGGCACCGTTGCAGGACGACGCAGCAGCAGCGCCCTCGCCCACCCGATTAGATGCCCGAACTTTGTGCCTTGCATTAGGTGGGCCCAATACAATTCGAAGAAATCGGTGCGAATACGCCCAGTGTTTTCCGGCGTGGTCAGTCGACGCAGTTCAAAATCTTCCGCGAGTGGGTAGGGCTTGCTCCACATCGCACCGGCGTTCGGATGCTGCAATTGAATGGACTTATCCGTCTGCCACACTGTTTTCACAAACGAACGCAACGTCTCCATGGGACGTTGCTCGCCGATGCCATGAATCAGCAAGACCGACTGTTTGCTCATATGACACCCGAACCCTTGATCCATCAAAGTTTCTGGTTGGTATGGTAATCCCATCCTCGATTTGCTGCCTCAATATCTGCGCTCCGCGCTTCCGATTGCACGTTATTGGCGACCGTACCGGAACGGAATTTCCAGGGATGGACTTTCGGCATCGCCTGCGACGGGCGCTCCTTGAGAAGGGTTCTGCATGAATGCACTCATTCGAAGCTTCCGTAGGGTTACTCTCCTCTGGTTCAGGATCACACCACCGGTTATGGCGCTCACCTCACGCTGTCCACGATTCGCGCAAACAGTAGCTGCATAGACCCGCACGCGTCCCGCATCCGGTGAAGCGTCGGCCAGCGATAAAACGATAGCTGGGTGATTCTTCAAGTGTTTGGGTAAGGGATGAAAGCCTTAACCTCAGCGTTGCCTGTGCCACGGTTGGCGGAGTTCGGACCTTTACCAGATGAAGCCACTAGGAAATACTCCTTTACTAAGCGTTCGAGTTAGTAAAGAATGCTTTCTTTAGGGAGGCGGAAATGCGAGTTACAGGACAGACAATAAAGAGGACCGTGTCAGGCGAGGAAGTCGCCACGTTTGTTCCCTTCCCGCTCCCGCCTCGCAAACCTGTACTGAATGTGGACGGTGACCTTGCCGCGGCGCTCAGGCGCGCCGAGAACGGCCTGGCGCGTCTTGAAGTTGCCGGGGAAATGGTCCCGTCAGTCGACTGGTTCATCTATGCCTTTGTCCGCAAAGAGGCGGTCATCTCCTCTCAGATTGAGGGCACGCAAGCGACCCTTATAGATCTCTTTGAGTATGAAGCCGAACAAGCTTCCCGAGTGGCCGGCGATGACGTATACGAGGTTTGCAATTACTTGGACGCAATCAAGTATGCGCGAGAGCAAATAAAGAGTGCTCGCGGGCTGCCGATCTCCATGCGTCTGCTGAACGAGGCACAACGCCGTCTAATGCGCGGAGTTCGTGGTGCGAACAAGCAGCCCGGCGAAATTCGCCGTAGTCAGAACTGGATCGGTGGAACGCGTCCCGGCAACGCCGCTTTCGTTCCAGCGCCGCCGGAGGAGCTAACAGGGCTCCTGGCAGACCTCGAGAAATACCTGCACAAGGAGAATGGCCTGCCGCCCCTCGTCCGCATTGGACTAGCACATGTTCAGTTTGAGACCATCCACCCCTACCTCGACGGGAATGGGCGTATCGGTCGGCTGCTCATCACCTTGCTTCTCGAGCATTGGAAGTTGCTGTCGGCGCCACTTCTGTATCTCAGTCTCTTCTTTAAGCGTCACCGCGCCGAGTATTACCGGCTGCTCGGTGAAGTGCGAAAAAGTGGGAACTGGGAAGCCTGGATTGGTTTTTTTTTGGAAGGCGTGGCGACAATCGCCGACGAGGCTGTCATTGCCGCCCGAGAGGTCTTCGCACTGGTCTCTGCAGATCGCCAGCGCCTAATGGTGGCGCCGGGCACCTCCGTTATGGCAATCCGGCTGATGGATCGACTGCCGATACACCCTGTCGTTAACATTCCGACAGTAGTCAAACTACTCAAGACAACAAAGCCCACCGCTGGCAAGGCCGTCCAGCTTCTGGAGAATTTGGGCGTGCTTACCGAGACTTCTGGCAAACAGCGCGATCGAACTTTCGCATACACTCGTTATCTTGAGAAGTTGAGATCTGGCACGGAGGTCGAAAGATAGAGCAAACTCCCCGGTCAGTGCCATCCCGCAATTGTCCCGCAAACGCATCTAAGCGGCGAAAGGAAGCGCGCTGATCTAACGATTTCATAGAGCTTCAGCTGGTGCGAACGCTCGACCGTGGTATTGCCTATGCCACGGTCGGCAACGCAAATCGTCTGCTCAGTCGTGGACAACCGCACGCGAAGATAGGCATCCCCGCGTTATCCCTCCAATGGGTGTCGTCAGCAAAGCTGCTAGAATTGGCGGCCGCCCAGCAACCATCCCGCGCGATAGGTACGTGTTGCTGGCTACCGTAGCGAGTTCGATTTCATGAAGTTTACGGATCTGTCGCTGCCACCCGAACTCATAGTCGCGCTCGCGAAGCAAAAGATATCCGACCCCAGCCCGATTCAGGTCGCGGCAATTCCGCCGCTCGCTGCCGGGAAGGACGCGTATTTGCGAGCGGAGACGGGTACCGGGAAAACACTGGCCTATCTGCTGCCCCTCTTTACGCGCATTGATCCTACGCAAGCTGCGACCCAGGTCGTGATCGTGGCGCCAACCCACGAACTAGCCATTCAGATCCATCGTCAATCCTGTGAACTTGCGCTAAACGCAGCGCGCGCCATCCGCTCGGTGCTGCTCATCGGTGGTACGGCGACCGACCGACAGATCGAGAAGCTCAAGGCCAAGCCGCACGTCGTGGTGGGCTCGCCCGGACGCATCGTGGAACTCATCGAGCGGGGCAAGCTTAAAACGGCGCACGTCCGCGCCGTCGTCATCGATGAGGCCGATCGACTGCTGAACGACGAAAGTCTGAATTGGATTCAGAAAATCGTCAGCGCCGCGCCGCCAGGTCGACAGCTGATTTTCGCATCGGCGACGATTGAGCAGCAGACTCGCCGGGTCTTGGAAACACTGGCTCCGGATGTCCTGATGCTTCGCGCGGGTGCGGCGGCGGTCAACGAGAACATCGAACATCTGTATCTGGTTTGTGAAAGCCGGGACAAGCCCGACATGTTGCGCAAGCTGCTGCATGCGTTCAATGTGCCGCGCTCGATCGTGTTCGTGCATCGCAACGATGTTGCGGAAGAGGTCGCCTCGAAATTAACCCATCATAAACTAGCTGTTGCGGACTTGAATTCCGAGCTGTCCAAGATGGACCGCAAACATGCGATGGATGGAATTCGCAGCGGCGCCATCCGCGTCATGATTGCATCCGACCTAGCGGCCCGCGGACTCAACATACCCGGCGTAACCCACATCTTCAATCTCGACATCCCGACGATGAGCAAGGCCTATCTGCACAGGGTCGGTCGCACGGCCCGCGCCGGCGCACATGGCACGGCAGTGTCACTGGTCACTGAAACCGAGGCCCGCCTCATCCGTCGATACGAGCAGGACCTAGGAATCTCCCTGCAATGCATACGCCTTCGTAACGGCGCAATCAGTCCCGCGTCCATCCCGCACTGACCATAACCCAATCAATCTGAGCGCTATCTGCAGCGTTACTTACCCCGAAAGGTTGAGGCATCGCTGGCCCAGTTCTCATCGAGATGCGTTTGAGCGAAATCCCGCAGGACTGGTATTGACGCAGCCTATTGGGTGCGGACTGTGGCCTACCCAAGCGAGCCCTTCGCAGGTCCTTGCCGCCAAGCATATAGCGCTCCCGTGGTAGCTAGGATGATTCTCCTAATTCGCTAGCTATCAAACGCCTAACGCCTCTCGGAATCCTATGTATAAGGTTGACAATTAATTCCTTATGGTTGACAATCGTCGTCAATAAAGTTGTCAATATTATGCGTCTATGTTGACAAGCCCCAACGTTGAGGTTGCAAATGACAAAGAGAATTCGTGCCAGAGGCGAAGACGTTCGCAAATACATCCTGGAACACCTTGAAAAACATCCGCACGATCTAACCAAATTTGTTGCAGACCACTTTGGAATAACGAGGCAAGCAGTCAATAAGCATCTGCAAAGGTTGAAATCTGAGCACGCGGTGGTTGAATCCGGCCAGACACGGAATAGGACCCGAAAGCTAGCCACATTAGCCGAGTGGGACAAAACCTATGCAATCGCGCCAAATCTCGCCGAGGATCTGGTGTGGAGAGATGACGTCAGCAAGGTGATCGGAGATATGCCTGAAAACGTCCTTGGAATTTGGCACTACGGCTTTACCGAAATGTTCAACAATGCCTTGGACCATTCCGCTGGTAGTAGCGCCTACCTAGCAATTAGACGGAACGCCGTGGATACGGAAATGGTCATGCACGACAACGGCGTAGGCATATTTAAGAAAATACAAACGGAACTTGGTCTTCTGGACGAACGGCACGCAATTCTTGAATTGGCGAAAGGGAAACTCACAACTGATCCAAAGCGGCACACAGGCGAGGGAATCTTCTTTTCTTCCAGAATGTTTGATCAATTCGACATCCTATCTGGGGGCGTCTTCTTCTCCCACAAATTCGAGGCAGATGATTGGATCCTGGAGCGAGACAAATTCCGCGATGGTACTTCCGTTTGGATGAAATTGAATAATCACACTTCCAGAACGACAACCAAAATATTCAATCAATATTCAACCGGCGACGAGTATGGATTTACCAAGACCGTTGTTCCAGTCAACTTAGCTAGATATGGGAATGAAAACCTGATCTCACGTTCCCAGGCGAAACGGTTATTAGCTCGTGTAGAACTCTTTAAGACAGTGTTACTCGATTTTAGTGACGTTCCGACTATTGGACAGGCGTTTGCCGATGAAATTTTCAGAGTATTTGCAGCTAGCCATCCTAGAATAGAGCTCGTCCCAACTCACGCGAGTTCGGAAGTGAAAAGAATGATTGACCGTGCGCGCGCGGTAGGCTCCGAAAACTCTTCATAACTGTGTGAGAGCGAAAGGAACTCCTGCTCCCGCCACGACCGCAATTGGATTCCTAAATCCGAATCCACGCGTAAAAATGTCAGTGATTTCGCGTGCAGGTCTGCGACTCCCGTGCTGGATTCGGAAGTATGACTCAAGGATTTCGCCCAACGCAATCATTGCGGCCCCTCGGTTGGAGACGAGAGTTAAGGTGTCGATTCTCCTTGAGCCTCTAGCGGTGAGGGAGGGGCTCGAAGCTTCGACTTTGGCATTACTTATGCCAGAGTTGGCTGGGCGGCTCTTGCTCCGACTGCACTTCTTGGTTGCCTGGCCGCGTGCTTCCGATAGTGTTTACCGAGTAAAGGATAGACAGAAACGCCTGGGATTCCAGCCAGTCAACGGCCGGTTACTTTTCAAACCACAACGGCCGCAGGAAGACAGGCTTACGTTTTCCCAGGAAGGCGGCGATGCCCTCACGGCTTTCCCAACCCGCGGCGGCAAGCGCAATGGCACGCGCCTCAGTCGACATCTGCGCTTCGAGGCCGGTAACCGAACTCTGTAGAAGCAGCGCTCGCGAAGCCCCGATGGCCGCGGTTGCTGATTCCGCTAATTGGGCTGCCATCTTGGATCCCGACTCAGGCAGTTGATGATCTTCGACCAATGAAGTGACTAAGCCAGCATCAACGGCCTCCTGAGAAGTGACGCGACGATTCCTGATGACCATATCCTGAGCCATTCTGATTCCGACCAGCCGCGGCAGCAACCATGTCGTTCCCGCGTCCGGCGTCAAGCCCAATGCGCCGTAGCCAACTGTAAAATGAGCAGATCGCGCAGCGATGACAATATCGCCCAGCATAGATAAGCCCAACCCGGCGCCAGCCGCAGGCCCGTTAACCAGGACGATGAGGGGCTTTTGCAGTTTTGCCAGCACCATGCAAGCCGCATGCAGGCTGTCGGTCAGTTGCGTGACCAGGCGAGGCAGGTGTGCGGCGGCCGCACCAAACAGTTTCACATCCCCTCCTACGCAAAACATTCGCCCCGCGCCGGTCAATACAACGCAGCGGATTCGCTCATCCGCATCACAGTTCGTCGCCGCTTGAGCAAGCAACTGCGCCATTTCCAAATTAATCGAGTTGCCGGCCTCTGGCCGATTGAGCGTAATCGACGCTACCCCGCTGTCGACGGCAAGCGTTACCGCTGCGGAAGTCACAGATCCCGACACTGAGGTGAGAGACCGATCATTCTACCTATCGGCCAAAAAACACAGGCGGGCGTTTTTCGAGAAAAGCATTGACCGCCTCAACGTGATCCTCTGTGTTATGCGCCAACGCCTGGTACGCTGCAGCGATCTCGAGTGAGGTAGCCAGGCTCACGTGCTGGCTCTCGCGCAGTAATCGTTTGGTCAAACGCAAGGTTTGCGGAGGCAAAGCAGCAATTCGCCCGGCAAACTGTCGAGCTTCAAGCATGAGTGATTCGTGCGGCACAACCTTGGTCACAAGTCCAATCGCCTTTGCCTCCGCGGCATCGATGGTTTCCGCCGTCAGCATGAGTTCCATCGCTTTTGCCGCGCCGACAACGCGAGTCAGCAGCCACGCCCCGCCGTCGGCGGGAACGATGCCCAGCTTCGCAAATGAACTCGCAAACTTGGCATTGTCCGACGCTATGCGAATGTCGCACATGCACGCTATATCCAGGCCCGCGCCGATTGCGGGACCATTGACCACTGCCACGGTCGGTACTTCCAGATTATAGAGCGCCAATGGAATTTGCTGTATGCCGTTTCGATATGCATTTCGGATTTGCATCGGCGATCCTGCCGAAAAGCTTTTTTTGTCGCGCATGTGTTTGACGTTGCCGCCCGCTGAAAAGGCGGTGCCTGCGCCCGTAAGCAATACCAGCCGTATACTCGTATCACGAGTGATCCTATTGCACACATCGACGAATTCCAGCATCTGCACTTCCTCGGAGAGCGCATTGCGCTCATCCGGCCTATTCATCGTCAAGGTAACGATGCCGTCGCTTTCCCCATAGATCAGAAAATTGGTCATGATTATCTCTCACCGCTCCGGCTGATTTTGGATGTTTCTGTCTTATCGCCTAATCATTCAGGGAACAGCGGCGCTGTGCCTTCTGTCACCGTCGCCCATAGACTGCCCCTTCGACAAACGGCCGCGCCGAGCACCTCGGACCACCATGAGCCACCACCAAATTCGGCACGCCAAGACCATAGACGCCGAGTGGAAAAATGCAGCAAGTGCTCATAGGTGAATCCCATCGCGCCATGCACGGCATGTGCGATGGATGCTGTCCTGCCGATAGCCTCGCTTACCCGAACCTTCGCCGCCGCAATGGCCATTTGCTCCCGCACCGATCCCGCTTGCTGAAATGCGTAGCGCGCGGAAGCGCTACTTGCCGCGGAGTCACAGCCCAGCAACGCAATCTGCTGTTGTATCGCCTGGAATTTCGCGATGGGTCTGCCAAATTGCACCCGTTCAGTGGCGTACTTCACGGAGCTTTCGACCAGAGCCTCTATCGCCCCGGCAGCTTGAGCGCTGCGCAACATTGCCCCGTAAAAGCGAAGCGGACGCGGTGGAAAAGTCGCCGGAAGGAACCCCACGGCCGTCGCGGCATGATTTTCCAGGATCACGGAATCCCGCGGCTCACGCGCCATATTGAGATCGCACTGTTTTTCAAGGCTTGCCAATTCGAACAAAGCGATCTGCGGTCCATCAGCAGTGCATACTTCCGACACGCAATAATCTGCGAAACGCGCCCAGGGCACATGCCCTAGTCTGCCAGTAAGCTGCCATGTGCCCGTCGATCGGTCGGCCCGCAGCGGTGCATCGACAGCCCCAGACTCAACCGAAGGAGCCGGGTCTGCAATCGTGATCGCGCCCGCCGGCACCTCCAGTCCCGACTGATCGAGAAGCCACGCGGCAAGTAAGTTTTCAGGAAGCGGCAGGGGTAGAGCACACTTGCCCGAGACTGCAATCAAGGGATAGGCATCCGGCCAACTCAAACCGGAGCCTCCATGAATCTCGCTCACCAGCGCATGCGGAATTCCGTGCGATGCGATTAGCTTCCACAAGTCTCCGCACCAGTTGCCCGACTCGGCATCCCTCAGCAGCTTAGGCGTAACGTAGTCGCCGAGAAGGCGCGAGATAGTGTCTTCTAGAATTTCGCGCATCAGCGCAGGCCCATTCCACGGGCAATGATGCCTCGCAGAATCTCGCGCGTGCCGCCGCGCAATGAGAAAGACGGGGCAACCTGTGTAATGTAGGCGAGCACACGCTGATAGTCCGACGACGCCAGGCTCGGCTGCAGATCAACCAACGACTGTGCAATCTCCGGCATCGCTTGCTCAAACTCCGTCCCGAGATCCTTGAAACACGCCGCTTCGAGCGCCGGATTCTTCTTTTGCTGTAGTTGTCCTGCAATCGCGAGTGACATTTGCCGCAGCACGATCATGTGGGCGACGAGCCGCCCGACTGCCATCTGAATCCGGCCGGCGGGCTCGCTGCCCACCCTATTCAACAATTCATGGAGCAGCGCTATCGTGCTGAGATAGCGCTCGGGACCGCTGCGCTCGAATGCCAGCTCCGATGTCACCTGGCTCCAGCCTCCCCCCTCTATGCCAATCAGGTTATCAAGGGGCACGAGGGCATCCTCGAATACGACCTCATTGAAATGGAATTCGCCGGTGAGATCGCGGATTGGCCTCACGGTGACGCCCGGAGCCCGTAAGTCGATGACTATTTGCGAAAGCCCCTGCTGCTTCTCGGATCCCGGGGACGTGCGTAGCAACGCAATCATGTACTGGCAGCGGTGGGCGTTCGTAGTCCACAACTTGGCGCCATTAACCAACCAACCATCGTCTGTTCGCACTGCGCGACTGCGGGTCGCCGCCAAATCAGAGCCGGCATTGGGTTCACTCATTCCAATGCAAAAGTATGATTCGCCGCGGCAAATAGCAGGCAAAAATCGCTCTTTTTGTTCTTGCGTACCGAAGTTCAGTATGAGCGGTCCGCTTTGGCGATCAGCCGTCCAGTGCGCCAGTACCGGCGCCCCCGCCGCCAGCAGCTCTTCGACTACGACGTAGCGCGCCAGCGCACTCTCCTCTGCGCCACCGTAAGACCGGGGCCATGTCATTCCGATCCACCCGCGCTGCCCGAGCTTGCGGCTGAATTCACCATCAAAACCCATCCAGGAAAAGGCCCGATCCACGGCAGAGATGCTGCTTAGGGCCTCGTTCAGAAATTCTCTTACCGGCTCGCGAAAGGCTTCGGCCGCCGGTGGCAAGTCAATGGGTTGAAATCCGTCGGATAACATGCGAACGAGTCCCCGCGCCAACCTAACGTCGATTCTTAAGGCATCAGAGCGCCTTCATCATGCGATTCCCCGCCCTTCGCCAGACCTGCTCCAGCCCCGCGCTGCGCCGGCGCAGCCGCCCACCAGGGCTCGCCATATTTCGATTCTACGATATCCTCTTCGCAATGGCGAACGGCATTTCGCTAATAGAATGGCGGCGGCCGATTAAAACAGCATTGCCGGGAGTTGCGAAATCAGGAAAGTACAGGACCCAAATCGGTGCTCAGTGCAATTAGCGAGCGCGCGATGCGCTTTATCGTCGCCGGGTCATGCTGGCCACGAAACATTATTGCTACTATCGAGTGGGATACACGACCGGTTCGATCGAAAATGGGGGCCGCCACAGTCGTAGTGCCCGCGCTAAAACTGCCATCATCCATCGCCCAGCCGCTTGCCACAGACTGCTGAGCGTCGCGCCAGAATTCCTCAAAGGACAGTCGCTTGGCCCAGCGTAAGTTGCGAAATTTCTCGCGAATCTCGTTTTTCGTGAGCCCCAAATAGCTGGCTACCGCCCTTCCGGTCGCTCCGAGCAACAACGGCAGCCGCTGGCCGGTGCGTAGGTGAATCTGTAGGTCAGCAGAACTGTTTTCGACCATCACCAGCAACATGCGCTCATCGCCAACCCTTCGCCAAAGAAGCAAAGTCACCCCGTAGCGCTCCGCTACATCGTGGATCTTCGACTTAAACGACTCCAGCCGATCGCGCTCGCTCAACGCGCCCTCTGCGAGCTTCACAATGCCCAGCCCCACCGCGTAGGACTTTGATGCATCATCAAAATCTATGAGTCCCTCCCAGACCAGCGTACGAAGTATGTTAAAGCAGGTGCTAGGGTTAATGGACAGCTCGCGCGCCAGCTGCGTAACAGTCGTGGGCTGTCGATTCTTACTGAGAAACCGGATTATCTCGAATGCATTGGAAACCGGCTTTACACGATTCACGAAGGTCTGGCCCGACGCACGGGAACCGGGTGTCGCCGGCCAAGCTCCGCTTGCTTGTTTGTTAGAGTTATTTGTCATGGAAGTAATTGAATTGGATAGCTGATCCAGAATACCTTATCAAGCAGCCGACTTTAGGTCCAATACCACGCAACCCCGACCAACCAGCCAGCACCCACGCCTTACATATCACGCGCGATGATCTCGCGCATGATCTCCGAACTGCCACCATAGATGCGCATAATTCGCGCATCGCGCCATGCGCGACTTACTGTGTATTCGCTCATAAAGCCATATCCGCCGTGCAGTTGCAACAGATCATCCAGTATCCGGTTCTGCATTTCGGAACCCAACAACTTGATCATCGCCGCCCGCACGGGCGTCAGTTCTCCGCGCAGATGTTCGGCCAAACAATCATCTGCGAAGCACCGGAGCATTTCCGCTTGCGCGCGTGCATCGGCCAGTTTGAACTTGGTGTTCTGAAAATCGAACAGCAGCTTGCCGAAGGCTTTCCTCTGCTTGGCGTAACTCAGAGTTAGCTCCAGCATCGCCTCAATCGAGGCCACCGCGCGAAGTCCGATCCCCAGCCGCTCTTGGGCAAGTTGATGCATGAGATATGAAAACCCCTCGTTCTCTTCGCCGAGGCGATTTGATATCGGCACTCGGACACCGTCGAAAAACAATTCCGCGGTGTCCTGTGCCAATAATCCGATCTTGTCGAGCTTGCGACCCTTATTGAATCCGCTGGTGCCGAGTGGCACCAAAATCAGCGACACGCCCTGGCGACCCCGCTCCGGATCCGTCTTGGCGGCAACTATGACGAGGTCGCAATTAAAACCATTGGTGATGAAGGTCTTCTGCCCATCAATGACATAGTGGTCGCCGTCGCGCCGTGCGCTGGTGCGAATGGCCTTTAAATCGCTTCCGGCGCCGGGTTCAGTAAGCGCTAAAGCCGCTATTACTTCGCCGCTGGCCATTTTAGGCAGCCAGTCGTGTTTCAGCTCTTCGCTTCCGTAAGCCAAGATATATGGCGCTGCGATGTCGCTCTGCAAAGTAAATCCCAGCCCAGTGGCATTCACCCGAGCGATCTCTTCAAGCACAACTGCCGAATAACCGAAGTCTCCCGCTGCACCGCCATACTTCTCCGGCATGGTAGGGCACAAAAAACCCAGACTCCCGGCTAGCTGCCAAACATCACGTGGTACGAATCCGCTCTTCTCCCATTCGCCATGGTGGGGCACAACATGTTCCGCAAGGAAACGGCGAAAATTTTCCCGGAATATCTCGTGCTCTGATGAAAATACGGTTCGTTTCAAACAAATTCCCCACGGGGCATGGCCGGCGGCATATTGATGGTCAACGGGCCAGATGAGTACGCCCGGTTTAAAACGCCGGTGCGCGGCCTCCATTCTTCCAATAAAATGGCATTCTGCAAATAAAATCAGATAATTGCAAGAAGAAGTGGCCCGCTGACGCCGTAATCGGCGATTCACGCCGCCGGCGCGTGCAGTGAACGCAGTACGTCGCGCCCCTGAACCGGGTCGGGCCCTACATCGAGCGCTTCCGTGACCCTGGCAAGCATCATATAAAATCCGATGTCCACGATTGCCTCGATTAGCTGAGTTTCATCCAAGCTGCGGCGCACGGCCGCGTACGTCGCATCGTCGACGCGCACGTTTTCGACCACAGCGTGCGCAAAACGGAGAAGAGCCCGGTCGCGCTCGTTGAACGCGTGTTCGAACGCCAGCTCCTCGATTGCGCGGATTTCTTCATCGCTGACACCCACAGCTTTCGCGATATCGACGTGCTGCGGCCATTCATAACGACCATTTTCGAGGCGTAGGGCCAAGAGAACCATGAGTTCGCGACTGCGAGCATCAAGGCTTTGCTTACTTAGGATTTGGCCCCCCAAGCGCATCACGGCCAGGACCACGGAATCGGCTCGAGCCAGTAATCCGAAAAGGGTCATCCGGCCTACCGGGGATTGCAATGCCCGCAGCCCGTCGCCGGAAGCCTGTGCGGGGTCCAGCGGCAAAATACGCATCGTCATTCGAGTAGTCTCCTCTCCCCCAATGTTTTCCCGAAGCTTGGTGGCGAACGCGTGAGATTGCACAATGCGCTGCGATACGTCACGAGGCTGCCCAGCCGCGATCCAGGATCAGCTTGCCGCTTTCCAAACTGGTAACGCCGAATGCCCGGCCATCGGGTTCCTCCCATATAACGCAGCGCACCCGCTCGCCGGGAAGCATCGGCGCCGTGAATCGCGCTTCAATGAAGTCATAGGCTCGAAAGCCGGCGGCGATCAACGCGTAAGCGGCCATGCCAAACGTCGCAAGTCCGTGAAGTATCGGTTTTGCAAATCCTGCGGTCTTTGCTACAACTGGGTCTACATGCAGGGGGTTCAGATCCCCGGATAATCGAAACAGAAGCGCGGCTTCCTGGCGCGTTGACAGCGTTGCTATCTGATCAGGCTTTCGCCCGGGCAGAGGCCTAGTCGCTACTGCGTGCGGTTTATCGTCGCTGCCCATTCCTCCCTCGCCTCGGCAGAAGATCACTTGGCGAGTGGTCGCCAACTTGTCGCCCGTCGCGCTGTCCGTAAGCACTCGCACAGTGTGAATCAACACGCCCCGACCCGGCCCTTTGTCCTCGATCGCGTCCACACGCAACCGGCTGGTCACAGACCCAGCACAGGGTAACTTTCGATGTAGGGCAAGTGACTGGCCTGCATTCACTACGCCCGCACGGTTTATGCCGTAGACAGGATTAGCCCACCAGCCTGAGGGGTAAGCGAGCATGGTTGCCATCGTAGGCACCGTATGCAAGCCTTCTTCATACACGTAACGCAACGCCTCGGGATCGACTGCCGCGTCGCCCGTGCCGATGCCAATTCCGAGGGCGTACAGGATGGTGTCGCGTTCAGTGTAGGACTGATGAGTCTCAATCGTTGCGGCACGCAAATTGGCAATATCGATGGCCACACGCGCTGCCTAGCGCCGAAATTGTTGGGTGTTTGGTTTGCGCTTTTCCATGAAGGCTGTGGCGCCCTCGGTCATCTCGGGGCCTCCCGCTAAACGCAGCATTGCCTGTTTGGCATGCTCCATCGTCGGCGTGAGCGAATCCCACCAGACATTGGAGCAAATCTTCGTGATTTCGATATACGAGGGGAGCTTTTCCAAGATCTCCTGCGCCCATCGGCCCACTTCCGCTCTCAATTCGTGATGCGGTACGACCTTGTTGATCCAACCCATCTCGTACGCTTCCTGTGCCGTGTACTGGCGGCACAACATGCACACTTCGCGCGCCCGCTTCTCGCCGATGGTCATGGCGAGAAGATTGTTGCCGCCGTACATGGGCGAAGAACCAACCTTCGGCCCTGTTTGGCCGAATTTCGCGTGCTCAGAGGCTATCGCCAGATCAGAGCAAATGACCAGCTCGTTGCCGCCGCCTATCGCATAGCCGTTCACCGCCGCGATAATCGGCTGGGGGACTTTGCGCATCATTTGATACAACTCTTGAGAGATGTTGTAGAGTTTGCGCGCTTGCAAGACAGTGAAGTTCTGAAGGTCGCCAAGATAACCACCCGCGCAAAAGGATTTGTCGCCGGCACCTGTAATCACGATCACACCAATCGTCGGGTCATAACCCGCCGCCTCGATCGCATCGCGCAGCGCGCCAAATGTTTCGTAGTCAAACGCATTGAAGCGGTCCTCACGATTGAACGTGATCCACGCGACCCCGTCCTTTTTCTCGACGAGGATCTGCTCTTTTGCCGAAGCGCTCATAATTGCTCTCCTTGAAAATTCTTGCTCATCAGCCACGCAAAACAAAGCGTGGCACTACGGTGCCGTCGATGAGGGTCGACCATCTGACGATCACAGGCATGCCGATTCGCAGCGCACTGATTGGGGTATCGATGATGTTGCTGACGAGACGTACCCCGTCTGCATCCGGCAATGCGATCACGGCCGGAACGAAAGGCAGGCGCGTTTCCGTCGCTTGTCCCGAAACGCGCCGCACGATCGTAAAGGTGTAAAGCTCGCCATGACCGGAGAGGCGTGGCCACGTAACCATCTGCGATAGGCAGGTCGGGCAGAACGGGGTTGGCGGCATGCGGAACACACCACAATTTCCGCAACGACACGCTACCAGCTCGCGGCGGCCCGCAGCGTCCCAAAATGGCTTGGTCCAGCTATCGGTACTCAGCTGAAATGAACCGGTTGGCGGCTCTTGGGCGATTTCGGTCATGGTATCGTTACCGTGCGAGTATCAGGCCGCTGACGGGCAAGGTTGACGGGCCGCCCGTTACCAGACCGATTTCTGCTCCGGTAACTTGGTTGGCGGCCGTGCCGCGTAGTTGTTCGACAGCTTCTCGTATGTGGGTCATGCCCCAAATGTAGCCGCCGGACAATTGACCGCCATCGGTGTTTATCGGCAAGCTGCCTTGGCGGCCGATTGCGCCGCTTGCTACGAACGGTCCACCCTCACCTTTGGCGCAAAACCCGTAGTCTTCAATCTGCATGATGACCTGCGACGTAAAGTGATCATAAAACTGGGCGAAGTCCATATCTGCGGGTCCGACACCGGCTTCTTGGTACAGCCGCCGTGCAATTGCGGCGTGCCCCGAAGATGCGAATGTCTCGTCAGGCATGTTCATCCAATACAATGATCGACCCCAGTCACGCGCGCCACCGTGGACGCTGGCGAGGACGCGCACGGCAGGATGCCGTAAATCGCGGGCGCGGTGTGTTGAAGTGATGACGGCGGCAATCGCGCCGTCGTTCTCCAGACAGAAATCGAACAAGCAGTGCGGTTCAGCGATCATAGGCGCATCGAAATAATCGCGATGCGTCATGGGCTTGTGCATTACGGCATGGGGAGTGGTCAGTGCATTGGCGCGTCCGCTGAGCGCGACTGCCGCAAAATGCTCGCGGGTCGTACCGTAAAGATGCATGTGGCGTTGGGCGAGCATTGCAAACATGTGACCCGGCCCGATGAGACCGACGGAAGAGAAAAAAGAAGTTTCAGGGGTCGAGGCGTAGCCGGAGGTAATGGCGCCAAAGCGCTGCGCAATTTGCTGCAGACCTCCCACGCATACGACAGTGCCGGCCAATCCAGCAACAACCGCTGAGGATGCCAGCCCGATCGCGCCCGCCGAGCCGCCCCCGGTTCCAGTGATACATGCGGAGAAGCCAACTTCTGGAATCCCCAAGGTCTCCATCAGCAGCCCGGTGTCAAAACCGCCGGAATAGAACGCAAAGCCATCGACGTCGCGAACATGCAGCCCAGCGTCCGCGACGGCTGCAATTATTGCCTTACCCACCAGTTCTATCATGGTCTGCGGCGCAGAGGCACCGCGCCGATAATAAGGCGTCGAGCCGATACCGACTATTGCAGTTCTGTCACGCATCAACGGATGAGATGTCATGCGCAGATGCCTCCGTCAACCGGCAGCATGACGCCCGTGATATTGGCGGCCGCCCGAGACGCCAGGAAAACGGCAGCCGCCGCAATCTCGTCCGCTGCGATCATCCGGCCGAGCGGTACACCTGCCAACCTCAGCGCGATGCCGGCCTCGGGAGATTCAGCAATGCGGCTGACGCCGGCGCGAAATAGCGGCGTATCCACGGGCCCAGGACAAAGCCCGTTGACCCGAATTCCCTCTTTGGCGAGTTCCAGCGCGAGACTGCCGACCAACCCGGCAATCCCGTGCTTGACCATACTGTAGAGTGTATATCCCGGCCTGACAATGATCGATTGAACAGAGCCGGTGAAGAGGATTGCACGATTCGCACCGGACCCCAGGCGCAGCGCCGGTAAGGCAGCCTGGGTCATCAAATAGGGCCCTATCATGCATGCGTCAATTTGGCGTCGCAGTTCCGTCTCATCGACCTCAGCGATCGGTCCTTGGTGAACCGTCGCTGCATTGTTGTAGAGGATATCGAGGCTACCGAAGGACTCGATAGTAGCCGCCACCGCACGGGCATTGTCGTCCGCACGCGCGTGATCACCGGCAACGAAATAAACGTCCTGGCCTAACTCCTCGGCGAGCGCGTTACCGGGGCCTGCTTGAACATCGAAGATCACAACGCGCGCCCCCTCGCGAACGAAGCGTTTCGCCGTCGCCGCGCCAATCCCACTCGCACCACCAGTGATAAGCGCCACGAGCCCTTCGAGAACAGCGCTCATGCCAGCAGCGAGCGCGCAATGATGATGCGCTGCACCTCCGACGCGCCCTCGTAAATGCGCATGCCACGCACGTCGCGGTAAAGTTGCTCGACAATATAGCCTTTGGTGATACCTCGGCCACCGAACAGCTGCACCGCCGCGTCGACCACGCGAGTTGCCGCTTCGCTGCCTACCAGTTTGGCCATCGACACTTCACGTGCGCAGCGCTCACCGGTGACATCTTTCGCCCAGGCGGCCCGATAGACCGTCAGAGCTGCAGTATCGACATCGGTGGCCATGTCCGCGAGGCGTGACCGCACGCCATCGAGTTCCGCCATCGACTTCCCAAAAAGATGCCGCTCCTTGACGTGCGCCACACATTCATCCAGTGCGCGACGTGCGGCGCCCACACCCGCCGCGCCGACGGAAGCGCGAAAAATATCGAAGGTCGCCATTGCCGCCTTAAAGCCCTGCCCGGGCGAGCCAATCATGTGACTGGCGGGTACTTTGCAGTCGTGAAACTCCAATCCGGCCAAAGGGTGCGGCGCGATTATATCGATGGGTGCGCCGACTTGCAGGCCAGGCGTATCCGCGTCCACCATAAATAGCGAGAGGCCGCGCGCGCCCGGCGCTTCGTCAGTCCGTGCGACAACCATGTAGTGATCGGCGATGCCGGCATTGGTGATGTATGTCTTGCGCCCGTTAAGCACGAACGTGTCGCCATCGCGGCGCGCGGTGGTGGCGATGGCGGCTGCGTCGGAACCGGTGTCGGGTTCAGTGAGCGCAAATGCCGCAATACGCTCGCCTCGACGGCAAGGCCCCAGGTATTGCTCTTGCAGCGCCGGATTGCCCGACATCCACAACGCCGCGGTCCCGATGCCCTGCATGGAGAACATCGTGTCGCCGAGCAAGTCGTAATAGCCGAGGTATTCGCGCACCAGGCATAACGCGCGCACATCGATGCGGCGCTCGCCGCGCTCGTCGGCCTGTGGTACGACGATATCCAGCAAACCGTTGGCGGCAATCTCCGCCAGCGATGCACGCGCTCTTTTTTCCAGCTCCGCCGCCGTGCCCGGTTCGGTGGCGTGCAGGGGGGTGTGCTTTGCGAGGCGTGCTGCCAGTTCGCGATGCCGTGGCTCGAAAAACGGCCAGTTCCACCCCGTCCATCGGACTTTATTTTCTGATGTCGGAGGCGTGCCGGTCACGAGGCGAACCGCGGCTTGCGTTCGTCCGACAGCAAGACGCCGGCGGCGACCCGGTCCCATGTGGCCGGCGTCACTCCAGCATCGCGAAGTTCATGTTTCTTGATTTTCTCAGACGGAGTCTTAGGCAGGCCGTCGTAAACCTCCACATATCTTGGGATCATAAATGCGGGAATACGTTTCTCGCACCAACGAATGAGATCTTCGGCATCGAAGGAGGCATTCTCGATGAGCACGATGCAGGCTTTGACCTCGTCTTCCCCGCCTTTCTGATCCGCACGCACTCCCACAACGGCGCATTCGGCCACGGCATCGTGACCGCGAATCACCGATTCCACTTCGAAGGCTGAGATGTTCTCGCCTCTACGTCGCAAGGCGTCTTTCAAGCGACCGACAAAATAATACCAACCGTCTTCATCGCGCCGCAGCAGGTCACCGGTGTGAAACCAAAGATCCCGCCAGGCCTCCACAGTCTTTTCGGCCATCCCGATATACCCCGACGACATGATGCCGTCGGCTCTGTTGCGCACCAGTAATTCGCCAGGCTGCCCAATCGGGGCCTCAGCACCGGTGTCCGGATCGGCCAACCTCACGTCGAACCACTGTGCATTCAGCACGCCGGAGGCTCCCGACGGCCGTATCGCGCCTGGCGGGGTCAAGAAGGGCATCGAGATCTCGGTCTGACCAAAGCCGTCCACGAAATTCGTAACGCCGAATCGCTCGGTGAACGGTTCTGCCAGATCCGGCGACAGCGGCGCCGCATAGATGGTTCGCAGTCGATGTTCGCGCTCGCCTTCAGCCCGTGGCTGGGCCAATAAGAACGCCATCGTTGCACCCAACAGGTTCGTGACCGTTGCGCCCGAGCGCCGCGCCCGGCCGATGAATTCGCTGGCGCTGAAACGGGGATACAGCACGCAATGCGCTCCCACGATAAGACATGGGTACACCGTCAGAAACTGAGCGTTGCCGTGAAACAGCGGGAATCCCGTCATGTAGACATCCTCGCCCGTCAGCCCAAAGATCTGGATGTCCTCCTCTGCGAAGAAGTAAAATTGCGAATGCGGCATCATCACGCCCTTTGAGGGCCCGGTGGTGCCGGAAGTCAGCAGCACCGCCGCAAGATCACGCGGCGAAACTTCGATACCCGGATTGCTGTCCACGAGAGAAGGCAAATCTGCGAATCGGCTGGCAGTGATCCGCTTGAGGGATAACGCATTTGTGTCGCCGATGACGACGACGTGTTCTACGGTTGGAATCGAATCTTCAATCTCCGCAAGCGCGCCGACCATCTCTGCATTCGTCACGACCATCTTGGCAGCCGCCAGATTGATGGGGTGCGCGAGAAACGTGCCTTTGTAGACGTCGCAAATTGCGACCTCTACCGCGCCCAATTTGGTCAGCGCAAACCACGTCAATACGTATTCCGCGCAGTTTGGCAAGAACAGCCCCACCATATCGCCCTTCTTGATGCCAAGCGCCGCGAGCCCGTGCGCAAGCCTGTTCACCTCGCGATTGGTCTCCGCGAAGCTCAATGGCTTGCCCTCGTCCGTGTAGGAGAGAAATGGTTTGGCGGGTATGGTTCGAGCTTGATGCTCGAGGATGAGCGGCAACACCCACTTATCGGCGGGAAATCGCGAATGATAGGCCGGGAATGTAAGCATCGCCCCCTCTTGTACTTGCGGTCAGCTCGTCGGGTTCGGCTGCAAATCGCCGTCGGTCCGCACTCCGAATTATCCCAAATTTCGCAATTCTAGCTGTAGAAGTCAATTCTGTATTTAGTATAGACTCATAAACGCCGTTGTGGCATCGGGGGGGCGGAAATTATGCGTAACGTCACGCTTGGGCGCGGCGGCTTACAATGCTCGGCAATTGGCCTGGGCTGCATGGGCATGTCGGAATTCTATGGCGCACGCGACGATGCGCAGTCGCTGCTTACCTTGCAGCGTGCATTCGATCTGGGCGTCACTCTTTTCGACACTTCCAACGTGTACGGACGCGGTCATAACGAAGAACTGCTGGGTCGGTTCCTCACTGGCCGCAGAAGAGACCAGGTTGTCATCGCCACCAAATTCGGCATCGTTCGCGACCCCACTGGGCCATTGGGCAGCGCGTACGATCGCGACCTCGATAACACTCCAGCGTACATGCGCAGCTGCCTGGAGGATTCATTGAGGCGGCTCGACACCGATTTCGTCGATCTTTATTATCTGCATCGCGCGGATCCCGCGATCCCAATCGAACAAACAGTCGATGCCATGGCCACCTTGGTCAAAGAGGGAAAGGTTCGCGCCATCGGGCTCTCTGAGGTGTGGCCGGAGACGCTGCGGCGCGCGCAGAGCGTGCATCCAATCGCCGCGCTGCAGTCCGAGTACTCATTGTGGACGCGTGAGCCGGAGCTGGAAGTGCTGTCGACTTGCCGCGAGCTTGGCATCACTTTCGTCGCGTACTCGCCATTGGGCCGGGGTATGTTCACCGATCGCAAGGCGCAGATCGACACGGAGACCGGAAACGACATTAGATTGAGTTCGCCGCGGTTTCGCGGCGAGAACCTGCAGCGAAACGAAGTCCTGCTCGAGACTGTAAAGAGCATCGCCGCGCGCCGCCGCTGCAGCACCGGTCAAGTGGCGCTCGCCTGGCTGCTGTCGCGAGGTACGGACGTGCTGCCTATTCCAGGCACCAAGCGCATCGCCTATTTGGAAGACAACGTCGGCGCAGCCGATGTCACACTCGAGCCCGAGGACTTGGCCAAACTTGAAGTCACCTTTCCGATCGGCGCCGCGGCCGGCGAGCGTTACGATTCGACCTTTGCCGGCAATGCGCGGGCACCGCGCGCCTAATGGGCCGCGACAGATCATTGGTAGCGGCGCGGGCAGTACCAAAGTTGAAAATGTAGGATTAGGAGAAAGCCATGAAGAAGGTCGGCTGGCCGTTTCGATCGCTGTTATTCGTGCCCGCTCATCGGGAGGGCTGGGTGACGAAAGCCTGCGCGGTCGACCCTGATGCGCTGGTGCTTGATCTGGAGGATTCGGTGCCTCCGGCTGAAAAAGCCGCAGCCCGGCCCAAAGCTCGGGCCAGCATCGCCTATCTGCACACTGTCGGAGTCGGTGCGCTGGTTCGAATAAATCCACTCGAGGAAGGTGGGGTCGAGGACGTGATGGCCATTGTTTCCGAAGGCTTGCACGGGGTCTGCCTGCCCAAGCTGCGCGATGTCGGTCAGATTCGACGCCTCGCGGATCTATTGAGCTATGCCGAAGGCCAGGCGGGCATTGCGCACGGCAGCGTCGCAATCGTCGCAATCCCCGAGACCGCGGAAGGCTTATGCGATATTCGAGCGCTGGCGGCAGCAAGTGACCGGGTAAAGTCGTTCATGTCGGCCATCATCGATCGCGTCGATGAAAACGCAGTCTTTACCGGCGATACGGCGCTTGCTGCCGGATTCATCCCGACACATGAAGGGTATGAGCAGCTCTACTTGGTCTCGAAGATGTGCATGGAGGCTCGCGCCGGAGGCGCGCCATATCCGGTCGCCACCATTATAGGCACTGACATCAGCGATCTGGACGCTGCACGCAAGGTCGCCAAGCGGATCAAAGCAATCGGTTTTACGGGCGGCGTCGCGATTCATCCGTCCCACGTCGCCGTGATCAATGAGCTGTTTAGGCCGAACAAAGGTGAAATCGAATTCTCAGTCGGCGTTTTAAACGCCATGCGCGCCGGTGAGGCGGAAGGGCTGCACGCCGTTCGCTACCGCGGGATGATGATCGACGCCGCCAATTTGGCGATCGCCGAACGGACTCTTGAGGAGGCACGTAAATATGGAATGCCCATTCCCGATCCAGTGCCGGCAGGGCAGCGATGAGCACGGAATTGCCGCTGCGCGGACTACGCGTGCTGGATCTTGGCACTGTGATTGCCGGTCCCTTCGCCGCCTCGCTGCTCGCCGACTTGGGGGCCGAGGTCATCAAAATTGAGCCGCCCGGCGTGCCGGACGGCCTACGCAGAATGGGCCGCGTCAAGAATGATGTCTGTCTCTGGTGGGGAGTCTCGGCTCGCGATAAAAAAAGTCTCAGTCTTGACCTCAAGAGCGAGGCCGGCAAAGCGATTTTTCGCGATCTTGTCGCCGCAAGCGACGTGATGATCGAGAATTTCCGGCCGGGTGTGCTGGCCCGGCTGGGTTTCGAATGGGAAGAGTTGAAGCGCTTGAACCCCCGGCTAATCCTGTTGAGCATCAGTGGTTTTGGCCAGACCGGCCCTCTCAGTGCGCGGCCTGGCTTCGGCAAAATCGCAGAAGGCTTTTCGGGCATCTTGCCGCTCACAGGACCCAAGGAAAGCAGACCCTACTTCGTCGGATTTTCTTTGGCCGACACGTCCACGGGGATGTTCGGCGCTTTCGGAGTGGCGATAGCTTTGTATCACCGGGATGTACTCGGCAAAGCCGGGACGAGGATCGATCTGGCACTGTACGAACCGCTGTTTCGTATGCTGGACGCGCAATTTCTGTCCGCCGGAATCAATGGTGGCGCCGCTGCAAGACGTGGTACCAACGACCCCCATGGCTGGGGCTTGGAAATCACATCGCGCTCGCGCTTCTTGGTGCTGAAGTCACGTGACAAAAAGTGGCTATTCATCGCGTTGCCCGCGAAAGGCATCGACATAGAGGACGGCAGCGATTTGGCATTGACCACATTCGTGGGCGAGCGCGATGCGGCAGCCGCGACGGAAGCACTGCGTGCCGCAGGAGCGCTGATTTCCCCCGTCCTCGATGGTGGGACGCTGGCGACGAATGCTTACTTGAAAGAGCGGGGCGACGTCGCTCCCGCCACCGATGAACGACTCGGCACGTTCATGGTGCCTGCACACGTGCATCCGCCAGTACCCAACGATCCGCGCCACTTGTTTCGCACGTCGCAGTCCGGCGAGGATAGCGAAGCGGTTCTGCGATCGGTGCTTGGCTTCGACGACGGCAAGATTGCACAGCTGCGACAGGGAGGCGTGATATGAGCGGCGGCTTCGAGGGCCTGATCGTATTGGAAATCGCAGACAGTCCGGGCGCCTGCTTCGCAGGTAGTCAGTTCGCCGATTTCAACGCCGATGTCATCATGTGCGAGTCCGCGACGGGCCGTTCATCGATGCGCTCGATGGGTCCCAAAGGTTGGTGGCGGGTGCTCGCCCGTAATAAGCGATCGCTCAGCCTCAGCGAAGGCGAAGCCGGCACCGCCGTCATCTGCGCATTGTTCGAGCGCGCGGACCTGATCGTCACCGATGTGCCGACCGCTGAGCAAGCCAAACATCCGTGGTTGCGCGAGCTGGCACATGTGAAGCACAAGCCGCTCGTGGCCGAAGTCTTTCCTTCCGGGGCCGACTTGCCAGGGATGTGGTCCGGAGACGTGTTTTCCGAATCCACTGCCGCCGTCGCCGGCATGATGGCCCTGACCGGCGAAGCGGAGGGCGCGCCGCTGCAGCCTGAGTTCCCACTGGGCGATTACCTTGCGGGCGTTCTGGCGGCGTTTCGCGCTGCGATCGCCCTTCGCTGGCAAGCCCTCGGCGGCAAATCCGCCGATTCCATCGCCGTACCGGCGCATCAGGCGCTCCTGCGCATGATCGAGTGGCAGATCCCCGTGGCCACTGCAACGGGACGCACGGAATTTCGCACCGCGAATGCATTTCCGATGGATTCCGGGATAAGCAACATGCACCTAACGCGGGACGGCAAATATTTTGCCATTTCCGCAGCCAATCAAGCTTCGGCCGTTCGCTTGATGAAGATGATCGGCGGCGACGCACTGGCCAACGATCCTCGGTTTGCAACCATTGAGGCGCGAGCGCGCGGCGTCGCCCCACTTTACGAAATGTTGGATCAATGGTTCGGCGAGCGAACGGCGGCAGAGGCACAAATCGCAGCCACGAAACATGACGTCGTTCTCGGTCCGATTTACGACACGAACGACATTCTTGCGGAACCGCATTTTCCTGCGCGGCACAACATCGTTGAAATGGCAGACGATGATGGCGGCGTGATCCGAATGCCCGGCATCACGCCACGCATCGAAGGCGTTGAGACCGCAGTTCGTCATTTGGGCCCCTCGCGCGGCCAAGACAACGATTGGATCCAACAGCGGTTTAAAGCCTAAGGCTGGTCACAGGCTCTGCAGATGACCGCGGTGCTGCGTAACGGCAAGGTCCCGCCGTGGCCGTGGCGATCGGCGGTTAAGAAACCCGGCTTTCTCGCAGCTGATCAATCTGTTCTTTGGTCAATCCTAGTAATTTGCTGAATACCTCATCGTTGGCCGATCCGATGTTACGGCCTGCATGCCGCACATTGCCGGGTGTGCGGCTTAACTTTGGGACGATGCCGGTCATTTGGAATTTGCCGAGATCCGGATCTTCGACTTCGATCACCATGTTGCGCGACTGCACCTGCGGGCTCTCGGTAATGGCTTTGGAGTCCCATACGGGCGTGCCGACGGCACCTGCCTCGTCGAACAGCCTGTCGATTTCCGCAAGATCTCGCTCCGCCATCCAACGTGAGACGTGCGCATTGAACTGCGCGCGATTCCGGTTCGCCGCATCAACGGTGCCGATATCAGGGTGACCCTCGAGACCAACGAGCCGGATATAAGCCTCCTGTGTACGCGGTGTGGCATTGGACACTGAGAAGTGCCCGCCGTCTTTGGTGCGATACAAGTTCACTGTGGGCATTGCCGGATTCTCATTGCCGATCCGCGCAAGTATCCGGCCGGTTTGATTGAACACAGGCAGTTGCTGTTCCAGCATTCGCATCAAGGTTTCATTCAGCGCCACGTCAACCACTTGACCCACACCGTCGCGATCGCGCGCACGGAGCGCGAGCATGATGCCGTATGCGCCCCAGATCGCCGCCACGGTGTCGCCCAGGGATGCAGCGCTGTGGCTGGGCGGACCGTCCGGAGTGCCATTCAAATGCGCGAATCCCGATGCCGCCTCTCCTGTTCGGCCATAGCCGCGCCGAGCCCGCCAGGGACCGGTCTGGCCCCAACCGCTTACACGACAGATGACCAAGCGCTTGTTGACCTCCGCCAATAGTCGCTTGGGCTCGAAGCCCAAACGCTCGAGCACGCCTGGCCTGAAATTCTCGAGCAGCACATCTGCCTTCACGATGAGTTGTTCCAGCAACTCCTTGCCTCGCTCGGTCTTAAGATCCAAGGTGACCGGCAGCTTGTTCCGGTCCAGGGACTTGGACCAAAGCCCGAAACCGTTCTTCGGATATGTCTTACGCTGCGGATCGGGTTTCAAAGGGTTTTCGACTTTGATCACGGTAGCGCCAAAATCCGCCAAGATGCTGCCAACCATGGGACCGGCAACGATATGACCGATATCAATGACCAGCAGACCCGCAAGCGGCTCGCTCTTTGCGCCGCCGTTCGAGTGAATATCATTTGTCATGTTCGTTTCCTCTATTCCGATTGTTCATAAAACTCTTGTTACCTTTCGGCGTACGGCGTTCTATGGCGCCATATGCAGTCCGCCGTTCGGCCGTATCACCTGACCGGTGATGTAGCGGCTCGGATCGGTCGCGAGAAACAAGGCGCAATAGGCGACGTCGCCCGCGTCTCCCACCAAATCCAGCGGCATCTTCGCCTTGATGTCCTCCAGCCACGCGTCGAGCCGTGCCTGCTCGAACACCCCATGTTCGTTCAGACCATGCCGCTGCGTCAGCTTCGTGATCGCAAGACCGGGTGCCAGAGAATTGCAGCGAATGTTGTACTTGCCGCCCTCGATTGCAGCAACCCGCGTCAGGCTGGCGATTGCGGCTTTCATTGCGG
>Ga0193726_1000564_pt1 | contig 37903 bp, 39 predicted proteins | sample H2c1metaG_FD_144928 | JGI IMG/M metagenome (GOLD analysis project Ga0193726, IMG submission 144928) | Soil microbial communities from a riparian zone of the East river system, Colorado, United States - H2c1 | ecosystem: Environmental > Terrestrial > Soil > Riparian zone | place: USA: East River... | reverse complement strand
CTTGGTCGGATCGATCACGACCCCGGCGGGCTGCGCGCTCTGCCAGAAGATCAGGCTGTCGACGAAGGACTTGTCGTTGTCATTGAGCGTCTTGGTGTCCTGGTTGACGCGGCTGCGGATGTTGGGGTCGATGCCGCTGCCCGCGCTTTGGCCCGCCTTGGCAACCAGCGCCTGCTCCGAGCCGGTCGCGGCAGGCGGCGGTGGACCGCCGCCGCCGGGGACGCGCTGCTGGATGCGGCCGGCCAGCGCCGGCGACAGCGCTTCCTTGGCCTGGTCGGCCGGGGTCACTTCCTGCGGCCGGGGCTCGCCCGGCCGCGGCGGACGCAGCTCGGCATTGGGCGGCATGGTGAGCGGCGAATGCGAGACGATCTTGAATTCGTCGGGCGAGAATTTCTTGCCGCCGCCGAGATTCTCGAGGGCGCTGCAGCCGCCCAGCGCAACGGGGCCCAGGGCGACAAGGCAAAGAGGGATCAGACTCGTGCGTCGCATCGTTCGTCCTTCGGTGTCCGCTTCTGTCCGCTGATCATGGCTGCATCAGGGCGCGCGCTGCTTTTCGCCGACGAGTGAATCGATGAGCATCAGCGCGACGCCGACAACGATCGCCGAATCGGCGACATTGAACGCCGGCCAATGCCAGTGGCCAATGTGGAAATCAGCGAAATCGAACACCGCTCCCCACCGGGCGCGGTCGATAACATTGCCGATAGCACCGCCCATGACAAGGCCGATGCCCCATCCGGTCCGCACCCGGTCGGTTCGTCGCAGCCACACGAACAGCCCGACGCAGACCGCGACCGCGACCGCCGACAGGACCCAGGGCGGCAGCGCGCCGTCGCCGCCCAGAAGCCCGAAGCTGACGCCCCGGTTCCACACGATCACCAGACGGAAGAAGCCGTCGATCACCGGCACGATGGCGTCGACCTTCTTCAGGTAGCCCAGCAGGAACTGCTTGGACGCCTGGTCGGCGATCAGGGTGACGATGACGAGGATCATCGCCTGTCGGTCGATCGGCCTCATGGGGCACTCTTCGCTGGGAGCGCGCAACTCCAGTTGCACTCATGCGTCGTTGAACCGCGAAGAAAGGGGCGCCACTGGAGTGGCGCGCTCCCAGCAAAGACGCGTTCCAGCCTCATGCGGTCACCGCGGCTTCGCAGCGGCGGCAGAGCAGCGGGTGCTGGGCGGACTTGCCGACCTCTTCCAGGACCTGCCAGCAGCGTGCGCATTTGTTGCCGTGGGCGGGCAGCGGCTCGACGGCGACGCCCGCCACGTCGGGCAGGGTGAAGGCGCCGGGCGGACCCTTGTCCTGGCCCTTGCCCTCGAGCAGCTCGCTGTCGGAGGTGATGAAGATCTCGCAGAGGTCGAGCCCCTCAAATGCCTTCAGATACTCGGGCGCGGCGTGGATCCGCGGAGCGGCCTGCAGGCTGGAGCCGATGCGCTTCTCGGCGCGCTCGAGCTCCAGCGCGCCGGTGACGACGCGGCGGAGCGTCCGCACCGTCTTCCACTTCTCGCCCAGCGCCGCATCGAGCCAGTCGGGCGGGATTTCGGGATAGACGCGCAGATGCACGCTCTCCGCGGCCCCGTCCGGCACGTCCTGGGGCCGGGCGAGCCAGGCTTCCTCGGCGGTGAAGCAGGTGATGGGAGCGAGCCAGGCGGTGAGGAAGGAGAACAGCTCGGCCATCACCGTGCGCGCCGCGCGCCTGCGCAGCGTCTTGGGCGCATCGCAATAGATCGCGTCCTTGCGGATGTCGAAATAGAACGCCGAGAGATCGACGGCGCAGAAATTATGCAGCTCGGTCGCGATCAGATGGAAGTCGAAATCCTCCACCGCTTGCCGGAAGCTGGCGTCGAGCTCGGCCAGGCGATGCAGCACCCAGCGCTCAAGCTCGGGCATGTCGGCATAGGCCACCTTCTCCGCCGCCGCCGCGTAGCCGTCGAGGCTGCCCAAAAGGTAGCGCAGGGTGTTGCGCAGGCGGCGATAGGCCTCGGCCTGGTGCTTCAGGATCTCCGGGCCGACGCGCTGGTCCTCGGTGTAGTCGGTACCGACCACCCACAGGCGCAGGATGTCGGCGCCGTACTGGTCGCACACCGTTTGCGGCGCGGTGATGTTGCCCAGCGACTTCGACATCTTGCGGCCCTGCTCGTCGAGCGTGAAGCCGTGCGTCAGCACGCCGTCATAGGGCGCGCGGCCGCGCGTGCCGCAGCTCTCGAGCAGCGAGGAATGGAACCAGCCGCGATGCTGGTCGGAGCCCTCGAGATAAAGGTCGGCCGGCCATTTGAGCTCGGGATTGCCCTCGAGCGTGAAGACATGAGTCGAGCCCGAGTCGAACCAGACGTCGAGGATGTCCTTCACCTGCTCGTAGTCCTCGGCCTTGTACTTGTTGCCGAGGAAGCGTTCGGGCGGGCTTTCGAACCACACGTCGGCGCCTTCGGCGCGGAACGCCTCGACGACGCGGCCCATCACCTCGGGATCGCGCAGCGGCTCGCCGGTCGCCTTGTTCACGAACACCGTGATCGGCACGCCCCAGGCGCGCTGGCGCGACACGCACCAGTCGGGCCGCTGCTCGATCATGCTGCGCAGGCGGTTGTAGCCGGCGCGCGGCACGAAACGAGTCGCGTCGATCGCATCAAGCGCCTTCTCGCGCAAGGTGCCGCCGATCTCGGCGATCGGCTTGTCCATGGCGATGAACCATTGCGGCGCGTTGCGGAAGATCACCGGGGCCTTGGAGCGCCACGAATGCGGATAGCTGTGCCGGATGCGGCCGAACGCCAGAAGCTTGCCCACCTTGTCGAGGGCGTCGCTGACGGCGCGGTTGGCATCGCCCTTCACGCCCTCCGACGTATAGACGCGCTTTCCGGCGAACAGCGGCACGTGCGGGTAGTAGCTGCCGTCCTCGGACACCGTGTCGGGAACTTCCACGCCGTTGGCCACGCCCAGCTCATAGTCGTCGGCGCCGTGGCCCGGCGCGATATGCACGAAGCCGGTGCCGGCATCGGCGGTAACGAAATCACCGGGCAGCAGGCGCACGTCGAACTCGTAGCCCTGGCCGCGCAGCGGATGGGCAGCGATCAGGCCCTCGACGTCGGCGGCAGCGACGTCGCCCAGAAGTTTGGCCGTGAACTTGGCGGCCTCGGCCACGGCACCCACCAGCTCCTTGGCCAGCACCATCTTCTCGCCCACGCGGGCGCGGCTGCCCTCTTCCGCCGACGCGACCTCGACCAGCGCGTAGGCGATGTCGGGCCCGTAGGCCAGCGCACGGTTGCCCGGGATGGTCCAGGGAGTCGTGGTCCAGATCACGATCGACGCGCCGTCGAGCTTGCCGTCCTTCGACTTCACGACGGGGAAGCGCACATGGACGGTGTCGGAGGTATGGTCGTGATACTCGATCTCGGCCTCGGCCAGCGCCGTCTTCTCGACGACCGACCACAGCACGGCCTTGGAGCCCTTGTAGAGGCCGCCATTCATCAGGAACTTGCCGAGCTCGTTCGCGATCACCGCCTCGGAGCTGTAGGCCATGGTCGAGTAGTAGTTGTCCCAGTCGCCCTCGACGCCCAGGCGCTTGAACTCCTCGCGCTGCACGCCGATCCAGTGATCGGCGAAGGCGCGGCACTGGCGGCGGAACTCGCCGACCGGCACGGCATCCTTGTCCTGGTTGCGGGCGCGGTACTCCTCCTCGATCTTCCATTCGATCGGCAGGCCATGACAGTCCCAGCCCGGCACGTAGTGGCTGTCCTTGCCCAGCATCTGCTGGGTGCGGCTCACCAGGTCCTTCAGGATCTTGTTGAGCGCATGGCCGATATGGAGGTTACCGTTGGCGTAGGGCGGGCCGTCATGCAGCACGAACTTGGGCCGGCCCTTGCTCTCGGCGCGCTGGCGCTCGAACAGGCGCATGTCGGCCCAGCGCTTCAGCAGCTCCGGCTCCTTCTTGGGCAGGCCGCCGCGCATGGGGAAGTCGGTCTTGGGCAGGAAAACGCTGGATTTATAGTCGGTTGTCACGGGAAACTCGGCGCAAAAGGAGCGATGGGCGACCGCCCGGAAGAGCGGTCAAGAACAGGCACGACCCGGCCGCGGTCAGCGGACCGGGCGGATAATTCGCTCCTGAAGGGCCCCGATAAGCATAGGCCGGGCAATCTATGGACGCGGGTGCGGGGGGTCAAGGCGGGCGGCCGCCCGGAGGACGCAGCGCCAATTTCCGCAATTTCCGCAAGCGCTCAGCCAATCAGCGCTACCGCTTTTCGACCTGGTTCGACATCAGCACGAAATAACATTGCGCGTGCGCGACCGCCGGCGACCGGGAATTCTTTCGTACCGTATATAGGCCCGGAAATGCCGCCGGGTGTGAGGGGCGATGTTGCACCATCGCCTGCTGGCACTGCTGGCAGATCATCGAGGCGCGCGAACAAGATGCCGATCCTTCCAAAGGGAGAGGTCGGCAGGCATACGCCACAACATTGCTCAGTTCTGTCAAGTGAGCACACGCGACCGAGTACAGGAACGTCGGTTCGAGGAAAAGCTAGGCGCGCTGGGTGGTGATGAGCGATATAGCCAGCCCGCTTCCAAATCGTGGCGGCAATGAATCCTGCGACTGCCGGGCTCCGCATCGTTTGCGGAGGAGGAAGCTGCCGTCAGGGCTCGATTACTAGCTGCACGCGCTCGCCGGAGAAGCGGGCCTCGTGATAGGCGATCGGCACGCCCCGGCCGTCGACGTCGACGCTTTCGGTCACCAGGATTGGCCGCGTGCGCGGCTGGTGCAGGTGCTCGGCGTCACTGGGCGAGGGCATGCGGGCGGTGACGCGGGTCACCTGGCGGGTGTAGTCGTCGATGCCGAAGCGCTTCAGCGTCTTGGTCACCGACCATTCGGCCTGGTAGATCGTGGCGAGGTCGGGGAAACGCTTGGCCGGGAAGTAGTTCGACGACACGCTGATCGGCTGGCCATCGGCCTCGCCGACGGTCTCGAGCAAGACGACGCGCGTGCTGGTGGCGAGCTTCAGCGCCTTGGCCACCTCGGGCGGGCACTTGATCTCGCTCGCCGCCAGCAGCCGGTGCCCGGGCTCGCGGCTCTGCGCCAGGAGGTTGGCGCTGAACCGGGTGCGCTTGCCGATGACGTAGTCGATGACGCCGTCCTCGACGAAAGTGCCCTGGCCGCGGGCGATCCTGACCAGGCCGCGGCCGACCAGCGCGGCGACTGCGCGCCGCGCGGTGTGGCGGTGCACGCCGAAGCGCCGCGCGATCTCCAATTCGTTCGGCAACTGCGCGCCCGGCGCCGGGCGGCCGGCGGCGATCTCGCCCGCCAGCTGCTGTTCGATCTGATGCCAGATCGCGACCCCGGCCTGCCGGTCAATTTCCATCATACCCCTGTTTACTCGCTCGCCGACCTCTGGCATATTAGCCGATGAGACGTATAGACGTCTATAGAATAACGTCTAGGAGATGGCATGGACCCCAGCAGCGGCAAGGCGGGTGACCGGACGGCGCGGCGGCGCTGGCTCGGCGTGCTGGCCAAGGCGGCGCCGGCGGCCTTGGAGCAGGCCTTCGATGCCCTGGAATCGAAGCCCACCTATCGCTTTCTGCGCGCCCCGGCGGCCGGCGCCGCGATGGTCCGCGGGCGGGCCGGCGGCCGCGGCCAGCCGTTCAACTTGGGCGAGATCACCGTGGCCCGCTGCACCGTGGTGCTGGACGAGACCCTGATCGGGGTCGGCTACGTCAAGGGCCGCAACCTGCGCCATGCCGAGCTAACGGCGGTGTTCGACGCCTTGCTGCAGGATGCCGCGCGCGCGCCGGCAATCGAGCACGGGGTGATCCAGCCCCTGGAGGCGGCGCACCATGCCGAGCGCAAGCAGCGCCAAGCCGAATCCGCAGCGACGCGCGTCAATTTCTTTACCATGGTCCGAGGCAGCTGATGGTCGCGGCTCTTGCGCCTGGCCTCGCCGATGCGGTGCTGGACAGCCAGCGGATCTTCCGCGGCGTGTTGTCGGCCATGGCCGCGCCCGGCACGCCGGTGACCCTGCAGGCGGCGCTGCCGCCGCTGCCCGGCGTGCATCCCGCCGCGCTCGGCTTCCTTCTGGCCCTGGCCGACCTGGAGACCCCGGTCTGGCTCAGCCCGGGCGTCGCCTCGCCCGACCTTGCCTCCTATCTGCGCTTCCATTGCGGCGCGCCGGTGGTCGCCGAGACCAGCGCGGCGGCCTTCGCGCTGGTTGCCGGCGCCGGCGATTTGCCGCCGCTCGATCGCTTCGCCATCGGCGCGGAGGAATATCCCGAGAGCGCCACCAGCCTCCTGATCCAGCTCGATGCGCTGGAAGGCGGCCCGGCCCGGCGGATCAAAGGCCCCGGCCTGGCCCAGCCGGCGAGCGTGGCGCCAATGGGTCTGGACCAGGCGTTCTGGTCGCAGTTCCAGCGCAACCGCGCGCTCTATCCGCTGGGCGTTGATGTGTTTCTCAGCGCCGGCAACCGGCTGATGGCGCTACCGCGCTCGCTAATCGTGGAGGACTGACCGATGTACGTCGCCGTCAAGGGCGGAGAGCGGGCGATCGGCAACGCCCACCAGCTGCTGGCCGAGCGCCGCCGCGGCGATGCCGAGGTGCCCGAGCTCTCGCTGCCGCAAATCGCCGAACAGCTCGGCGGCGCCGTCGACCGGGTGATGACCGAAGGCTCGCTCTATGACCGCGAACTCGCGGCGCTCGCCATCAAGCAGGCCCAAGGCGACCTGGTGGAGGCGATCTTCCTGCTGCGTGCCTATCGCACCACCTTGCCGCGCTTCGGCTTCTGCGAACCGGTCGACACCGCAGCCATGGCGGTCGAGCGGCGCATCTCGGCGGCGTTCAAGGACGTCCCCGGCGGCCAGATCCTCGGGCCGACCTACGACTACACCCACCGGCTGCTCGACTTCTCGCTGGCCGAACCGCGCCCGACGGCGCAACCGCTGGCCACCGAGGCGCCGCCGGCGCCGGTCGTGCCGCGGGTGGTCGACATCCTGAACCGCGAGGGTCTGATCGAGGCCGATCGGCCGCCGGCCGACTCGCGTGTCGGCGACCTGACCCGCGAGCCGCTGCGCTTCCCGGCGGCGCGCGACGTGCGATTGCAGAACCTGGCGCGCGGCGACGAAGGCTTCTTGCTGGCGCTCGGCTACTCGACCCAGCGCGGCTATGGCGGCACGCATCCCTTCGCCGGCGAGATCCGCATGGGCGCGGTCGAGGTCGAACTGGTGCCGGACGAGCTCGGCTTCGCCGTGCCGATCGGCGAGATCACCGTCACCGAATGCGAGATGATCAACCAGTTCCGCGGCTCGGCCAGCGAGCCGGCGCAGTTCACCCGCGGCTACGGCTTGGTGTTCGGCCAGGCCGAGCGCAAGGCCATGGCCATGGCCCTGGTCGACCGCGCGCTCAGGGCCGAGGAGCTCGGCGAGGCGGTGACGGCGCCGGGGCAGGACGCGCAGTTCGTGCTCTACCACTCCGACAACGTCGAGGCCTCGGGCTTCGTGCAGCATCTGAAGCTGCCGCACTACGTCGACTTCCAGTCCGAACTGGTGCTGGTCCGGGCGCTGCGCGAGCAGGCGGCGCGGCTGACCATGAAGGAGGCGGCGGAATGACCACACCGTCCACCACCCGGGCCGCCGGATACAACTTCGCCTATCTCGACGAGCAGACCAAGCGCTCGATCCGCCGCACCATCCTGAAAGCGATGGCGGTGCCGGGCTACCAGGCGCCGTTCGGCAGCCGCGAGATGCCGCTGCCCTACGGCTGGGGTACCGGCGGCATCCAGGCCACCGCCGCCATCATCGGTCCGGACGACGTGCTCAAGGTGATCGACCAGGGCGCCGACGACACCACCAACGCGGTGTCGATCCGCCGCTTCTTCGCGCTCACCGCCGGCGTCAGGACGACCGAGCGCACACCCGAGGCCTCGATCATCCAGACCCGCCACCGCATCCCGGAGACCAAGCTGGCGGCGGGCCAGATCGTCGTGCTGCAGGTGCCGATGCCGGAGCCGATGCGCCGGCTCGAGCCGCGCGAGACCGAGACCCGCAAGATGCACGCGCTTGCCGAGTATGGCCTGATGCACGTCAAGCTCTATGAGGACATCGCGCATCTCGGCAAGATCAGCACCGCCTACGACTATCCGGTCAAGGTCAACGGCCGCTACGTCATGGCGCCGTCGCCGATCCCGAAGTTCGACAACCCCAAGCTCGACATGTCGCCGGCGCTGCAGATCTTCGCCGCCGGGCGGGAGAAGCGGATCTACTGCCTGCCGCCCTATACCGAGGTGAAGAGCCTCGACTTCGACGACCACCCGTTCGAGATCGAACAGTGGGACAAGGCCTGCGCGCTGTGCGGCGCCACGGACAGCTTCCTCGACGAGGTGATCGCCGACGACGCCGGGACCCGGGTGTACGTCTGCTCCGACAGCGACCACTGCGCCGAGCGTCGTGCGGCGGGTCATATCGGCGCCACGCCCGATGCCCTGGCGGAGACGCCATGATCGACGATCTTCCCGATCCGCTGATGCGCGTCACCGGCCTCACCAAGCTCTATGGCCGGTATGTCGGCTGCCGCGACGTGTCGTTCGCGCTGTGGCCGGGCGAGGTCCTGTGCGTGGTCGGAGAATCCGGATCCGGCAAGACCACCCTCTTGAACTGCCTGTCCGGGCAGTTGCCGCTGACCGCCGGCAAGGTCGAGTACGACACCCGGATCGACGGTGTGGTCGACCTCGCGACCTTGAGCGAGGCGGCACGCCGGCTGCTGCGCCGCACCGACTGGGGCGTGGTGCACCAGAACCCGCGCGACGGCTTGCGCATGGCCGTATCGGCCGGCGCCAATGTCGGCGAGCGGCTGATGGCGGTGGGCGAGCGGCATTACGGCCGGATCCGCGGCGAGGCGCTGGATTGGCTGGGCCGGGTGGAGATCGACGGGGGCCGCATCGACGACCTGCCGGCGACCTTCTCCGGCGGCATGCAGCAACGGCTGCAGATCGCCCGCAACCTGGTGACGCGGCCGCGGCTGGTGTTCATGGACGAGCCGACCGGCGGCCTCGACGTCTCGGTGCAGGCGCGCCTGCTCGACCTGATGCGCACCCTCGTGACCGAGTTGTCGCTCTCGGCGGTGATCGTCACCCACGACCTCGCGGTCGCCCGGCTGCTGGCGCACCGATTGATGGTGATGTATCGCGGCGAGGTGGTGGAGACCGGCCTCACCGACCAGGTGCTGGACGATCCACACCACGCCTACACCCAGCTCCTGGTCGCCTCGATCCTACAGCCATGAACGAGAGAGAAATGATGATCGAGGTCGCCGACCTCCGAAAGACCTTCCGCCTGCACCAGCAACAGGGCGTCGCCATCCCGGCGTTGCGCGGCATCGGGCTGACAGTGGCGCAAGGCGAGTGCCTGGCGCTGCGCGGGCCGTCGGGCAGCGGCAAGTCAACGCTCTTGCGCTCGATCTATGCCAACTACAAGCCGGATTCCGGCCGCATCGCGGTGCGCCATGGCGAGCGCTGGGTCGACATGGTGAGCGCCTCGCCGCAGCGCGTGCTGGAGGTCAGGAAGCGCACCCTGGGCTATGTCAGCCAGTTCCTGCGCGCCATCCCGCGCGTGTCGGCGCTCGACGTCGTCGCCGAGCCGCTGCGCCAGCTGGGGTCCGGCCCCGAGGCGGCGCGGGCGCGCGCGCGGACCCTGCTGGCGCGGCTCAACATCCCGGAGCGACTGTGGCAATTGGCGCCGGCCACCTTCTCCGGCGGCGAGCAGCAGCGCGTTAACATCGCCCGCGGCTTCATCGTCGAGCATCCGATCCTGCTGCTCGACGAGCCGACCGCCTCGCTCGACGAGGCCAACGCCCAGGTGGTGATCGGCCTGATCGCCGAGGCGCTGGGCCGCGGCACCGCGATCGTCGGCATCTTCCACGACGCCGAGGTGCGCGCCGCCGCGGCGACCCGCACGCTCGACCTGCAGGCTGCGTAGTGGCTCCGGAGATCATCCTGACCAACGCCGACGTCGTCACCCCGGGCGAGGTGGTTCGCCGCGGCACCGTGGTGGCGCGCGACGGCCTGATCGTTGCGATCGATCGCAGCGCCTGCGCGGTCGCCAGCGCCATCGACTGCGGCGGCGACCTGCTGCTGCCCGGCCTGGTCGAGCTGCACACCGACAGCCTGGAAAAGCACCTGATGCCGCGGCCGGGGGTGCGCTGGCCGGCGCAGCAGGCGGTGCTGGCGCACGACGCGCAGCTGGCCAGCGCCGGCATCACCACGGTGCTCGACGCGCTCTATGTCGGCGACAGCGCGAAGGATGGCGTGCGCGCTCAGCTGCTCGACGAATCGATCGACACCATCGGCCGCATGAACGCCGGCGGCCTGACCCGGGCCGAACACTGGCTGCATCTGCGCTGCGAGGTGGCGAGCCCGGGCTCGGCGCCGCTGTTCGAGCGGCTGTGCGCGCATCCCCTGGTGCGCTTGGTCTCGGTGATGGACCACACACCGTTCCAGCGGCAATGGAGCGACGAGGCGATCTACCGGCAGTGGACAGCCTCGCGACTGGGGCTCGATGCCGCCGGCGTCGACCGGCATATCGCCGAGCGGCTGCAGGAGCACGACCGTTACGCCGTCCCCAACCGCCGGGCGATCGTCACCCTTGCGCAACGCCACGGCCTGCCGCTGGCCAGCCATGACGACACCACCGAGGCGCATGTGCTGGAGGGCGCCGAAGTCGGGGTGACGATCTCCGAATTTCCCACCACCGAGGCGGCGGCCGTGGCGGCCCGCGACCGCGGCATGGCGATCATCATGGGCGCGCCCAACGTGGTGCGCGGCGGCTCGCACTCCGGCAACGTCTCGGCCGCCAGCCTGGCGCAGGCCGGCCTGCTCGACATCTTGTCCTCGGACTATGTGCCGTCGAGCCTGCTGCATGCCGCCTTCCTGCTGGAGCAACAGCTGGAGATGCCGCTCGACCGCGCCGTCGACATCGTGGCGGCAGCGCCGGCCCGGGCGGTCGGGCTCGACGATCGCGGCGTCATCGCGCCGGGCAAGCGCGCCGACATGGTGCGGGTACACGCCCTGCCCGAGGGCCCGGTGGTGCGCGCGGTGTGGCGCCGCGGCGAGCGGGTGATCTGAGGCCGGTGCCCGACGCCGATGCGCGCTACGCGATCTACTACGTGCCGCCGCCGGCGAGCCCGCTGGCGCGGCTGGGCGCCCAACTGCTCGGCCGCGACGTCGAGACCGGCGCCGAGGTGCCGTTCCTGCCGCTCGATGGCGTGCCGCCCGAGCAGCAGCGCGGGCGCACGAAGTCGGCCCGTCACTATGGCTTCCACGCCACCTTGAAACCGCCGTTCCGCCTCAACGAGGGCACCACGGCGGTCGAGCTGGAGGCGGCCCTTCGCACCTTCGCGGCGGCGACCCCGCCGGTGACCTTGCCCGAGCTGGCGTTGCAACCGCTCGATGGCTTCCTGGCGCTGCAGCCGAGCGCGCGCTCGGCGGCGCTGGAGGCACTCGCCGCCGACTGCGTGATGGCGTTCGATCGTTTCCGCGCGCCGGCGCCGGGCAGCGAGCTCGCCGAGCGCCGCGCCGCCGGCCTGACTCCGGCGCAGGACGCGCTGCTACGGCGCTGGGGCTACCCTTACGTGTTGCGCGAGTTCCGCTTCCACATGACGCTGACCGACCGCTTGGCAGCGGCCGATCGCGCGCGTTGGCGCCAGGCGCTGGCGCACCATGTCGACCGGCTGCCGGCTGGGCCGGTGAAGATTGGCCTGGCGCTGGTGTGGCAATCCGATCGCGCCAGTCCATTCCGGGTTGTGCGGCACGTCGCGCTGACCGGGACGTCGCGCCGGCGCCCGGGCCATCTGTTCCTGGTGGTGGGCCCGAGCGGCGCGGGCAAGGACAGCCTGATCGCTGCGGCGCGGCAGGCGCTGCCGGCGGACGCGTTCCAGTTTCCCACCCGGGTCATCACCCGCGGCGGCGATGCCGGCGGCGAGGGGCATCGCGCTGTCAGCCCGGACGACTTCGCGGCGCTGCGCGCGGCGGGCTGTTTCTGCCTGAGCTGGGACGCCCATGGCCTCAGCTACGGCGGGCCGGCAGAGGAGGTGCTGCCGATGCTGGCCGCGGGCCGGCATGTGGTCGTCAACGTCTCGCGCGGCGTCGTTGGCGCGGCGCGCCGGCGCTTCTCGCCGGCGCTCTCGGTGCTGAATGTCGCCGCGCCGGCCGCAGTGCTGGCGCAACGCATCGCCGCCCGCGGCCGCGAGAGCTCGGCCGAGATCGCGGCCCGCATCGCCCGCCCCGCCGATCCGCCGCATGGCCGCGACGTGATCGAGTTTGTCAACGATGCGCCGCTCGCCGCCGCCCGCGCCGGCTTCGTCGCCCTGTTGCAGGCCTGGTCGCCGTGAGCATGGTTGTCGCTCCCAAGCGCTCGGCACCACCGTATCGTTGGAGACGCCCACATCTCGGCCGTCTCCCGCTGCAGGACGCGGCGACTCACGTCGCCGGCTGCACTCTAGGCCGTCATACGGGCCAGGCCACACGAGCGTGAGTCATCAGTTCGCAATGGAACGGTCCTAGCGTTGGCCAGTCGCAGGCACCAACGCGGGCAAAATGATCAGCCACACCCAAGCAATCTGGCGCCGGTGGTCTTTGGCCAAATCGCCAAACCCAGGCAAGGAAATCCGCGTTGCCCGGTACGTCGACATCAGTATCGGTGACGAGAAGGGCCGTGCCGGTGAAGCGCCTATCGATCGCATCCTTGACAGGGCTCTGAGAACGCCGACTAGCCGCCGCCTTTCTATCGAGGCGATACGCAGTTTGTCGCTCGTGGAAAAGAAGATCGCTTTCGTGACGGTGGTTGAATGTCACTCACATCTTCAGGGCATCGCAATCTTCGAGGAGCGGCGATTGCGTGCCTTTCTGGCAGCAACACGATCGGCGGCCGACGAGAGTGCACTCAATGAGCTGGTGAAGCAGTTCATTGCCAGATGCACGGAAGTGAACTGCGGGATCTACCTGGAACTGCGGGCAAGCGCGGCGGCGACCACGGCGTGAAAGGCTTGCCCCAGCGTTTCGATGTACGCGTCCCTCTCAGTCCCGTTCCCCATAGTCAAAGCGCAGGTCGACAGCGTCCGAGCGGAATCTGGTGAGGGAAAGCTCCCTCGGCTCACCGCTCTCCGCATCCACGTTCAAACTGTTGGCGCAAAGGATCGGCAGGTCGAGCGGGACAAATAATAGCCGCACGTCGGCCGTTGTCGGCTTGTCGGCACTGACGCGGCTTTCGCGTCGGCGAAGGCGAATGCCGAATTGTCGATTGATGTGCCGATGGAGCGACGCCTCCTTGAATGTGGCCGCCAATGAATCCACATCCAGGCCAAAAAGGAGATGCCGAATCCAGCATACGGGTGTCTCGTTGGCGTACCTCACCGTCACCAATTTTCCCGAAGGTCGAGCACCCGCCAGCTCTTTGGCGACGGCAATCTCCAGGGCGGTCGGCTTTGTCGTCACATCCACGACCTTCGTTACCGCGGACATTCCCGCCAGTTCGGCCGACGTCGTGAACCGCGTGTCGAAGCTCAGGCGATGCTCCATCCGGCGACGCGCGACGATGCTGCCGGATCCGTGCACGGTCGAGATAAGACCCTGCAGCTCGAGCTCGCTGAGCGCGCGGCGAATCGTATGTCTGTTGACCTTGAATTCATCCGCGAGCTCGCGCTCGGATGCGATCTTGCTGCCGGGCGGGTATGTCCCGGGAATCGCGCGCCGCATGGCTTCGGCGATCTCGGCGTAACCGAGTGGCTTGGTCGATCGTGATGCTCCACCCGATTTGCGCGCGCTCTGCCCGGAATTCCTCATCTTTCCCTGCGCTTTTCCGCTGAAGTTTCACGCGGGCATCGTCGCCATGTCACCGGCCCGTCACGTCCAACTGGTATAGACCACTTAGCCGTGAAATTCATCCGGGCAAAGTAGTCGGCCAGGGTCCGGCGCAGAAGGGGCACTATCGATGGACCATGTCGAGGCGAATTTCCTGTCGCAGACAGCTCCAGACCGAGCGCCCGGCCCCGTCAAAGGACGCGCCGCCTGGCGTTCTTCAGACTTCACGTCGGAGGCCGACTTTGTCCAGAAGCTTTCGTCCACGGACATCGAGGAGATCGAGGAGGCCGTAGAACGTACCCGGTCGCTCGACATCCACGAGATCACGAAGAGCGCCTTCGAACTCCAGAACCTCGCCGACAAGATCGCGATGCTGCGGGACGAAATCATCGATGGCCGGGGCTTCGCCTATCTGCGTGGCTTGCCCGTCGATCGCTACGACCGGGAGACGCTCATGCGCATCTACTGGGGCCTCAGTCGACATATCGGCGATCCGGTGCCGCAAAACCGGAACGCGCACATGATCGGCCATGTGATCGACATCGGCACGCACGAAAACGACTACAACAAGCGCATCACGCAGACCGCGGCGGAGCTGCAGTTCCATGCCGACACCTGCGACGTCGTCGGGCTCTTCTGCCTGCACAAGGCCATGACGGGCGGGGAGAGCATGATCGTGAGCGGCGCCGCCGTGCATGACGAGATCCTCGCGCGCCGGCCGGACCTGTGGGAGGCCCTGCACGATCGCTATTACGCAGATCGGCGTGGCGAGATTCCCGCCGGCCGCCATCCCTGGTTCGCCATTCCCCTGTTCAACTGGCACAAAGGCGCGTTGCGCGGGTATGCGCCGCTGCGACAGTACGTGGAGTCGGCCCAGCGGTTCGCGGATGTGCCCCGACTCGAAGGTATCCAGAAGGAAGCCTTCGACTACTTCCTGCAGGTCTGCAACGACCCCGGCTTCTGTCTAAAGGTCCCGTTCCAGCGGGGCGATATCCAGTACCTGAACAACATCTCGGTCTTCCATTCGCGCACCGAGTATCGCGATTTTCCGGATCCGTCGCTCAAGCGCCACCTGTTGCGCATCTGGCTGTCCCTGCTCGACGGTCCCGAGCTGCCCGACGTATTCCTCGAGCGCTGGCGCACGATCGAACGGGGCACCGTTCGCGGCGGCGTGAACGTTCCGAACCTGCCGGCGCCGGTCATCCCGCTCGAGGCGGAGACGCCCGCCTACGACTAGTCGCTGGCTTCCGGCCCGATCAGCTCCCCGTGCAGCTCAAGGAGTACGTCATGAATCGCAGAGATCTGTTGATCGCTCTTGGTGCAACCGCGACGGTCGGCTCGCTGACCCGTCCGGCCGCTGCAGAACAGCTGCTGCCCCTGTACGACCTGCCCGCAAAGTACATGAACTGGGCCGCTCTCGGCGCCGCCTACGAGAAGCGCACGGGCGTGAAGGTAACGATCGACCTCAAGACCGGATCCAGCACGGCGCTGGCCGCCATGAAGGCGGAGGTGGCACGGCCGCAGACCAACGGCGCTTTCTGGTCTCTCGACATCGCCATCGAAGGCAAGAAGGCAGGCGTTACGATGCCCTACAAGCCCAAGGGCTTCGACGCCATCCCGGCGAACCGCAAGGACCCCGACGGGCATTGGTGGGGGATGAGTTCGTCGAACATCGTGATCGGCGCGAACACCGACGTGCTCGGCAAGCGCGGCCTGCCGGTTCCCCAGGCCTGGAGCGATCTCCTGAAGCCCCAATACAAGGGCCTGTGCGGCATGATGGAGCCGACCTATTCCGGGACGGCGTCGACTTTCGCCTACGGCATCAATTTCATCCAGGGCGGCGACAAGAACGACTTCACCCCTGGCATGAAGTGGCTCAAGGCTTTTGCCGACAATGGCGGCCAGTACCGCAGCGAGACGATGGCGCCGCGACTGGTGAGCGGCGACGTCGGCGTCCTGATCGATGCAGAGGGCAATATCCTGCTGCCCAAGTCCGAAGGCGCGCCGGTCGTGGCCGTCACGCCGCCGGAAGGCGTGGTCGCCGTCGAGGTCGGCATGTCGATGATGAAGGGCGCGCCCGACCCGGAGGGCACGCAGCGCTTCTTCGACTGGCTGCTCGGCGACGAAGCCCAGGGAATCATCGGCGCGAGCTACTTCCGGCCCGTCCGGCCCGAGGCCCTTCCCAAGGCCGTCGCGGCCGCCCTCGGAGAACCCCAACGGCTGATCCCGCTCGATCTCGCGCACGAGGCGGCCGTGGTCACCGATCTCAAGCGCGCCTTCACCGAAATCGTCACGAGGGATGGCGACATGTCGAGCGTGCTGCGCCGGCACCGACTCGCGTCTTAGGTCCCCGGGGCTTCGCCGGGATCGAGCGCCATGGTCTGGACACGCGGAGCGCCGGTCGCGCTGCTGATTTTCATGGCGGTCGCCGTCCTGGTCCCGGCCGCCGAGGTGCTGCGCGTCAGTCTGTTGGACGCCTCCGGCGGCTTCACGCTCGATCACTACCAGCAGGTGCTGGGCGATCCGTATCTTGTGTCCTCGTTGCTGGCGACCCTGGCATTCTGCGCCGGGACGTCCATCGCCGCGACCCTGCTCGCGCTCCCCGCCGCATGGCGGATCGGCCGGGGCGGCCGCGGCGCGCGTTACCTGCGCGCCTTCTGCCAGGCCAATTACGCCTTCGGCGGTATCGCCTACGGCATGCTGGTTGTCACGCTGATCGGCAATGTCGGCCTGGTTCCGCTCGCCGAGGGAGCGTTGTTCGGGACCGAAGCCACCAAGGGCATCGCCTATACGATCCCGGGACTCATCATCGCCTACTTCGGCTTCCAGATTCCGCGCGCCGCCCTGCTGCTGGCGCAGGCCGTGGAGAAGCTCGATCCGCGCCTGCTCGATGCCGCCCGCACGCTTGGCGCCCGGCCCTTCCAGACGACGTGGATGGTCGTGCTGCCGCTCCTGCGCGGCGCGCTCATGAGCACCGCGCTCTCGACCTTCCTGATCTCGCTCGGCTCGTTCGGCGTAGCTCTGCTGGTGAGCCGCAAGCTCACGATCTACGCGGTCGTCATCTACAAGGAATTCCTCGGCTACAGCGAGTTCGGCACCGCCACGGCAATGGCGGTGATCCTGAGCGCATCGGCGCTGCTCGCGGCGCTGGCGGCGCGCCGACTCAATGGCCGTTCGGACATGGCGAGGATCTGATGGACATCACGTTGCAGGGCATCACCAAGAATTTCGCCCAGAGCGCCGTCCTGCGCGGGATCGACCTCGTTTTCCCCTCCGGCACCGTGACGGTTCTCCTCGGACCGTCCGGCTCGGGCAAGACGACGTTGCTCAACATCGTGGCCGGCCTCGTGCCGGCCAGCGGCGGCCGGGTCCTGTTCGGCGGAAAGGACGTCACCGCAGTTCCTGCCGAAGCGCGGCGCATCGGCTACGTCTTCCAGAACCACGCCCTGTTCCCGCATCTCACCGTGTCGGGCAACGTGGAGTTTCCCCTGCGGGTGCGCGGCGTGCCCCGCGGCGAACGCCGCCAGCGTGCCCGCGACGCTCTCGCGATCGTCGAAATGGCGGGCTTTGCGGAGCGCGACATCGCGACTCTTTCAGGAGGCCAACGGCAGCGCGTGGCGATCGCCCGCGCGCTCGTCGCCAATCCGGACGTGCTGCTGCTCGACGAGCCGCTTTCGGCGCTGGATCCGCAGCTCCGCGAGCGCATCCGCGAGGAACTGCGCGCCCTGCTCGAACCGCTGCCCGTCCCGGTCGTCCTGGTGACGCACGACCAGCAGGACGCATTCGGGCTGGCCGACCAAGTGGTGCTGCTCCACGACGGAACAATCGCGCAGGCCGGAACGCCGCGGGACCTGTACCTGTGCCCGGCGAACGAGGCCGTCGCCCGCTTCGTGGGCGTGGCGAGCTATCTCATCGATGCGGCCGGCACACGACGGCTCGTTCGCCCCGAGGATCTCGAGCTTGTCGGACCGACCGACGCATTCGATGCCCTGATGCGCATCGACCGGGTCCAGTTCATGGGCGATCGCCAACGCCTGATCGGCTCGGTCGCCGAAACCGGGGCGTCGATCGTTGCGGACGTGAGCAAGGAGGCAAGGCTTGCCGCCGGGGACATCGTGCCGCTTCGCGCGCGCCGGAGCGACGGCCCTGCAACGACCCCGCGCGAGGTCTTCGGCCGTGTCGCCCTTGTCCGTTGACCTGGCTCCCACCACGGTCCGGCCCCCGGGAAGGGGAGCGGCCGTCGTCCTGTGGGGCGCCATCGAGCCGATCGTGGTCTGGTTGGCGCCCCTGCTGCTGGCCGCGCCGCTCCTCTTCCTGTTCGTCGGATCGTTCGCCCGGAGCTGGGACAGCCGGGGTCTGAGCGGCGTCACGCTTGCGAACATGGCAGAAGCCTTCGAGGCCGTTCGCGAGTCGATCGTCTTCAGCTGGATGCTGGCCCTCGGCACGGCAATCATCGCCACCGCGATCGCCGTGCCGCTCGCCTACGCGACGAGGACCAGCAGCCATCGCCTGGGGCGTTTCCTGGGCGGCATGGTCGACCTTCCGGTGATCCTGCCCGCTCTCCTGCTCGCGATGGGGCTGATGCTCGCCTATCCGTTCCTGCAGGGCGGCTGGATCATCCTGCTCATCGCCCACGTCGTGCAAACGCTGCCGTTTGCGATGTGGCCGGTCGTCTCGGCCCTGTCCGTCCTGGACGTCGCCACCCTGGATACGGCAGGCCGCACCCTGGGCGCCTCGCCGTTCCAGCGTCTGACGCTGCTCGTGCTGCCCAACGTGTGGCGATCGGCGCTCACGGGAGCGGCCACGTCGTTCGTGCTCTCTTTTTCGGAGACTGGAAGCAGCCTCTTCCTGGGCTCACCTTACTATCGGCCGATCGGCGTCGTCCTCGTCGACAGCTTCATCAACCAGGACCAGCGCATTTCCGCCGCCGCTGCTGTGCTGTTCATCCTATGCCTGCTGCCGGCGCTGGCCATCATCGAGCTGACCCTGGGCAACGGCCGCAAGGGGTCGAAGGCGAGGACTGAAGCGACTTCATCGCACGACTTCCCGTCATTTCCCAAGATCAACCAAGGAGGCAACGCATGAAGATAGAGACTTATCGCGAGTTCTGGCCGTTCTACCTCGACCAGCATCGCCACCCCACGACTCGGAGCATCCACTATGTCGGGGCGGCCAGCTTCATCGTGCTGTCCGTCGCGGCCCTGGTCAGCCTGAACGCCTGGCTCCTCGTGCCGGCGTTTGCCCTGTTCTACCTCCCGTCCTGGGTCGCCCATTTCGTCATCGAAGGCAATCGGCCGGCAACCTGGACTTATCCTGTCTGGTCGTTCGTGAGCGACATCCGCATGTTCGCCTTGTGGCTGGCGGGCAGGCTGGAGGCGGAATTCCAGCGCACCCGGCGTCCGGCCGAAGCGCGTTCCTGAAGATCGATCGCGGCGCATGACGGCCAGGGTGACATTCGTCGGCTGCGGCGACGCCTTCGGCTCCGGCGGCCGATTCAACACCTGCTTTCTCGTCGAGACGCCAAGCCTGCGCTTCGCCATCGACTTCGGCGCCTCGAGCCTGATCGCCTTGAAGAAACTCGGCATCGATCCCAACACGATCGATGTCGTGGTCCTCACTCATTTCCACGGCGACCATTGCGGGGGCGTGCCGTTTCTCCTGCTCGACGCGGCACTCGGTGCCCGAAGAAAATCGCCCCTGACGATCATCGGACCGCAGGACACGCGATTCCGGATCACGGCGCTCAGCGAAGCCCTCTTCCCGACCATGCACATCAGAATTCCCCAATTTTATCTTGCCTATCTCGACAGCGGCTTCGATCGCCCGCTCGAGTTCGGAGGCCTCAAGGTCACCAGCTTCAAGGCGGCCCATACCGACGCCACGATCCCCTCCTCCGTCAGGGTCGAGGCGCACGGAAAGGTGGTGGCGTATACCGGCGACAGCGCCTGGACGGAGCACATGCCGGCGCTCGCGAAGGACGCGGATCTTTTCATTTGCGAGAGCTACTTCTACGACACGCCCATCCGCTTCCACCTGAACCATGTCGATATCCTCGAGCACCGCAGAAAGCTCGCGCCCAAGCGCATGGTTCTCACTCATTTCAGCCCCGAGATGATCGAGCGCATCGACGATGCTTCGGAGCAATGCGCTTACGACGGTCTGACGATAGATATCTAGGTCAGATTCCCGGACGTCGTTGCTTACAACGTCCGCGCCATCCGCTGTCACCTGGCCTGCGGCTTTGTCGAGGAAGGGCGAGAGCGCGAGGCTGCGTTCATCTCCGGAGAGTGGCACGATGATGTCATGATGGGGTTGGAGACAGACTGACGCTGTAGGCGGATCGCAGGACTTTCGAGCCTAATCGGCCAATCGCCGAACCCGATCTGAAGATCCAGCCTTAACAATGCTGCAAACCAAGAATGCTAACCAGCTGGCGTTTTCGCTGCCGAGGCCACGCTGGGCACCAAGATCGTCGATGTATTCCTGAAGGACGAGCTGGTGGAGTCCTACGAATTCACCTGGGATCTCCTGAACGCACCTCTGTTCGATCAGGATTTTGTCGATCGGGCCAAGGCACGCATGCGCGACGACAACTACAGCGCCGAGCAAATCGCCGAGGCCCGGTTCAGTATCAGAGGGTAGCTGCCGCCAAGGATAACACCGGCGCTCCCTGGAGCCCATTCTGATTGGATGGACGCCGATCCTTGCGGGGAGCGCGCCACTGGCGTGGCGCGTCCCCAGCTAAGATTGGCGAGTCTACCCAGTCGGAACGTGCTGCTAGACGGGCTCCTCGCCTTCGATCTCACGCTCGAGCCCCCGCTCCACGTTGTAGATGGCGTCGGCCAGCATGTCGTCAGCGTGGGCCATGGCGTACTCGATATCCTTCGGCGCGATGTCGTGGCGGGTGGCCAGGGCATCGAGCGCCTCGCGGATCAGGGCCTTGGTCTCCGTCGTGTCGCGCCGAAGGGCGGCGAGGCGATCGCCCGGGTCGCGGCGCGATTGCCGGGCGAAGGCCCAGCGGGCGGGTAGTGTAAGCTGCGTGCTCATCATGCCGCCCTCCGGCCGGTTGGTTTCTTCTTGCTGCCCGCGGCCGGCCGCCGCTCGGCGCCGGCGCCCAGGCTCTTCTTGAGCGCGGCCATGAGGTCGATGACCTTGGTGTCGTCGTTGGCGGGCTTGGCCGACGGCTTGACCGACTTGCCCTTGCGCTTCTGGTCGATCAGCGCACGCAAGGCCTCCTCGTAGCGGTCGCGGAACTCGCTGGGATCGAATTCGCCCGACTGCTGCTCGACGATCTTCTCGGCGATCTGCAGCATCTGCGGATCGGGCTTGGGCAGGTCGGGGCTGGCGATGTCGCCGATCGCCCGCACCTCCTCCGCCGTGCGCAGGGTGTTGAGGACCAGCGCGCCTTCCTCGATCTCGATGGCGCAAATGCGCTCGCGCGTGCTCATCACCAGGCGGCCGATCGCCACCTTGTTCTGCTTGCCCATGGCGGCGCGGATGACGGCATAGGCTTCGATGCCGGTCTTGCCCATCGGCACGAGGTGATAGGGCGTGTCCCAGTACAGGCGATCGATCGAAGCGCGCGGCACGAACTTCTCGATGTCGATGATGCGCGTCGATTCGAGCTTCACCGCGTCGAGCTCTTCCTTGCCGAACAGGACATACTCGCCCTTGGCGACCTCGAAGCCCTTGACCAGGTCGCCGCGCGAGACCTCCTCGCCGGTGCCGGCGTCGACCGTCTTCATCCTGATGCGGTTGTTGGTGACGGGATTGATCAGATTGAAGCGAACCGTCTCCGCTTCGGTCGTCGCCGGATAAAGGGCGACGGGACAAGTAACCAGGGACAGGCGCAGATGCCCTTCCCACGACGGACGCACGGCCATACGAACCCCTCCTGTGGACCCCTTATCCACAAGCAAACTCTACACCGCGAAAGTGCAGCGCCTGCAGCATTTTCCGCAATCCTAGGGATTGTGGTCCGTTCGCGATTCGGTCTCGCAGATGTGGACATGCGGGCCGGAAAGCGCCGCGCCGATGGGAAGCGCCTCAGGGGGATTTGCCATCGAGGCGAAGCAACGGAACGAGGACCAGGGCGAACGCCGTGGTGGCGGCGGAGACGATGATGAGAGGTCCAAGCCGGTCGTGAAACACATGCTCGTAAAGGAATGCGCCGACATTGTTGGAAAACACGTCGGCGAGATTCATGATCGACATCAGCCCGGCGAACGCGAACCCCTCCGAGCGCTTGGGACAGTAGTCCGCGGCGAGGGTGAGCGAGGCGATGGTGGCGATCATCATCGCCGCACCGTTGGCGAAGTTCACGATCGCGGCCGTGACCTCATCCGCGAGCAACAGGAACGAGGCGGCGGCCAGCGTTCCCAGCACGATGCTGAGATACAACAGCGCCTTCGAGCTCATCTTCCGGAGAAACAACCGATAGGCCAAGGCGCCGGCGATCCAGCCCGCGGAGGCGATCGAGCCGAGAATGCCGATATAGGCTTGCGAGAACTTGAGTTCGTCGGTCATGAAGTAATAGAGCGGCGTGCCGAACCCGGGGGCGAAGGAATACAGAAAAAGGAACAAGGCGACGATGTACAGCTTCGAGGACTTCGACGCCGTGACGACGCTTTGAAGCGTGCGTCGCATTTCCCTTCGACTCGCCGTGGTCTTCTGCTCGTCGAGAAGGAACAGCGCCGCAAAGACGATCGCGATGGACGCAACGGCTGCGATACCGGCGGCGGCCTGCAAAGCCGACAGGGGCGGCAGATGCTCGACCAGCGCGCCGCCCGCGAACGCACTTGCCATGATGGCGATGTAGAACCACAGCCATTGCTGGCTGACGAATGTGCTGCTGAGACGGAAGCTCTGGCCGTTCTCCGCCAGGAGCGCGCCGCACAGGGTGCTCGAGGTGGCCATGGCGTACGAGGTGAGGACGAGCAACAACGCGAACTCGCTGGGCTCGGCCAGTCGGGCGATCCAGGCATAGGCGCCCACGCCACAAATGCTCGACAGGATCAGATAGCTCTTTCGCCGATAACCAAACAGCGGAATGAAATCGGAGACGAGGCCGAAAACCGGCTTGATGATCCACGGGAAGTTGAGGATGGCGAGATAGGCGGTGACCTGAACCGGAGTCCATCCGATCACCTTCAGATAATTGTTGAGGGGCTGGAAGATGACGCCGACGCGCGCCTGGCCGATTCCTTCCACGACATAAACGATGGCGAAGAAAAGCATGAGCCGACTGATGTGCCGGGATTCTTCTGCCGTTCGCGAGGGTGCGGGATAGGCGATCGAAATTCCTCCAGAGGCTCCACGGCTGGTCTCGGGGATACATTAACCAGCTTGAGAAGCTTCAATGGTCCAGGCGTTGACCGTCAACCAAGTTTCCTTGTGTTGAGAGTTCGTCATGGTTATCGCCGTGCACATCCCGCCGCACCGGCGGCGCCGGGCATGCCCATGGTCTGGCGCGGCAGTCGAGCCGGACACGACCTTTGCTCGATCAGACTCGATGAGCCAGGAAGACGAGAAGCATCAGGCCAAGGACGACGCCTATCATCGCGTATAGTGCGGTCGTCATGACCCGCTGGCGCCTTAGCGCCGCGGCCCTTTCCCGCGCATATTGCGCCGGACTGACGTCGTCAGGTCGGTCGGTGTGCGGCGATCGCCAACGCAGCCGTCGCGTCCCCCGGTACCAGCCCCAACAACCACCCACTGCAGCACACAGCAGGAGGTATCCCCCAATAAAGTAGATCATAGCCCCAGTCCCCACGCCCAGCGGCGCATGAATCCCGACCGATCGCAAGCGCCGACAGCATCGTGCCGCCCGAGATGGACGAGTTTGCTCCGCAGCGCCCGCCGGGCAGAAAATTATTCTCCTGCGCCCGCAGCGAAGGACCAGGCCTATGCAATTGCGCGCGGGCGCAGCGGATCCTGGCCGAAGCGGTTGGGACCTATGGTGCCCCTCAGGAACCCGCATTCGATGAGGTGCCACAGCCAGCCGACCACCGGCACGAGATTGATCAGAACCCACCGGCCCGATTTGTTGCGATCGTGCCAGCGCTTCACGGACAGGACGAGGCCGATCCACAGCGACGGCGGAACGACCAACAAGGCCCAAAGCCGGCTCGGGTCTTTGCGCTCGATGGCCAGCGTGTCGCCATCGAAGAGTTCAAAGCCGCCGACGATGCCGAACGTGATCGAGTCGACCAACAGCACGGCCAGCAGCGCCAGCCAATAGGGTGCCCTGCTGACCCGACCGTCGAAACGGAACAAGAACTTTCCCAACCCACATCCCCAGTGCCCGCACCCCTGCGGACAGACGCACCATGCAGTCCTTGGCTTACGCGTACCTGACGCTACGGGCGAAATCGCCAGGTGCGTGTGTCGAGGAGCACCGAGGGGATTTCGCGGGCAGCCAGCGTAAGGCGCGAGCGCGCTGCTGTCCTGTTGAATCGATGCGCGTGTATTCCGGGCACAGGGCGACCTTACGGAAGGACGAAGAAGGTTAATCCCGGGTCGCCACGAGGATCGACCTGGCCGCCTGGCCGTCGGCTGCGATCTGGGCCTTCAGCTGGTCGAGGCCGGAGAACTTCATCTCGGGACGGATGAAATCGACCAGCGCCACGCGCAGCGTCTTGCCGTAGAGGTCGCCCACGAAATCGAACAGGTGGACCTCGAAATTCTCCTGCAGCTTGCCGAAGGTCGGGCGCCGGCCGAGATTGGCCACGGCGTCCCGCCAGTTGCCGTCGACCATCGCGCGCACGGCATAGACACCGAAGCGCGGCCGGAGATGCTCGCCCAGCGCCACGTTGGCCGTCGGGAATCCGATCGTGCGGCCGCGCTGGTCGCCCAGCTCGACGGCGCCCTCGATCTCCCAGGCATGGCCCAGCAGCTCGCCTGCTTCGCGGGCCCAGCCGTGGCGCAAGGTCTCGCGGATGCGGGTCGAGGAATAGATCTCGCCCTCGTGCATCACCGGATCGAGCACGGTGACGCCGAAGCCCTTGCTGCGGCCCTGCGCGCGCAACATCTCGACATTGCCGCTGCGGCGCGTGCCGAAGGTGAAGTCGTAGCCGCACACGACGTGACGCGCGCCCAGCCCGGCCAGCAGCACGTCGTCGATGAAGGCGTCGGCCGACAGCGCCGCGAACGCTGCGTCGAAGCGCTGCGCCAGTACGGCCTGCACGCCGGCCTCGGCCAGCAGCCGGACTTTTGCCGGCGGCAAGGTCAGGCGGAACGGGCCGGTGTCGGGCACGAAGAAGCGCCGCGGATGGGGCTCGAAGGTGAACGTGACCAGCGGCGCGCCGAGCGCCCTGGCGCGCTCGCCGGTGTGCGCCAGCAAGGCCTGATGGCCGCGATGCACGCCGTCGAAATTGCCGAGCGCCACGGCGCCGCCCTTCCAGGCGCCGGGCGTGGCCCGCCAGTCGTCGAAGACCGGAATCATTTCGGCGTGCGCCGCGGGACCGAGACGACGGCTTCACCGTCGATCACCACGGTGTCGCCGCTCAGGCACTGCGTCTTCAGCGTCACACGGCGGCGCTCGTGGTTGATGTCGGTGATGGTGCAGATCGCCGTCACGGTGTCGCCGATCGACACCGGCGCCGTGAAGCTCAAGGTCTGGGAGACGTAGATCGAGCCCGGGCCCGGCAGCTTGGTGCCGACCACGGCCGAGATGAAGCTGCCGCTCAGCATGCCGTGGGCGATGCGCTGGCCGAACCGCGTGGTGTGGGCGAAACCGTCATGCAGGTGGAGCGGGTTGGTGTCGCCGGAGACGCCGGCGAAGGCCGCGATGTCGGCCTCGGTCACCGTCTTGCCGAACATCGCCGACATGCCGACCGTGAGGTCCTCGAGATAAAGGCCGTGCATGGCCGCAAACGTGTTCGACACTTCCGCTGTTCTCCCCCAACCAAAAAATCCCGGGCAAAAATCCATCGCAGGCGGCGCCCTCTTACCACGCCGCGGAGCCTGTGCCACAGTCCGGTGAATGACCGTTCACATGCCGACCGAAGCGGAAAACGTCGCCGCCGTCATGGCCACCGTCGCCGGGCACCATTTCGGCGGACCGGCCACGATCGAGCACCTGGTCCGCGAGTCGGGCGGCGCCTCGCGCCAGACCTGGAGCTTCGACGCCGTCGTGAACGGCGAGCGCCACGGCCTCATCCTGCGGCGCGATCCGCCGACGCTCGACCTTGCAGTGGGGGGGCCGGCCGCGGGCAACTCTGCAGGGGGCAACCCGCCGGTCGAGCGCTCGACATCGCTCGACCGTGCCACCGAATTCCGCGTCCTGCGCGCGGCCTTCCAGGCGGGCGTGCGCGCGCCCGAAGTGCTGTTCGAGCTGTCACCGGCCGACGGGCTGGGCGAGGCCTATGTCATGCGCCGGATCGGCGGCACGGCGATCGCGCGCAAGCTGTTGCGCGATCCGCCCTACGCGGCGGCGCGCGGCCGGATCGCGGACCAGCTGGGCGAGATCCTGGCGCGCATCCATGCCACCGACGTGGGCACGCTGCCGCCGCTGGCGCACCGCGAAGCTGCCCATCACATCGCGGGCCTGCGCCGACAGCTCGACCTGCTGGGCCAACCGCAGCCGGTGTTCGAGCTGGCGCTCGCCTGGCTCGACCGCCGCAAGCCCGCGCCGACGGCCAGGCCGGTGCTGGTCCATGGCGACTACCGCACCGGCAACTACCTGGCCGACGAATCGGGCGTGACGGCGATCCTCGACTGGGAAGGCGCGCATCTCGGCGATCCCGTCGAGGATCTGGGCTGGCTGTGCGTGAAGAGCTGGCGCTTCGGCGCCGTCGACAAGCCGGCCGGCGGCTTCGGCAGCCGCGAGGCGCTGTGGGCGGCCTACGAGCGCGCCGGCGGCGGCAAGGTCGACCCGGCGCGCGCCCATTGGTGGGAGGTCTTCGGCACGGTGCGCTGGGGCATCATCTGCCACAACCAGGCTTTCAGGCATCTCTCGGGCTCGATCAAATCGATGGAACTCGCTTCGATCGGCCGCCGCGCCGTCGAGACCGAGGTCGACCTGCTGCAACTGCTGGAGAGCGGAGGCTGAACGTGGCGCAGGATCGTCCCACCGCATCGGATCTTCTGGGGGCCATCGCCGACTTCCTGCGCGAGGAGGCGACGCCCGTGCTGGATCGTGCCGATCCCCGGCTCGGCTTCCAGATGCGGGTCGCGGTGAATTCGCTCGCCATCCTCGAGCGCGAGGCGCGGCTCGGTCCGGCCGCCGATGCGCGCGAACACGAAAGGCTGGTGAAGCTGCTGGGCCGGCCGGGCACGCTCGAGGAACTCAACCGCGCGCTTGCGCAGCAGCTCCGAACCGGCCAACGTGACGAGCGCGACCAGGCGCTGATGGCCCATCTCGACGCCACCATCGCCGACAAGATTGCCATCGCCAATCCCAAGTGGAGATGAAGATCGGGGAGGCCACGATGTCTTCCGTTCCCTTCGCAGACCGCAGCGAAGCCGGGCGCCTGCTGGCGGCCGAGCTCGCCTCCCTCGCCGATCGCCGCCCGGTCGTGTTCGGCCTGCCGCGCTGCGGCGTTCCCGTCGCCTACGAAATCGCCCAGCATCTCGGCGCACCGCTCGACGTCGTGCTGGTGCGCACGGTGCGCGCGCCTGACGATCGCAGCCGATTGCTGGCGACCGTGCTGGAGGGCGACCCGCCCGAGGTGCGCATCGAGCCGGATTGGGACCAATCGCAGACCGTGTCGCGCGCCTGGCTCGATGCCGAAGTGAGCGAGGCCCTGCACGAGATCGACAGGCGCCGCCGGCGCTATCGCTATGGCAGCCGCCCGGTGTCGCCGGCGGGCCGGGTCGCCATCGTGGTCGACCAGGCGATCGGGCCGGGCCATGCCATGGCTGGCGCCATCCGGCTGATCCGCGACGCCAGGCCGTCGTTGATCGTGGCCGCCACGCCTGTAGCCAGCGAAGCCGGCGCCAGCGTTTCGCTCGCGCCGCCGACAAGGTGGTCTGCCTGCGCCGCGAGGCCGAGCTTAGCCCGCTCGACCGCTATGGGCAGGCGCGGCAGGTCACCCACGAAGAAGCGCTGGACTGCCTGGCGCGCGCGGCGTAGGGCGAGCGCGATCGTCAAATCCGAAGTGGCGCGCTCCCAGCAATGATCCTTCGGTGTTGGCCGAACTATTGACCATGGCGGAGAAGCCAGGTCGGGCCTAAATTCCCGTCATGATCACCGTCAACGCCCTCTCCGAAGTCGCCGCCCTGATGGGCGACCCGGCGCGCGCCGCCATGCTGCAGCTGCTGATGGACGGCCGCGCCCACACCGCGTCCGAGCTCGCGCTCACCGCCGGCATCACCGCCCAGACCGCGAGCGGACATCTCAGCCGCATGATCGACGGCCACCTGCTCGCCGCCCGCGCCCAGGGCCGCAACCGCTTCTATCGCCTGGCCACATCAGACGTGGCGCATGCCATCGAATCGCTGATGGCCGTGGCTGGCACCGGCGTGTCGCCGGCCGCTAAGACGGCGGCGTGGCGGCGCGACCCCGATCTGCGCTTCTGCCGCACTTGTTACGACCACCTGGCGGGCCAGGTCGGCACCGCCGTCACCGACTCGCTGACCCGCGCCGGCCATATCGAGCCCAAGGGTCCGCGCGACTGGAAGCTCACCGAGTCGGGCGAGCTGTTCTGCCAGAGGATCGGCGTCGACGTGCCGGGCGCGCGCCGCGCCGGCACCCGCCACTTCGCGCGCCAGTGCCTCGACTGGAGCGAGCGGCGGCCGCACATCTCGGGCGCGCTGGGCGCGGCCATCGCCGACACCTTCTTCACGCGCGGCTGGGCCGAGCGGCTCCGCCGCAGCCGCACGGTGCGACTCACCGATTCAGGACGACGGGCGATGGGCAGCCACTTCGGCGCCACGGTTTGACAGTTGCCCGTCAGCTGACCGATGCGGACACCGTCAATGTCGAACCCCTGAATGGCTGGTCGTCGGGGCCGCGCTGCGCATGACCGACGGACCAGCGCTCCGGCCAGTTCAGGCGCTCGGCGCCCCACGGTGAAGCGGCAGCAAGCGACGACCACCTGGCGTCCCTGCCGATGCTATGGATGAAGCCGCCAGGGCCCATGCCGGTATGGATGATGAGGCGGATGTCGAACGGCGCGGCAGGCGGAACAGCCGGTCCATGCCAGGAATGCGGGCTGCGGCGCGGCTCGGGGCCAACAATCACGGTTAACCGCTGCTCGACGCCGCGCAGGCCGATCCATAGCGGTGCCGGCAGACCTGGTCGAAACGCCGATAGCAGCGTTTGCGCAGAACCATCGCCCGCCGGCGCTGCCCGACCGACGAAGCGCAACGCGACGATCCGGTCCGGCTGAGGCCCGCCCGCAAGAAGCGCTTCGCCTTCCCCGGCGGGCAGCACTCGCCACCGCGCGCCATCCGGCAGATGGAGCGGCCAGGACAGGCGTTCTCGCATCTGGCCTTCGGCGTCGAGCACCTGGTACCGCAATCCGTCGGCATCGAGCGCGCCCTGAACACAGTGCAGGTATTCGATGCCTTCGGGCATGCGATGCGCCGTGCCGGCGCCGGCGGTGCAGACCTGCAGCACGCCCCTATGGACCTGCACGTCAAAGGCAAGGATGTGACTGCACAGGTAGGCGAACACGCCGCCTTCGACGAGGACGTCCCAGAACGCTCCAGCGTGCTCGGGGCCGATTTCTCTCTGGTAGGCACCGGAGAAACCGTTGATGGGATGCACCGGGTGATGGCCGACGACCAGCTTGTGGTGCGCGTCGGCATGGCGGTGCAGCACGTCCCGTAACCATGCTGTTTCGACGTGGCCCTCGCCGCCCAGGCCCGTCCACCCTGTATGAACAAAGATGAGCAGCAGATCCCCGCGCCGCACCCAGTAGGACAGGCCTTCCTGTCCGCGCGGACCGTTGCGCGGCAGATGGCGGAGCATCTCGCAAAACACCGCCTCGCTCATCTCGTCGTAGGTCGTGTGATTGCCGGTAGTGTTCCAGAGCGGAATCGCCTGGCGGTCGAGCCAGGCCATCTCCCGGTCCAGCCAGTGCCGCCACTGAGCCTTGAGCTCCTTAGGGTTGGCCGTCAGGCCGGCAATCTCGTCGCCGAGGAAGAGGACGAATTCGGGCGGCGGCTCGAGTCGGCGCACGACGGCGTTGACTGACACGAAGGTCTGCTCGTGGACAGCGCCCGCGATACCGGAACAGGAATCGCCGTAGAAGACGAACTGGTGGCCGGATCCGCGCGGAAGCAGGGCCGGCAGGCGGCCGGTCGGTCCGGAGCCCGATGTCGCTGCCGGCATCGACGCTACCGCGGCGGAGACACGGCAGCACCGGCTTCGCCGCGATCCAGGCGGGCTTTGCCGAAGGCGAGGCCGTCGCCCGACGGGATCTTGGCGATCTGCGAGGCGCGTAAAAACTTCTCCTCGCCCACCGTCAGATAGATGTTGGTGAACAGGAGCGATCGCGTCTGGCGCACGACCTCGGCGCGGCCCTCGACCCAGTCGCCCGCCTTGGCCGGCGCCACGAAATCGAAGGTCATGCTGACGGTCGGCAGGAACTTGCGCAGGCCCACCAGGGTGCCGCCGCCCATCGTGCCGACCAGGTCGGCCACCGTCATCATCATGCCGCCATGCAGGCCGCCCGCCGGGTTGCACATGTGCTTGTGGACGCGAAAGCCCAGCACGAACTCGTCGCGCGTGCCCTTCTCGCCGCGCTTCGCATAGAGGTTTCCGACATGGCTGTTGAAGGTGGGGTCGCGCCGGCCGCGGTCGAAATCGATGCGCAGGAAACCTTCAGGCGGCCGATCATCTAATCGTTGGGCGTCGAGCAAAGAACCAACTCCGGGTCTTGAGCGTGCTGGCGCGGACCATAGAGACGGTCCCGCCGCTGCGCCACCGGCTCTCACGACGGGCGGTCTGCCAGGAACCGGGCGAGGTCGGCCGCAATCTCGGCGCGGCGCGGCGGGTCGGCGCCGGGACGGCTGCAAGTGATGGCCGCGCAGCGGGCGGCGAAAGACAGAGCACGGCGAAGCTCGTCGGCGGTCATCTCGGCCAGGGAGGCCGCCTCGCTTCGACCCATGACCTGCAAGGCGAACAAGAGGGCGGCCTGAAAGCTGTCGCCGGCGCCGATCGTGTCCACCACCGGGCCCGCCGGCGCCGCCACCGCCACCGATCTCGCCGCCTTGTGCCAGGCCTCGGCTCCCTGCGCGCCGCGCGTCACGATCACCAGGCTGGCGCCCGCCGCAAGCAGGGCTGCCGCCCGGCGCGCCGGGTCCTCGGTGCCGTACAGATAGTCGAAGTCGACGTCGGACATGCGGACGATGTGCGCGGCCTCGGCAAAGGCCGCCATGCGCTCGACGTAGCGGCGCTTATCGGTCACCAGATTGGGGCGGCAGTTCGGATCGAAAGAGATGGCGACCGACCTGCGCGCCTCCTGCACCAGGGCGAGCGTCTCAGCCGCCGACTGCTCGTCGACGAGGGTCGTCGAGCCGACATGGATCGCCTCAATCCTGTCGAACGGCAGCACGCCGCTGCGATAGGTCCAGTGCCGCGACGCCGTGCCCTCGTCATAGAAGGCGTACTGCGGCTCGCCGCCGACGGTTCGCACGAAGGCCAGCGTGGTCTGGTGGTCGCTCAGCGTCGCGAAGCGAAGATCGACCTGCGATGCCCGGGCGTGATCGGCGATCATGCGGCCGAAGAGATCGGTCGAGATGCCGCCCACGAATCCTGTCTCGACCCCGAGCCGCGCCATGCCGACGGCGACGTTGAGGCAGGATCCGCCGACCGCGGGCACGAACGCCTCGCGCCTATCCACAGCCGTCACCGGCAGGAAGTCGACCAGGGCATCGCCGCAGCTCAGCATCATGGTCCCCTCCCCTCCGGCTTCAGACGCGGCAGGCGCCGCCGGTGTCCCGCATGGCGGCGCGGCTCGCATGGTCGAGCTGGCGCATCAGCCGATAGACGCTGCGCTTGGACCGGTGGAAGTCCGCCACGTCGCTTCCTGTCGGCGTGCTCGACCAGCCGATCGCCGACATCGACGTCATGGCCTCGCCGATCGATCCGTAGACCTTGCCGGCGACGGCGCCCAGCATCGCGGCGCCGAGCAGCACCGGTTCCTGGGTCTCGGGCAGGGCAACGGTGAGGCCGGTGGTGTCCGTCATGATCTGGCGCACGAGGGCGCTGCGCGCGGCGCCGCCGCTGATCACCATCAACTCGCTCTCGACGCCGTGCGCGCGGAGGACGTCGACGACGTCCGCCAGGCCGTAGGCCAGGCCGCACAGGCCGGCGACGAACAGCCGTTCCATGGCGCCGATATCGACGTCGAGATCGAGGCCCGCGACGATGGCGCGCGAATCCGGATCGGCATAGGGCGAGCGATTGCCTAAAAATTCGGGCAGCACGTGGATGTCGTGCGCCAGCCGCGCGGCATCGCCGGGCTGGGCGAAGCGCGACACGACGCGCCGCTCCAGATAGTCCAGCACCTCGAGGCCTGCGGCGCGCGCAGCCTCGACGGCCTGTTTGTAGGCGGGGTGCGATCCGATCAGATGGTCGATCGCGGCGCCGGCCGCGGACTGGCCGCCCTCGTTCAGCCAGAGGCCGGGCACCATGCCCGAGTAGTAGGGTCCCCACACGCCGGGCACGAAGCAGGGCTCGCTCGTCGTCGCCATGATGCAGGCCGAGGTTCCCATGATGTAGGCGAGCCGATTGCAGACGTCGACCGGGCCGCCGGATTTCGTCCGCCCGCCGATCGTGCCGACGCCGCCGGCGTGGGCGTCGATCAGCGACGCGCCGACGGGCGTGCCCTCGAGCAGCCCGAGCTCTTGCGCGGCAGTTTTCGACAGGCCTGCGCCCAGCGCGGTGCCCGGCGCCGCGATCTCCTGGCCGATCCGCGCATAGTCGCCCAGCGCCAGGTCGCCCAGGCCGACGCGATCGAGGTAGCGCCGGCTCCAGCGTCCTTCGTGGGCGAGAAAGTTCCACTTGCAGGTGAGCGTGCACATCGAGCGCGCCACAGACCCGGTGGCCTTGAACGAGAGGAAGTCGGCGAGATCGAAAAAATGACCGGCGCCATCGTAGGTCGACGGCAGGTGACGCTTCAGCCAGAGCAGCTTGGGAATCTCCATTTCCGGCGAGATCGAGCCGCCGACATAGCGCAGGACGTCGTCCGCCGTGTCGTTGACGGCCCGCGCTTCGGCCATGGCGCGATGATCCATCCAGACGATCACGTTGCGCCGTGCCTCGCCGGACGGGCTGACGGTGAGCGCGTTGGCGCCGGCGTCGAGCACCACCAGCGAGCAGGTCGCGTCGAAGCCCAAGCCGCCGACGGCCGACGGCGGCAGGCGGGCCTCGGCCATCGCCAACCGCACCGCTTCGGTGCAGGCCGACCAGATCTCGGACGACGATTGCTCGACGACGTTGCCCGCCTCGTGCCAGACCGTGATGGGACGGCGGGCGGTCGCCAGCAGCGCGCCCCGTTCGTCGAACACGCCGGCCCGGGCACTCGATGTCCCAACGTCGACGCCGATGAAGGCTTGCCTCATTACGACCCCGTGTCCCGATTCATGAGCCTCCCCAGCAAAGCTGGGGAGGTGCCCCGAAGGGGCGGAGGGGTCATGGGTTTCATCGCTCCATCCATGACCCCTCCGTCCGCTACGCGGACACCTCCCCGCGCTGCGCGCAGGGAGGCAAATGAAATCACCTCGGGGGCCGGCCTACCAGCAAGTATAGCCGCCATCGACGAGGACAACGCTGCCGGTCATCAGGCTGGCCGCATCCGACGCCAGGAACAGCACGACGGAGGCCACTTCGTCCACCGTGCCCATGCGGGCCATCGGCGTGCCACCGATCCAGGCGTCATACATCGGCGGATTGTTGCGCACGAAGGCGTTCAGCGGGGTCTCGATATAGGTGGGCGCCACGGCATTGACCCGCACGCCGCGGGCACCCCACTCGGCGGCGAGAGACTTGGTGAGATGATGCACCGCGGCCTTGGAGGCGTTGTAGTAGCTCTGCTCCTGCGGCTTGTTGACGATGAAGCCCGACATCGAGCCGATATTGACGATGGCGCCCGACCCGGCGTCGAGCATGAGCCGACCGAAGGCGCGGCAGCACCAGAAAGTGCCGTTCAGGTTGACGTCGATGACGTTCAGCCAGTGCTCGTCGGCGACCTTTTCCGCCGGCGTTTCGCTTCGGGCGATGCCGGCATTGTTGACCAGGATGTCGACCTTGCCGTGCCGCCGGGCGAGCTCCGCCGCGACCTCGGAGACGCGCGCTGGATCGGTAACGTCCATGATGACGGCTTCGGCGGCGTAGCCCTTGGCCTTGAGCGCGGCTGAGCCGGCGTCGGCCATCGCGGGATCGCGATCGGCGATGACAATCCGGGCGCCGGCCTCGCCGAGCGCCTCCGCGCAGGCCAGGCCAATGCCCTGCCCGCCGCCCGTCACGACGGCCGTGCGACCGTCCAGCTTGAACTTCTCGAGATACATACGCGCCTTCCCGTCATGGATCTCCGCCGCTCACTGGCGGATGGCCATTCCCTCTTTGTCAAAGCGATGCAGCCGGGCGGGATCGGGCGACAGCCACACGCGATCGCCGCCCTTGAGGTGGATCTCGCCGATGCCGCGCACCGTGAGCAGTCCCAGCGCGCCGGCGTCGACATAGAGGAAGGTGTCGCTGCCGAGATGCTCGGCGACCGACACCGTGCCCGGCCAGCCCCCGCCCTCGGGCGCGATGCGCAGATGTTCGGGCCGGATGCCGATGGTGGCGGCGCCGTGCTGATCAGCCGGCGGACCGGCAACGAAGTTCATCTTGGGCGAGCCGATGAAGCCCGCGACGAACAGGTTGGCCGGCCGCTCGTACAGTTCGAGCGGCGAGCCGTACTGCTCGACCCGGCCGGCGTTCAGCACGACGATGCGGTCGGCCATGGTCATGGCCTCGACCTGGTCATGGGTGACATAGACGGCGGTGGTCGCCAGCTGCTTCTGCAGCCGGGTCACTTCCATGCGCATCTGCACGCGCAGCGCCGCGTCGAGGTTGCTGAGCGGCTCGTCGAACAGGAAAGCCTTGGGTTCGCGCACGATGGCGCGCCCGATCGCCACCCGCTGGCGCTGCCCGCCGGAGAGTTCGCGCGGCTTGCGGTCGAGATAGGGCGTGAGGTTGAGCGTCGCCGCCGCGGCGGCCACCTTGCTGTCGATCTCGGCGCGCGGCAGGCCCGCCATCTTGAGGCCGAAGGCGATGTTGCCGCGCACGCTCATATGCGGATAGAGCGCGTAGGACTGGAAGACCATCGACAGCCCGCGCTTGGCCGGCGGCACGTTCACCACGTTCTTGCCGTCGATCAGGATCCGGCCGTCGGTCACATCCTCGAGGCCAGCGATCAGCCGCAGCAGCGTGGTCTTGCCGCAGCCGGAGGGACCGACGAAGACCACGAAGGAGCCGTCCTCGATGTCGAGATTGGCATCCTTGATGATGTCGAGCTGTCCGAAGGACTTGTGGACTCCCTGGAGCGTGATCTGGCCCATGTCGTTTCGCCCTTATTTGACGGCGCCGAAGGTCAACCCGCGCACGAGCTGGCGCTGGCAGAACCAGCCGAGGACGAGGATCGGGGCGATCGCCATGGTCGACGCCGCCGACAGCTTCGCCCAGAACAGGCCCTCGGGACTGGAGTAGGAGGCGATGAACACGGTGAGCGGCGCCGCCTTGGAGGTCGACAGGTTGAGCGTCCAGAACGCCTCGTTCCACGCCAGGATCAGGTTCAGCAGCAGCGTCGAGGCGATGCCGGGAATGGCCATGGGCAGCAGCACATAGGTGAGCTCGCGCCGGATGGTGGCACCATCCATGCGCGCCGCCTCGAGAATGTCGCGCGGGATTTCCTTGAAGTAGGTGAAGAGCATCCAGACGACGATCGGCAGGTTGCCCAGGCAGAGGATGGCAACCAGCCCGCTCAGCGAATCGAGCAGGCCGAGATTCTTGAACAGCAGATAGATCGGCACGAGCACGCCGACGGCGGGCATCATCTTGGTCGACAGCATCCAGAGCAGGATGTCCTTGGTGCGTTTGGTCGGCGCGAAGGCCATCGACCACGCCGCCGGCACCGCGATCAGGGCCGCGATCACGGTCGAGCCGCCGGCGATGATCACGGAGTTCAGGGCGTGGTGGAAATAATCGCTGCGCTCCTGCACCGTGGCGTAGTTCTCCGTCGTCCATTCGAAGAACAGGAACGACGGCGGTACGGTGAAGGCCTCGAGCTCGGTCTTGAAGCTGGTCAGCACCATCCACAGGATGGGAAAGAAGATCAGGCCGCCGAAGAACCACGCCGCGACCGTCGACACCACCGTGCGCGTGACCGTCACCCGGCGCGCCATCGCCTAGGCCTCGAGGTTCCGTCCGACGACGCGGACGAGGAAGAAGGCGATGATATTGGCGATCACGACCGCGACCAGCCCGCCGGCCGAGGCGCTGCCGACGTCGTACTGGATGAGCGCCTGGGAATAGATCAGGAAGGCGATGTTGGTGGTCTGCAGTCCGGGACCGCCGCCCGTGGTCACGAAGATCTCGGCGAACACCGTCAGGAGAAAGATCGTCTCGATCAGGATGACCACCGTGATCGGCCGCGCCAGGTGCGGCAGGGTGAGGTGGATGAAGGTGCTGAGGGCGCCGGCGCCGTCCATCTCGGCCGCCTCCTTCTGCTCCTCATCCTGCGACTGCAGGGCGGTGAGCAGGATCAGGGTGGCGAAGGGCAGCCACTGCCAGGCCACGATCATGATGATGGCCAGCATCGGCGCATCGTTGAACCAGTCGATCGGCGTGACGCCGACCAGGGTCGAGAGCCATGCCAGCAGGCCCGAGACCGGATGCAGCAACAGGTTCTTCCAGACCAGCGCGCTCACCGTCGGCATGACGAAGAACGGCGCGATCACCATCAGCCGCACGATGCTGCGCCCGAGCACCGGCTGGTCGAGCAGCAGCGCCAGGGGAACGCCGAGCACGATCGTGATCGTCAGTACCGAGCCCACCAACACCAGGGTATTCTGCAGCGACGCCAGGAAGGCGGGGTCGGTGAGGAAGTAGCGGAAATTTTCGAGCCCGACGAAGGATTCCGATCCCGGGTCGAGCAGGTTGTAGTGCAGCGACGAGAAATAGATCGTCATCGCCAGCGGGACGATCATCCACACCAACAGCAGTGCGACGGCCGGCGTCAGCAGGCCACGGGCGAGAACTTGCGTCTGTTGGGTCGCCATCGGAAATCGTCGTCAGCGGAGCGAGGGGGCGGCGGACGAGAGGGCCGCCGGATCGCCACAGCGATCCGATGGCCCGAGATGCCTTACTTGATGTAGCCGGCGCGCTTCATTTCGCGTTCGGTCGAGGATTGTGCGGCCGCGAGGGCGGCGTCGACCGTCGAGGCGCCGGACAGCGCCGCGGAGAATTGCTGGCCGACCGCGGTGCCGATGCCCTGGAACTCGGGAATCGCCGCGTACTGCACGCCGACATAGGGCACCGGCTGGACGGTCGGCTTGTTGGGATCGGCGGCATCGATCGAGGCGAGCGTCGGCTTGGCAAACGGCGCCACCTTCAGGTACTCCGGATTCTGGTAGAGCGAGGTGCGCGTTCCCGGTGGAACGTTCGCCCAGCCGTCCTTGGCGGCGACGAGCTTGGCGTAGTCCTTGTTGGTCGCCCAGCCGATGAACTTCTCCGCCGCGGCGACCTTCTTGGAGCCGGCCGGAATGGCGAGGTTCCAGGCCCACAGCCAGTTGGCGTTCTTGCCCAGGCCGGCATTGGGCGCCAGGGCGAAACCGACCCTGTCGGCCACCGTCGAGTCCTTGGGGTTGGTCACGAAGGAGGCGGCGACCGTGGCGTCGATCCACATCGCGCACTTGCCGGCATTGAACAGAGCGAGGTTTTCGTTGAAGCCGTTGGAGCTGGCGCCCGGCGGGCCGGCCGTCTTCATCAGGTCGACATAGGTCGTGAGCGTCTTTTTCCACTCGGGCTTGTCGAACTGCGGCTGCCATTTCTCGTCGAACCAGCGTGCGCCGTAGGAATTGGCCATCGCGGTCAGGAACGCCATGTTCTCGCCCCAGCCCGCCTTGCCGCGCAGGCAGATGCCG
>Ga0193726_1000563_pt1 | contig 37904 bp, 39 predicted proteins | sample H2c1metaG_FD_144928 | JGI IMG/M metagenome (GOLD analysis project Ga0193726, IMG submission 144928) | Soil microbial communities from a riparian zone of the East river system, Colorado, United States - H2c1 | ecosystem: Environmental > Terrestrial > Soil > Riparian zone | place: USA: East River... | reverse complement strand
ATGTCCGGCGGAGTGGACAATGACCACACTGATACCCTCGGCGTTAAAAGAGGCTATTGCCTGCGCCTCGGGACTCAACGTTACGGTGTCGGACATCGGTGCAGGCCCGTTCTGCGAAGCATTGGGGGTGGTGCTGCGCGTGTTGTTGCTTGGATCAACCGAGGAATAGCGGGGGCTCAAAGGACCAGCTGGTGTAATCGACATCGTCCACTCCTGTTGCTTTCAATCGTTCGCAATTGCTCGAGGCGGCTCGAGTTTGCCGCTGGCGCTCGCCGCATGGCATAGTTTTGCCACCCAAGATAGATGAGTCGGCCGCCGACCACCGCTTTTGGGCGGTTATGTGCACAGCTGCGATTTTCATGCCAGATCGCGCCATGCATTCGCGCGCAATCTACTCGATAGCGGAGTCGCTCCGGCGGCATTGAAAGCCGCACTGGGAACGCGTGCTTTCTCGGCGATGATGCGCGAGTGCTATGCGGCGGCGGGTGAGACCTCTCGCGCGATGCGCTTGGCGTTGCTGATTTCCGCTACGCGCAGATCGTAAGCGCTCTGGAGATTCAGCCACGAACGCGCATCGCCACCGAAATATCGCGCCAAACGCATGGCCGTATCAGCCGAGATGCCGCGCCGCTCACGAACCACATCATTGATCCTTGGTGCGGGTACGCTGAGCGCCTTAGCCAATGCGTTGGCGCTCATGCTAAGCGGCTTCAGATAATCCTCCCGCAGCACCTCGCCTGGGTGGACCGGCCGCATTCCATTCTTAAACATCTTCGCTACCCTCAGTGATAGTCCACGATCTCGACGTCCGCCGGTCCCTCGTTGGTCCAGCGAAAGCAAAGGCGGTATTGGTCATTGATACGAATACTGAATTGTCCTTTGCGATCACTCTTCAGCGCTTCCAGTCGATTGCCCGGCGGCGAGCGCAAAAATTCAAGGGTTTGTGCTGCATCGAGTTGAACCAATTTCCGAGTCGCGACTTTAACAATTGCCGCAAATCTCTTGCACCTACCGGTCTCGAACAGGGCTTTCGTCTCTGCGCAACGGAAGCCTTTGATCATCGAGACATGGTATAACGCTTAACGTTAAACGACAACAATTGGGTTCTGTTATTCAAGGGCCAAGCTGGCGCAATGTTGAGACCGAAGATCGGCGATCCTGGTTGTGCCATGGAAGGCGTGGAAACTTGCAAATTCAAAGACTTATCTCAGCCTGACTCGGCAAATCGTGGCACAATTATGAGATCTTAAGTGCTTGTTTTTACTGATATAAGTATTGAGCGACATCTGCGTCTCTTAATCAATTGGTCGTAGGTTCGATCCCTACGCGGCCCACCATTTAACCCTTCCGAAGACTTCCAATAACATCCAACACGATGTCAAAAGTCGTGAAAAACTCCCAATGCGGCAAGTCACCGGGCGTTGCGCTTGCAGCGGCGGGAACATCCTGCGTGGCAGCACGTTGTGGTTCGAAGTCGTCGATACCTCAACAACATCGTTGAGCAGGACCGTCGAGCGGTCAAGCGTCGCTGCATCAATGCTTACCCTCAAGTCGTTTCCCACGGCGGTTATCACCCTCGCTGGCGTGGAACTTGCCCATAGGATCCGAAAAGGCCAGTTCTCATTCGGCTCGGACTCACCCACAGAACTCCTGTCTCTCAGGCATCTGTGGAACCGGGGATTGGAGCAGCCCGGCGATGTGGCAAATTCCAAGCGGCGTCGCAATGCTACTCGACCGCCAATGCGCCAGAACTCCTTCGGCTCGGTGATCGGCCTTTTGCCCGTCGGAGCCACCGCCGATGAGTCCTTCCGCGTGAAGAGTGCGCTGGAAGATACAAAACTATATTTCACCGCACCGTGCGGTGGGATGAGGAGGATTGGATTGCGCGTGTCGGGTAACGCAATTGGAATTGCGGCTGTAGTGAACGCTGAGCGGCTATTTGTCGGTTTTATCAATCTCAATCCTCGTCACGTTCGACGGTCATCGGACGAGCCAGTAGCGCACACCTTCCCGCTCTAACAGTTCGCTTGCCCTGGTACCCTGAAGTAGCGCGAGCGTGGCAAGCAATCCTGCCTCGGTGCAGCTGCTTGCAGCCACGGTCACTGAGCGCGGTGCGTTCACAACGGGCCATCCGGTATGAGGGTCTAAAATATGGCCGAATCGTATGCCGTCTTTCAAAAGATAACGCCGTGAGTCGCCGCTCGTCGCAAGTGCACCATGTTCCAGTTCAAGAATCACCGTGGCTTCTCGCTCGGTGTCAGGCCGCTCAATCCCTACCTGCCAAGAGCCGTACACAGGTGCGCGATTCGCGCGTAAGTCGCCGCCAAAATTGATCAGAAAGGGATCTCGTCGATTGGCCGCCAGCACGTCGTAGGCTCGATCCACCGCATACTCCTTGCCGATTCCGCCAAAATCCAATTCCATTCCAATCGGTAACAAAAGACGTGGGGAACGCCACTGGAGCTTGTCGAAGCCGATCAAAGGCAGGAGCCGCTCGATCGTCTTAGGTTCCGGAAGACGGTCTGAACCATCGAATTTCCACGCATGCCTCAAGATGCCGGAGGTGATATCAAATAGGCCGTCGCTGATCTGGAAGCACTGGCTTGCAAAGTCGATCAGAGATGCGGTTTCAGGGTCCACATCCACCGGGGTACCGGCATTGGCATGGATCCACGCCGTAACGCTATCGGCTCGATAACGGCTAAATTTCTTCTCGATCCGCCAGGCCTCTTGCGCCACGAGCGCCCCGAACTGCAGCGCGGTTGGCCGATCAATCGTCGGCAAAAGCACCTCGCAAGGACTTGCCATTGCGGTAAAGCATACCGCCACGAGGTGTTCACCCCGAGGCTCGAGAGTTAACTCGCCGTTGGTCGAATCGAATGTGCGAGCGGACACCTGATCTCGCTGTAAGTACCTTTAGAAACGATATCCGAACTGCACGAGGACTGCTTTGAGCCCCGGATACAAATCGAGTCCTTGCAGGCCCGCAGGAACCGCCGCCTGCTCATTGAATGTCTGCTGATAGTACTCTGCACGCACGCTGAATTCGGATTCGACACGGCTTCCCAGGCCCGGAAGCTTGTGCGCATATTTCACGCCGTAGGTCAGCGCGTGAAACGCGCCCAGTCGGGAATCTGCGGACTCGAAGCCGGTGCTCTGCCTTGCCGAGTCCAGGATGAAGGGAGTATAAAAATCGGCCGCCGTTTGACGATACCAGCGAAAGCTGGGCTCTATATATTGCTCCCGATTCGACCATGACCAGCGCAGGTGCAGTTGTGCGGTGTCCGAGCGCACTGCCCAGTCATCGCTCATATAGCGCAGCGAGAGGGCCGTTGAGAGCTGTGAAGTCCAGGTGACACGATTCTCCCAGTACGCGCTTTTGCGCGTGCGCTGGTCCGGTCTGCTCTCGAATTCATATCCGGTGGTGTTGCCGGCGGCGTCGATGATCGAGGTGATTTTATACGGATCGTTCAAGTATCCCGTGAATCGATCGACCGACAGGTTGAATTCGGTGAGCCAAGTACGGGTCATGACCTGCGTGACGCCGAGCAGTGCTCCAACTCCATCCTTACTCTTACTGCCAGTCCTGATGAGTGACGTAAAGTCACTTCCCGGGACCGGGGTGTTGCCGACCGGATGCAGCGAATCGTACTCGTTGAAGATCCCGAACGACAGCGTGGTGTTCTTGTGGTTGAAGTCGTGAGCGATCGAGGCGTCCACGGTGCCGGAGACAAAATCATCCTCGACCGAAAACTTGCCGCCCACGCTCAGCTGATCCACCCGGGTTAAGGGCATGCTCCAGTTTCCGCCCGCCGCGAAGCGCGTATCACTGTAATGTGGGTCGGCAGGCAATTGGCCCGGAGCAATGGTGTACACGTGGGCGGCCTTTCCGGAAGGCGATGTAAAGGTCTGTGGAGAATGGCTCGGCAGTGCCCCATTGGGACTGGCTCCCGATAGAGCGTCGAAAGTGGCATTGAAGCTCAGTGACTCTCCATCCGCAAACACCTTGGAGACATCAACGACCGGCTCGATCGCCTGGACCCGGCCGTTCTCGTGGTAATAGGCGAGGGCGGAGTCCACGGACCAATCCTCCAACAGCCCACCACCGGCAGGCGCGACACTCGCCTCCTGGCTTCGCGCCGCACCGGCGCTCAGCAAGGCGCAACTTGCGGCCATCAAGCGCCGCCGGGTACCCGCCGTCTTGGCCGGCGATACTTTCGGCTTCAATTGCATCCACAGCCTCCGCCCGCGAAGGAACGGCCACCGGAGGAGGCCTCCTTGCTGAAGTACATGTGATCGTCGATTGCGGCATCGAGTGGATTCGCATCCAGCCGCATCTCCTCGCGCGCCAGCACATCTCGCTGCCAGGGGCTGACGCCCAGGGAACTGCATCCAGATACGAGTGCTGCGACCGCTAGCAAGCAGAAGAATCTCAAGCGATCAATTTTCATTATGGCTCCTTGGGGAATACGCGCTACTTTTCAGCCAGCAGCTCTTTCATTTGCGCCTCGTAAGCCGCGCGGTCGATGGGTCGAAAACCCGCATGGATAAAGCGTGCCACGCCATGACGGTCAATCAGCACGCTCGAGGGCATCGCTTGCACCATATAGAACTCCGCAAGCTTTCCCTTAGGATCAAAGCGCACCTCGAAAGTCGGACGAAATAAGTCTAGGAATTTGTCGGCATCGGCGCGGTCCATATCGAGATTGATGGCGATCACAGTCAATCCCTGCCGATCATAGGTGTCTTTCATTGTCTGCATCCACGGAAACGATTGCTTGCAGGGGCCGCACCACGATGCCCAGAAATCCACATACACGACCTTGCCGCGGTACGCGCTCAAATCCAGATCCGCGGCTTGCGCAATAGGACCGAGGAGCAGCACCCCTAACAAGCTAAGAAAACCACGAGCCAGGGGCCCTCGACGTTGAGTGGCCTTGGGGCCCGCGACACGCATTCGACTCCTCCAACGGATTATAGCGACTATAAAGCCATGGCCTTTGTAATGCAAAGTACGATTCGAGTTGATGCTCCTCGCCTCGTTTAGCCGGTAGTGTAGGCATTCAAATGAGAATTGTTTCGCAAACGCGCTCGCGCATAGGAAAATGGTAGTTCTCCTTTGCGCTCTATGGCTGGACAATGGCCCCATGTTTTTCGGCTCGAAAATATCGAGAAAATGAATGAGAATTATTCCGCTTGCAGGTTGCGCGGCAGCTATGTCGTTATGGCTCGTCCATGCATCACCGGCATTCGCTCAAACGGATGAGATCCAAGTGTATGACGCCGCGATTGCCCCGACCGGTGCATTTAATTTGACGCTGCACAATAACTTTACGCCGAGCGGCAAGACGACCGCGGACTTTCCCGGAGGCATCGTCCCGGATCACTCGTTCAACGGCGCTGCCGAGTGGGCCTATGGCATCGCACCTTGGTTCGAGGGAGGACTCTATTTGCCTTTGTATTCGATCACGCGCAACGGCAGCGTTTTATACAATGGATTTAAGCTCCGCACGTTGTTTGTCACGCCGGACGCAGCAAAGCGGGAGTTCTTTTACGGCGTCAATTTGGAATTCAGTTTCAACACTGCGCATTGGGACGAGCGAAAGTATACCTCCGAAATTCGCGGTATCGTGGGTGCCCACGTAGGGCGTTTCGATTTCATTTTCAATCCAATCGTCGACAACTCCTGGAATGGATTTTCGAAACTCGAATTCGTCCCTGAAACTCGGGTGGCGATGGCGCTATCGGAGAAATACAAAGTGGCACTCGAGGAATATGCCGACTTCGGCAGTGTCAGCCACTTTCTGCCCGCGGCGAAACAATCTCACCAATTGTTTGCTGTCGTCGATATCAACTCCAAAGTGGTCAGCATAGAGACCGGCATCGGCGCCGGGCTTACGGGTGCCTCAGATCACTGGGTGTTGAAACTCATTTTGTCGCGAGATTTCTAAGAATTATCAAGCTCTTCAATCGTCGCCAGCGATGACGTAGAGAATCCCCGCATCCAAATGTGCTGAGAGCAGGTAGTGATCCTCATCGTCCATCGTCAAGTAATCGAATTGCTGCCCCTTAGGGCCCGGAAGGTCGATCACGCCAATGCGCTTCAAACTTTGGCCCGGGCTTTCGCGGGCCACGAGGATACTCAAGCCCAACAGCGCCATAGCAACTGCCTGCATCACGCCTTATACCTCCACGTGAGAATCACGTAGTAGCCAGCCATTGGACACAATGGTTTCTCGATCCGAAGCAAGCTTTATCACGGGTGCGTCGGCCCTAAGATCATTCCGTCACTAATAGGAATATCTATGGTCCTGGTTTAAAAATCCAAATAGCTGCCGGCGCCTGCCCGCTGGCGCGCACCGCTAGAAAATATCTATCTAGCTCTGGCACGAACAGCGCCGTTCGCGCACCACCGCTTGTCGCGAGCTTTGCTTCCTTGGCGTAGTGCTTCCCCTGGTCCGCGATGACTTCTACGAAGCCTTCACCGCAGCTCACATACGCGCGAGCCCGCATAGAATCGAAAAACACATCGTCCGAGTCGCCACAGGTCTCTATCGAAAAGAGTTTTTTACCGCTTTGCGCATCGAACGCAGCCAAGGTCGCCGAATGGCGAAATACGACGTGAAACCGACCCTGCGCCTTATCGAGAGTCATCGGAAAGTTGGCGCTCAGCCCTTCAGTCGGCCAACTCGCCGATTGCTTGCCTTGTGCAAAATTCACCGCCGCAATCTCGTGTGCGTCGGGCACGTTGGCAATGGCTTGACCGCCATCGGCGGTAAGTTGAAAACTCTCCGGATGCCCTTTGAGCTTGATATCGCCGATCTTTTTACGGCTCACCGGATCGATGACCGCAAGAGCGCCTTTGCCATACCCGACGATTACTCGATGCGTATTCGGATCAATGCGTACATTGTCGGCATCCTCGCCCAGATCAATGCGACCCACGGGAGTCAGCTCAGCGCCTTGGAAGATCTGCACCGCACCATCGCCGGCATTGGCAACATACAGGGTGTCGGTGCTCGGTTCGTATCCCACGCCCTGCGGCTCATGCAGTCCAGTGAGAATTCGCAGTACCACGTGATGAGCCAGATCCACCACACCCACCGTGTCATTGCCGAGCTCGGCGACAAATAAGCGCTGACGCGCCACATCAACAGCCAAGTGATCGATTCGACCCCGCACCTGGCCGAGGGGAATCTTGACCTCCAACAGCAGCGGCGCATCAGACGCCCAACTGGGCGCGGCGAGAATGGCCGCGCCCACAGAGGCTGCAATCACCATGAGAGTCCTCACTCTAAAGGCTCAGACACGGATTTGAACTGCGCTCCTTTAACAAGGGTCACCACCGCAACTGGGTGATTGGCCTTCGATTTTGGCTCGACGCTCACCGCGCGAAATCCCGGCGTTTGTTTCTCTGCTTTATCCACCGCGTCCTTGAGTGTCGTTGTCGCCTTGGCCATCACGGCGACCTGTTTTTTACCCGCCGCGACATCGTCGGCTTCGCTTAGAGGCTCGGCCTTTGTAATTTTCCCTGTCGTGTAGTCCACGATGACTTCTTGGAGCGCCGCGCCTTTGACGGTGTACACGGAGAGCTGGAACTTTCCCTCGTCCACCTCGAACTTTCCCGAGATGGCGTGTCCTTGTGCTTCGCCGGCGGCCAATCCCTGCTGCAGGGTGATTTTTGCCGAGCCAATCTGTTTGGCAACGGCGGCCTTGTCCGACGCATCGTCTGCGAGTGCCGCGGAGGCGCTCGCCGCCGTCAAGATCGCGAATAAAGCTAAGACCGTATTCTTTTTCATGATCTATACCTCGTTTAAACAATGAGAAATTGGTTTCACTGCACCATGACCCACGCCGGATGCAGCAACGGATAGGCGATGAGACCGATGACCGCGGCCGCCGCTATCAACAGCGGATTACTTACTTTCCAGCGAAACAGGACGGCAAGCGAAATCACGCCGATAAGAATGGTCAGCCCATCGCCGATCGCAATGCGGCCCAACAGCACACTCGCCCCCAAGATCGTGCCGATTGCCGCGGCATAGGCACCCTTGACGAATCCTTGAACGCTTTTATTGCCGCGGTGACGTTTCAGAATTGGTGCGGCAATCAGAATCAGAAGAAAGGAGGGCAGGAAGATACCGATCGTAGCGGCGAGAGCGCCCCAGAAGCCGGCCACCAAGTACCCCACGAACGTCGCGGTGATGACCACAGGTCCCGGGCTGATCATGCCGATGGCTACCGCGATCAAGAATTCGCGCTCTCCGAGCCATCCGTGCTCTTGCACCACGCCTTGCTGCAAGAACGGTACGATCACCAAGCCGCTTCCAAATGTCAGTGCGCCTGCTTTGAGAAAGAACAACAAGAGCTTGCTTAAGACAGGGAGGTTTGCGACGGGCACGACCGGAACCGCTACAAGGAGTGCCGTAGCCTTCGGCGGCCGACGCCACAGCGTGCCGTAGTACAGGACACCCAACGTGCCGGCCGCGATAAAGAGCAATGCAACTTCTGCCTGCAGCACGACAGTCACCAAAAAACACGCCCCGGCGATGCACCACTGCAGCCAATCTTCCATCCCGAGTTTCGCGAGCCGGTAGCAGGAATGCAGGATCAGCGCGATCACGACTGGGCTCACGCCGTAAAAGATGGCGGTGACAGGCTGCAGCACCCCGAAGTGCACATACAACGCGCCCAAGCCCGCGCAGATAGGAAATGAAGATGCCGACTTGGATCGCAAGGGGTCCGGGCAGTGATTGACACACTGCGATCACTTCGCGCATCTCATCTTTGGTGAGCCAGCAGCGCTCCGTGACGAGCTCGCGCTCCATTTGGCCCACCAGGGCGACGGGTCCGCCAAAGCCTAAAGTTCCAAGTCGCAGGAAATAGAGAACAACGTCCCTGATCGGGTGAGCCTTGTCGGCCGTTTGATTCAAGGCAATGTACCGCGCGCGAGTTCGTTAATTAGTGCTTCGACATGCCTCAGGATTTCATCTTTAGCGCGCTTGTAGTCGGTCAAGACCGCGGGGAGGTCATCCCACTTTAAGTACCGCGTTTGAGTGCCCACGATGCTCGTGACGTCTTGATCGAATGACACGATGAGCAATGCATGATCCACGTCGGAGGCTTCAAACTTCCGCGGTTGGTACGCAGAGACGTCGAACCCGTCGCTGCGCAGTCCGTCTCTTACCGCTTGCGGTACCGTCGGTTCAGGGGTGGCGCCCCGCGCGACCGCTCGATAGGCGACACCCCGCGCTTTAGCCCTGCGGTTGAAATACTCCATCGCGACGAGGTTTTTGACCGAACCGTGCTCGCAGACGAACACGACACGAGACGGCTGCGCGGAATCCTGCGCGCGCGCTTGAGTGCCGAGTGAGCCGACAAGACTGCACAAAGTGATCAGGATCGACAGCAAGCGCATAAAGTGAGGTCGCCTTCGCTACCGCTGGTTAAGAGCCGTGCTTTACGTTGGCCAAGTCCAGCGCGGCTTTGAGGCCATGAGTGAGTTTCGTGACATCGTCAATGGCCCAAAAGTGCATGAAGAAAAGATGCGGAGAATCATCGATCATGTGACTGTGGAGCGCGGTGACTTCGATGCCGTTGTCCCGCATGGCCTTGAGCACCGGATTGACTTCCTTGCCCAGCAACACAAAATCACCCGTGATCGCGGCCTTGCCGCTACCCGTGGGCTGGAAATTGATCGCGATCGCCGTGCCCATCGAGGGTGGGACGGCCATGCCGCCTTCCGTGATGGATTCTGCGCGTGCAATGTTGAATTGATACACGCCGCCATTGATCGTGCCTTTGGCATTGAGCGCCGCATCGATCGCGGCCGTATCCAAATCGATGGTCGGAGGCGAGGTGGCAGGGGCTGCGGCCGTAAAGGGTGTTTGACTCAACGCCAATCCCGCATGCAGCGTCTGCGCAAGCTTTACCGGATCACCGTGGCCGCCGACGTGCATATAAAATACGGCGGGGGAGGTGCGCAGCAGGTGATTGTGAACGGCGGTGATCTCGATGCCATTCTCGATGAGCCGTTTCATCACGGGGCTGATCTCCGTGTCGGTTAAGACCAGATCGCCCATGAACATCGCGCCGCTGCCCTCGGGGATAAAGGCGATCCACGAACCTAGCGCAAGGGTGGGTTTGATGGCCACGCCATCGACGGCAATCTTAAGATCGCTTCGCGGCAGGCCGTATTTGTGGACGCCGCCGGGCTGATTGGTGCCGGGTTTGCCTAGAGCCTGGTCGACCTTGTTCCAATCGATATCGGCGGCGCCTGCCGCCACGCTGACTGCTATCCCGGTAAATCCTGCGATGAGTGACGCGAAACGATGCATAGAAATCTCCTTAAAGGGCTAAAACGATTAAGAGGCGAGCGAAAACCCAGCCGGGGGCCATCGGTGGCTTTCGTGTTGAAGTGACTTGCACCACGCGTACAGCGCGTCGTACATCACGAGGCCATGGCGCAGCATCTCGTGATCGTCGGAGAAGGTGGCGGAGAGCCCGAGCGAAATCGCGTAGAGTCCTGCAGACTGGGGAGCCAAGTCCAGGCGGGAAGTGTCGGCGCCGCGCACAATGACGGCAAGCCGTGATACGCCCAAGTCATCGATCTGATACTTCTTAACAAAGGCGTCGAAACTGCACAGCTCCCCCACGTGGGTCAGCTCAACACCGGGTATGTCGTAAGGTGTTGCTTCGATTTCTTGTGCCATCGCAACGACGCGGTCAGCCGGCACATAGTGAAACTCTGCTTGCGCGTCGATAAACCGCAGAATCAGCCACGGGCAGGCAATGCGATCGATCTTGGGGCGTTCGCGAGTGATCCAGTTCATTTTCGGATCTCCTGATCATCAGCGTGTCCTAATATTGAGCGCGGCATCAAGGATTGCGCAGCGTCGCCCCCACGCTGCGCATCAACTCGTATTGCTGTTGATTCAGCTGCGTCACGATGGCAACGAAATCAGAGCGTGCTTTGAGCAACTCCTGCTGCGCCTGGATGTCTTCCAACACGACGCCGACACCCAATTCCTTGCGGTGGCGCGTCAGACGCAGCGTTTCCTCGGCGGCACTCAAGTTGAGGCGTGCCACACGCAGCTGCTCGAACAGCGATTGAACCTGGGTGTATCCGTCCACCACCTCGCGGCTGATCTGGTCCCGCAGTTTTTCGTCCGATAGCTGAGCTGCACTTAATTTTGCGCCGCTCGCCCGGATGCGCCCCAAATCGAACAGGCCACCCGGGCCGAACTTCCAGCTCAAGCCCACCGTGTAGTCCTGCCGCGGTCCGCCGCTGTTAACCGTTGGGGCGTTGACCCTGACATCTCCACCGCCATTGAATTCGCCCGCGAACGCCTGCCCGCCGATCGTGGGAATCAACGGTCCATAGATCGCCCCACGGCGCGACTGCTCGGCTGCGCTGATCTGAGCGGTGCTGCGCGCAAGTTCCGGACGGTTCTCCAGCGCCGTGTGGATCAGTTCCTTGGGTGCGAGGCCGAGATCCGCTAGCGCGAGCGGCGCCGGCTCCCGCTCGGCCGGGATGAGTTCGAGCAAAGGTTCAAGATGCAGCGTTTGTGCGAGCCGTGTCGCAGAGAGCCGTTGCTCTTGCCGGGCGCGGGTCAGATCGAGCTGCAGACGCTGGGTCTGCGTCTGCACGCGCATGGCATCGCCCTTAAAGGCGATGCCGATGCGCACGGCTTCGTTGAGCTGCTGCTCGTAATTTTGAGAGATGCTCAGCGCATCGCCCACAACACCCACCAGAGCCTGCGCTTTCACAAGATCAAAATATTGCTGTGCGGCGGCGAGAGCGGAATCGCGCTCCTGCGCCGTTTCGCCGGCATCGCTCGCCGCCACCAGCTGATGGGACTGCAGGGCCGTAAAAATTGCATCCCCTACTGGAATTTGTGCCGTCAGATAGGCACCGGCCGCATCGCTGTGCTTCGAAACGTCGAGCAAGGGACCTTCAACTCGTTGATCCCTGCCCGTATGCTGAAAGTAACTCGCGGTGGGGCCGAAGGAAGGCAAGAAGCGTTCCACCGCGCTCGTGTAGTTGGCGTGGGCCTCATCCACCGCATTGCGCGCCAGTTGCACATCGAGATTCTGCGCACCGGCGAGCCGCAACACCGTGGCCAGATCGATCTGGTACGTCGAATCGGCGCTGGGTTGCGGAGATTCCTGTGCGGCCGCCCCCACACTCATCAACGACGCATTCAGAAGGAAATAGAGGATCAGCGCGTTCCGCACGGAATGCGACACGTTCGTGCCGTTCATGGCGCTGCCACCACCTGCACCGCCTGGCCGTTGTTCAGTTTGAGCGTGCCGGCAGCAAGGATGACCGAGTCGCTGGACGCCAGTCCATCCAGCACTTCGACGTTCTTGCCGTCATTGAAACCGATTTTGATCGGATGCTTCGCCGCTTCATTGCCGTCAACGGTGTACGCGAATGCATTCGCCTTCTCCATCACCAGCGACTCCACCGGCAGGAGACGCGCGCTTTCCTTGTGTTCGATGCCCATCCTCGCCGTGACGAGCATGCCCGGACGCAACGCGAGCTGCGGATTATCCAGCATGACCTCGGTCAACATCGTCCTGCTCGCGGCGTCCAACGCATACGTGAAACGCGTAACCTTTCCGTCGAAATGCATCCCTGGCAGGTTATCCGTGGTGACCAGCACCGGTTGGCCCACGATGATGCGGCTTGCCTCGACCTCCGGCACCGCGATTTGCAGGCGTACTTTACTGAAATCCATTAACCCCAGGATGGGGGAGCTGGCTTGAATCAGTGCGCCGGGATCGACGGCACGTCGGGTAATGATGCCGGTGAAGGGGGCCGTGATGGTCGCATAGCCCAGGAGTGTTTCGCTTTGGTCGAGGCTCGCGCGAGAGATTTCAAATCGCCCTCGCGCCTGGTCAACCATTTCCGGAACGACCAGGTCCGGCGCCTTTTGCAACGACTCTTGCAGGCGGCTGTAATCCGCCTGGGCTACCTTGAGTTCCGCTTGCTGTTTCGCCCTGGCTGCCACGAGTTCCGGTATTTCGATGCGCGCGAGCACGGCGCCCGCCGCGACTTTGTCACCTTTGTCCACGGCAATGCTCTTGAGATAACCGGACACTTTGGCGTAGAGCGTCGCCTCCTGGAACGCGATGATCTGCGCCGGCAGCGTGACCGAGCGTGTGATCGGGCCGGCGGACAGATGAGTGATTTGTACCTGCACCGGCGGATCTTGAGCAGATTGTGCACTTTGAGCCTGGGGGTGATCGCAGGCGCTCAAGAGCGCTAGTGCTGCGATCACGATGGGATAACGGGCGGACTGACACTTCATGTATTTACCACTGCAACTTGGGGGCATCGCATAGTCGAATCTTTAACGTCGGGCCGGCCACACTCGTTCATGCGCGTGCTTCGCGAGTGCCGTCCGGCAGCAAGGAAACGGTTTGCCTCGTGCCGCGGCTCAACAATGTGAATATCGCGGGCAGCACCAGCAACGTCGCTACGGTGGCCAAGGCCAATCCGCCCACGACCGCTCTGCCAAGCGGCGCCGACTGCTCGCCGGAATGACCCAGCCCCAATGCCATCGGCAGCATGCCGGCAATCATCGCAAGACTCGTCATCAGGATCGGCCGCAGACGGCTGCGGCCGCCCTCCACTGCGGCGGCCGCCGCGTCGCTACTCGCACGCTCGCGCTCGGCAAAGGTCACCAGCAGGATGGCATTGGACACCGCTACACCCACGGCCATGATCGCACCCATGAAAGACTGAATGTTGAGTGTGGTACCCGTAATCCAGAGCGCCAGCACGACGCCCGCAAGGGCTGCGGGGAGCACGGACATGACAGCGAGGGAAAGGCGCAGTGACTGAAAGTTCGCCGCCAGCATCAGGAAGATCGCGAGTATCGCGACGCCCAGTCCCGTTTGTAGGCCGCCTAACATCTGGTTCAAGGGCTCGACTTGGCCCCGTAGGGCAACGGCGACCTTTGCGGGAGGTTTACCCAGCTTGGAGATCGTTTCCTCGACGGCCGCCGCCGCGCTGCCGATGTCGGCGTTGAAGAGGTTCGCTGTCACGCTCACCATGCGCTGGCCGTTGTAGCGCGCATATTCTCCGATGGCGCTTCCCTCGCTCACACTGCCGACGTTGCGCAACAGCTGACTCTGGCCGCCGCGGGTGCTCACGCTGATGTTGCGCACTTCCTCCGTCGAATTCATCAGGGCCTGGGGCAATTGCACCTGCACCTGATAGGACACGCCAGTGTTGGTATCCGCCCAGTAGTTCGGAATCACGTAACGGCTGGAGGAAGTCGCGGTCACGAGCGAACGCGAGACATCAGCCATGCTCACGCCAACCAAGCCGGCGCGTTCTCGATCGACGCTCACGTCCACCGTGGGGTAGTCGAGGGTTTGTCCAAACTGCACGTCCCGTAGCTGCGGCATTCGGTGCAGCGCGTTTCTGACCTTCTCGGCAAACGCGCGATCGTCGGCGAGATTTGGGCCCGTCACGGCCACCTCTATCGGTGTCGAGGAGCCCATGCTCATGACCCGGCTGACGATATCGCTGGGCTCGAAGGAGAAACTGACATCCGGCAACTCGGCGCCAAAACGGGCACGCAGGCGTTCCTTGAACGGCTCCATGCGCAGCTTGCTGCCTGACTTGAATTGCACCTGCAGGACGGCCTCATCCGATCCGCCGTTCCACAGATAGATGAGGTTGATCGGATAATTGGGCGGGTGCACGCCGACGAGCCCCAGGCTCACATCGACCTTATCCGCCCCGCCGGCCTCATCCTTGATCAGGTCCAATACTTTGAGTGCGATTTTTTCCGTCGTCTCCACGCGCGTGCCCGCAGGCGCGCGCAGGCGAAGCTGCAACTGACCGGCATCGACCTGCGGGAAGATGTCATTCCCGAGTCGAGGCCCGAGCAGCACCACGATCAGAACCGTGAGTGCGAAATAAACGGTTGCGGTGAGGCCTCGCGCCGCCACCACCCAGCGCATGAACCGGGCATAGCGCTCCCGAAACCGCTCGAAGCGTCCGGCCTGTGGCTCATGCACGGCGGGCTCGCCGCCTCGCTTGCCCAGCCACACCACGAGAATGGGTACCAGCGTACTTGCCAGAAGGTAGGAGGCGATCATCGAGAATCCCACCGCCAGTGCCAGCGGCAAAAACATCGCCTTTGCGGTGCCGGTCATGAAGAGCGCGGGCACGAATACAGCGAGCACACACAGCATCGCCAGCAACAGCGGCACGGCGACCTCGCCCGCCGAATCCACGACGGCGCGGGCGAGCGAGGTGCCCGCCACATGCTTCGTCGCGATGTTTTCCACGACCACCGTAGACATGTCCACCAGCACACCGATGGCGAGTGCCATACCGCCCAGCGTCATGATGTTCACCGTCTGACCGGTGATGGCGAGCGCCAGCACCGCCCCCATGAGCGCGATCGGAATATTGATCACCACGATCAAGGCGCTGCGCCAGTCGCGCAGGAACAGCAGAACCATGAGTCCGGTCAGCAATGCTCCCAGGGCCCCTTCCGTGACGAGGGTCGTGATCGCGCTCGTGACATACCCTGACTGATCGAATTCGTAACTGACCTTGATGTCCTCAGGCAGCACGTTCTGGAATTTCCCCAGACTGTTCTTGACGAGATTCACGACGGTCAAGGTCGAGGCGTCGGAACGCTTGGTGACCGGGATGTAAACGGTGCGGTGACCGTTGACGAGGGCGTAGCTGGTGACGATGTCCGAGCCGTCCGTCACCGTGGCGACGTCGCGCACGAATACGGCGGGATAGGCACCGCTGCGCACCGGCACGGTCTCGAGATCCTTGATGTTATTGACCACTGAATTGAGCGGCACCATCGGATACTTGTCGCCGAGGGGAACGTTGCCGGAAGGTGTGATCGTGTTGGCCGCGGTCAAGGCGCCGACCAGTTCGTCCGGCGACATGTTGTAAGCCCGCAGGCGTTCAGGCTTAGCGTTGATCAATATCGTGCGGGCGCTGCCGCCGAAGGGCGGCGGCGCCGACACGCCGGGCAGCGTCGCAAAGAGCGGTCGAACCAGGTTCAAAGCCGCATCCTGCATCTCGCCGACGGAGCGGGTGCTGCTCGCGAAAACGAGGTTGCCCACAGGGACGCTGCCCGCGTCGAAACGCATGACAAAAGGCGGCAAGGTCCCCGGCGGCATGAAGGCGCGGGCGCGATTGACGTAAGAAACCGTCTCTGCCATCGCCTGCGCCATATCGGTGCCGGGGTAGAACTGCAGCTTGACGAGTGCGGCCCCTTGAATCGACTTCGACTCGATGTGCTCGATGCCGGTGATGTAGAGGAAGTGATACTCGTAGTAGTAAGTGAGGTAGCCCTCCATTTGGGCAGGATCCATACCGCCGTAGGGCTGAGCCACGTAGATCGTCGGCGTGCCGATATTGGGAAAGATGTCGCGGGCTGTCCCCTGTAATGCGAGGACGGCGGCAAACAGCACCGCAACCACCGCCACAATGACGGTCATGGGGCGACGTAAGGCGGATTCGGCGAGAGTCACTTGCTCGGGTCCACGAATCGCACGATGGACTTTCTGCACGCAAAGCTGCGCCGCCGATGCCGACGCGGCCGCAACGGTAGGCGCCTACTCAGAGGGACCTCCTTCGGCGGGCGCCATCAATGCGGACGTGGGCCATGAAGCGCACGGTCAGCCGGGGACAGGCAATTCGATCGATTTTAGGGTGCTCGCGCGTGATCCAGATCATTCGGATCTCCTGCCGTCAGGATGGGATAGCGATAGTGCACGTTTGTCATCTGTATTACAAGCATGTAGAGTATGCGACACCGCAGGGCGGCGATCCACGGGAGAAACACAAACATGCTGGTGCCGAAGTTGCCAAGCCTCGCATGCGCACTGACCGTTCTTGTTTGCTCATCGGTTGCAGGTCGAGCGGCGCAGATAGCCAACCGGATTTGCTCCATTGAAGTAAGGTGTACGCAGCGATCATGGAATGCCACTGACCATACCGCCACCTAGTTGGCTGATGCTGATCACGAACCTGCCGGGTCGTAATCAGACGCCTCGCATGCGAATTTGGCGCGCGTTGAAGGCCGCCGGCGGCGAGTTGCTCCGCGACGGGGTGTACATCTTGCCGTATTCGAGCGAAGCACGACGGATCTTCGAAGAGCAGCGGCAGGAAATCAGCGCTGCCAGCGGCACGGCCTACGTCATGCCCTTTGAAAGCGATTCACCCGAACAGCAAGCCGAGTTTGTGAGACTGTTCGATCGCTCGGCCGACTATCAGGGAATCAACACGCAGCTCAACGCGTTGAAGCGGGCAGTGGCAGGACTCTCTGAGCTCGACGCGCGCAGGCAGTTTGCGGCGATTACACGCGATGTCACTGCCCTGCAGGCGGTTGACTTCTTTCCCGGGAAATCGTCAAAACAATTACAGGAGCTGTTAGTCGATGCGCAAAGCGCACTGAACGCGCAATTCTCACCGAATGAACCGCAGGCGGTGCATCGAAAGATTCCACGACGCGATGTCAAAGACTTCCAAGGCAAGCTCTGGGCGACGCGTGAGCGCATGTGGATTGACCGGGTGTGCTCGGCGTGGCTCATTCGCCGATTCATAGATAAACAAGCCAAGTTTGTGTGGCTCAAGCACATCAAGGATCGACCGAAAAGGGCGCTCGGTTTCGACTTCGATGGTGCCGAGTTCAGTCACGTGGACTCCAAGGTCACTTTTGAGGTGTTGTTGGCAAGCTTTAGCCTCGACACCGATATCGGTCTTTCTCGTCTAGGATCGCTCGTTCACTTTCTCGATGTGGGCGGCATCCCGGTCGCTGAAGCAGCTGGACTCGCGGCAATCGTTGCCGGCATACGCACGCTGCAGGTGGATGATGACGCCTTGCTCAAGCACGTGAGCCCGATGCTGGACGGCCTGTATCAATCGTACGCGACTTCAGAACGGCAAGAATCCGCCAAGAGTCAATCAACGGCGACCCCGCGCGTGACCAAGTCCGCGCGACGCGAGCGCCGCTAAATCGGAGGCTAGCGTGACGCGACGCGAATTGGGCCGACTGATGACAGGCGCTCTCACGGCAGCGGCGGTGATTCCAACTGCGACCGGACGCTCCGTGGGCATTCCAAGTCTCGCAGAGCGTTGGCGCCAAGACTTCCCGGCGCTGCGGCATTCCACGGCGGGGGATCGGCACGTATATCTCGACAGCGCCGCGACCGCGCAGCGGCCGACCGCAGTCATCAATGCGCTGCGTAAATTCTATGAGCGGGACAACGCCAATCCAGGCAAAACTCAACATGCCATGGCGCGTCGCGCCTACGAGCAATACCAGCGGGCACGCCACACACTCGCTCGTTACATCAATGCGCCCAGTGCCGATGAGATTGCGTGGGTTCGCGGGACCACTGAAGGGATCAATCTCGTGGCGAGCGCCTGGGCCCGCAGCACACTTCGGCCCGGTGATGAAATTCTCCTGACGATTGCCGAGCACGCCTCAAACCTGCTGCCCTGGCGGTTGGCCGCCCAGCAGACCGGCGCACGAGTCAGTTTCATCGACGTTGACGACGAGGGCCGCATCTCACTTGAGGATCTGGATCGAAAGTTGTCGGCCCGCACTCGGCTTGTGGCATTTAGCCATGTGTCGAACGTCGCAGGATACGTCAGCCCAGCAGCTGAGATATGCGCGCGTGCGCAGCACGCCGGCGCAAGAACATTCATCGACGCAGCTCAATCCGCACCTCACGTGCCGCTGGACGTGCAGGCGATTGGGTGCGACTTCATGGCGTTTTCGAGTCACAAGATTGCGGGCCCGATGGGTGCAGGAGTCTTGTGGGCACGTACAGAGCTACTCGACTCGATGCCACCGTATCAGTCCGGGTCCAACATGGCTCACGCGGTTGATCTCAACGGCCAGGAGTTTGAGAAGGCGGCCTACAAGTTCGGAGCGGGAACACCGAACGCCGCGGATGCGATCGGGATGGCAGCCGCGGTGGACTATCTTGAATCGCTGGGCCGCGAAGCTATCCGCGCTCACGAAGAGCATATTACGAACTACGCGCTCGAGCGATTGGCAAACCTTCCAAATCTTCGGGTGTTAGGTCCGCGACAGTCCAAGGATCGAATACCAGTGTTCGCTTTCGACGTTGTAGGGATCAAGGCCGAAACGCTCATGCACGACTTGGATGCCCGGGGCGTCGCGATTCGTGCCGGGGATCTGTCAGCTTTGCCGCTCTTGAGGCATTTTGGAGTCAGCGAGGCAAGTCGCGCGTCCTGTTTTCTCTACACCACACAGGCGGACATTGACTCGCTCATCGAAGCGCTGCATCTATGCATTGCGAAGCGATCAGGCAAAACTCAATAGACCCAGTGAACTCTCGACGGAGATAGCGGCAAAGGTTCGCCAGGTGATCGAAGCGGGAAACACTCGTCGCCAGATGTTGTGCTATTCGAAAGTTCGGATACCTTTGATTTCAAAGCCTTATTACCCCTGCTTGATGGACGGCACGAACGTGACACGTGTCTCACTCCCCATCCAAGGTCGCACTCTGAGGATCGAATACGGCGGCCATTCCACATAAAACTCTCGAACGCCAAGCTAGAGTGGTGTGGATATGTCCTCGATTTACAACCATTGGCTTGTCGGTCTCTCGCTTGTCGTGGCCATGCTCGTATCGTATACCGCGTTACGGCTGTCTTCCCGCGTCGCAACCAGCGAAGGCAACGGCTCTCGAATATGGCTGGGAATCGGTGCCATTGCGATGGGCGTTGGCATCTGGTCGATGCATTTTGTCGGCATGCTGGCATTCTCGCTGCCAATTTCTCTGGCCTACGATGTCCCCACGACTCTGGCGTCCCTCGCAGTAGCCATCGTCACCTCAGGATTTGCTCTAGCGATCACGAGCGGACGGCGGCTCACTGTGCCTCGGCTCGCCGGCGGCGCTGTGATCATGGGTACTGGAATCTCGGCCATGCATTACATGGGAATGGCTGCGATCACGGTTCTCCCGGGCATTGCCTATGATCCGTTTCTGGTGGCAGTTTCGATTCTGATCGCCGTCGCAGCGTCGTTTGTGGCGCTATGGCTCTTTTTCCAGCTGCGCGAGGGTAACTCGCGAACACAGCAGCTCAAGCGCATTGCCGCGGCCCTCGTCATGGGGCTTGCCATCAGTGGTATGCACTACACGGGAATGGCGGCCTCGCGATTTTCGTCGAGCTCCATCTGCAGGGGCGGAGTGACCCTTGATAACAACTGGCTTGCCGTGGCGATTGGCATGTTCGCCCTCGGCCTGCTCATCGTAACCCTGGTCACGGCAGTGTACGATGCGCATTTGCAGTCCAGAACGCGTATCCAAGCGCTGCGCTTGGAGCAAGCGAACGCCGCTCTGCAGCATCAGGCCACTCACGACGCGCTGACCGGACTCCCGAATCGACTGCTGTTCATTGACCGACTGGGCCGAGAAATCGCCCATGCCGAACGCGACGGCCACCTCTTTGCAGTACTCGTCGTGGACCTAGATCGGTTTAAGATTATCAACGACACTTTGGGTCACGGACCCGGGGATCAGCTGCTCATTGAAGTTGCTCGGCGATTGTCGAGTGCGACCCGCTCTGCTGACACTGTGGCGCGCACCGGCGGGGATGAGTTTCTGTTGCTGCTCACCGATATCCGCGAAGCGCCGGATGCCGCGGTGATCGCAGCCAAGATCGTTTCGGAACTCGACAAATCAGTCAGCATAAGCGGGGCGGAGGTGCACACTTCTGCGAGTATCGGGATTGGCGTGTATCCCGCGGACGGGTCGGACTCAGACACCCTCGTCGCCCACGCTGACGAGGCGATGTACTTCGCAAAGCAAGCTGGCCGTAACAGCTTCCAATTCTTCAGCCCCGGAATGAGCGTCTTCTCCCGGGAGCGCTTGGATCTGGAGAGCGAGCTGCGGCGCGCGTTGCCGATGAGACAGTTCGAGGTGCATTACCAGCCAAAGGTCGATGTCGCAACCGGCCGCATGAACAGCGTTGAGGCGCTGCTGCGCTGGCGGCACCCGACTCGAGGCCTTGTTGGGCCATTGGAATTCATTCCGATCGCCGAAGAAACCGGTCTGATGCTCTGTATCGGTGAGTGGGTGTTGCGCGAGGCCTGCCGCCAAGCGCGCCAATGGCAGCGGGAAGGGCTGCCATTCCTTCGGATCGCAGTGAATATTTCGCCGATCCATTTTCGGCAATCCAAGTTCTTGGAAATCGTGCGCTCAGCACTTCTGGACAATGACTTAGAGCCCCAGTACCTGGAAATCGAATTGACCGAAACAACAGTTATGGACCACGCCGAGAACTCAGTGAGTATCCTTGAAGAATTGAGTCGTATGGGCGTGATCGTATCCATCGATGACTTCGGGACAGGATATTCAAGCATGAGTTACCTGCGACGCTTCCCGATTGACAAACTAAAGATTGATCGAAGCTTCATCCATGATATGACAACCAATTCGGATGCCGCATCCATCGTCAAAGCGATCATTTCGCTTGCCCACAGTCTGCGACTCAAGGTCGTCGCGGAGGGGGTGGAAACAGCGGAACAGCTTGAGCAGCTACGCGACTTGGGTTGCGATCAGTTTCAAGGGTTTTACCGTAGCGCCGCAGTACTTCCGAATGAAATCGGCAACTTCGCGCAAAAGAACGCCGAGGTAGTCTCGTTACCGGATCAAAGAATGTTTATGGAGACTCAGAGTAAGCTGACTGCGTTTAAACGCTCCTAGAGTTTAGCGCCTTCACCCGCATTGGACGATCCGACTCATCCTATTCCGATGCACTGCACCGGCGAGGTTCATTGCCGAGGCTTTGCGACTGATGCCGGAAAAGATCGTGCGGTCCTATGTCGGGACGAAATTTGTATTTAATGCCAATGGGCCGTCGTCAGCTGTATAGCTTCACCCCGTCGCGCGCGCGTCGTCGAACTATCCGGTCTTCAAAGGCCCGACGACCTTGTAATGACTGAAGATGATGCCGGACGGCATTGCTTTCGTGCTGATGAGTTCGAATGAGCGTGCCGGGGTTCCCTGCGCAAAAAAGCGCTTCCCCGTGCCCAACAGGACCGGATAGACGACCAGCAGGACTTCATCCGCAAGCCCATGTTCGAGCAGCGTCGATGTCAGCGTGGAGCTACCCCAGAGAACAAGGTTTGGGCCGTCCTGCGACTTGATACGGCGAATGCCCTCGACGATGTCCGGTCCAAGGCCCTCGACAGGGCCCCATTCAAGACTTTCCGGCCGGTGGGTAGCGATATATTTTGTTGCCGCATTGATGCCGTCCGCCATCGGACCGCTCGGCGCCTTTGGCCAGAAGCCCGACCACGCATCGTAGGTGCGACGGCCAAGCAGCAGATCGAAGCGCCCGCCATGCGCGGCCAATACTTCATCCCGGCCGGCGGGAGTACGATAGGGTGTGGTCCACTCGCCGTAGGGGAAATCGCCGTCATCGGCGGAGTGTTGGATCACGCCGTCCAGCGAGATGTGTTCGATGATTTTGAGCTTTCTCATTTGGGTTCTCTGTGTTCTGGGGTTGGAGTCTCCATTCTATTGATAACGACGAACGGCCAGACCGGAATTCGACAAGCTGTCGGAACTGAAACTGGCGGCGTGAGCCAGAGGGGCGTCGATGGGCCGGAATTTGACCTCAGGCCCGATGAGGGCGAGAGCTTCAGCCAGTGCGTCGAGTCCTGTACATCACCCGCTGAGGCCGCACGTCAATTGCGCGAAGTTGGCCCGTTGAGGATCCGCGCAACCGCGGGCGCCGAAAGAAAACTCTCTCGCAGCGGCTCCTGTTCTGATAACGAATTGGCCAGCCGCAGGATTGTGACGCGACTGACTTCGCGGTGGGCACTGGCCGCCGCATGATTCCCAGATTCCTCGTCGATATGCGCTGCGGTCGCGTGGACTCTCCAGGCGGCTAAAGGTACCTCGAACCCTTGCACGATGGTCAATGCCTCGGCGATGCAATCTTGGGCGCGCGGAAGATCCAGGTTCTCTAGCGCCACCCGAGAATTGACTTCCCAAGCCAGCCCCTGCCAGTGGCGATCCGCCGTGGCGAGCGAGATCTCGAGAAAGCGTCCAGCCTCCTGTTGCGCGCGACTGCGATCGCCGGTCGCGAGCCACAACTCGGTCATACCCGCCGCGGCGGGCATGCGCCAGTACCAATCGAAAAACACCGTTTGGCGGTCCATCTCGCGGTTCAATGTCGAAAAATCTTCGAGTGCGCGTGCGTAATCGCCCAAGGCGACTGACGCCAAGGCTGAGCAAATCAAGGCGTTGCGAACCTGCCTGGGAAATCCGATTGGCCAGCCTGGAGCGGGGCGAAGTGCCGAATTTCGTGTCAGCGACAGGGCCGACTCGCAAATCGCCCGTACGCCCTTGAAGTCCATGGCCTGAAAGTGCAGCCAGGCTTGTTGGGCAAGCAGCCACTGTAGGTAGTGGTAGTTGGCGTTCCTTGTCGCGCTGGCGATCGCGGCGGCATACTCTTCCAGCGCCTCGGCCCACTCTCCGAGGAAGATGAGGCTAAATGCTGCGAGCGCGCTGCCGATTTCATACTCGATTCTCGAATCGGGGTTTGCCCCGAGCTCGAGCAGTTTTGTACGCGCCTCGAGCGCGACCCTGCGTGCCTCGCGATACTCTCCGCAGGTCAATCGAATGAAGCTCTCGTCAACCAGATCAGCGACGCTGGCGGGCAATCCGTGCCTGCCAAGCTCCGCGAGTCCTTCACAGAATTCCAGCGCATCGTAAGCGCTCCATCCACTCACCGACAGGCGGCGGAACGCGCAGGCGGTGCGTGTCCGCGTGCGCATGGCCGGATCCTGCTGCGCACTGAGTCGCAGCGCGCGCTGTACCGCTTCCAGACAGCGCTCGGCACTGATCAACGACAAGAAAAAGGACAGATCGACCAAAGCCCGCGCTTGTATATCGATCAGACCGTAGTCTGCCGCCCGCGCAACCAGGTGCTCAAGAGTCTCGATGACGCGCACGTCCCAAACCGCCCAGCGATGCGCGGCGAGCAGTGCAAGCAACTGCGGTTCCGTCCGCACACGCTGCGCCTCGGGTAGATTGATCACCAGCTCCAATGCTCGTGTGAGCATCGAGTCGGCTTGCTGATGGGCGTAGCGGCGGCCGGTGATATCCGCCGCGCACTGCAAGTACTCGATCGCTCGCGGCCACTCGCCGGCCTGCTCGAAGTGATACGCCAACTCAGGCACGACTTCCTCGATATCCCGCGCGTGCAGCGTTGCCAGATGCTCGCCAATCAGGCGATGGAGCCTGGCTCTGCGGCCGTGCAGTTGGCGCTCATAGAGAACCTGACGGTACAGCGCATGGACGAATTCATAGCGCTCTGCCGCGCTGCCGTCCGGAAAGGACTGCGTGCCCGCCCATTTCACGATGTGATGTCGGCGGGACAGCTCCTCGTAAAGATCCTCCAGATCGCGCGCCTCAGTCTCCGCGGCTCCACTGAGAAGCCTTGCGGAGAACGAAGCGCCTGCGACACTCGCCAACTCCAACGCGTTCTGCTCCTTTTCTGACACCCGCTCGAGCTGTGCTTCGATCATGTGACGCAGATCGTCCGGCACTTCAAATTCGATTTGTGCCAGAGGGATCTGCAGCTCCCACCGGCCGTTCGCATTGGTGAGAAACCCGCGCTTCTTCATGTGCTCCAAGGCGGCCACCATGAAAAGAGGATTGCCGTCGCAGTGGCGGTGCACGAGTGCGGACAGTCCCGCCGGCGGGAGGCTGGACGGCGAGCGGTCAGTTAGATACTTCTCAACTTCCGTCTCGCTCAAGCGGGTCAATTCGATCTTGCGGCACAATTGGTGAACCAACAGATCCGGAATCAGCGCCCTCATGCTCGGCGCGCAAAGCTCAAACGAGCGGCACGTGGCGAGCAGCATTAATTTTGCGGGAGAGCGGCGGCGGGTGAGCGTTGCAATGAGGTCGACGCTGGAGTCATCCACCCATTGCAGGTCTTCCAGCACGAGCAGCAGCGGAGTCTCCGCGGTGATCGACTCCAACGCTTCACCGAGCTCGCGTAGCATGCGCTCGCGGGTGGCGCCCTGGATTTCGCGATGCAGCATCTCGCGGTTCTCGTGCGTGAGAAGCGCAGGAAGTTGTGTCACCCAAGTCGGCGCTTCTGCGAGGAGGGTCCGAACGATCGGCTCGGCCCGCGGGCCGCGGCACAATCGTCCCAGCGCCTCGAGCATCGGACCGTATGCTTCCTTGTTTCCATAGGTTTCTATGCACTGCCCATGTGCGATGCGAACCGACTTCTCAGTGAGCGCGGCCTGCTGTCGGAATACCTCTGCCAGTGCGCTCTTGCCGATGCCCGGCTCCCCGGTAATGAATACGATCTGCCGCTCGCCGTGTGCGACGTGTTGCCACGCTTCGTGCAGCTCCTCCAGAGCCCCGCCGCGCCCGACCAACGTGCTTGGCCCCGTTCTGCCCGCTACGATCGGCGCCGAAGCGACGGATTCAGATACCGCAGCGACGAACCGATAACCGCGCCTGGGCAGCGTTTCGATGAAGAGAGAGTTCTTCGGGCGGTCCCCGAGCGCGGTACGCACTTCGACGATATGTTTCTTCACTGTCTGCGGCTCGACCACAGTGCGCGACCACACAGAGTTGAGCAACTCATCGTGCGTTACCAGGCGCCCGGCGTGATTGACCAGGTACGTCAGGACCGAAAACGCCTTCGGCGTCAACAGAACACGCTCCTCTTGCTCTGTATCAGCCCGCCTCCAGAGGCACTGGTTCACGGGGTCGAGCCGGAATGGAGCGAATGACTTCATCGGTGCCCTCGGCGGTCCAAACCCGCTGGAAACGGATTCGTCACCGAATGGTAACACTGAGCGAACGACCCTCGGCGCAAAGGCACCTACGCTCAACAACCGGGGCGCCCTCTTCGACCCGATCCAGGCGAGACCATCTGAATGCCGCAGACCGACAACGTTATCTACCGCGCGCAGGTGAAGGCCACCGCGGGCCGGGATGTCCGAGCGGTGTCCTCCGATGGTTTGCTGGACCTTAAAGTGACCCCGCGGCGCGAGCTTGGCGGCGCGAACGGACGCGGCGTGGAGCCTGAGCACTTGTTCGCGGCATGCTATGCCGTTTCCTTCCTGGCGATGATGAGGCTCGTGGCAAGGCGCGACGGCATTGCTTTGCCGGCGGACGCGGAGGTCGAAGCCATTGTTGGCGTGGAGGCGACGCGGCGAGGATTCGAGACTGAGGTCGAGCTGAAGATCCACCTGCCGGGGCTTCCTCGCGCCGAGGCCGATTCGCTGGTCGAGAAATCGCACGCGGCATGCCCATACTCGAACGCGACTCGCGGCAACGTCCCTGTTCGTCTCGTGATCGGCTGAGTCGACCCGACCCGCAGATGCCGGCGCGCCGGTCTGAGATTGTTGCGAGGACCTGTTGCACCGCACTTAATTCTCGAGGACACGAATAGTGGAGATCCGATGCACAATAATTCACGTCCCGGAGTGCGCAAGACCGAGCAGATCGCGCACGCATTGGTTAGGCCGGCTGGCGCCCGGATTGGATCGGGCGGCGCGCCTGTGTTGGAGGCTGTTGACGGGAATGATCTGGATCTCGCACTCATTGCCGCCGTTGCGGCCGGTGATGAGGCCGCATTCAACCAGATCAATGCGCGTTATTACCCGCGTGTTGCGCGCTTTACGCGGCGAATCACCCGCTGCTCGGAACTCATAGCGGAAATTACCAATGACACGCTCTGGGCCATCTGGCGATGCGCTCCGAGTTTCAAAGGTCGTTCGAGGGTCTCGACCTGGATCATGGGCATCGCCCACCGCATCGGCAATAAGACGCTCCAAAGAAGCAGCCGCCGCGAGGCCCATGAGGAACCGATGCCGGATTTAATCGAAGCAGCGCATGAGCCCTGGTCTGAGGGCGACGACCGTGAATGGGTGGGAGCTGCGCTGGTACAACTGGCCGAGGAGCAACGAACCGTGCTCGAGCTTTTCTATCGTTTCGGGCACTCCTGCGAGGAGATTGCGGAGATGGTCGATTGCCCAACCAACACAGTCAAGTCGCGTATGTTGCACGGACGCCGCAATATGCAACGACTATTACCGCGTCTGGCGGGCTTTTGAGACTGGCTCAATTAACTTCAGCAGGCCCTCGTGACAATCCTCAAGGAGATATTCTATGGCGATTAGCAGACGAACCTTTTCGGCCGCCCTCGTTGCAGGAGCCGCCGCTTCATTGACATCCATCCGCGGCATGGCCGCTACCGCTGCTCCGGCCAAGGCGCGCAACGTCGTCTTCGTTCACGGGCTTTTCGCCGACGGATCTAGCTGGTCCGAGGTGATCGCACGATTGCAGGCGGCGGGGCTCAATGCCACGTCGGTGCAAAACCCTTTGACGACACTGCCTGAAGCGGTTGCCTCGGCTCAGCGAGTGCTGGCGCGGCAGGATGGTCCGACAGTTCTGGTCGGGCATTCCTTTTCCGGGATGATCGTCACGGAAGCGGGAATGCATCCGAATGTGTCGGCCCTTGTTTACGTGGCAGCGCGAGCGCCGGATGCGGGCGAAGATTACGCGGCGTTGGCCAAGAAATATCCCGCGCCACCAGCCTCCGCCGGAATCGTTTTCGACGGCGATGAAGGGCGCCTTAGCGAAGCGGCGTTCTTGCGGGATTTCGCAGGCGACCTGCCGGAAGCGAAGGCTAAGGTACTTTATGCGGTTCAGGAACCGTTTCAGAAGGCCCTGCTGACAGGCAAGACCACCCAGGCGGCATGGCGGTCGAAGCCGAGTTTCTATGCCGTTTCGACTGAAGACCGTACGATCAACCCGGATCTTGAACGCTTCATGGCCAAGCGCATGGGCGCCAAGACCATCGAAGTGAAGGCAAGCCACTTGTCACTGATCTCCCGTCCAGACGAGATCGCGAGCCTAATCCTGGAAGCTGCAGGGCGAGGCTAGCGCGTAGCCGCACACTGAGCGAGTCGGCGCACCACCTGAGTGCGTCGAGTCCTCACACTCTCTCGAGAAAGGCGCGACACTGATCGACATGCACGGCAAGGGCCTGCAGGTACTCCTCCACCGTCATTCCTGTGCCGTAGCGGAATTCTCGCGGATGTCGGCGCAACAATTCGACGCCGTGCTCGTTGAGCCACTTGGTACTTTTGATGATGCTGCGCAGATTTTTTGCATGGGTCAATCGATTGAGGCGCTCGAAGTCCTCTCGAGTGAAGCCGGCGATAATCGGTCGCCGATCGTCATCGCTTAAGAGTTTCCTTTCGCGAAACGTCATGACTCCCTCCCGAAGGCTGCCGCGCGCTATCCTCGATCTGACCTACCGCTAATCACCACATTCGGAGCAACCAGACCATGAGGTCTAGGGTCTTCGCTGAAAACCGTCCAGCCGCGGCAGCCGCGCCGTATCGCCGGTGGCCTGGCGCAATTCTGCTTCGCGCTTCAGCCACTCCGTATCCGGTTGCGGATTCATGATCGCCACGCGGCACTCCTCGAGCTGGTGTTTCAGCAACGGCAGCAACTCCGCTTGCGGTTCGGCAACTTCGGGGTCCGTGCTGAAATGCGTACGGCAAAAGAGTTGGAAGTACTCCGCGTAGAGTTCCTGATAGGACGTCATCGGATCGAAGAAGCTGGGGTCGCGCACAACGTTGCCGCCGACGTGGCTCGTGCATAGAAAACTGCAGGCCTTGCGAAGATATAGCCCGTGTTCGGCAATGACGGATCGGGTGTAGTCCTGCGCCGGATGGAAATGGACGATGATGCGCCGGCGCATGCTGCCTCGAATTTGCGCATCGCGTAGATGTTCGAACAGCGCCTTGCGATGGATCAGCCGAAATGTCGCCTTCTTGAGCAGCGCAGCTTGCGTGCGCCTGAAGCTGGGGTTCGCGATCTCGAGCATCAGTCCAGAATGTTCATTCTCCCAGGTTCTAAACGCCGCTGGGCTCTCCAATAACCGGCTGGCGACCAATTGTTCGTTGGGATTGTCGCTGTGCAGGGCGCTATGCACGCAATCGGTCGATTCGCGCATGAGGCGCTTGTGATCAACTGAATTCCGCTGCACCCCGTCGCTCCCTCTAAATTATTTTTTGTTGTTGCACAAGCTCCGATGTCGCAATCCTTGCAGATTCAGGGTTTCGCTGAATCAAGTCAATGTAATTCTTGTAATTTCTTTACAATCGCCGCTGGCCGCGGTGCACAAAAAGGCTCGGTAAGTCAGTCTCTTAGCAGCGAATTCAAGGGTCTCAGCGCCTTACTTAAACATCGAGTGCATTGGCCGGCGAAGTTCTAGATTGATCCTTAGTCTTTGACATATTGCAATGAAGTCTGAGCGTCTTTGGCCCTGCGGTCTGGCGCAAGGCGACGATCTCCCGCGAAAGCACGCTTCATTCTGACCTCGAGTTCCTTGGTTGATTGTCTCGTGATTGGGTTGTGTCGAACATCAGATCCACAAAGTGGCCCACGCATATTTTTGTAAGGTGGCCCTTTTGTATGGGCCACTTACAGAACATCTTAAGAACGTACGCTGACAAAACCGAGGTGGATCCCATGAAATTGACGCTTTCTGCCGGCCTTTGCGCAGGTGATGCAGTCGCGGATTTTAATGCCGGTGCCGGGTACTTCACGCGTCTGTTTTCTGACGTCGTCGGAAGTGACGGCCATGTCTACGCCATCGAGCCCGTTGAAATTCAGCAGTACATTGCGAAATCGACCGCCGATTTACGGAGTTACGCGGCCAATCACAGCAACATCACAGTCTCAGTCGAGACTGCGATCGAGAGTCTCCATTTTCCGAGGAAGCTCGATCTTTTCTGGATTTCGCAGAACTACCACGATCTCCAAGGTATTTGACAAGTCCATCCAAGGCCGCACGGATCAGTTCATCTTAAAATTCCGTAAACCACAGTAACCCGCTATGCCACAGCGGCTGACTCCAGGAGAAGAACTTGAATCATTTGATGCAGACAGCGGTCGGCATGGGATTGGCCGCAATCATTTGTGTCGCCTATCCCTGCGTCGGCCTTTCGCAAACACCCACGCCGACACCGGCAGTGCACGACGGGCAACACGACTTTGATTTCAACATTGGCGTGTGGCGCACCCACATCAAGCGAATTCTTGATCCATTTGCGGGCAGTTCGGAATCCGTTGAACTGAATGGGACTGTGACCGTGCGCAAGGTGTGGGACGGCAAGGCTGAACTGGAGGAAATCGAAGCGGATGGGCCGAAAGGCCACTGGGAAGGCCTCACGCTCTTTCTGTACAACCCGGGCGCGCGCCAGTGGAGTCAGTCTTTCGCGAACAGCAAAGTCGGGACACTGTCGTCGAATGTGGGTGAATTCAAGGACGGCCGAGTCGTGCTGATCGGTCAGGACACCGTGAATGACAGGACGATCCTGGTGAGGGCCATGTGGTCCGACATCAAGCCGGACTCGCACCAATACGAGGAGTCGTATTCGAATGATGGCGGGACGACATGGGTGCGGTCGTTTATCGCCAACTTGACGAGATCGAAACAGTGAAAGTTCGCGCCCGCGTCCCCACCATCAGCGCGACTTTTTCAACCGCTGTCGGTGGGCTATCTGCTTGGCCCGATTGCCACAGATTTCCATGCTGCACCATCGACGTGAGCGGCCGCGCGTGTGGTCCGCAAACATCAGAGTGCAGGCGGCTCCCTGACATGCTTTCACGTCCGAGAAATCTTCCTCGGCCAGCATTCTCGCCAGTGCTTCGCCAATCGGGAATAGCAGCGATTCCGGCGTTCGCCAGCGCCGCACTCTGTGAAACTCGAGCGCTGTAGTCTTCCCATGCTTATGCGGCACTAACTGTCCGAAACCTTCATCGCGGGCGAGCAGTCGATTCAGCGGCTCGAGATCGGCGAAATCCGCTGCCTTCAGCGGCTTGCCTTTGTGCTCGTGGACGAATGTCCTGAACCACTCGCGCAGCCTACGTGCTTGCGCTGCAACGCGGTCGATTTCCCCCGGCTTTGCGTGCTTGCGCACCGCTTCCAGCACATCGGTCGGCACAAGACGCGCTTGCTCCAACCACGCCAGCAATCCGTCGCCATCGCAAATCCAATCAATTTTGGCGTCGACCGGGCTCGCAATCGAATTCAAAAAATCCAGCCCCGTCGAATCGGCGATGAATATGGCGGGGGATTGCGGTGACATGGGAACTTCCTCTCCGGCATTGCACCATAACCTCCTAAAATGCATTTGACAAGTTACGCTAGTCTGCATAACCTCTAAACAGGCTTCAAGATGGTTACGATTCGCCGGTCGGCCGAAATCGCAAGCCATCTCAAGTTTCAGGTCGGATCCTCAGGAGATGGCAAATGTCCGAAAATGATGTGAGCGTCGTTCTCGCCCATGGGGCCTGGGCCGACGGTTCGAGTTGGAGCAAGGTGATCGTTGGGTTGCAAGCGAAAGGTGTCGCCACGATTGCGGCTCCGTTGCCCCTGACTTCCTTGTCGGATGATGTCGCCGCGCTCGAACGGGCGTCGGAGAGAGTGGCGGGACAACTCGTGCTCGTCGGTCACGCCTATGCCGGTGCGGTCATCGGGTCGAGCCGAAATCAGCGGGTCAAATCACTGGTCTATGTGACAGGTCTTGCGCCCGCGAAAGGCGAGACGGTCGCCGACGTTTTTTACCGGGCGACGCCACACCCACTGGCGCCCAAGCTCGCGCCCGACAGCCATGGGCTCATTTGGCTCGCCTCTGACGCGTTTGCCACTGCGTTTGCCCAGAACGCGAGTCGCGAGGAGCACGCGTTGCTCTCTGCGGTGCAGCGACCAATCTCTCCAGCCTGCATCAGCGTCGCGGTTGAACGTCCGCTTTGGCAGGATCGCCCGAGTTGGTTTCTTATCGCCGATCAGGACCGGATGATCGTTCCCGAGACGCAACGCTTCATGGCCGAACGCATGAAGGCGCGGACGTACTCGCACCCCGTGGACCACACACCCATCGTCACTGCACCGGCAGTGGTGATTGACCTCATTCTGGAGGCGGTCCATGACAAAGGCCTCTGACGACGCTCGCTCGCGACGTTGGCGGGTCTTCGCCGTCGCTGTGTTGGTCTCACTTATCGCGCCGCCTTTCCATAACCCGCCATAACCGCGCAAGCGGTTCCACTTTCAATGAGGAAAAATGTCATGCCATCCATCGCCTATCGTGCCGTTCAAGTCGACGCTCTAAAGGTGTTTTATCGAGAGGCGGGTGCGCGCAACGCGCCCAAGCTGCTGCTGCTCCATGGCTTCCCGAGTGCCGGCCACATGTTCCGGGATTTGATTCCGCTCCTGGCCGATCGCTACCACATTATCGCACCCGATCTTCCGGGTTTCGGTCAGTCGGATATGCCGGCACGCAGTGAATTCAAATATACCTTTGACAATATCGCCCGCGTCATCGATCGATTTACCGAGGTAGTGGGTTTCGACCGCTTCGCACTCTACGTGTTCGATTACGGCGCTCCGACGGGTTTTCGCCTGGCTGTATGGCACCCCGAGCGGATTACCGCGATTGTTTCTCAGAACGGAAACGCTTACGAGGAAGGGCTAAGCGACGGCTGGAATCCTATCCGCGCGTATTGGGAGGATCCCTCGGCGACCAATCGGAACGCCTTACGCGCTTTCCTCAGTCCGGAGACGATGCGCTGGCAGTACACCCACGGCGTGCCGGATGCGGCTTACGTTTCACCGGACGGCATGTCGCTCGATAGCTTCTATCTCGCGCGTGCGGGCGCCGATGAGGTACAGCTGGATCTATTTGGCGACTACCAGAGCAATGTCTCGCTGTACCCTGCGTTCCAGGACTATTTTCGTACGCACAAGCCGCCTTTCCTGGCGGTATGGGGTAAGCACGATCCGTTCTTTCTGCCGGCTGGGGCGAATGCATTCAAGCGAGACATGCCGCGGGCGGACGTGCGCTTTTTCGATACCGGGCACTTCGCGCTGGAAACGCACGCTGAGCCAATCGCACTGGCGATGCGCGAATTTCTCTCGCGCTAAAAGCCACGCGCCCTGGGGTTGCACATCAGGAGATAACAGATGACGAACTCGGTAGCCATTGTCACGGGTGCCAGTCAGGGTATTGGCCGTTCCACGGCCGTGCGACTGGCGCGAGATTTCAGATCCATCGTGCTGGTTGCACGAAACCGCGCGAAATTGGAGGAGACGGCGGCCGCCGTCGCTGCCGCGGACGCCAAGCCACTCGTCATCGACCTGGATTTGTCGGAGCAGTCATCCGCAAACGCGGTGGTCGAGCGCGCGCTTGCGGCCTTCGGCCGCATTGACGCGCTGCTCAACATTGCAGGCGCAGTGCCACAAATTGATTTGTTCGAAATGACGGATGAGCAGTGGGAGGGCGGACTGTCGCTCAAGCTTCATGGCGCACGGCGATTGACGATTGCAGCATGGCCGGCCCTGAAGGAGGCCAAAGGTTCGGTGATATTGATGTCGGGCAATTCGGCGCTGTTCCCCAAAGCGCCCTATGCGGCGGTTGGCACGATCAACGCCGCGATCGTTGCTCTTGCGAAGGCGTTCTCGGATCGAGGAATTGCCGATGGCGTACAGGTCAACAGCGTCTTACCGGGACCGGTCATGACGGGACGCCGTCGTTCCTATCTGGAGCATTGGGCGTCGATTCATGGCATGAGCGTGGACGAGGCCGCAGAGAAATTTCCGCGAGAAGCGGGCATTGCGCGCTATGGCGAGCCGCAAGAGATTGCCGAACTGATGGCTTTTCTGGTGTCGCCGGGTGCCCGGTGGATGACAGGGTCGACGCTTCGAATGGATGGCGGCGAAGTCAAGTCGATTTGATTTTGATCGAGCCGCCGCGGAAAATCGTCCGCATGCCGCTAGGTCTCTACGCGCACCCATTCGCTGCCTATTGTTGGAAGGTACTGATCGCCTTGTACGAGAATGCGACCCCGTTTGGCTATCGGGTGGTCGAGGACGCGGCAGGTTGGGCTGAATTGGAGTCGCTTTGGCCGATCAAGAAATTTCCTCTGCTCAAAGATGGTAAGGCGGCGATCATAGAATCGAGCATCATCGTGGAGTACTTGATGCTTCACCATCCCGGAGCGACGCGGATGATACCGGTGAACGATGATGCGGCACTACACGTGCGCTTCATGGACCGGGTCTTTGATAACTACGTCATGACGCCGATGAATACGCTGGTCATAGACCGAATGCGCTCCCAGAACGAGCGTGACGCAAAAGGCGTTGCTGATGCGAAGGAAATGCTGGACGTTGCATATGGATGGTTGGAGAAGCAGGTCAGGCAGGAACAATGGCTCTGTGGTGATGAGTTTTCGCTGGCCGAGTGTTCCTCCGCCCCTGCGCTTTTCTATGCCGATTGGGTCCATCCGATCGGGGACCGCTTCCCTGGTGTCCGTGCTTACCGCCGCCGGGTTCTTGCCAGACCCTCCGTTGCCCGCGTGGTTGATGAGGCACGTCCGTACCGCAAGTTGTTTCCTGGCGGAGCGCCGGACCGGGACTGACAGGTGGCCCGGCGGCACCATACGCTCGGCGCTTCGATTCGACCGCTCATCACCGTGCAATGACCGTTCGACAAGGATTGCTGTTTGTCGACGCCGTGGGATTGGGCCTTTCCCACTGGCTGCGAGATTTCGTACGGCGCCATCATTGGAGCGCGCTCCCTATTCGCAAGCTCAGCTGGCGGATCGTCATTGCCGCCTTCGTCTTGGGCACACCACTCGGCATCGTGACGCAATTCACCGGATTGGCGGCACTCCACGATCCCGCATTTCTAAAACCGTACGCTCCTGCTATCAGCTTCCAATTCTCACTCTCCGCTTCGACTGTCATTGAAATCCTCAATTCGGCCGTTCTTTACATCATATGGCTCACGATTTACTTTACCGCCATCGCGGTGCGCGAGCACCGTTCGGCGCAATTCAAACAGTCCGAATTGGCGCGCGCGCTGCAACTGGCCGAGCTTCGTCTGTTAAAATCTCAGCTCAATCCGCACTTTCTGTTCAACGCTCTTAACACCGTACGTTCGCTCATCGCCGACAATCCGTCGCGCGCGCAAAGCGCTGTCACGAGGCTCGCGAACACGCTGCGTCATACTCTAAGGTCTCGACAGGAGGAGATGGTCACGCTTTCCCAGGAGTTGGACATCGTCGACCCCGGCACGGGTACTTCCCCCGCTTACTGAAGTCGCGGATAATCGCGCGTTCACAAACATGACGCCTGTCAGCGGCGCGGCATCGAAGAAAGGGAAACGCTATGTTACGAATTGCTCGCTTTGCGATATTGAACGCCATCGCGTTGATTTCCTACGCGTGGGGATTGCCGGCCGGTGCGGCGGACTCGAATGGCCCGAAGCTGTTCACTGTAGGGCAATACCTGGAATTGCAATCGGCGGTATCCCCCAAAGTCTCTCCGGACGGCACTCAAGTTGTTTACACCCGCTCCCTCGTCGACGTGCAGAACGACAAGCAGGAACAAGCGATTTGGATCGTCGGTATCGACGGCCGCAATCATCGTTTTCTCGCCAAGGGCAACGGGGCGGCATGGTCACCCGACAGCAAGAGCATTGCGTACACAGCCGAAGGCGAACCGAAGGGGCGACAGATTTTCGTGCTGCATCTGTCAGTGCCGGGTCCGGCCACACAGCTGACGCGAGTACAACAGGATGTCGCCAACCTGCACTGGTCACCCGATGGCCGGCAGATCGGTTTTACCATGGTCGTCCCGAGCGTCGAGAAGTGGCCGGTCGATCTGCCCGCGGCGCCGGATGGCGCGAAATGGGCCGCGGCACCGCGGTACACGGAAAGACTTCATTTCCGCCGCGACGGAGTCGGCCTGACTGATCGCGGTTACCGGCACCTGTTCGTGATCGGCGCCGATGGCGGCTCACCGCGTCAGGTGACGAGCGGGGAGTGGAGCATCGGTTCGAGCGTGTTTGAAATCGGCGATTCGGCCGAGTGGAGTTTCACGCCGGATGGCCGCTCGGCCATTGTGGACGGCCTCAAAGAGGCAAACGGCGATCTGAATGATCGGCAGGGCTACATTTATTCCGTCGACCTTGCCACCGGCGCTACCAAGCGATTGATCACGACAGAGGGCGGCTGGAGCCGACCCAGCCTGTCGCCGGACGGCAAGACGATCGCGTTTCTCGGCTGGACGCTGAATGGCGATTCGTATCGGGTCGCGGATCTTTGGACCATGTCGGTCGACGGCAGCAACGCCACCCTACGATCGACCGGATTCGACCGCGAGCCGCAGGACCTCGAGTGGTCGCCGGACAGCAGCACGCTGTACTTTGCGGCCGAAGATAAGGGCAGCGTCCATTTGTATTCGTGGTCGTCGCGTGGCGGCGTTCACCCTGTCACGAGCGGCGCCGAGGTCGTACGCGGCGTCTCCGTGAGTCGTAACGCCATCGTCGCCGTACGGGGCGATTTCCATTCGCCCGGCGACGTCGAAGTCATCAATCCGCGCAAGCCCGATGCGCACGATCGCCTGACGCACATCAATGATGAGCTATTGCACAATCTGCAGTTGGCGGATGCGGAAGAAGTCAACTTCGACTCTTCGGGGGGCGCTCACATCCAGGGTTGGGTGGTGAAGCCGCCGAATTTCAAAGCGTCGCAAAAGTATCCGCTGATACTTGAAATCCATGGCGGCCCGCATGCAATGTACTCGGTCGGGTTCAGTCCCATGTTCCAGAACTTTGCGGCGAACGGCTATGTCACGCTGTTCATGAACCCGCGGGGATCCACCGGCTACGGCAGCAAGTTCGGCAATGCGATTGCCAAGCATTACCCAGGCGTGGACTACGACGATTTGATGGCGGGTGTCGACACAGTGCTGAAGAGTGGCTACGTCGATGATTCGCGCATGTTCGTATCAGGTTGCAGCGGCGGCGGTGTGCTGTCGAGCTGGGTGATCGGCCACACCACCCGCTTTTCTGCCGCAGCCGTCCGTTGCCCGGTTATCGACTGGATCAGCATGGCCGGTGAGACGGACATTCCGTACTTCACCTACCGCTTCTTCCAGAAACCGTTCTGGGAAGATCCCAGCGATTGGCTGGCGCAATCGAGCTTGACGTACGTCGGCCATATCAAGACACCGACCTTGCTCATGACGGGCGAGTTGGATCGACGCACGCCAATCCCGCAGACCGAGGAATTCTATGCGGCACTGAAGTACCAGGGTGTTCCGGCGGCGATGCTGAGATTCGACGGAGAGTTCCACGGTACCGGGCGAAAACCCTCGAACTGGATGCGCACGCAGCTCTATATGATGAGTTGGTTCGAGAAATATGGCGCAAAGATGGGAAGCCCGCCGCGTTAAAATTTGTAACCCACGCCCAGTTTAAAGAAACGCCCGATGATGCCGGCCTGCGCGTAGGTGGGGTTGTAGTTGACCCCCGCGTAATCCGCCGGGTTGATTGGCGGCAGACGATCCAACAGGTTCGCCACGGTAAGGGACGTGGTCAGGTGATCATTGAATTTGTAGATGGCGGTCAAGTCCATATCGATGAACGATGCAACATGGCAATAATTGATGCTGTACAAGCAGATGTTGGGACTGCCTGTGGCGTCGATGCCGGTCGAGGCAAAGCCGCTGGTGTAGTAGGTCGTGAGCGTCAACGAGCTGGGACCTATCTCATAGGAATTGGTCCACGTGCCGCGATAACGCGGTGTTCCTGCACCCGATGACAAAATATACGGCGCCTGCGTGCCGACAAACTGCTGGCTCGAGCCGCCCGGGAGCACCAATTTGAAACTGAAAATTTTCGTCACCGACACATCGCTGATCCACCTGCCATAGTCGCCAAACGTGTAGTCGCCGCGCAGGTCGATGTCGACGCCATCGGTTTGCAGCGCACTCTGGTTGACGTAGATACCGCCGAGTACCG
>Ga0193726_1000562_pt1 | contig 37973 bp, 41 predicted proteins | sample H2c1metaG_FD_144928 | JGI IMG/M metagenome (GOLD analysis project Ga0193726, IMG submission 144928) | Soil microbial communities from a riparian zone of the East river system, Colorado, United States - H2c1 | ecosystem: Environmental > Terrestrial > Soil > Riparian zone | place: USA: East River... | reverse complement strand
CGTCGGCGTTGTCGGTGAGGTGAATGCCTCTGATCACGGTGCCGCGCTTGAGCACCGTGGAGGAACCCTTCAGCTTCAGATCCTTGATCAGCGTGACGCTGTCGCCCTCGGCGAGCAGCGCGCCGTTAAGGAATTTCCTGGCGCCAGCCTCGAAAATTGAGCCAGACGCTGGGCAATTCTACGATGTCAATTTATCAGACCGTACATCACGCGTACCCAACAGATACAAGCCGCTATGGACGTCGAGTAAGCTCCAGTCGTTCAAACCTTTTCTAATTTCGGCGAAAAGAGAATTGTTTTCGTAGAGTGCTCCGCTTTCAAACTCGCCGTCGTCGAGGGCACTACCAGCTGGCTTATGCGAGAGCAGGTGTGATTGGTAGAGAATGGACAGCCCCGCAAAGATCGGCCCACCAGGAGGAAGCAATACATCCTGCGAGACAAGTTGATCCGAGAGCGGCTTGTTGCCAAATAGTCCAACCATAAACATCGCAGTCGCATTCCAACTGCCAATGTATTTTGGTCGATCCTTAGCAATTACCCTTCCTAGAACCCTCTGCTGCGCATCGTGATAACCCTTAATTGTCTTGGGTAACGCTTCAGGCAATACAACCGACGAAAACAGCATTTTGAGCACCGCGAAGGGACTGTTCAATCGGGTCTGGTCCGCGTTCCATATGGAATTGCTTTGCGGTTTTTAGGTCTTCATCGTTCCACTCCCTCAGCAGTCCTACGACGGCACCAGTAAAATCCAAATCAAGTTTGGCGAGATGCCCCCAACTCAGTCCTATCGCGAAACAAATATGCCAAGGGTCATACTCAGCGTATGTTGTTAAGTGCTCAATTGTCTCGGAGTGAGCATATTCGTTGAGATGCTTTCCGTAATTTCTGAGTAGCATCTGTACTTTGCCACGAGCCGGTCCACCCTTCTGGCCTCCGCCCTTCTTGCAAAGTTCACCAAAATCTCTTTGCAGCGCATTAATGGCCTTCGGAAGGACGGGCATTGGAAATCCTCAGTTCACTTTGGTGCGGCGCAAGAAAGCAAGATTTGTTGCTCATAGGATTTTTCTCCTTGCTTTACTTGAGATTATATTCGACGAATCGTCTCAGCGCAGCCATAAGTTGAGTGAGGACGATGAACCTAGCCTCTGTCTTGACTCGTCATGCAGATAATTGAAGTTCAAGTCCAGGACGACTTTCTGAAGCGGCTCGCGAGAACGAAGCCGTTCGTTGCGCTATGCGAACTCGTTTGGAACGCTTGCGACGCAGATGCTACGAAAATCGATATCGACATCCGCCGCAACTTGATCTCCGGAATAGATTCTATCGAAATCACGGATAACGGACTAGGCATTGTACGAAATGAAAGGCACGAATTTTCGCAACTAGGCAATTCTTGGAAAGCGTTTGCCGGTCGTACGCGTCGAAAACAACGGTTCCTTCACGGACGCAATGGCCAAGGACGATTCAAAGCCTTTGCCTTAGGCTCGAAAGTCTCTTGGGAAACGCAATTTTCCGAAGCTGAAAATAACAAGGTAAAGCGGTACGAGATATTTGGCTCCTACGACACGCCAAAACGATTTGAGATCACAGAATTAGCCGATGCGCCGACTAACGAAACCGGGACCACCGTTAGAATAAACAATATATTCGACGAAGCCAGCCGTTTTTGCGATAAAATTTCCCTAACTGATTTCGCAAGCGAATTTGCTTTGTACCTTAAGAACTATCCCGACATCTCGATGAGAGTTGATGGGCACCCTATCAAACTCGACGAGATAATCTCCAACTCAGCTCGATACCCACTCGGTCCATTCACTACACATGCCGGAGGCTCTGTTTCCGGACAGGTTGACGTCATCGAGTGGAAGCAGCCAATGGCTCGTTCGATATACTTGTGTGATGACGAAGGCGTAACAAGAGCTGAGCGAACGGCGGACGTTCGCGCGCCAGGCTTCGATTTTACGGCATACCTTCGTAGCGACACTATCGAGCAACTCGTGAAGGAAAACGTAGTCGATTTGGAAATGTCCGCCGAGCTAAACTTACTAATAGAAAACACCCGAAGCGTTCTTACGGAACATTTTAGGAAGCGCGAGCAAGACGTCACCGCCTCCCTAATTGAACAGTGGAAAAAGGAAAAAATCTATCCCTATTCGAACGACGCTACCAGTGGAGCGGATGACACCAAGCGGAAGGCGTTCAATGTCGTGGCTGTATCCGTCCATCAGAGCGTCAAGGGGTTCGAGAAGACTGACAGCACCACCAAGGCCCTTTCATTCGAGCTGATCAAGGAGGCGATTGATACGGGTCCCCGCGCCTTGCGCAGAATTCTGGATCAAGTAGTAAAGCTCCCAAAAAACAAGATCGAATTGTTTGACCGTTTATTGGACAAAACGGACCTCGTCTCGATTATTGATTTTTTGAGGGAGGTATACAAAACTCTTTCGCTTCCCTGGTGTAGCCGCACCAGCCACCGCCGATATAAAAAATATTTACGCTCCCGAATTCATGTAACCCTCTTTGTACAAGGGTAAGTCCCATGGTATATTCGTTGCAACATAATATGCTGAGATGATCCTGCGGACGCTTTCTATTGACTTCAAATATTATATCGTCGTGCCTCTCTATTCCGGTTAGATTCTTGTGCGACGATAGGAATCGTTCTAACCAAGCTATTTGGCTAAAGCTTACATTCCAAGTATTGCTTCCATTGGTCATGGCCTAAATCTTTCTTCAAAAGAACCTGGAAACAATGGATATGTATCTAGTCGGTTATATTGATGCTTTTCAAAAGCAAGCGCATGATTTTTAAATGAAACAAAATGCTCGTATTCATCTTGAGAAATCAAATTGATATTTGCTTCTACGGCATTAATGATTTCTCGGTTGTGCGGGATAATCGTATCTAGTTTTCTGAAATTCCAAATGCGATACAAATTCGATCCAGAATCTCCAGCTGCGTCTGATTTTGGGCCGAGAGTTTTCCAAATGGCGCCATTTTCAACCAAGAGTCTGTTCACGAATTTCTTCAGTTCGGCCAAAGATTCAAATTTTTTCTGTTTGCCTATGTTTCTAACTTCGGCCTCGTGATCTTTCTTCCAAGTTCTCAAAAGGTCTTCGGGATACTCGCTTGGGGCTTTGTCGACGTGAGTGTGGCAAGTCGGACAGAGCAAGATTAGGTTTGCGTAAGAATCCGGCCCGCCTCCCTTCTGCCCTCTTGGTCCATCCGGCTTTCTTGCAATGACATGAGCCATCTCCCCGATATTATAGCTTGCCGCACCTTCGAGGATCACCGTTAGGTCATCCCGACAGGCTGGGTTCGAACAAATTCCCGCTGCCCGCCCCCAAAGAAGCTTGCAGTCGGCATCTGAAATCGCCATTGGGCCTCGCAGAGGATTATGGCCGATCAGCAGTTCCCGTCAGGAACTGCTGGCCGCAGGTATGATATATGATTAAGCAACCTCTGCTCAAGATAGAGGGTCCCTATTCCCCCTCACGCCTTCTTCAAGAACTCCGTGCGCAGCACCAGGCCTTTGACCTTGTCGGTACGGCCTTCGATTTCGTCGGCGTTGTCGGTGAGGTGAATGCCTCTGATCACGGTGCCGCGCTTGAGCACCGTGGAGGAACCCTTCAGCTTCAGATCCTTGATCAGCGTGACGCTGTCGCCCTCGGCGAGCAGCGCGCCGTTTGAATCCCTGACCTTGATGTCCATGATTCCGTTCCTCCCTTGCAACTTGAACACGATTCGTTTTTCCGCCATGGCCGGGCTCGTCCCAGCCATCCACGTCTCTCTTGCGGCTTGCTCTTAAGACGTGGATGCCCGGCACAAGGCCGGGCATGACGACTTTAGCCAACAGGACACATTCTGTTGCCTGCCTATTGCCTGCATTTCGAGCCAGACTCGAAAGATGAGGTCGGGTGCCGTCGGCCAGGACTACCCCAGTTCGATTTCGTCGGTGACCTCATGCGAGAGGCTGATGCCGCCGACGGTCAGAACCATCCTGGCCGGCAGTTTTTCATTGCCCTTGAGACGGCCGGCCGCGACCGCGTCGCGCACCGCCTTTTCGATCTCGCGCTGCGAGGTGATGCCGACCTTCTTGAGAAATCCGCGCAGGCTGGTGTTGAAAACATCTTCGTTCATGATGGCCTCCTGGTGTCACGGCCTGCCCGGATTATTCAGCATGTATTCGCCGAGATTGCGCTGCGCGCGGTCGGCGCGCGTGTTGGCGTTGTTGCGTTGAACGTCGCGGTCCTTGCGGCAGGCGACGTATTCCGGCGAGCCCGTCTTGACATTGTTGGCGCGGCAGAACGCGTCGTCGTCGCCGCTTGTGTCGGCCATGGTCGGCTGTCCCCGCTCAAGGCAGCCCGCGATCAACGGCGCGACCAGCAGTAGCGCGATATAGAGTCGTGCGGAGTTAGGTCGCATGCTTCACCCGTTCGTTCAATTCCGTCATTGCCGGGCTTGACCCGGCAATCCATCGAAAACAAGGCAGTTTATTGATAGGTGATGGATGCCCGGGTCAAGCCCGGGCATGACGGGAACTGTCATTCCGGGATGGTCCGAAGGACCAGACCTCTGATGTGCAATGCACATCAGGGAATCTCGAGATTCCGGGTTCGATGCTTCACATCGCCCCGGAATGACGATCGCGACTCACACCCTTCCCTTCAGCGCGTCGCCGATTTCGTCGAGCACCTTGGGATCCTCGATGGTGGCGGGCATCGCCCATTGGTCGCCGTCGGCGATCTTCTTGATGGTGCCGCGCAGGATTTTCCCCGAACGCGTTTTCGGCAGCCGGGCCACGGTGATTGCGAGCTTGAACGCGGCCACGGGGCCGAGTTTTTCGCGCACCAGCGCCACGGTCTCTTTTTCGATCTCGGCATGGCTGCGCGTCACGCCGGCCTTCAGCACCAGGAAGCCGCACGGCACCTCGCCCTTGATCGCGTCCTTGATGCCGAGCACCGCGCATTCGGCGACATCGGGATGCGAAGCCAGGATCTCCTCCATGCCGCCGGTAGAAAGCCGGTGGCCGGCGACGTTGATGATGTCGTCGGTACGGCCCATCACAAATACGTAGCCGTCCTCGTCCTTGTAGCCGGCGTCGGAGGTTTTGTAGTAGCCGGGGAATTCGTTGAAATAGGCTTCCCTGCAGCGCTCGTCCTGCTCCCACAATGTCGGCAGGCAGCCCGGCGGCAACGGCAGCTTGATCACGATCGATCCCATGGTGCCCACGGGCAACGGCTTTGCGGACTCGTCGACGACGTCGACCTGATAGCCCGGCATCGGCACCGTCGGCGAGCCGTGCTTCACCGGCAGCATGCCGAGCCCCACCGGATTGCCGGCGATGCACCAGCCGGTTTCGGTCTGCCACCAGTGATCGATCACCGGCACCTTCAATTGCACTTCCGCCCATTCCACCGTCGGCGGATCGGCGCGCTCGCCGGCCAGAAACAGCGTGCGGAATTTTGAAAGATCGTATTGGCGGATGAATTTACCCTCGGGGTCTTCCTTGCGGATGGCGCGGAAGGCGGTGGGCGCGGTGAACAGCGCCACCGCCTCGTGCTCCGATATCAGCCGCCAGAACGCGCCGGCGTCGGGCGTGCCGATCGGCTTGCCCTCGTACATGATCGAGGTCGCGCCATGCAGCAGCGGTCCGTAGATGATGTAGCTGTGACCGACCACCCAGCCGATGTCGGAGCCGCACCACCAGACCTCGCCGGGGGCAACACCATAGAGATTGAACATCGACCATTTCAACGCGACCAGGTGGCCGCCATTGTCGCGCACCACACCTTTGGGTTTGCCCGTGGTGCCCGACGTGTAGAGAATATAGAGCGGATCGGTCGCGAGCACCGGCACACAGTCGGCGGATTTTTTCGCTGACAAAGCTTTGCTCTGCAGCTCGGCCCAGTCGTGGTCGCGGCCGGCGACGAGGTCGCAGCCCTGCTGTGGCCGCTGCAGGATGATGCAGGCCTGCGGCTTGACGCTGGAGAGTTTGATGGCTTCGTCGAGCAGCGGCTTGTACTGCACGATGCGGCCGGGCTCGAGTCCGCAGCTCGCCGAGAAGATCAGTTTTGGTTTGGCATCCTCGATCCGGGTCGCAAGTTCCTTCGCGGCAAAGCCGCCGAACACCACGCTGTGCACCGCGCCGATCCTCGCGCAGGCCAGCATCGCGATCATGGCCTCTGGAACCATCGGCATATAGAGGATGACACGGTCGCCCTTGGCGACACCGAAATCGGCCATGACGGCGGCGAGCGTTTTGACCTCGGCCAGCATTTGCGCGTAGGTGAACTTGGTGACACTGCCCGCCAGCGGTGAATCGTGGATCAGCGCCACCTGATCGGCACGCCCATTGGCGACATGGCGGTCGAGCGCGTTGTAACAGGTGTTGACCACGGCACCGGTGAACCAGCGGCCGTAAAGACCCATGGCCGGATCGAACACCTTCCTCGCAGGCTCGATCCAGTCGATCTCGCGCGCCGCCTCACCCCAAAAGCCCTCCGGGTCCGCCAGCGAGCGGGCATGAACCTCATGATACCTGCTGTTGTCCTGGATGTTCATGGCGTCGCTCCCGGCGATCGGCCCTGCGCTCGTCATGCCCGGCCATGGCAATCTGCACAGATTGCGTAAACTTATCTGTGCTGCCGGGCATCCACGTCTTTCTGCCTCAACAGCAAAGCAAGACGTGGATGGCCGGGACGAGCCCGGCCAGGACGGCGTGGGGTCCAATCGCGTTTATTCGTCTGCCATTGTCACGCGATGACCTGATAATTCAAGGCGAAAACGCTGCGTCACGACTGCGGTCTCACCTCTCCCATTGGGAGAAGTCGGCGCGCAGCGCCGGGTGAGGGGTTACGGCTTAACGATAAACCGTACCCCCTCACCCCAACCCTCTCCCATCGAAGTCGGATATATCCGACTTCGACAATTGAAGACCCAACTCGGGTAAACCGGAGTTGGGTGGAGAGGGAGCGCGCCCTCATCGCCTCACCACTAGTTGGACTCAATCGCCAGCAGATGGTCCAGCCGTGCCTTCATTACCTTGTGCAGATCGTATCCCGGCCGGCCGAACGAGGCATTGCGCTCGGCGAGAAAAGCATCCTGTTCACGCTGCAATGCGCGGCCGGCGCGCGCACTGTCGCTGCCGGCCTCACGGACCACCTTGGTGTGCACCGCGTTGATCTCGCGGTCGAGATTGGCAAGCTCCGGATTGGCGCAGATCGCCCTTTCGACCGCGCGTCTGGCGGTGGCGCAATTGAAGCTCGGCTTGTTGTTGACCGCCATCAACGCACCGATGCGCTCCAGTTCCTGCGCCAGCGATTTGTAATTGCCCTTCGCCGCCAGGTGATCCGGGTTCAGCTTGATCGCAGCGCCGAAATCGGCCAGCGCGCGGGGCCGGTCGCCCTTCTTGCGCCAGAGTTCGCCCCTGATGTTGAAGATATCGGCCAGCGTCGGGTCGAGCCGCAGCGCGGTGTCGTAGTCACCGATGGCGCGGTCGATCAGGTCCTTGCGGTCGTAAGCGCCGGCGCGCGCGATCAGCGCCTTGATGCGGTCGGCCCTCAATGTCTTGTCGTTGTCGACCAACGCGCCGCAAATGGCGATGATCCTGTCGGCGTTATTGGCCGCCGCTGCCGCGACGCAAGGCGCGGGATCGACCTGCGGGTCCGTGACCGGTTCGGTGCTGGTCGCGAACGCGGGACAGGCCCCGCACAGGATCAAGGCGCCTGCTCCCAGGACAGCCACCAGGGTGGTTCGAAGTCCGGCCCACTTGATCATGACTGGGCGCGAAGCCCCGCCCGGCGCCCGGGGCGCGCGCCGCGCCCGCTTTGGACCACCTCGCACATCGCCTCGAACAGCCAGGCGAGGCCGGCGTCCATCAGCGCGACCTTGGGCACGGCGGCTTTTATCGTAAACGCCCGCAAGCGCAGCGGAACCTCCCTGCTCACCACCGCGAAGCGCGCGGCGTGCATCGCCACGAACCGTCGCGGCATCGTCGCAATCAAGTCGGTTTCCGCAACCGTCGCAAGTCCCAAGGCGAAATCGGGCACGGTCAGCGCAACACGACGGGCGAGCCCCAGCTTCGCCAGCGCGTCGTCGACGAAGCCATAAGGATCGGCTGTCATCGAAACCACCAGATGCTGCATCTGGCAGAACCGCTGCAGCGTCGGCCGCGCGACGAAGGGATGGCGCGCACGCGCCACCACGACGAAATCCTCGTCATAGATGGTCTGGGCAACGAAGCGCGGCGGGGCGCGATCGATCGGAGCGATGGCGATATCGATCGACCTCGCCTCGAGTTCGGCAAACAGCGGCGCCCATGCACGCTCGACCGAATGGCCGCCCTGCGGCGGCAGCAGCTGACGCAACCCGATATCGATGCCGGGAGCGCGGTCGCGCAGTACCGCCAGCAGCGGCGCGAGCAACGCCGACCCGTCGGGCGCGCCGATGATGAAGCGACGGGTCGATTTCGCGGCCTCGAACGGTTCGGCGCTGGAAAGAACGCTGCGTGCCTGCGCCAAAAGGTCGCCGACCGGTTCGGCCAATGCCATGGCGCGCGCCGTTGGCACTACGCCTTTCGGTGTGCGCAGGAAAAGCGGATCGTTCAGCAGCCCCCGCAGCCGCCCGAGGCCGTGGCTGACCGCCGATGGCGTGAGGTTGAGCCGCAGCGCCGCGCGGCCGACGTGACGTTCGCTGAGGATCACCTCGAACAGCGTCAGCAAATTGAGATCGGCGCGGGCAAGATTAATTTCATTCAGCATGATGCTGATATCTTATCACTGGATTCACCGTCGTCCAGTTGCGAGTTGTGCGCTCCTGGACGGGCCGCCGCCGACAGCGCGAGGTTCGTCATCGCCAATGATCGATGGAGACGATATGTCATCGCTGAACCAACCCGCTCTCCGCACCCCGGCCGCAAGCCGCGAAGCTTTCGTTGAACAGGAATTTTATGCTGGCAGAGATTTCCAGTCCGGCAATGCCAAGGCAACGCCCGTGACCGCCGACGACGTGGTCGAGTTCTGGCGGCAGGCGGGACCCTCGATGTGGTTCGCCAAGGATGCGGATTTCGATCGCCGTTTTCGCGAGGCTTTTCTCGGGATAGCGCATGATCTGCGAAAACCGCAAACCGGTTCCGCTGATCACGCGAAATCAAAAGATGGCGACGAGTCCGATGCCGCGAAGCCGCGCCAGACGTCACGCAAATTTATTTTGAACCATAACCCGGTTTGAAAGACTCACTACGGACCATAACCCAGTTTGGAAGACTGATTACGCATGACAACATTGATCAACGATAATCGCGTTGGCGTCGTTGCGACGTCGAACGCGCGATACTTTTATTTCTATATGGCGCTGGCGTGCAGCGCCGTCGCGTTCCTCGGCTTTGCGCCGACCTACTGGCTACCGCTGGCGTCGCGATCGTTCTCGTCATCGCCCGTCGTGCATTTCCACGGCCTGCTGTTTTTCGCCTGGACCTTGTACTTCGCATTCCAGACCTGGCTCGCCGCTTCCGGACGGACCGGCTGGCATCGGTCGCTCGGGCTGATCGGCGTGTCGCTGGCAACCGCGATGACGATCTTCGGATTCCTGGTGGCGGTCAACATGATGAAACGGTCTGCGGCGATCGGACAAACCGATGCGGGCATCGCGTTCGTGATTGTCCCGCTCAGCGGCATCGCATTTTTTGCGGTGGTGTTTGCCCTCGCCATTGCCGCAAGGGCGCGGCCCGAAACGCACAAGAGGTTGATGCTGCTGGCCGGCATCTCCATCCTGGACGCCGCGGTGGCGCGCTGGTTCCTCACCTTCCTCGCGCCGCCCGGACCCATGGGACCGCCCCCGGTCGAAGTCACCATCGTGCCGGCACTCGTCGCTTATCTGTTGCTGGTGGCCGCGATGATTTTCGACTGGCGCCAATGGGGACGTCCGCATCCGGTGTACGTCTACGGCGGCATCGCACTGGTCGCCGTGAAGGTCCTGAACTGGCCCATTAGCGCCACATCGGCCTGGCATTCCCTTGCGGGCGGGATCTTGGCGCTCGCCCAATAGCAAGACGGCACGTCGTCGCGCGATACGCTGCGTATTTCGGTGCTAGATTGGCACCGAAACGCTTCAGCGCGACGACGACAGGAACCTCGCTTGACGACATTCGAATGGCTTATCGGCTTGCTGCTGGGCGCAGTGGTCCTGTCGGCGCTGGCCCGGCGGATCAAGGTGCCCTACCCGACTTTTCTTGCCATCGGCGGCATGCTGCTGGCCTTCGTACCATCAGGTCCGTCCTGGACGCTGGAGCCCGATCTGGCGCTGGCACTGTTCGTGGCCCCGGTCCTGCTTGACGCCGCATTCGACACCTCGGTGCGCGACCTGCGCGACAACTGGCTGCCGGTCTCGACGCTGGTCTTCGTCGCGGTAGGCCTGACCACCGCCGCGGTGGCGGTGCTGGTCCACTGGCTGCTGCCGGACATGCCGTGGGCGGCGGCGATCGCGCTGGGCGGCGCCATCGTGGCGCCCGACGCGGCCGCGGCGACGGCGATCCTGCGCCAGATCAACCTGCCCTATCGTATTCTCAAGATCCTCGAAGGCGAAAGCCTGCTCAACGACGCCAGCGCGCTGTTGATCTATCGCGTCGCGGTCGGCGCCGCCGCGGTCCAGCACTTCAAATGGAGCGAGTTTGCACCGTCGATCGTATTGGCGCTGGCGGGCAGCCTGGTAGCCGGCTATCTGTTCGCCCGGACGTCGATGTTGCTGACCAGGCGGATCACCGATGCGCCGAGTTCCATCATCGTGCAATTCGCCGGCACCTTCACGGTGTGGATCGTCGCCGAGCATATCGGCCTTTCCGGCATTCTGACCATCGTCGCCTATGCGATCACCATCGCGCGCACGGCGCCTGCACGAACGCCGGCGCGGCTGCGGGTGCCCTCCTACGCGGTGTGGGACACCGCCGTGTTTGTGCTCAACGTGCTGGCGTTCATGCTGATCGGGATGCAGCTGCGGCCGATCTGGGAACGGCTCGACGATCTGGTGCGGCTGGAATATTGCGCGGTGGCAGCTTGCGTGCTCGCCACCGTGATCGTCACGCGCATTGCCTGGGTGATCACTTACGGCACTACCGTGCGGTTCTTGATCGCGCGAGGCATCGTTCATCCCAGACGCCCGACGGCCCTGCCCACCGTTGAAGGCGGCATCGTCGTGTCCTGGTGCGGGATGCGCGGCATCGTCACGCTGGCGGCGGCGTACGCGCTGCCGGAAGGTTTTCCGTATCGCGATCTCATGCTGCTGACGGCGTTTGCCGTGGTGCTGGGCTCGCTGGTGATTCAGGGCCTGACCTTGCGGCCGCTGATCTCGGCATTGAAGCTCAGGGACGAGAACCCGGTGGCATCGGAGGTCGCGCGCGCCCGCGCGGTAGCCTACCGCGCGGCGCTGGATGAAATCGACGGCGATCCCTCCGAGGAAGCCGAGATCCTCCGGCTCGAATACCGCGCGCTGCTGCTGCGCGCGGAGGGCGACCCCGATGGCGGCGTTGCGACCGGCGAACTTCCGGCAGATCCACTGCGGCGGCGCGCGATCGGCGCCGCGCGACGATCCCTGCTCAGCCTGCGCCAGTCCGAGACCATCGGCGACGACGCCTTTCATCAACTCGAGGAAGAGTTCGACTGGCGGGAATTGAGCGCGCAGGGGTGATGGTTCTGGTCGTCCCGGCGAACGCCGGGACCCATACGCCGTGCCGTCTCGTTTGAGAGAAGGCGTTAGACAAGCTGCCCGCAATTCACTCGCGCCAGGGGTTATGGGTCCCGGCGTTCGCCGGGACGACGAGGACTACCCCGCCTTCAGCGTGATCCCGCCATCGACCACCAGTTCTATCCCGGTGACATATCGCGACTCGTCGGACGCGAGAAACAGCGCCGCGTTGGCGACATCCCAGGCGTCGCCCATATGGCCCATCGGCACCTGTGCGTCGCGCGCGCGCCACATCGCCTCGACGTCGCCCGCGGCGTAACTCGCCGCCAATCCGGCGGAGTGTTCGACCATCGGGGTTTTCATCAGGCCCGGAAGCACCGCGTTGACCCGGATATTTTTCGGCGCGTATTCGACCGCCGTGGTGCGCGTCATCTGGTTCATCGCGGCCTTGGTGGTGGCATAGGTGACGTAGGAGATGCCGAGATGGCGGATCGAGGCGATCGACGAGATGTTGATGATCGAGCCGCCGCCCTGCCGCACCATCACAGGGATGACGTGCTTCATGGCGAGGAACGCGCTTTTGAGATTGACGTTGAAGACGTGATCCCAACTCGCCTCCGAGACGTCGACGACATTTCCCATCTCGGCGATGCCGACATTGTTGTCGAGTACGTCGATGCGGCCATAGGCCTTGAGACAGGCAGCCACCATCGCCTCGACATCGCCGGCACTCGCAGCATCGGCGGTGAACGCCGTCGCCGCGCCGCCTTCGGAAGTGATGATAGCGACGGTTTCCTGCGCCGCAGCCTGGTTGCGGTCGACACAAAACACCTGCGCGCCCTCACGCGCGAAGGTGACCGCGGTCGCCTTGCCATTGCCCCAGCCCGGCCCGATCGAGCCGGCGCCGACCACGATCGCTGTCTTGCCCTTGAGCCGTGCCATCGACTTCTCCCTTGATGATAAGTTGAGATAACCGTAGCCCGGATGGAGCCCTTGCGAAATCCGGCATTCTTTTTGATGTCGCTTCCCGGATTGCGTGGAGCCTGTCATCGAGCGGCGCTTCGCGCCGACCCGTTGGCTTCATCCGGGCTACAGGGTCTACGGATGACACGTGCGCAGCTTCGTAACGTTGGCGCCGCTCCATGCCGGCGCCGCAGCCCTTCATGCGCGCCTGCGCCAGCGTTAGTCCCGGGCAACGTTAACTATCCGCGCGGTTGCCATAATCCAAAAGTCTGCCGATAACCCCTTGCCACGGCTCCCCAAAATGGGGTCAATGCGGCGCAATCAAAGGCACGGCCAGCCAGGGCTACGCCATGTAGAAAGCGTTCCGGGGGGGAACATGGCCGCAGACAAGTCAGCGCCGGGCAATACATTGCCCAATGACGACGTCATCGCAGTTTCCGACGAAGCCCTGCTCAAGGCAGAGTCGTTCGTCGAAGCCGAAGAGGGTGCGGCCAACCGGTTGATGGGGTGGGCGGGGCGGATCTCGACCGCCATCGCCGTGGTGATGAGCCTGTTCCACCTCTACGCCGCCTACGCGATCGTGCCGACCCAGGAACTTCGCTACACCCACGTCGCATTCACGCTGGTGCTGAGTTTCCTGCTGTTTCCGCTGGCGACGCGTTTCCGCAATCGCGTGCGCTGGTGGGACGTCGTGCCCGGCATTTTCGCGGTTGCGACCATCTTCTATGCGTTGTGGGGCGGCGATGACTTTACTGACCGCGCCACACTGCCCGATCGCTGGGACGTGATCGTCGGCGTCATATTCATCGTGTTGCTGCTGGAAGCGACACGGCGCACCACCGGCGCGATCATGCCCGTGGTGTCGCTGCTGTTCATCGCCTATGCGATGTTCGGTCCGTATCTGCCGGCGCCGTGGACGCATCGCGGTTACGACTTGCCCCGGCTCGTGGGTCATCTCTTCATTACGCTGGAAGGCATTTTCGGCGTCGCGGTCGATGTGTCGGCGACGCTGATCATCCTGTTCACGATCTATGGCGCGTTCTTGCAACAGTCCGGCGCCGGCAAATTCTTCATCGATTTCTCGCTGGCGCTGATGGGCGGCAAGCCGAACAGCGCCGGGCGGACCGTGGTGCTGTCGTCGTTCCTGCTGGGCGGCCCGTCGGGGTCAGGGGTCGCCACCACGGTGATGATCGGAACGGTGGCCTATCCGATGCTGGCCAAGGCCGGCTTCGAGAAGAATGCCGCCGGCGGATTGCTGGCGGCCGGCGGGCTTGGAGCAATCTTGTCGCCGCCGGTGTTGGGGGCCGCTGCGTTTCTGATCGCCGAATTTCTCAAGATCAGTTACCTCGACGTGATCTGGATGGCCACCATCCCGACCTGCCTGTATTACCTGTCGCTGCTGATCATGGTCGAACTGGACGCCAAGAAATTCGGCGCCAAGGATGTCACCTTTACGCCGGAAATGACGCTCGGCCAGATGACGAAGCGCTACGGCTTTCACTTCATCTCGCTGCTTGCCGTGGTCGTGTTCATGATCGTCGGCTACTCGCCGTCGCTGTCGGTGTTCTACGCCACGATGGTCACCTTCGCGCTGAGCTTCCTGCGCAAGGAGACGGCGCTGGTGCCGAAGAAGCTGGTGAAAGCGCTGGCCGACGGATCGATCGGCGCACTGAACGCCGCGACCACCTGCGCCTGCGCCGGCATCGTGGTCGGTGTCGTGACCCTGACCGGGCTCGGCCTCAAATTCTCGTCGATCGTCATCAGCTACGCCGGCGGCAGCCTGTTGCTCACAGCGATCTATACCTCGCTGATCGTATGGATCATCGGCCTGGCGGTGCCGGTGACCGCGTCCTACATCATCTGCGCGGTGATCGCAGCACCCGCACTGATCAAGCTCGGCGTGCCCGACTACGCCGCTCACATGTTCATCTTCTATTACGCGGTGCTGTCGGAAGTATCGCCGCCGACCGCGCTCTCGCCGTTCGCAGCCGCCGCCATCACCGGCGGCGATCCCTACAGGACCACGCTGCAATCGTGGAAATACACGCTGCCGGCGTTTCTGGTGCCATTCGTGTTCGTGCTGGATCCGCAAGGTGTCGGCTTGCTATTGGCGATTCCCAAGGGCGGCTCGTGGGTCGATATCGTCGAGATCACGATCAAGACCACGTTCGGGCTCATGGCTCTTGCCGCGGTAGCCCAGAACTGGGCGCTGCGACAAAATACACCGGTCGAGCGCGGCCTGCTTCTGCTATCGGGATTGCTGTTGGTGTTTCCCAGTCTGATCGAGGCGATTATCGAATCGGTCATCGGCCGCGACATCAGTTACACTTACGTGCCCGGCCTGATCATCGGCCTCGGCGTTTTGTTGTGGCAGGCCAGAACCCCGGCGCCAAAACGACCGGCCGTCACAGTCTAATCAGGGAGTGAAGTACATGTTGAGGAGAACTAAAAGGACCGCGGCGGCACTGGCTATTGCCTTCTCGGCCGGGCTCGCGCTCGCAGGAGCAGTCCAGGCCCAGCAGAAAACCATGTCGATCGGCACCGGCGGGACCGGCGGCGTGTATTACCCGCTCGGCGGCGCGGTCGCCAATGTGCTGTCGAAGTCGCTTCCCAACGTACAGGCCACCGCCGAAGTCACCGGCGGTTCGGTCGATAATCTAAAACTGATCGCGTCGGGTCAGAGCGAGATGGCCTTCACCATGGCCGATGCCGCGCTCGATGCGCTGCAGGGCCAGGACAAGTTCAAGAGCGGCAAGGTGCCGCTGCACGCGCTGCTCGTCGTCTATCCGAACCGCATGCATGTCGTGACCGTGGAGGGCTCCGGCATCGAGACCATGGCGGATCTCAAGGGCAAGCGTGTCTCCACCGGCTCGCCGGGCGGCGCCACCGAAGTGATGGCGTTTCGCGTCATCGAGGCTGCGGGCCTCGACAAGGACAAGGACATGAAGCGCGAGCGGCTCGGCGTCGCCGAATCCGTCAACGCCATCAAGGATCGCAAGATCGACGCTTTCTTCTGGGTCGGCGGCATTCCGACCGCTGCGGTGACCGATCTTGCGGCGACGCCCGGCATGAAGATGAAGCTGATCGACCACAGCGCGACAGTCGAAAAGATGAACGCCAAATACGGCAAGCTCTATACCGCCAGTAAAATCAAGGCCGGCGCCTATCCGGGCACCGACAAGGACAACGCCATTGCCGAGGTCTGGAATCTGATTGTTACCGGCGACAAGATGAGCAACGACGACGCCTATGCGATCGTCAAGACGCTGGTGGAAAAGAAAGCCGACATCGTCGCGGTGCATAAGGAAGCCGAAAGCTTCTCGCTCGACAACCAGGTCCAGGAGCGCTCACCGATCCCGTTCCATCCCGGTGCACTGAAATACTTCAAGGAAAAAGGCATCGGCGGCTAGCGCCTCCGGTTCGCGCGACGCGGCCGCCGTCGACCTCGATAGCGGCCGCCTTCGCACTGGCAACAATGCGGTTCCCCGCGTACTCTAGGGTTGCAAACCGGCCCATCAGAGGCCGGTGCTATCCCGGAGAACGCCTCAATGCCTGTCAATCGTGCCGTTGGATTATCCTTGGGAGCGGCAGTCCTGCTCTGCAGCTCCAGCCTCAATCTGGCTTATGCCAAGCCGTTCATGATCGTCGGCAACGACGAGAAAGTCTGGTGGGACGATGACGGAAAGCCGGTCCTGTCCGCGCCCGGCAAGGACTCGGTTCTGATCGTCGATCTCGCCAATCCTGAAAGTCCCCAGATCGTCGCCACCCTGCCGCTGAAGAATTCGATCGTCGGACCGCCGGTCAATCTCGACATCGACCCCACCGGCTCGGTGGCGCTGGTGGCGGATTCGGTCGATGTCACCAAGGACGGCGACACGATGAAACAGGTGCTGGACAACAAGATTTACGTCATCGATCTCAAGGCCAATCCACCCAAGGTGGCCGCCACGGTCATCGGCGGCAAACAGCCGTCGGGGCTGAGCTTCAGCCCGTCCGGCAAGATGGCGCTGGTTGCCAACCGCGGCGACAATTCGGTCAGCGTGCTCTCGGTCAACGGTACCGACGTCAAGGTCACCGACACCATCACCTTTCCCGACAGCGTCGCGCATGTGGTGTTCACGCCGGACGGCAAGCGTGCGCTGGCCGTGAGATTTCCCGCGCATAAGGTGTCGGTGCTCGATATCGCGGGCGACAAGGTGACCTACAACAAGGTCGACCTGCCGACCGGCCAGTGGCCCTACAATGTCGTGGTATCGCCCAATGGCAAGATCGCGCTGACCTCGGACAATGGCGGCGCCGGATCTTCCGACGGCAGCGTCGACACCACCAGCGTGATCGATCTCGAAGCCAACCCGCCGCGCATCATCGATCGGGTGGTGGTCGGTGACGGCCCCGAAGGGCTGGCGATGTCACCGAAGGGCGATCTCGCGGTCGCCGCCATCCTGCGCGGCTCCAACAACAAGAAGGCCTTTTTCTACCAGAAGAACGGCAGCCTCTCGATCCTGAAGATCGACGGCAAGAAGGTGACCAAGACCCAGGACATCGAGGTCGGCGGATTGCCGGAGGCCGTCATGTTCACCCCCGACGGCAAGTACATTCTGGCCGGAAACTACATGACCCAGGATTTCTCGATCCTGAAAGTCGACGGCACCAAGGTCACCGACACCGGCAAGCGCTTCAAGGTGCCGGGCCATCCGGCTTCCGCGCGCATGAGCCACTGAGGGCGCATCGAGCCCTCATCCCCGCGTGAGCGCAATTGCGCTCATCGCTGGAGGAGCGGCGTCTTCGCCGCGTCTCGAAGGATGAGGAGCATCGAGGCTTCATGGTTCGAGACGGCGCACCTGACAGCGCAAGTGCGCTGCCGGGAGAGCGCCTCCTCACCATGAGGAGCAAATCGCACCGCTCACTGAAACGTCATGTCAAGACATTTCGAGATGTCGGAGCCGAGGCCGGAGGAGATGATGATGCAGCCGCGCACCTTTTGCGCGTTGTTATCGCTGGCCCACACCGCGTAACCGCCGGGACCAAAGAACGAATTGGTGTTGGGCGGCTCGGTTTCGGTGGCGTCGAACGAGTAGTTGGAATCGGTCTCGAAGATGCGGGACTTCTTGGTGCAGCCGCCGTCGGTCTGGACGTTGATGACTTCCTTGTTATCCCGCGTCAGCGCCAGGCTGACCGAGCATCGGAAATATTCCGTGGTCTTGATGTTGAAGATGTAGGCATAGGATCTGCAGGTCGCGGTACTGAGCTTTCCGGCGCTGAGGCCGCGGCTGCAGGAAATTCTCTGGTTGCTGCTGAGCTTGAAGTCGTCGGCATGGGCAACGGGAACCAGTGTCACGAACAACAACACAACGCCCCAACAAGTTTTCATGACGTGGTTCATCCGAATCATCCCCCGTGACGTTTTTTTCAAAAACGGTTCTAGACTGAAATCGGAAGATAGTCGCGAAGTCGGGGGCGGGAAATCCCAAAGTCTAAAGTCTAAGGTGACGCGCTGCGGCGAATGGACCCGTCGTATTGACGGGAGAACAGCGTTCGTGATTTGTTCAAGAACTGGCAAACCGACAAAAACTCTTAAAGACCGGCCGCCGGGGAGAATGATCATGACGCGATTTTCGACCAAGACCCTCTTGATGGCAGCCGTGCTGTCCGCGCTGGCGACGTCTGCCTTCGCGCAAGCCGCGGAGCCGACGCCGTGGGTGCTCACGCCGGACATGGGTTATGGCTACGACAAGGAAGGCAAGACGCTTTCCTACAAGATGGGCACCAACAATGCCGGCCTGCTCCTGAAGGGTGCGAAAAAAGTGCCGAAGGGCACGTTGTTTTTCATCGGCCACAACGGACAGCTCTATATGCGGACCGGACCGTACCTCGAAGGCGACGGCAAGTTCATGTTCGGGACGAATTGAACTCTCTGCACTGATTTACCCTCTCCTGGAGGGGCAGGGTCGATCGCGCAGCGAGCGGGGTGGGGTGGGCCGCGAAGATGGTCTCAGCGTCGATCCGCCGAGCAGCGGCCAACAAACTGCGAGCCAACACGACGCCGCACGAGCGTATCTTGTGGCGTGCTCTGAAAGAGCTCCCGGTAGACGGCACCCACTTCCGGCGTCAGGCTCCAATCGGCGCCTATGTCGTGGATTTCTTCTGTCCCGCCAAGCATCTGATCATCGAACTCGACGGCGGGTATCACAATGATGACGAGAACGCCAAGCGCGATCACGAACGGCAGCTTTGGCTTGAGCAGGAAGGATATCGCGTTATCCGTTTCTGGAATTCGGAGATCAGCCGCGATCTGACGGCGTGCTCGAGCGGATCTATGTCGAACTGCACGGTTCACGTGAGGCGGAAGTGACACGGCTGAAGCACCGCCGACGACGATAGACCTTCACCCCACCCCACCCCGCTTGCTGCGCAAGCGACCCTCCCCCTCCAGGGGAGGGTGAACTAAAACGCCGCCGCGAGATCTTTCGCGCCGGGCAGATTGCTGTTGCTGTCCATCCTGCGGTCGGTGACATCAAGCAGTTTCGCCACGGTGTTGTTGCGGATCGCCACCGGATTGCGCTCGTAGCCGCCGCGCTGGAAAAAATTCGAGGTCGGAACCTGTTCGCGCATCGGCTGCGGCATCGTCACCATGTCGAGCCCGGTGCCGTCGCCGGTGAGATTCATCATCTCCAGTTCGGCGGCGCTGAGCGCGCGGCTATAGCCCTTGGCGCGCGCGAAGATAACGGAGGTCAGGAGCTTATGGGTCTGCAGCAATGGGCCGACATCGATATCCAGCACCATGGCATGAAGCGCCCAGCCCTGCGGCGTATCCCCAAGCTTCTCGTGCTGCGCCCACTCGTCCGGCACCGAGCGCGCATAGGCCACCATCCGCTTCAGCACCGCGATCTTGCGATCCATCGCCTGGCGCGGCGCGCCCGACAATCGCGTGGCCTTTTCCGTCAAGGCGTGGACGAATTCGTGGCCCTGCTCGGCGAGCAGCTCGACGCTGTTGGTGGTGAGCAATTGGTTGTAGCCGATCGCGGTGGAGATCGCGCGCGAGCCCGGCCGCGAAGCGCTCAATCCGGATTGCATGTCGTGATTGCCGTTGCCGCCGGTCTCGAACGAATAGACCCGCACCGCCTGCTCGCGGGTCAGCCCTGCCGCCGAAGCCACCCGGGCATAGGCCCGCTTGAACTCGACCTCGTCGGCGGGCCGCTGCGGCGTGAACTGGAAATGCTCGAGCGCTGCCTTCAACAGGTCGGCGACCACCGGAATGGTTTTGCGCTGGCGCGGCGTCTCGTCAGGCTCCGCTGGCGATGGCTGTGGGTCCACCGGCCGCTTCGGCCCAGCATAAACCGGCGGTTGCGTCAGCACGTAATCGTCGAGCGCGATCGACTGCCGATCTCGCCGCTTGGCGTTGCGGCCGCGCCGCTTCTCGGCAATCGAGCTCCAATAGGCGCTGGCCTCCTGCTCGAATGCCGCGCGCGCTTCCTGATATTCCCTGAGCTTGCGGCGATATTCCGCGATCGCTTGCGGCGACGCCGCCTGCGCCATCGCGCCGGCGGTTGCCGCCGGCAGCGTGGCCGCGTCCATGGCCCCCGCCTGCGGCGCGATCAGCAGCAGTGCGAGCGCGAGATACTCTGGACCATAACGAATCGCATGACGGCGCATCCGACCTCTTTAGCAAGCCCGTGGCTGAAGTCAGCCAGGGAATTGAATCGTTCAAAACAGACCGGACGCCCAACGTTGGCCCCGGATCGATGTAAGGTTCGGCAAGGGAACCCCACGTTCCATGGAGCACGTCCATGAAAATCACGCCTCTCCCCGGATTCGCGGTTTTAGTGGTCCTTACCGCACCTGCACGTGCAGAGCCCGTGGATTGCGGGCTTTTTCCGGACATGCATTCAAGATTTTCCTGCTACGACAATCTTTCGCGGGCGCCGAAACCGGATCCTCAAAAGACGGTGAAACCGGAGCTGGTCAAGCCCAAGGCCGCGATCGCGCGCAACCGACAAATGATCCGAGCGGATTAGCCGCCGCTCACTCCTGCTCGACGCCGCTCGCCTTGACCAGCTGTGCCCATTTCTTTTCGTCCTTGTCGATGAAGGCGGCATAATCTTCCGGCGTGCCCGGCGTGATCTCGGTGCCGTCGAGCCCGAGTTGCTTCTTCACCTCATCGGAGGCGAGCGCGGCCTGCAGCGTCTTGTTCAGTTTATCGATCACGGGCCGCGGCGTGCCGGCCGGCGCCACCAGGCCGTAGTAAAGCGACGCATCGAATCCGGGCAATGCCGATTCCGCAATCGTCGGCACCTCCGGCAGCAGGCTGGAGCGGGTCGTGCTGGTCACCGCCAGCGCGCGCAGCAATCCGGCCGTAACACTGGGATGAGACGCGAGGATCGGCGCGAACGCCATCGGGATATGTCCACCCAACAGATCGGTCAGCGCCGGGCCTGTGCCCTTGTAGGGAATGTGGACCAGCTTGATGCCGGCGGAAGCGGCGAAATATTCGCCGGTGATATGGCTCACCGTGCCGGCGCCGGCGGAGCCGAAATTGACCTTGCCGGGATTGGCCTTGGCATAGGCAATCAGCTCGGCCACGGTCTTGGCGGGGAACGAGGGATGCACCACCAGCGAATTCGGTGCGTTGCCGATCAGGCCGATCGGCGCAAAATCCTTGCGCGGATCGTAGCCGGCATTCTTGTAGAGCGACGGTCCGATCGCAAGCGTGCCGGTATATCCCAGCGCGATCGTGTAGCCGTCGGGCTCGCTCTTGGCCACCGCCTTGGTGCCGACGGTGCCGCCGGCGCCGGGACGATTGTCGACCACGACCTTTTCGCCGATCAGCTCGCTCATCTTGTCGGCGATGACGCGGCCGACGATCGAGGTGCTGCCGCCGGGCGCGAACGGAATCACCAGCGTGATGGCGCGGCTCGGAAAGGATTGCGCCTGCGCCTCATCCGATGCGCCGGGCAAGCCAAACGCGAGGGCCGCGGCGCAAAGCCATATCTTCCAATTCTGCATGTTGTAGAGCCTCCCACCCAACTCGGGTCTACCCGAGTTGGGCATCTAAACCGTCGAAGTCGGATATATCCGACTTCGATTGGGTTGTTGCGTTTTTCGAGCGGCATCGTCGTCGAAAGATCGGAGCTTCGCAACCCGACTTCCGAACAACGGCGCGGGAAGTGCCTACTTCCAGGCAAATACCGGCTGTTCCAGCTCGGCAACGCGGGTCTCGCGACCTGCGAGCACTTCGCGGAACTGGTAGATCAGCGCCGCCGTCGGCGCGTGGATGAATTGGCCGGCGTGACGAAACCGGATCACGCGCCGCGTGCTTTCGGGAATGGTGGTGAAGTCGAACGCGTCGGCCCGTTCGATATCGCCAAGCGCGATACGGTGTACCGAGGCGACTTCTTCCGGGTTCGGCGCGATTGCGGCGCTCGCGTCCGCCCATACCACCACCGGCGTGATGAGATAGCCGGAGCGCGTGGGATAATCGTCGAGAAGACCCAGAACATTTTGTTCGCGGAGATCGAGGCCGAGTTCCTCGTGCAACTCGCGCAACGCCGCCGTAACCTGTGTTTCGCCCTCGTCGCAGCGCCCGCCCGGCAATGCCCATTGACTGCTGTGGGCGCGCAGCCCCGCAGCGCGCAGGGTCAACAGGACGGCCGTTCCGCCTGCCGCATCATCGGCCTCGGTGAGCGCGATGGCGACGGCGGCCGGTTTCAGCGCAAGCGCGGGTTCGCTGGCCGGCAGTCGCGCAAACGCCGCACAACGCTCTGCGATATTCCGCCGGGTGGCATGGTCGAATGGCCTGGTCATCCCGCTTGACTACAACACGTCAGCGATTGATGAAATGTCCACGAGACCTGAATTCTTCGCGGAAGACTGGAAAGACCTGACATGACCGACAAGGCCACGGAGAAACTCAAATCCTCCGGATGGACCATCGTTGACACCACCGGGTTTCTTCATCTGGTCGGGCCTTTATGGCAACGGGTTGTCAATACCGAGCACGAATATGCGCTGGTCGCGCAGGACAAGCACCACAACCGCCGCGGCCTGGTGCAGGGCGGGCTGTTGATGACGTTCGCGGACCGCACCTGCGGCATGACCGCGCGATACGTATCGGGCCGGCCGACGCTGGCCACCGTCCAGCTCGACACACACTTCGTCGATTCCGGCAAGATCGGCGAAATTTTGATGTCCAGGCCGCGCGTGGTGCGCACCACCCGCAGCCTGATTTTCGTGGCCACGGAGGTAACCGTCGGCGACCGCTGTATCGTCATGGCCAGCGGTGTGTTTAAGATACTGAAGAACGAGACGTAGCGCCGCGCCCGACATTGCGAACGCAGCGATGAAACAGACCCTGTCATTCCGGGATGGTGCGCTAGCACCAGACCTCAGATGTGCAATTGCACATCGGGGAATCTCGAGATTCCGGGTTCGATGCTTCGCATCGCCCCGGAATGACTGCGCGTAAAATGACTGCGCATAATAAAAGGATTTGACCGATGCAATATCGTCAACTCGGCCGCAGCGGCCTGAAAATCTCGCCGATGTGCCTGGGCACCATGATGTTCGGCGGGCCAACCGATGAGGCAACGTCGACGCGGATCGTTGCCAAAGCGCGCGAGGCCGGCATCAATTTTATCGATACCGCGGACGCCTATTCAAAAGGCAATTCCGAACAGGTGGTAGGTCGCGCCATTTCCAACAGCCGCCAGAACTGGGTGCTCGCCACAAAACTCGCCAATGCCATGGGTGACGATCCCAATCACGGCGGACTGTCGCGGCGCTGGATGCTGCAAGCCGCCGACGAAAGCCTGAAGCGGCTCGGCACCGACTACATCGACATCTATTATCTGCACAAGGAAGATCATTCGACGCCGCTGGACGAGACCGTGCGCGCGATGGGCGAACTGATCCGCCAAGGCAAGGTACGCTATTTCGGCGTCTCGAATTACCGCGCGTGGCGGGTCGCCGAAATCTGCAGCATCTGCGATCGCCTCGGCATCGACCGCCCGATCGTCAGCCAGCCCTATTACAATGCCATGAATCGCATGCCTGAAGTGGAGCACTTCCCGGCCTGCGGTTTCTATGGCCTCGGCCTCGTGCCCTACAGCCCGCTGGCGCGCGGCGTGCTGACCGGCAAATACCGCCCCGACGCGCCGCCCGACAAGGACACCCGCGCCGGCCGCAACGACACCCGCATGATGCAGACCGAGTGGCGGCCGGAATCGCTGCAATTGGCGCAGCAGATCAAACAGCATGCCGAGGCGAAGGGGATCACCGCCGGGCAATTCGCGGTGTCGTGGGTGTTGAACAGCTCGTTCGTCAGCGCCGTGATCGCGGGCCCGCGCACCGAAGAGCAATGGGACGACTATTTGCGCGCGCTGGATTATCGCTTTACCGCCGAAGACGAAGCGCTGATCGACCGGCTGGTGACCAGCGGCCATCCCTCGACGCCCGGTTACAACGATCCGGCGTACCCGATCGAAGGGCGAAGGCCGCGGACAGCGGGGTGAAGAAAATCGTGGCTATTCGGACTGAAAGGGCGCACCGTGATTCCGGTTCGCCTCATGCGCCGGATGCTGGGCTGTGTTCCGAGGCTGCGAACAGACGATTTGCAAAAAAGCTGACGAAAGCGCGCGAAAGCGATTCAATTCTGATTGAATCGCTCAGAGCCCGCGCCAACTCGAGGATGGTGAGCTTGACGAGGTCGCGACGCGAAACGGTGACATTCAGGCATCCGTTCCGGATCAAGGGCATCGAACGCCAGCTGCAGGCGGGAGCCTACGAAGTCGTGACCGACGACGAGTTGATCGAGGGCCTGTCGTTTCCCTGCTTCCGCCGCGTCGCCACCATGATCATGGTTCCCGGCGCTCCGCCGCACCACCAGTCGATCGAGATGCTTTCCATCACTTCGGTCGATCTTGCCGACGCGCAGCAGGCCGACGCGGTCGCATCGCGATGAACCATCATCCTACGCCCATCCAAACCACTCGCTGCGCTCATCACTAATGCCAACGCCTCACAGTCAAGGAATCTCCATGCAAATACTTTCCGCTCGTCACGTCAAAACCGAAGAGTCGCTGCGTCTCGGTGTCGTCTCCGGCTGGTACAGCACCAAGGTGAGCGGCACCTTCGTCACCGGCCCCCACACCACGCAGGAAGATTGCCTTTCGAAAATTGCCGAGCTCAATCCGGCACCGGTCAAGAAGAAGTTCTGACAGCAAGGAGGTTCACGATATGGCGCTCACCCAGGGCAGCTTTCAGGAATACGACTTCAACCGGATGGTCGTGCTGTTCACGATGAAGAATGACGAGGTCAACGTCGCCTGCGCCATCTCGACCGACGCGATGGACCAGCTTGAGGGGTCGTCGCGAACGCCGGCGGCCCAGCGCGAGCAGCAATTCCTGCGATTGCGCGAGCGCATCGAGGCGCGCGCGGCGCGGAAATTCAGCGATGTCGAGCTGGAGGGCAACCCGCCGGGCGTGATCCTGCGCGCGATCGATTTTCGCGCGCCGCTGAAATGATCGGGCGAAGCCTCTCCGGGGCGGGATCGCCGCTCCGGCACTAACAGAGGATGTCGTCTGACATCCGAAACGATTTAGCGCCTTCGCTCCGGTGCATCCGGAATCCCGATGCAGGTGGTGGTGCCGTCGGTTTCCCGGGCGACGCTGCTGCAGGGAACGGCCTTCACCGTTTTTGTGGAAATGCCGTCGCTGGCAACCACGTCCCGGCCGGTTTGCGTCCCTGGATTCAACGGGCCGCCCGGCTCCGGAACAACGTCGGGGCCCGGAGACCCTGCTGGCGCGACCCCGACGGTCGAAGCCGAGGGAACCGTTCCCTGTTGGGCAAATCCTGCCAGTGGTAGCATGGTAACCGCGACTGCCGCGATAAGGGCGATCCTGCGCATTGGAGCCTCCTATGGATACAGCCATAGAATGGAAATGGCCCCGCAAAAGTTCAACCTGAAGCAGCGATTTTGCCGCCCAGGCATGCCGATAGCCGTGCGATTTTGCAATGAGAGGCTTTTCCGCGAACGTTCAAGCAGTCAGTCGATCCGGCACGACCTGCCACCAATCACAGATCAACTTCTGCCGCTTCTTGAACTGGACCGAAAGATCGGCGAACGGCCGTTCCTTCGCCGGAATAACGCTCTCGATCTTGCCGACGGCCGCCGCGCCTTCTCGCGCATCTTCCTCGCCGCTGAAGCGATGAATTTCGAAGCCACGATAATTGGGCATCATGTGTTGAAAGCCGAGCTGCGCCAGCCAGCTGAGCTGCAGCAGTTCGGTGAGCGATAGATCGACGCGGATCTTGCCTTCCGCGGGCGCCTTCCTTCTGATGCCGGCGGCATTGCCCCTTCAGCCAGCATGCCTCGCCAATCGCGTCGCCAACCGTCCAAAGTCGCGCATGATACGGATCGGTCGAGCCCTTCTTCCAGCGTTTGCCGGAGACGGCGTTGAATGCCTTGAGGGCTTTTGCCACGCTCTCGGGAACGGCCTGCCCCTCGAGTTCGTAGTGCGCGCTGATACCCCTGGAGATCTCGCGCGTGGCTTCCGCCATGCCCTGGAGACGACCCTTCTCAAAATATGATTTTGCGGAGGACCAGCCGGCGACGACGAGCGCCAACAGCAGGCCACCCAGTATGACCAGGATATCCACGACCCCAAACCCCACTTTGGCCCGAAGCACGTTCGAGCCCACTGCCCCGCGATAAAATTTAAACGAACTTCGTTAATTCAATCGTAAGCGGCGGTGGCGCAGGCGGCGCGTTCGAGTTCGTGCTACTCATCCGCCGCTACGCCGCGGATCGGACCTTTGGCGAAGTCAGCCTCGCCTCGATCTGCTGCAACACCACAAAGAGCGACGGCACCACGGCGACGGTGAGCAGCGTCGAGCCGATCATCCCGGTGAGCGTTGCAAAGCCGATCGACTTCTGCGCGTTGGCGCCGGCGCCGCGCGCCAGCACCAGCCCGAGGATGCACGCGGCGTGCTAGTGAGTCAAAAAAATATACCCATCTTTTGCCGCGAAGTATGTTTTGCAAACTGGACATCCGACCTTCGAGTCTGGTGGTGCCTTCGCAACTTTCAGGGTCTAGTCTAGGCCGTTCATCAGATGCCTCCTTGCGGTACAAAGAAGCAGAGCTCCATTCCCGTGTATTTGTTAATGAACAGCACGGGGGTGTGATCGGGTGTGTCACCTTCTTTGATGATGTCGGGTGGAATGGTTTTCCACTCGCCATCTTTCAGGTATTGCCACTGGTCTGAGCGATCTTCACCAACCCTGAAACGGGTTTTGAATACATCGCCATTGTCGCAGCATGACTTCCACGGAACACCGAGCCGCTGCCGCGCGGCAGCAGTCATTTCCTGCGCGTTGAACCATTCGTGGTGCGCCATCGACGGATCGTGAGCGTCAGCACGAAAGCAGAGCAAAAGAAGAATACCGAATATCAACGGTACGCGATCGAACGCTTTCATGGCAGCCTCCATTGTGGACTGTCATCTATTTTAGCATCCGCGAATCACACGAACTCTCCGGCAACTAAGGAGGCCAGATTCTAAAAGAGAACGGCAGCCCTTTTCTGAGCGGCCTTCTCTTTTCGGCAAGACTGTTGCTTTCCTGTTCGTCATGCGACGAAGTCGAAGTCATGCCAGCGAAGAAGAAGCTCTCCGTACTTTTACGGGCTGCAAGATGGTCGATGAAGCCGTGCCAATAGATGCGCCCTTGGCTTGCGAAAACCATGAGCGCTGTTGAATGCTGCAAGGGCCTATGCCCTAATGAACTGCTTCAACCAAATATGATGGAGGATACCGTGAAACGGACACCGCTGATCGCTATCGCACTCCTGATCGCAACGAATGTAGCTTTTGCTCAGGGCAAGCACCCGGCCGACATGGCCGCCATAGACGCGGCGATGCAGACGGCCAAGCTTACGCCCGCGCAGCGGGCCGAAGTGCTCAGGTATCGCAAGGAAGGCGAACAACTGCACTACTCCGGCAAGCACGGGGGCGCTGAGATAGCCTTGCAGAAAGCCAGGAGCATCCTGAAAATCTGAAGTTATCTGCCGCGCCTGCCCGCAAAACGAAAAGACCTTCCGCTTTCATAGGGAAGGTCTAAGCGTTGATTTGAAGGATTGATTAAGATCCCGAACAACCTCCTGAAAGACGACATCTAGGCTGGGAAGAACTGATAGTCAGCGAGGACCCGTCCGTCGTCGGCGATGATCAGAAACTCGAGCCCCCTGACCGAGACGGTCTCGCTGTCGGCCGGAAGCATCTCCCAATGAAAGGTAATCACGTCGTGCAGGCGACGCGCATTCCTGGCCGCGCGAAACCGATTGCCGTTATCTCTGACGTTTTTTTCGTGCGATCCGCGAATTCGTTTTTCGAGCGCGTCGTGGCCTCGCACCTCCTGCGCCTGGACGTAGTGTTGGCCTTCCGGAACCCACAGCGCAGCGATCGCGGTGCGCCGACTGCCTTCATCTCTTTCATTCCATACAGCAACGTAACGATCGGCTAGTGCCTGAGCGTCGAGCATACTTTTCTCTCCTGCTTGATTTAGATCAGTGTTCGGCTGCGCTACGGTCGTTTGACTCTTCATGGCAACAGTCATCGCGACCAGCGCTGCTGATTTCATAAGGGTTCGTCTCTCCATGTTTCTTTCTCCGGGCTCACTTTTGCAAACCTGCCGGTTCCCCGACCCGTCCAAAATCGCTTAGGCACGAGCAGAAATCCATGATCCGGCGGGTCAAAAAGTGAAGGCCGTGTCATAGAGACCTTGACCTGAGAGGTCATGGCATCCTGATCCACCGCGAGTTAAGCTCGTCCGATGACGATCCATCAGCTTCCTTTCGGCGTGCTCCTTCGACGTTGGCGCGAGCGACGCCGCATGACGCAGGCCGATCTCGCACTGACGGCGAAGAGCTCGACAAGACATTTGTCTTGTCTTGAGACCGGCAGATCGCAGCCCAGCCGTGAAATGATCGCACGGCTCGCCGAATACCTGGGCATCCCGCTTCGGGATCAGAATGCGCTGCTGCTGGCCGCCGGGTTTGCTCCCGCGTTCAAGGAGCGCTCGCTGGCGGAACTGGAGGCGGCAAAGGCTGCCGTCGATAGCGTTCTACAGGCGCACAAGCCATACCCTGCGTTCGCGGTCGACCGGCATTGGAATGTGGTGCTATCGAATTCTGCGCTTCCTCAACTTTACGAGGGCTGTTCGGCGGACCTTATGCGTCCGCCCGTCAACGCCGTGCGTCTCATTCTGCATCCGGCTGGAATGGGCCCACGAATTGTGAACTTCGCCGCATGGCGCGCGCACACATTGAGCGTCCTTCGCCAGCAGATCGAGACGCGGGCCGATCCCGTCATTCAGGGGCTGCTTGCGGAAGTGGCGGCCTATCCAGTTCCGGCCAATACCGAAACGTGCGAGACCCAGGAGGGTTCGCAGCATCTGGTTACGCCGCTTCGGATAGCCACGCGTCTTGGCATGGTGTCCTTCCTGAACACCGTGACCGTATTCGGCACTCCCAACGATGTGACGCTGGCGGAGCTCGCATTGGAGATGCTATTCCCGGCGGACAGCCAGACGATCGAGATCGTAAAGAACATGGTCCAGGAGCAGCTTGCGCCCGCGTAAAAACGCCGAGCGACGACGGCTTGATCGCTAACCGGCTGGAATATTTCCTCGGTAATGGCGCGCTAGAGCTGCTTGCGATCGGAGCGCATTGGCTCCCAGATCGTAATGTCGCGCTCCTGCTGCAGCACACGCGGCAGCGCGTCATGCCAAGCCTGACGGTACGACCGATGAAGTTGGACGTCGAGAACATCTTGGTGGCTCTGCCAGGTTTCATAGAGCATGAAGTGGTTCTCGGACGTCGAGTCCCTGTGAAGGATCGCCTCATGGAACATGGGTTCGTTCCGCATCGCGTCGAGCACGCCTTCCAGGAGCTCGAGGAACTCACCGCGCCGCTCCGGCACAACCTGAAACTTGATGAGATATGTCACTGGCATCGATCGGCTCCATGGATTGAGATCGGCGTCTCCCCGATCTGCAATGCACCGGGGGCACGCAGCAATCCATGCCCGCGGGGATCAAAAAGCGACAGCGAAGGCCTGATACGCTCGACCTCAGAGACAGGTCATTGGGACACCCGGGCAGTGCAATCAGTGGCTCCCTCGCCGAGAGAGACACTTGCGCTCTTCACAATGGACGGTGGCGGCCAAAACGGCCACCGCCAGGAGCGAAGCAGCACGACACGGCACCGTAAGGTGTAGCATGGATGGCGATGGCAGCGGGTGCCGGATCAGACGTTTTAACGCCCAAGCCGTTTCTCAACCTTCTTGCCGCCGTTGCCGACTTTCTTGACTGCCTTCTTAACGGCGCTGCGGGACTTGCCGGTTTTCTTTGACGCGTACCCGACCTCATACTCCTGCTTACCGGCGACGCGAGCACGATCCTGAACACTTCGACCAAATATGAGGGAGGATACTGTGAAACGGACACCGCTGATCGCTATCGCAATCCGCGACTCGCGATGACAGGACGGCTGCCCATGCAAAGGGGCCATCTTCCCGAATGCGTCTACCCGCTCTACCTTGCCTGCCTTGTAGATCCGCGTTGCATTAGAGCAGACGCGATTTCAGAAAGTTTATCTTCTATATCAGAAAGTTTGTCTTCCATAGATGAGAGCCTTCGTTCAACACGCAATATCCTCGCTTGCTGCTGTTCAAGGCGAGCGTTGTTGTCGTCAATAATCCCAATTGGCGTCTTACAGTATGTGCACTGTACCGAAATCATTTTGTAATCTAGTTCGCCCCTCAAACGCAGTTCTTGCACCTTGAAGGTACTCTTCTCGCACTTGCCGCACCTCGTCGTAGCGAACCCGAACATAAGAATCTCCAGCTGTCTGCGTGATTCGCCACAACTTCGTCAGTCGTATTGGGATTTAAGTACGGGCTTTTCGGGGCGGCTAAAGCCTGCCAAAGCCAGCTCCGCCTAGGATCGTAAGCATCAGCTTGCCATGCGGCGTAGTCGTATCGCCCACGCATCGGCGAGCGAACGAAACCCTGCCCCTGCCTTGGCGACCTTATCGAGGGTGTCGAGCAAATCGAGGGTAGGCCGACGAACTTCCGTCTATGCTGACGTAGTAGGATCAGCTACGCCGCGTTTTTTGAACCGCTCTGTGAACGAGGGGGCCCTGGAAAAAGGAGGGCGGGTACCCGGGGGCCCCGTTCACATACCCGGGGGGGCCTGCTCAACGGACTACATTCGCCAACGCCGCACGGCTCTCCTTGAATGGTCTAGAACTTGCCACTGTGACCATAAGCAATTCGCTGCAACGAAGTGGGGCATCCACATGTCCCGTCCCAGGCCCGAGCGCGCTCGATCGTGCCTTATGTAGGCGGCTTGAGGACACACTACTGATGGCGAGATCGGGCTTGCGGATGCAATGGGGTTGCAAACGATCATCCCCAAAAAGCGCGGAATATTGGATGATCGAATTGATCAGTAACCGGAACGACTTAATGGTGCCCAGGGGCGGAATCGAACCCTCGCCTATCCAACTGAAAGTCCATCATTTTTCGAATGACGACGTTCCAGTGTACCTACCAGTGGACCCGGCGCTTTCTTCGCGGCCGGGAGGGTGCGACTCTGTGCCGCCATACCCAAGTCGTGCCCGTGTCACGCGCTATACAAAAGATATCATCAGCGCCGTGTGCTGCGCGCAAATGCAGATTGGTACGCGCCCATAACTCAGGTGGATAGCGCGCCACCCTCCGAAGGTGGAGGTCACACGTTCGAATCGTGTCGAGCGCGCCAGTCCCATGTAGGATGCCATGTAAGTTTGGACTCGTACCACCCAAGCTGGACTCAGCGACGCGTATGGCTGGACTGGGCGGTACCTTTCCTCCCGCGCACGGCTTCAATGGTTCGAATTGGCCGCTCATAACGGTCTGGTTGCTGGTTCGAGTCCGGCCCAGGGGCACCAAGTTAAAAACGTTAGTAATTACAATAGCTTATTGGCTTAGTTCGATTCCCGATTTTCTGAGAAATTTTCCCGGCGAATTGAAAGCTACACTTAAAAGTTGCGGCAGCAAATCGGAATTTGAGTACATCAGCGGCCCCCCAATCCCGTGTGACTCACTGCAGCCGTCCGATTTGTTGGTATTTTTGTTGGTATCGGGAGAACAAACGTTCACGGCGACTTCCAACGAAGGGAATTGAGCAGATGGCCCACGAGAACGATGGCGCGTGCGCCAACCCCAAGCTCAGCGCCGGCTTTGCCCTCTTACCCGCAGCTTGGGGCACCTGCCGAGACGAAGAACCCGAACTAACGGATGGAATGCGCGAAGTTTTCGGAGTCGGTCGGCTTCGTGATGTAGACATCGCAGCCAAATTCGCAATAAACGCTGAATTTCCCGCTGATCGTCCGTCGTGGTTAGGATCACGCCGGCGCGCGCGCCAGCACCAGAGCCTTTACCTTCCTCTTCTTGAAATTCCACCACCTATCCATTCTTCGATGACCAACAACAGTTCGATGGATATGGAATGCATCTATTTCCGTGCCGATCGGGTTCTTGTATTGGCCTGAGAGCAGGTCTTGGATGACAGGTTTCGGGGTCAGTGTTTTCGAGGTCGGCTTCGGGTTCCCATTTTTGGAAGGGCACAGAAGCGGAAATCCGTGGTCGTTGTGGGGTAGGACTGTCCAATGCTGAGTGTGGGCAATCGTGAACTCGTACGGCCCAGCACGCGATACGCATTCACCCGCCGTCTGATCTCTATCACGCGAGCAACGTTAACCGGGAGAAGAATGATGTGGAGGAGCAGCACCGGATGGATGTGCGCCAATGCCCCAAAGCAAATGAAAAGGATGTTGCTCCCGATTGCCAGCAGGCGGAGATGAAACATCGTGGTCATGCAAAACGTTGCCAACACCGTGACTGATGCAGCATAGCCGATCACATCGACCCAGCTCATTCTCGCCTCCCGACGTGATCAGGTTCGCGTTCCCCGCATGGCCGCGGCGGCGCGCAGACCACGAAGGATTTGGCGGCAATGCTCACTTTGTCGACGGTTGAAGAACTGCCGAACACGATAACGCCTCCAACGATAAGAAGCGCGATCGCCGAATAAAAGCACGAGATCGCAACGGACCAGCGAATGGCGAGCTTCCGGTCCTCAGGGGAAAGTTCGGAGATTAAGGGACGTCTCATATCGAATCCTCCAGAATCGAAGTTTGTTTCAGGGTCGGAATTTGATCGGCGGCGTCTACGCTAACAAACGCTGGCGGCAGGTGTTGCGTGCGTTATGGCAGTGGCATGCTGGTCGAAAATTCGTTAGACGGATGCGATGCGTCCGGGCTCGCCTCGGCAAGAGGTTCGGCTGCCCGTGACGCCCGGTGCGGCACCAGGTGCACGCCGTTGAGCATCAATCCGAGGATGACGATGCCGAGCTTCCGTAAAGCGCGATGAGACCGACTAACCGCTTCAATAATTCGTCGCGATCGCCCCTTTGGCATCGCGCGCTGAAAGAATTTCTGCACGATCGTCTCCCATATGGATTGTGGTGGTCTGCGGGGCCCTAGGAGGGGTTTCAGCCAGCCGACATTTTGCATTGTGACATCGAGATGAATCTCGACATGCTCGCAGTTGAACCGGGCGGTCTGGTCTTCCCGGAGCAAAGCCTGCAGCTCGGGGTTCGCTAGCCCACGGCCGCCGATCAGCTTCCGGAATCGGGGCGCGGCGACGTCGATAGCCAGGTCAAGGAGCTCGCGCACGACTTGCGCTTGATTGCCGGACAAGAGGCAGGCGAGTGACAGTTTGGCCGTCGTGTGCGCGGGAGGCAGGGAAGCGAGGATGACGACCGCGTCGATGCACGCGGATCCGCTGCGCGCGATGATCGTCATGTTCTCCCAATCGATCGTCTCGCAATATTCCCTGATCGCGGGGTCGGACATGCCGCCGCCGAAATAGGCGCGCCTTTGATCGAAATCGAATGACAGGAAAAAGGCCCGTAGCCGCAGCTCGTCATGGCGCTTGAGAATCTGGAAGGACCGAAAACCGGGCGCCCGCTGCAAAGCGACGGCCAACCTGCTTAACGCGCTTTCCATTTGCGGTTCTCCATTTCAAATTCGCTCCGTCGAAAGCCTGGACAGCGGCAACCTCGAAAGCGGCCGTATGTCCTTGATTTCATGGCAAGACCGAGGCTCAGCCGTCGCCGGGCGCAAATGTGAGGTCCGCACTTGCGGCCCGTGCACTCCGGCGTCAAAATCGATGGCTAAGCCCGACGGTCGATCGCCGCGGTCTCGGTGGATTCTATGCTGATGCTCCGCCGCGGGTTGGGGGCCACAACATCGTGGCTTTCGCCCAACCATGGTCTTGCTTGAGCCGGAAGTCGCAAAATCGTTTTGAAAAAATTCGAAAATGTTCCTTAAACGGCCCTAGGCATGGCGATGATCTATTCGTTTGGACCGTTCCGACTGGACGACGAGAGCGAAATCCTGTTTCGCGGCAATGAGCCGACGACCGCCGGTCAACGGGCCGTCGCGTTGCTGCGCGTCCTAGTCGAGCAACCTGGCACGCCCGTCTCCAAGGACGCGCTGATGCTGGCGGCCTGGCCCGGGCTCGTGGTCGAGGAGAGCAACCTGCCGGTGCAGATCGCGGCTCTGCGCAAAACGCTCGGTCAGGAGCCGGGCGGCGAGGGCTGGATCGAAACGTTGCCTCGTCGCGGCTATCGGTTCGTCGGGCCGGTACCGACAAACGCGGCAAAAAACGGCCGCCTCGCGCAGCCGGCGCCGGCTTTTCGGGACGACGCCAAGCCGCCGCAGGGCATCGCGGATGTCCGGCCGCCACGCGCCATCCCCGAGCGCCGCCAGCTTTCGATCCTGTCATCCGAATTGATTAGCGGCCGGCTCGAACTCGAAGAGATGCGCGAGGCAGTCAGAGCCTATCAAGGCCGCGTCACCGAGGCGGTCCACGCGTTCCACGGCAGTGTCGCCAAAACCGTCGGCAACACGGTCGTCGCGCATTTCGGACATCCCGTCGCGCACGAAAACGATGTCGAGCACGCCGTTCATGCCGGGCTTGCGCTGTGTGCGGCGGTCGAGGCACTTGAGACGCCGGCAAAGGTTCCTTTGCGTTGCCGGGTCGGCATCGCCACCGGCGCGGCCATTGTCGACGAGACGCCCGACGGGATAGTCGGGGAAGTCGCGGGCCTTGCGGTCCGGCTGCAGATGTCGGTGCAGGATGGCGTCGTTATCGACGAGACGACGCAGCGGCTGGTCGGGACTCTGTTCGAATGCCGGAACATAGGGGCGATTGATGGCGGCGCCGGTGCTCAAGCGCGCGCCTGGCGCATTTTGCGGGCGAGTTCGTCCAAAACTCGATTCGAATCATTGCACGGCGCCGCCCTGACACCCTTTGTCGGCCGCGGCCGGGAACTTGACACGCTTGCGCATTGGCGACGCGAAGCGGCGACGCGCCTGTGCGTGATCGATATCGTGGGCGAGCCGGGAATCGGCAAATCGCGGCTGCTGCACGAATACCGCAACAGGCTGATCGCGGACGGCGTGCTGGTCCTCAGCGGCAATTGCTGGCCGGACAGCCAGCAGGCATCTTTCCGGCCCTTCATCGAGGTCGTGCGGCGGGTCTTTCGCGTGGAACGCGACGAGAATGCGGCGGACACAGCGCGCAAGCTCGAGATGGGATTGACGTCGGTCGGCCTCGCGACGCGAGAGAACGTCGGTCTGCTGATGAATCTGCTTGGCCTCGCGCCGCAACCCGGCAGTCTCGACGGACTCGACGGCGTGCTGATCGGACTGCGCACCCGCAGCCTGTTGCTCGATCTCCTGCGCGAGCGTCGCGAGTTATCCCCTGTCGTCGTTCTGCTGGAAGACTTGCACTGGATCGACCAAGCCTCGCAGGAACTGCTCGGTCGCCTGATCGATGCCACGAACGCGCCGCCACTCTTGATCGTCAACACCTATCGCGTGGGCTACCAGCCCTCCTGGCTTGGCCACGCCAACACGACGGTGCATCGCCTCGCGCCGTTGTCGGAGGACGACACTGCCCGGATCGCCACGGTGCGGCTTGGCTCCGCCGCAGCCGATGCTGCGCTGGTGCGCCTGATCGTCGACAAGGCAGAAGGCAATCCGCTGTTTGCCGAAGAGATCGCGAACTTCCTGATCGAACTAGGGTTGGAGCAGGCTAGCGGGGCGAACAATGCGCGTCGCGGCGCCATGACGCCATTGCCCGCGAGTGTGCAGTCGCTGCTGATGGCGCGTGTTGACCGCCTCACGCCGGCTGACAAGGAGGTTTTGCAAGCGGCCTCGGTTATGGGTCGGCGGTTCGTCGCCGATATCCTGGCCAGGGCAACTGAAATCCGGGATATCGGCGAGCGGCTTTCCGCCATGGAGGCGCTCGACCTCATACATCCCGACCGCGCGACTGGCGACTTCGTGTTCAAGCATGCCCTGGTTTGCGACGTGCTCTATTCGGGGCTTTTGAGCGCCCAGCGCGCGGCCTTGCATCTGAAGATCGCGCGCGAGATTGAGCGGCGCAACGCCGATCGACTGATCGAGGTCGCCGAGACGCTCGCCCATCACTTCACGCGGACCGATCAGACCGAGAAGAGCGTTGAATATCTGGCGCTGTCCGGCCGCAAGAGTTTTGGGGTGTATTCGCTGGACGAAGCCGAGCACTTCCTGAAGAGCGCCATCGCGCTCGCCCGCGCACAGGACAAGACCCGGCTCGATGTATGCGTTGCCACGGCCATGATGGACCTCGCGAAGGTCTTGTATCTGCAATCCCGCTCGCTGGAGACGATCGCGCTGGTCGAGCCGGAGCTGGGGAGCCTCGATACGCTCGGCGACATCGAGCCGGTTGTGATCCTGCTCGACTTCTATGCGTTGGCGCTGGGGACGCAATGCCGCTTCCAGGAAGGCCGGCGCATCGGGCATCACGCGTTTGAAATTGCGCAGCAGCTTGGCGACGAGCGCGTGCAGACCCACGTCCGGGCCAGCATTATGATGCTATCTCTCATGACAGACCCGGAGCCCGTCGCCGACTTCAACGGTATGGCCGAACAGGCCTACGAGAAGGCGAGGCTCCACGGTGACGCGTACATCATCGGCCGCACGCTCATGATCATCGTCTGGAACAACGTCAATTTCGGCCTGCTTCTCGAAGGCCGACAGTGGGCCGACCGGCTGATGGCGTTCGGGCGCGAGCGCCAGGATCCCCGTTCTCTCGGCATGGCGCTTTGGCTGCTGGGCTGGCTCGCCATTATCGCGCAGGATTATGAGGCGGCGCTCGCTTATGGGGAGGAATGCCTGCGTATTGCCTTGACGCCGCTGGACCGGCAGTTCGGCGAGACGGTGGTGGGAAACAGCCGGCTGCTGCTGGGCCGTGTGAGCGAGGGAGTAGAAACTATTCTCCGGCATCGGCGGCAGGCCCAGCTCAACGGCTGGCGCCTCAGCGCGATGACGGGAGAAGTTGCGCTTGCGCTCTCGATGTTGATGCGCGGCGAACTTGCCAAGGGGGTGCGCTCGCTGGAATCCGTGATCGAGCGAGCGGAAAACGAATACGGTTACCGAAGCTACGCAAACTGGGGACGCATCTATCTGGCGGAATTCTATATCGCCATGCTAACCGGGACCAGGAAACCCTCGCTGCGGGTTCTGCTAAAAAATCTGCTCTTCCTCATACGCGCCAAGCCGACGGCTGCCGAGAAGGCAGACGCACTGCTGCGTGAGGCGATGGCCGACCCCTGGTTTAGCGAGCGCGGGGTGACCCGCACCAGGATCGAATTCGATCTTGGTCAGATCTGCACGGCGACGGGTCGGACCGATCTTGCCCGGGCTCATTTCGAAACCGCGCGAGCGATCGCTACCGCTCAGAATGCCTCGAACTGGCTCACCAAGATCGATGCGGCCACCGCCCCTCTTGAAAAAGGGGGATAGGCATGGCGACGATCTATTCGTTTGGACCGTTCCAACTGGACGACGAGAGCGAAATCCTGTTTCGCGGCAAAGAGCCCACTATAGTTGGTCAACGCGCCGTTGCGCCCGGCCAACAAGGCCGTGTTGCAGGCTGCTTCCGTCATCGGGCGGCGATTCTCTCCGCGGTATCGATATCGGTTGGTCTATTTCCTCGGAGTTCTCCGCAAAAGCGGCGTCTCCAGCTTGCCAAAAAGACCGTCAGCGATGGTGAAGGCCGTCGCCGTCAGTAGTGTGGCCCTCGCGCCGGTTGCGATACGGCGCAACATTCGCGGATTGAACGACGCCGCTTCAAGCGATCGCAGCTCGGCTTCCGACCGGATTACGGCAAGCGTCGCCG
>Ga0193726_1000561_pt1 | contig 37978 bp, 28 predicted proteins | sample H2c1metaG_FD_144928 | JGI IMG/M metagenome (GOLD analysis project Ga0193726, IMG submission 144928) | Soil microbial communities from a riparian zone of the East river system, Colorado, United States - H2c1 | ecosystem: Environmental > Terrestrial > Soil > Riparian zone | place: USA: East River... | reverse complement strand
CGCGCAAAACGCCGAGCGCCTGGCGCAGAGCTATGTGAATTTGATCCGCAATGCGCCCTTCGATCATGCGCTGCCGGGCGTCGCGGTCGCGGATCCGGACATCGACAGACTGCGCAACGATCTTGCCGTACGGACCGCGCAGCCGGCGCTTAACCTGGCGCCGCTGCAGGACGCCGCGGTTCAACAGCGCTATGAGCTGCGCCAGCTGGATGCAATATCAGCGGCCGCTGCCGCGGGCGAGCGCCTCGCGCGCGCGGCATTCAAGCCGAGACTGGCCTTCGCCTTCGACGTTGGCACACAGGGCGAGACGTACGCCCTGACGAACGAAGATCGCTATCTGCTGGCCTCGGTGGTGCTGAAATTCAACTTCTTCTCCGGCGGCGCCGATCAAGCGGGCATTGCGGGTGCACGAGCGGTGGAACGCGAGGCTCGGGCCAATCGATTGCTGCAGGAGCAACAGATTCGCTTCCAGGTACAGCAAGCACTCCAGGACTTCGAATTCACACAAGCCTCGCTCGGCACGGCGGCAAAACGAGTCGAGGCGGCCGCCGGGGCGTTTCGCATCGCTTCGCGCAAACGCGACCTGGGCCAGATCAATCAGGCCGAATTCATCGACTCGAGGCGGGCGATGACGGACTCGCAATTGAATCTCAATCTCACGCGCTTCGCGGCTCTTGGCAATCTCGCCGAACTCGAATACGCCCTCGGCGCCGATGCGCATCACGTTCCTCCGGAAGGCCAGCCATGACACAGCAACTGTTGATTTTTTGTTTGGCCAGCGGCGCCGCCGCCTTCACCAGTCTCGTGGGTTGCACCAGCAAAGGAGCCGCCAACGCAGCGATTCAGGCACGAGCGGTGCACGTCACCCGGGTGCAATGGGCAGTTCTGGACAACACGCTGCGCGCGGTCGGATTGTTGACGCCGAAAGACGAAGCTCGGTTGTCCTTCAAGGTCGGCGGCCTGATCGAATCGATCACAGTCGAGGAGGGCCAGGCCGTCAGGGCCGGCCAGGTGCTGGCCGCACTCAAGCAGACGGAGATTGGTGCGTCGGTGGAACAAGCTCGCCAGGCGACCGCCAAGGCGCAGCGCGATCTTCAGCGCGGCAAAGCCCTGCTCGCCGATGGGGTAACGACGGAAGAGCAGGTTCAGGATCTCACCACGGCATTCAACGTCGCCAGCGCCGCGCAAAGCGGTATGGAGTTCAATGCGGCGCACACGCGCATCGCGGCATCGGCCGACGGCGTGGTGCTGCGCAAACTTGCCGAAGCCAACGAAGTGGTGCAGGCCGGGCAGACCGTGTTGATACTGGGCGGTGCGAATCGCGGTTGGGTGGTGAGGATTGGACTTGCGGATCGCGATGCGGTCCGGACCCGTCTGGGCGATGCGGCCCGCATCGAATTCGATGCATGGCCCGGTCAGATTTTTGCCGGCCGGGTCAGCAATATCTCTTCCGCCGCCGATTCCGGCACCGGGACCTTCACCATCGAAGTGCAGGTCAATCCAGGCAATGCGCGCTTCGTTCAAGGACTGGTCGCGAAAGTGGCGCTCACGCCGCAAGGCACAGCGGAAGTCAAGGTGATACCGGTGCAGGCGTTGCTCGAGGCAAACGACAAAGAGGCGGGTGTTTTTGTGCTCGATGCGAACGCTCATGAGGTGCACCGCATCAGCATTCAGATTGGCCGCATGAATGGCGGTCGGATTGAAGTACTGGATGGGTTGGCCGGCGATGCTCAGGTGGTGACCGATGGCGCCGCGTTCCTGGAAAACGGCGAGAAAGTGCGAGTGGTGCAGTGAGCATCTGGGCATTCGCAGTCCGCCGCTGGCAATTCACGCTCGTGATGTTCGCGCTGCTGATTGCGCTCGGCCTCGCCAGCTTCTTCAATATCGCGCGTTCCGAAGATCCTTCGTTTCCATTTCCCGCGGCGGACATCAGCATCGTATGGCCCGGCGCAAACCCGGCCGACATCGAGCGGCTGATCGTCAAGCCGATCGAAGACGCCGTAAATACGCTGGAGAACGTCAAGAAGATTCAGAGCTCGGCATTCGACGGCTTAGGCCTCGTGCACACCGAATTTTATTACGGCGGCGACCCGGAGAAGAAGCAGGACGAAGTCATCCGCGAATTCAATCGAATTCGCTCGACGCTGCCGCCCGACATTACACAAATCGACATCCGCAAAGACAGTCCGGGGCTGGTGAGCATCGTGCAGATGGCGCTGGTGAGCGATACGGCGAGCTGGCGCGAATTGAAGGAGAAGGCGGAAAACCTCAAGGACATGTTCGAAACGGTTCCAGGCGTGCGCACCGCGGAGATCTGGGCGTTTCCCAGTCCAGAGGTGCGCGTGGCCATTGATCTGCAGCGTCTGGCGCGGGCCGGCGTCAGCCTGGATCAGGTCATTCGGACGATTCAGGGGCAGAATCAAAATATCCCGGGGGGTTCCATCGACGTCGGCCTGCGGCGCTACAACTTGCGCACTTCCGGCAGCTATACATCGCTCGGGCAGATCTCTGACACGGTGGTGGGTGCGGGGGGCGGACGTGAGGTGAAAGTCCGCGACATTGCCGATGTTTCCTGGCAAACCGAGGAGCAGACCTACACCGGCCGCTTCAACGGCAAGCGCGCGGTGTTCATCACGGCAAATCAGAAAGACAACACCAACATATTCAAAGTGCGCGACGGCATCTATGCCAGACTCGCGGAATTCGAAAGGACGCTGCCGGCGAGCATCAAACTCGAGCGCGGCTTTGATCAGTCAAAAAACGTCTCCAACCGCCTCGATCAACTTGGCGAAGACTTTGCCATCGCCATCGCTCTGGTGCTGCTCACCCTGCTGCCGTTGGGATTACGGGCAGCCGGTGTGGTGATGATTTCTATCCCGCTGTCTCTGGCAATCGGCGTCGCGCTTCTCTATGTGGCCGGCTTTGGACTGAATCAACTGTCGATCGCCGGGTTCGTTCTCGCACTGGGTTTGCTGGTCGACGATTCCATCGTGGTGGTGGAGAACATTGCGCGATACGTGCGCAAGGGCTACAGCCGCATGGAGGCCGCCGTCGCCGCAACCGACCAGATCTATCTTGCGGTACTCGGCTGTACGGCGACGCTGGTGCTGGCATTTCTGCCGTTGTTGTTTCTTCCCGAAGGGGCAGGGGAGTTCATTCGTTCTCTGCCTGCGGCAATCTTGTTCACGGTACTGGCATCGTTGTTCGTCGCGCTGACCATCATCCCATTCCTGGCGAGCCGCATGTTGCGCGACAATTCGGCGCGATCGGCCGCGCCTGCGGGGCCGCTCTCGCGGGTCATTGCGCGCTTTGACGTGCTGGCCGACAAGCTGCTGCAACGGGTGATGCAGATCATTCACAATGTATATGGACCTGCGCTGCGCTGGGCCCTGGCCAAACCGAAGACCACATTGCTTGCGGCCTTGGGCCTGTTTGTCCTGGTCGCCGCCACGATTCCGGTGATTGGTTTCAGTTTGTTCCCCAGCGCGGATGTGCCTCAGTTCGTCGTCCGCGTCGATGCACCCGACGGCGCGAGCATCGAGGAGACCGATCGCGCGTTGCGGTTTGTCGAGGCGCGGCTGGCCGAGCATCCTGAGATCAAGCGTTGGTACACGCATTTGGGCCACGGCACGCCGTTCGTTTACTACAACTACTTCTCTCAAGGACGCACTGCCAGCCTGGGGGAGATATTTGTCGAGTTGCGCGACTTCGATCCTTCACGCACCCCGAAGCTGTTCGAGGCGCTGCGTTCGCGATTCAACGAATACGCCGCCGCGCGCATTTCGTTGAAACAATTCCAACAGGGGCCGCCCGTCGATGCGCCGGTGGCGATTCGCGTGGTCGGGCCGCAGATCGAGGGCCTGCGCCGTCTCGCGGACCAGGTCGAGCAGCTTCTCAAAGCGACGCCAGGTACACGCGACGTCAATAATCCGTCGCGGCTGCTGCGCACCGATCTTGATCTCGGTATCGATACTGAGAAAGCAGGATTGCTCGGCGTATCGGCGCTCGAAGTCAATCGCACCGTGCGGCTCGCGGTCGCGGGCCTCTCGGCCGGCCAGTTTCGAGCCGGCAACGGCGATGAATACGACATCACCTTACGATTGCCGATGCACGAGCGGCCGACCATCGAAGCTTTGGATGCGATCGAGGTTGGGACCGCCAACGGCCGGCAGATTCCGTTGCGCGAGATATCGAATCCGCGCTTTGAAAGCGTGACGAACTCGATTACGCGCTACAACCGCGAGCGTCAGATAACGGTCTCCGCCAACACCCGCCCGGAATTCAATACGGCGCGCGTGACTGCCGATGCGGTGAAGCGGCTCGGCGCCATCGGTTTGCCGCCAGGCTATCGCTTCGTCGTGGCAGGAGATGCTGAGGCGCAACAGGAAAGCTTCGGCGGCCTGCTGCCCGCCATCTTGGTGGCGGTCTTTGGCATCCTGGCCGTGCTGGTGCTCGAGTTCGGCAGCTTCCGATCGACGGCCATCGTCGCCGGCGTCATTCCCTTGGGGTTGACCGGTGCTCTGCTGGCATTGCTGGCCAGCGGCTACACCCTGTCCTTCACCTCGATCATCGGCATGATCGCCTTGATCGGCATTGAAATAAAAAATTCGATTCTCTTGGTGGATTTCACCAATCAATTGCGCGAACGGGGAACCTCGCTCGATCAAGCGATTCAAGAAGCGGGCGAAGTGCGGTTCCTGCCGATTCTTCTGACCTCGGCAACGGCCATCGGCGGTCTGACCCCTCTGGCGGTGCAGGGCTCGGCGCTCTATTCGCCGCTCGCGATCGTCATCATTGGCGGCTTGATCTCATCGACTCTGCTGGCCCGGCTGGTAACCCCGGTGATGTATAAATTGCTGCCCCCGACGGTGCAATCCACCGACTACGATCCACGCTTCGCGCTTACCTGAGTTTTGCGTTTTCGGCGGCGCCCCGCAGACCCAGCAGGCTTATGCGTCAGGCCGCTGCGCTCGGGCGGGCTGAAACCCGCGCATGCCATGCGTTCAAGTGCGTCAGCTCCGGCGGCATGTCGATGCCGATGAACGTGGCGAAGTCGATCGTTGTCAGGGCAACGATGTCGGCCATCGAATAGCGCTCGCCGGCGAGAAATTCGCGGTCGCCGATTTCGTCGTTCAGCCAATGCATGGCCTTGAGCGCTCTGAGGCGGCTGGCCTCTCCAAAATCCTTATATTGCGTACCCAAATGCGCGGTGTATTTGTGCGTGTTCACCCACACGGCGCCGATCCGGCTCATCAATGCAAACTCGATCCGCCGCGACCACATCTCCACTTGGGCGCGCTGCCAGGCATCCTCGCCAAAAAGCGCAGGCTCGGGATGAAGCTCTTCCAGGTAGCGGCAAATTGCGATGCTCTCCGACAGAGTCGAACCATCGTCGAGTTCCAACACCGGCACCTGTCCAAGGGAATTTTTCACGATGAATTCGGGGTTCTTGTGCGCGCCCTGACGCATGGGCACATGCACGAGCGGAATGGAAATGCCTTTTTCCGCGAGAAATATGCGAACCCGGCGGGGATTCGGCGCTGGATTGTGTTCGTTGTATAGCTTCATGAAGGTCGCGGGGTAACGGGCGGGTCTGTCCATTATAATCATGCGGCGTACAGGCCAACACCATTCCAGGATGCTTCATGACATCACTTCCTCTTCCCCACGCGACGCCCGAGGATGTCGGGCTCTCCACCGCCGGTCTGGCACGCTTAGGCTCGGTGATGCGCGGCGAGGTCGAACGCGGCCGCGTGCCCGGGGCCGTGGCGCTCATCGCGCGGCGCGGCCGGTTGGCGTACTTCGAGAGCTACGGCCGGCGCGACCCGGCCGGCGGCGCACCAATGGCAAAGGACAGCATCTTTCGAATCTATTCGATGACCAAGCCCATCGTTTCCGTGGCTGCGATGATGCTGTGGGAACAGGGACGCTTCCTGCTGAGCGACCCGATTGAAAAATTCCTGCCTGAACTTGGGCATAGGAAAGTTGCCGTCACGCGGGGGCCGGAAATCGACCTGGTGGATGCCGATAGGCCCATCACCATTCAGGACCTGCTGCGCCACACCTCGGGTCTCACGTATGAATTTCGCGGCAGCGGTCCGGTGCACAAGATGTATATGGCTGAGAAGATCTACAGCCGCAACCAGAGCAACGCCGATCAAGTCGCGACCTTGGGCAAGCTGCCGCTGATCGCCCAACCGGGAGCAAGGTGGGAATACAGCCGCTCCACCGACGTGCTCGGCCGCCTGGTCGAGGTCTTGTCGGACCTGTCCTTGGGCGAGTATCTAAAGCGTTACATCCTCGCACCGCTGGGAATGGTCGATACCGCGTTTTACGTGCCGGCGCATGAGCTTGCGCGGCTTGCCGAGGCATTCGCCAAGGACCCCGATACAGGCTCGGGCGTGCAATTGATCAATGTCCGCGAGGCACCGAAATTTGAGTCGGGCGGCGGCGGTCTGGTGTCCACCGCCGGCGACTACGCACGCTTTCTGCAGATGCTGTTGAATCGCGGCAGGTTCGACGGCGTGCGATTCTTGAGCCGCAAGACCATTGAACTCATGACGGCGGATCATTTGGGACCCATCAGCGGCGCGCCCGACCTGCTGTTGCCCGGCTATGGATTCGGCTTGGGGTTTGCCGTGCGCCTGCAGGCGGGAATCTCTCACGTCCCCGGTTCCATAGGCCAGTATTTCTGGGGAGGCCTCGCCGGCACGACTTTCTGGGTCGACCCGGCCGAGGAATTGTTCGCGATCATGCTCATCCAGGGGCCGGGCCAGCGCGATTACTTCCGCACCTTGTTCCGCGATCTGGTCTACGCGGCATTCGATGACTGAGCGGTGAGTGCCACCGCTGCCGCTGCCGCCGGCGCCAGTGCCGCCTGAGCGCGCCACCAAGCCGCGGTCAACAAGCACTCATGTTCGCGGATGAATACTTCGCTCAATGCGGACGGTATGGACAGAAACGGCAGCCATTGTTCCGGAAATACGTCACGCGGCCCGCAGTGAAACCATGGTTCGGCACTGGTTTCCTCTTCCTCGTTGCGGGCCCGAGGCAGATCTCGAAACACGCAATCGGAAACCAGGCATAGCTCGTCGTAGTCGTAGAAGATGACGCGGCCGTGACTGGTGACGCCGAAATTCTTGAGCAACAAGTCGCCGGGAAACACGTTGCTCGCGGCCAGATCGCGCAACGCGTTGCCGTAATCGACGATTGCCGACTCGGCGGCGGCGGGTTCCGCCTCGCGCAGAAATAAATTCAGCGGCCTCAAGCGCCGTTCGATATAGCAGTGCTCGATGATCAGGTCTTCGCCCTCGACTCGGCAGCTCTCGCCGGCCTCGTGCAGCAGTTCCTCGGTGAGCGCCGGCATGAAGCGGCCGCGAGGCAGCCGCAGCCGCTTGAATTCCTGCGCGTCGACCAGGCGGCCGGCGCGGTCGTGCCGGAATACGAATTGGTAGCGTTCGATGACGTCGGCGCGCGTCGTGGTCTTCGGCGCTCCAAATTTGTCGCGGATGACTTTGAAGACCAGATCGTGCGACGGCAGCGTGAAAACGATCATGACCAGCCCGCGGGCGCCGGGTGCATGCACGAAACTGTCGATCGATTTCTCCAGATGACGGTGCAGTGCGAAATAGCGCTCCGTCTTGCCCTGTTTGGCGCGGCCAAGGACGGTGTAGAGTTCGTCGACGGGTTTGCGGGGCATGAAGGATCGCAGCAGCGTGATGGCGGCGCTGACCACGGGCAGGTCCACGTGGAAATAGGAGCGCGCATAGCCGAACAAAGATCCAACCTCGGCGCGCGCCATCATCACGGCGTCGATCTGCACGCTCCTGCGCAGATGGGTGAATGCCAATACCAGTGGTGTGATGGCGCTGTCGCCGATCAGCCGGCCGACCACGAAGGCCTGCATGCCGCGATAGAACACAGGCTCGATCAACTCGATCGATTCCGGTGCGCCGCTGTGCCGCCCGGTTGCGAAATACCGGCCGATTTCCGCGCTGATGCGATGTACCGCGGCTTCGGTGTCGCCGATCGCCGCGCCGAACGGCAAATCGGCAAGAATTTCCTTCACCGCCGTGGGCAACGATCCGGCCACCCGGTAGACGCGGATGGGCACCGATCCAGAGGCGCGGCCCGCACTGGTGGCGCAAAACTCGACTTCCTTGTTGACGCCGACCGTGCCGAACAAATCGCGAGTCACCGAATTGAAAAAGGTGTTGTAGAAATCACTGTCGGGCCGGCGGGTGACCAGCGCTTCATAGGCGCGTTTGATATCGATCCACAGGGCAACATCGGTGCGTCTGGCCTCGAGCTGACTGCCTACGAAGGCAACGCACCGTGCCACCCTTTGCTCGTATAACTCGATGCGATTCACGGCATCGAGCTGCGCAGCACGCCAATCCTCGCTGAGAAAATTGCCTGCCGCGCGCCGGGTGATGCGGCCGAATTCTTCGTTATAGAGGCGAAAGTGCTCTGCGATCTGCGCCGCCGCGGTGCTGGCGAAGTCGGCGAGCATGACTGCTCCCTCAGGCCACCACGCGTTTCGGCGCCATCGCCGGCGCGGTGAACTGCTCGGTCTCGGTACTTCCGGCCATGGCAACGGTCGAGCTCTTGGCGCTGATGGCGGTTTGCACGGCGTCGAAATAACCGGTGCCGACAAAGGCCTGGTGTTTGGTGGCGCGATAGCCCGACGCTTCCTGGCCAAACTCGCGTTGCTGCAATTGCGAATAGCCCAGCATGCCGTCCGCGCTGTAGGCCGCCGCCAATTCAAACATCGACAGGTTCAATGCGTGCCAGCCGGCAAGGGTGATGAACTGGAAGCGATAGCCGAGGGCAGCCAGCTCCTCGCGCCACCTTTTCATCGCCGCCGCATTCAGCTTGGCCGCCCAGTTAAATGAGGGTGAACAATTGTAGGCCAGCAACTTGCCCGGAAATTTGGCGTGAATGGCCGCGGCGAAACGCTTCGCCTCGTTCATATCGGGTTTGGAGGTTTCACACCAGATGAGATCGCAGTAAGGCGCATAGGCCAGACCGCGCGCGATTGCCTGCTCGATGCCGGCCTTCACGTAGAAAAACCCCTCGGCGGAGCGCTCGCCGGTCAGGAACGGCTGATCGCGTGCGTCATGATCGGTCAGCAACAGGTCCGCCGCATCGGCGTCGGTGCGCGCGATGATGACCGTGGGTACGCCCATGACGTCGGCCGCGAGACGCGCGGCGACCAGCTTGTTGATGGCCTCGGCAGTCGATACCAACACCTTGCCGCCCAGGTGGCCGCATTTTTTCGCGGAGGACAGCTGATCCTCGAAATGCACGCCGGCGGCGCCGGCGCGTATCAGCGCCTTGGTCAGTTCGAAGGCGTTCAGGTTGCCGCCGAAACCCGCCTCGGCATCCGCAACGATCGGCGCCAGCCAGTCGACATCTGAGTTGCCATCCAGGTGATGAATTTGGTCCGTGCGCAGCAATGCGTTGTTGATGCGCTCCACCATTTTAGGCACCGAGTCGACCGGGTACAGGCTCTGGTCCGGGTAAACCTCCCCGGCAGAATTGGCATCACCCGCGACCTGCCACCCCGAACAGTAGATGGCTTTCAGGCCGGCCTGCACGGTTTGAATGGCTTGGTTGCCGCTCATGCAGCCCAGGCCCGCGACGACAGGTTCGCTGTGCAGCAGCCGCCAGAGTTTCTCAGCGCCCAAGCGCGCCAGGGAGTACTCGATCTTGACCGAGCCACGCAGGCGGGCTGCGTCAGCTTCGCTGTAGGGGCGCTCCACACCATGCCATCGATCGTGCAACTGTGCGTTCAACTGAATTCTCCTGGGGTCGGGCTTGCTTATGCGACTGATGCAAGCTTAGAGTGTTCGTAGCGCAGATTTACACATTAGAAATTTCACAGTGTGAATTTCACAAGGTGGCCATGGCAGGACTGATCCGGCAGGGACATTTTCTGGGGGCGAAGCTGCGATCGCTGCGCAAGCGCAACGGCTTGACCTTGGATGAACTCTCGGCACGCTGCATTCAAGTCGACGCGGGCGGCGCGCCGTCGGTGTCCTACCTGAGCATGGTGGAAACCGGCAAGCGCATGCCCTCCGCCGAAATGCTGGGCATGCTGGCGGGGATTTTCAGCAAGGACGCGCGTTGGTTCTTGGATGAGAACACCGATGTCGAGGTCGCGCCGGGACCGCGCCAACGCGGTGGTTTGGAGGCCATGCCGCTCGAGCCGGCGTTCCTGTTTTCGCACGAATTGCTGCAGAACGCGCTACCCGAACTGCTGTCGCAAACCGGCACGACCGGACGGCAATTCGCGCAGCTGTTGATCCGGGTGTGGCAGGAGACCCGGCACAATAACTTTCCCGATATAGAGCGTGCGGCAGAGGAGTGCGGCAAGCGGCAGATGCCCCTCGACCTGGATGCCGTCATCGCCATCTGCAAGCGTCACGGGCTGGACATCAAATGGTTTGACGGCGATGGACGCAAGCCCAACGGCGCGCTGGTGCGTTCCCGCTTCGAGGCACCCGGAACCGTGTTGATCAACAAGCGCCTGCGCCGCCAGGAAGAACGGCTGAAATACGAGTTGGCGTTCTTCGTCGGCCATAAAATTCTTCATAATGGCGACGGCATGATATCGCCGCACAGTGCGGTTCAGGCCGGCGACCCAGAATCGCCCGGTTCGGCTGGCGGTATGGGCGCACAGGATGTGCTGTATGCGTGGCGCGATTTTGAGTGCAGTTTTTTTGCCGGCGCGCTTCTATGCCCGCGCATTCCCTTCCGGCGCTTCTTGATCCGCGAAGCGCACAGCGTGAACGCGTGCCGCAAGGTCGGCGTCACCCCGGCGCTGGTCATGCGACGCATGACGGCGGTGTCTCCCTATAGGCACTGGCATTTTTTCGATGCGTATCCGCCGGGCTACCTACGAGCCGTGTACCGCGGCAACGGCATTCCGCTTCCCTGGGGCAACATGAGTTTGGTGTCCGACCCGTGTCCGCGATGGGCGGTATTTCGGCTGCTTCAACAGACGCCCGAAGCGCCCGCGGTACAGCGGCCGAAATCTCAGATTTCAGTCATGCAGGACGGCAAGCGCGCACGCCTGTATTGCTGTCATTCCTTGCTTACGCGCGACGCCTTGGACGAATTGCACGTCTTGTCGGTCGGTGTGGATTTATTGCCGGCGCTGGATGCCCAAGGCTTCGATGGCGAACACATCGTGGCCGCGGTTGCCGAATCCTGCCGCCGCGGCGGCGGCGATGGCGTCATACCCGCCGACGCAACCAACGCCATTCGCGCGGCCTCCCAGGTATTGAATATTTCATGGATAGCCGATGCGCTTGGCTCAAAGGCCAGCGTCATTTGCCCGCGAAGCGGAGCATGTCCGCGACAGCCGCAGCCCTGCGCGTAGGCCAACAGAGACCCCATGGTTCAAGGCAAATGGAATATTACGATCAATACGCCGATGGGCGTCAGGTCCGGCGTTCTTGAGTTGAGCGTGAGCGGCAAGACATTGACCGGATCGCTTTCCGATGGCGAACACCGCGTGGTCATCAGCGACGGACGCATCGAGGGCAATCAGCTCACCTGGAAGGCGAAAGTGACCAAGCCGATGCGCCTGAGCTTCAAATTCACGGCGATCGTCGAGCATGATCGCATCAGCGGTGAAGCCCGCTATCTGCTGGGCACCGCCGCCTTCAGCGGGACACGCGCTTAAGATCCGCTCAATCGGAGCGTATTGGCTTACTCAGAGCGCATTGGCTTACTCGATAGGAGCGTAGATTTCCGTGCGCAATTTCTCGGCGGGAGTGGTGCCCGGGTCATCGACGTACCAAAAGACCATCGGGCCCTTGTGTGTGTAGCCATGGGCTGCTGCGTAGGCGCGCAGCTTCTCCTGGGTTTGCGGCATTTTTTCGTAGGCGCCGATATGCGTAGTCTTGAGCGCCTTGCCTGCATAGCTTTGCGCGACGCGTACGCCGTCCGCGCCTGCGACATCGCCGCGATCCACCGGGATGGCGGCGTCGAATTTGTAGCTGCCGGCCGTCATTTCACCCTCAACGCCCAACGGCGCGCCAGCCTGGTGAAGCTTGTTCTTGGCCATGAATTTACCAATTTGGCCGAAGCCGTCGGCATAGGCCTTGCCGATGGCCTCGGGCGCCGCCGTTTCCGTCACCACCAAGACGGGCATGGCGGTGAGCTGCACCGGCTCTGCACTGAATCCCGCGATGTCGGCATTCGGCATACTCTCGACCAGCACCTTGAGTTTGCCGAGCCCGCTCGCAAAATCCTTTCCCAACATTCCATCCATGGTCAATCCAATGTAATGGCCGATGGGATTGGCGCCCATGTCCATGTCGACCGCCCAGGTGGTCTGCGTCACGCCTCCATCGGGAGTCAGTGTCACCAAGGACTTGGCGGTTCCCATGTCGCCGAAGTCCAGATCGCTGGCCATGGATTGATTGGGGGTGGAGGCGGTGATGACTTGCGTGCCCGAGCCCACTTTGTCATTGCCCGTCCACACCAATTTTGCGCCGACCCCGTCGCGCGGTCCTTCAGTGGTCTGGTGCATGTTCGGATCCAAGTCCTGCCACGGCGACCACTTCGGAAACAGCACAAAGGAATTCACCGTGGCATAAACCAAACTCGCCGGCCTATTGATGGTCACGGAGCGTTTCACCACCGCATGGCGCGGCAATATGAATCCAATGACGGCGATCAACACCACGACCACGATGAGCACTGTGAGTATTTTCTTGACCATACCCTTTCTCCCGAGATACGTAAAAATCAGCCGGCGGCGCCTTCCTCTAGTTCCCCGGCAGCACTCTGCACATAGTTCGCCAGTCCCATTTTCTCGATCAATCCAAGTTGTTCTTCGATGAAGTCGATGTGTTCTTCTTCGCTTTTTTGGATATGCACCAACAAATCGCGAGTGACGTAATCCTTGACGCTTTCACAGTAGGCGATGGCGGACTTGTACATGGGATGAGCTTCCATCTCTCTGCGAAGGTCGCACTGCAGAATCTCCTGCACGTCCTCGCCGATGAAAAGCTTGCCCAAATCCTGCAAATTCGGCAGCCCGTCCAGAAAGAGTATGCGTTTGACCAAGCGGTCCGCATGCCTCATTTCATCAATCGACTCTTCGTATTCGAGTTTCCCCAGCCGCTTCATCCCCCAGTTGTCGAGCATCCGCGAGTGCAGAAAATACTGATTGATGGAGGTGAGTTCGTTCTTCAGGGCCTGATTTAAGAATTCCAAAACTTTCGTGTCGCCTTGCACGGTAGCCCCTTGTTGGATTGCGCGTGAATTGTGCTCGGATTGTAAGCCCGAACCCAAGCTTCAAGGAATCAATCGGCTTAAGTTTTGGGTCGCCTAGACGGCGAATTCGGTGGCGGCGGGCGAGAACAAGCTGGACCTCGATTCGCAGGCGTCGAGCGAGGCGCACAACGCCGCTTTGGCTTCCGGCAGGCATTTGCCGCAACAAGTGCCAACGCCAAGTTCTCGAGTCAGATCGCGCAAATTGCTGGCGCCGCCTTTGACGGCGTGGCGGATTTGCCGGTCCGAAACTGCTTTGCATACACAAACTATCATGGGCATATTGTGAACGCGAATGCGAATGATTGTCAATACCAAAACCGTCATCTCGTCATGCTACAACGTCAGATCATTTCATTATGTATAACGTGCTTTCGATGTGATGAAATGACGGGCCACTAAGAATCATCGCGACCACGCGCCTTGAGACCTCAGAGATCCCCGGATGAACAAAATCAACGGTTTATACGTTATTGCTATAGTTCTTTGCTCGGCGCTGACCGTTGCCAGTTGCGGGAAGTCGGGTGGCCCTCAGGCGCCACCACCGCCCCAGGTGACCGTGGCGCAGGTGCTCGAGAAGCGGGTCAAAGACTGGGATGAATTCACGGGAAGGCTCCAGGCCATCGAGACGGTCGAGATACGGCCGCGCGTGTCAGGCTACATCGACAAGGTTGCTTTCACCGAAGGCAGCCTGGTCAAGCGCGGGACTCTTCTATTCGTCATCGACCCTCGACCCTATCAGGCCGAATACGATCGTGCCGCCGCCGACGTGAAGCGTTTCAAAACCGCGCTGGAGTTAGGCCGCATTGAACTGGCGCGCGTGCAGCGCTTGAAGGACAGCGGCGCGGTATCTCAAGAAGAGTTGGATGAGCGCAAGAGCACCGTGGCACAGGCCGAAGCCAATGTGGCGGGTTCGGCGGCGGCGCTTGAAACCGCTGCGCTCAATTTGAATTTCACCAAGGTCACCAGCCCCGTTGACGGGCGCGTCAGCCGGGCGGAAGTGACGCGCGGCAATTTGGTCACAGGCGGCATCAACGGCGGCACGCTGCTCTCATCGGTCGTTTCGATGGACCCGATCTACATTTATTTCGACGCGGATGAACAAAGCTACTTGCGCTACACGCAGATGGCGCGCAACGGCGAACCGAATTCGCGCGATAGCGGAAAACCGGTTCAAGTCGGATTGGCCAATGAGGATGGTTTTCCCCACACGGGTACCGTCGATTTCGTCGACAATCAATTGAATCCTCAGACCGGCACGATCCGCGCGCGCGCCGTGCTGCAGAACAAGGATGGGCAGTTCACGCCGGGCTTGTTTGCGCGCGTGCAGCTGCTCGGCAGCGGCGAATATTCGGCCATCCTGATCGACGATCGCGCGGTCAATACCGACCAGAATCAGAAATATGTGTTTGTGCTCGGTGCCAACAATCAAATCGAGTACCGCAAGGTCAAGCTCGGACGCGTGATTGACGGCCTGCGCGTCGTCCGCGAGGGCCTCAAGGCCGGCGACGTCATTGTCGTGAACGGCGCCCAGCGCGTACACCCCGGAATCACGGTGACTCCGCAGCGCGTAACCATGGGTGCCGACGGCGCGGCCGCTGCGTCCGGCGCGCCGGCCACTTCTTAAAGGTCCGCACGATGAATATTTCTTCGTTCTTCATCGAGCGGCCGATCTTTGCCACAGTTCTGGCGATATTGATCACCGTGGGCGGCCTGCTCGCGATGCCGATCTTGCCGATCAGCGAGTACCCGGAAATCGTGCCGCCCACCGTGGTGGTCAGCGGCCAATATCCCGGCGCGTCGCCCAAGACCATCGCCGAGACCGTCATCACGCCGCTGGAGCAGCAGATCAACGGCGTGGAAAACGCGATCTACACGAATTCCACAGCGACGCCGGACGGCACGTTTTCCATCACTGTGACATTCAAGCTGGGCACCGACCTCGACATCGCGCAGGTACAGACTCAGAACCGCGTGGCGCAGGCGGAGACCCGGCTGCCTGACGTGGTACGGCAAATCGGCCTGGTCACGCAGAAGCAGTCGCCCGATCTGACCATGGTGGTGTTTTTGAAGTCGGGCGACGGCCGCTACGACTCGCTGTATTTGCGCAACTACGCGGTCATTCAGATCAAGGACGTGTTGGCGCGCATCCCCGGCATGGGCGATGTGCGTGTCTTCGGCTCAGGCGACTACGCCATGCGCTTGTGGCTGGATCCCGGAAAAATCGCGGCGCGCAGCATGGATGTCGATGAGGTGCTGGCGGCGGTACGGGAGCAAAACGTCCAGGTTGCGGCGGGCCAGATCGGCGGGCAGCCATCGCTCCCAGGGACGCAATTTCAATACATCGTCAACGCGCAAGGGCGTCTGACGACCGAGCAGGAATTCGGCAATATCGTGGTCAAGAGCGGCGCGAACGGTGAAACGACCTACCTGCGCGACATCGCGCGGCTGGAACTCGGCCCGGACAATTACGCATTGCGCAGCATGCTGGACGGCGGCCCGGCGGTGGCGATTCCCGTGTTCCAGCTGCCCGGCGCAAACGCGCTGCAACTCTCCGATGCGGTCCGCGCCAAGATGAAAGAACTCGCGGTGAATTTTCCGGAGGGCGTCAGCTACGAAATCGACTACGACCCGACGGTGTTCGTGCGCAGCTCCATTGAGTCCGTCATCCATACCTTGTTTGAAGCGGTGATGTTGGTTGTTCTGGTCGTGGTCGTGTTTCTGCAGACGTGGCGGGCCAGCGTCATACCGTTGGTGGCGGTGCCGGTGGCCATCATCGGCACGCTCGCGGTATTGCTGATGGCGGGATTCACGATCAACTCGCTGACATTGTTCGGTTTGGTGCTGGCCACCGGCATCGTGGTCGATGATGCCATCGTCGTGGTCGAGAATATCGAGCGCAAGATCGAGGAGGGGCTGAATCCGCACGCCGCGGCGCACGCCGCCATGGGCGAGGTGACCCGGCCCATCATCTCCATTGCTTTGGTGCTGTGCGCGGTGTTCATTCCGGTGGCGTTCGTTTCGGGCCTGACCGGTCAGTTCTACCGCCAGTTCGGGGTCACCATTGCGGCGAGCACCATCATCTCGACATTCAATTCTCTGACCTTGTCGCCGGCGCTCGCCGCGCTGCTGCTCAAGCCGCGCAATTCGCAGCCCGATGTTTTCCAGCGCGGCATCAACAAGGTATTGGGCGGCTTCTTCCGCCTGTTCAATCGCGGCTTCGAAAGTGCCTCCGAGCGCTATGGCCACGGCGTGCGGCGCCTGACCGGGATCCGCATCGTTGTGCTGTGCATATTCGCCGTTCTGCTGTTCGGCACCTGGGGACTTTTCCGGCTGGTGCCCGGCGGATTTATTCCCGCGCAGGACAAGCAGTACCTGATCGGCATCGTGCAGTTACCGGATGCGGCGTCCCTGGATCGCACCGAAAAAGTGGTGCGGCAAATGTCGACCCTTGCCAAGGAAACTCCCGGGGTCGATCACGTGATCGGATTTTCCGGCCTGTCGGTGCAGGGGTTCGTCAACTTGAGCAACACAGCGGTGTTGTTCTTTCCGCTGAAATCCTTCGATGAGCGCAAGACCAAGGACTTATCGGCGGGCGCCATCGCTCAAGCGCTCAACAAGAAATTCTCGACCATCCAGGACGCCACCATATTCGCGGTGCCGCCGCCCCCCGTGCAAGGATTGGGAACTACCGGGGGATTCAAACTGTTCGTGCAGGACCGCGCCGCTCACGGCTACGATGAGCTGGCCCGGGTGACCAACGAGGTGCTGAACAAAGCGCGGCAGCAGCACGAATTGAATCCGTATGCGACGTATACGACCTACCAAAACAGCGTGCCGCAGCTGTATGCGGACGTCGACCGGGTGAAAGCCAAGCGGCAAAGCGTTCCACTGTCGTCCGTGTTCGATACTCTGCAGACCTATTTGGGCTCGACGTATATCAATGATTTCAACCAGTTCGGACGCACCTTCCGCGTCTATGCGCAAGCGGAGTCGCAGTTCCGCAATCAGCCTGAAGATATCGCCAACCTAAAGATGCGCAATTTGAAAGGCGACATGGTGCCCATGGGGGCGGTCGCCGACATTCGCTTCGAAGCGGGCCCGGACCGGGTGTCGCATTACAACGTGTATCTGGCCGCGGATATCAATGGTCAGGGCGCTCCCGGCGTGTCGTCCACCCAGGCCACATCGGCGATGGAGCGCGTTTTGAAGGAGACCTTGCCCAACGGCTTCGGTTACGAGTGGACCGATCTGACTTTTCAGCAGAAATCAGCCGGTAACACCGCCTTGTTGGTTTTCCCAATTTGCGTGATGCTGGTGTTCCTCATTCTCTCGGCGCAATACGAAAGTTGGGCGCTGCCGCTGGCGGTGATTCTCATCGTGCCCATGTGCCTGCTGTCAGCGATGATGGGCGTGTGGCTCAAGGGCTCAGACAACAATGTGCTCACACAGATCGGATTCATCGTCCTGGTTGGCCTTGCCTGTAAGAACGCAATTCTAATCGTCGAGTTCGCGCGCGAGCGCGTGGAGCACGGTTTGGCGCCGGTTGAGGCGGCGATCGAGGCGTGCCGCTTGAGGTTGCGTCCCATCCTCATGACCTCGTTCGCCTTTATCATGGGTGTGATTCCACTGGTGACCGCCACGGGCGCCGGCAGCGAGATGCGCGAGGCCATCGGCATCGCCGTATTCGCCGGCATGCTGGGCGTTACGTCTTTCGGCTTATTCTTGACGCCGGTATTTTTCGTGACCATCGAGACATTGTTGGCGCGGTACAAGCAACACCCGGACTACCCGCCGCTGTCGGCACCGGAGGAGCTGCCCCGTGCGTAGCTGGCTGATGGTTGCTGCGGCGATCACAACACTAAGCGGCTGTGCCGTTGGTCCAAACTATCACCGTCCGGAAACGCCGGTGGATTCGCAGTTTGCGAATTCCGCGGAACCCGGTCTCGCCGCCGGCGATACGATCGAAAATTACTGGCTGGGATTTTCGGATGCCACGCTGACGGGTTTGGTCGAGGACGCCCTAGGCCACAACAAGGACTTGGCTGTCGCGGAAGCGAACTTGCGGGCCGCGCGCGCCGTCAGGAGGCTGACCGGTTTCGATCAATTTCCAACCGTCACGTTCAGCGGCGGCTACACCCGCAATTTGGATGCCCAGGAGCAACTGCCTGGCGTCGATATGCGTGACCGCGAGTTCGATGCCGCCCAGGCCGGCTTCGACGGTCTTTGGGAGCTGGATTTGTTTGGGCGCGTCAGACGCAACGTCGAGGCGGCGCGTGCCGACGTGGGCGTGAGCGTGGCAACGCTGCAGGATGCGCGGGTCAGCGTGATCGCCGAAGTGGCGCGCGATTATTTCATCTTGCGCGGACTTCAGGATCAGCTGGCGCTCACGCAACGCAATGCCGAAAATCAGTTCAACACGCTGAAGCTGACCCGCACGCGGCTCGAGGCGGGCAGAGGAAACCAGTTGGATACGGCGCGTGCGGAAGCGCAGTGGCAAACCACGTTGGCCTCCATTCCAAGCTTGGAAGCCTCGATTGCAACCACGACCTATCGGTTGAGCGTTCTGACGGGACGGCAGCCGACGGCGCTGAACTCGAGTCTTTCGCCGCCGGCGCCGCCGCCCGCACTGCCGCCGTTGAATACGATCGGCACCCCGGAACAATTGCTGCGCCGGCGGCCGGACGTGCGCACGGCCGAGCGCAGTCTGGCGGGCGCAACCGCGCGGGTCGGCGTCGCGGTCGGCGATCTGTTTCCAAAGGTCACCCTGACCGGCGAGGTGGGCTACCTTGCCCCCACTTTCGGCGAGCTCGGGACCAGCGGGTCGCGCTTTTTCTCGTTCGGGCCGAGCATTTCCTGGGCGGCGCTCGATCTGGGGCGCGTGCGTGCGCGCATCGGCTCGGCCAAGGCATTGACCGACGCCGCACTGGCGGCTTACGAAGGCGCGGTGCTCGGTGCGCTCGAAGACACCGAAGGCGCCTTGATCAGCTACGGCCGATCGCAGACCCGTCGCGATGCGCTGCAGCTGGCTGCCGCGGCCAGCGACAAGGCTGCGGATCTGGCGCAGAAGCGCTTTGAAGGCGGTCTCATCGATTTTCTCGAGGTGCTCGATGCGGAGCGCACAGCCTTGAGCGCCGAGTTGCTGCTGTCGCAAAGCCGCACCGATGCAGCAACGTCGCTGATCGCCGTGTACAAGGCCTTGGGCGCGGGCTGGCGCGCCAATCCGCCCAAATGAAGATCTACTCCTGGAACGTGAACGGCATTCGTGCTGTTCACAAGAAGGGATTGTTCCTCGCATTTCTCGAGGCTCACAACCCCGACATTCTGTGTCTGCAGGAGACCAAGGCCGAGCGCGGCCAGATTGAAATCGAGCTGCCCAATTACCGCGAGTACTGGAGCTCGGCGCTGAAAAAAGGCTACTCGGGAACTGCGATTTTTTCCAAGCAGGAACCGGCGAACATCATCAACGGCTTTCCCAGCGACTTCGCCAAGAAGTTCACCTTCGCCGACGAACTGAAGCGCGACAGCGCGGAGGAGGGACGGGTTATCACCGCGGAGTTTGCGAGATTTTTTATCGTCACGGTGTACACGCCCAACGCCAAGGATGACTTGAGCCGGCTGGCACTTCGACAAAAGCATTGGGATCCGGCGTTCCTGGCCTATTGCAAGCAATTGGAAAAAACCAAACCCGTCATATTTTGCGGCGACCTGAACGTCGCTCATACCGAGCTTGATCTTGCGAACCCCAAGCCCAATCGCGGCAAGAAGGGATTTACCGACGAAGAGCGTGCGGGTTTCCAGGCATTCATCGATGCCGGCTTCGTCGATACGTTCAGGCTCTTTACACAGGGCAACGGCCATTATTCGTGGTGGAGTCACTTTGCCAATTCGCGGGCGCGCAACGTCGGATGGAGAATCGATTACCTGATGGTATCCTCAGCGTTGCGCAGTGCAGTCAAGAGCGCGCAGATTCACCCGGCTGTCATGGGCAGTGATCATTGCCCCGTCAGCATCACGCTCGACTCGAGCTTTTAAAGCCACCTCCGTAGAAATCCCGCCGTTATGTTTGTCAGCGAACAGACCGCTGCAAGAGCGATCTGTTTCACTGTGGGGGCAAGCATCAGCCCTTCACGTCAGCAGGGCCTGTGAAACAAAGGAACTGTAATGACAAGTCGCATACTTTTGATCCAGAAGGATCACGCGGACGCCAACGCCATTCAGGCTGCGCTCGCAGCCTCGTGTGACTCATTGTTTCGTGTGGAATGGGTTCAGCAGTGTTCCGCAGGGGTCGAACGGCTGGGCGAATACGTGAGCAATCTCAGGGCCGGTACGCGCGACCTGGATGCCATCCTGCTCGACCTTTTCCTGGCGGATACCCAGGGAATCGAGACATTCGACCAATTGTATGCAGTGGCGCCCAATGTACCCATCCTTGTACTCACTGCGCCGCAAGACGAGGCCACGGCAAAGATGACCGTGCAGCGAGGCGCCCAGGACTACCTGCTGAAGAACCGCTGGGATGCCTATCTGTTGCCGAAGGTGCTACGCAACATGATCGAGCGCGCGGCCAACACCGAAGCGTTGTTCGACGAAAAAGAGCGCGCGCAAGTCACGCTCAATTCAATTGGCGACGCGGTGATGAGCACAGATTTCAGTGGGCGCGTGACATTTCTCAATGTGGTCGCGGAGCGTTTGACCGGTTGGTCGCGCGAAGATGCAGCGGGCCGTCCATTGGAGGAAGTATTCCATCTCATCGACGGTGCGACGCACGAGCGCGTAAGCGATCCGATGAGACGCGCTATCAAGGAAAATAAAACGGTCGGCTTGACGCCCAATTGCATCCTGGTGCGACGCGATGGCTTCGAGGCGGCGATTGAGGATTCGGCCGCGCCCATACACGATCGCCATGGCCATGTAACGGGTGCCGTCATGGTATTTCACGACGTCAGTACAGCTCGCGAGCTCTCGCAGCGAATGTCGCATCTCGCGCAGCATGACAGCCTCACTGATTTACCCAACAGAGTGCTGCTGAACGATAGACTGTCGCAGGCGATGGCGATTGCGCAACGCGGGAACACCAGGCTTGGACTCTTGTATCTGGATGTCGATCGCTTCAAGACCATCAATGACTCTTTGGGGCACGCGATTGGCGATCGCCTGTTGCAATCCATCGCGCAACGGTTGCCCGCCTGCGTCCGCCACGCCGACACGGTCAGCCGGCAAGGCGGCGACGAATTCGTGATCTTGTTGTCGCAGTTGACTCAGGCGCAGGATGCCGCCTTGATCGCGGAAAAAATACTCGCAATGTTAAGCGTGCCGCATCAAATAGAGCAGCACACCTTATATGCCACGGTGAGCATCGGCGTGGTCACCTTTCCGGATGACGGAGCGGATGCTGATACGCTGCTCAAGAACGCGGATTTCGCCATGTACCAGGCCAAGGAGAGCGGGCGCAACTGCTATCAATTTTTCAAGCCGGAGATGAACGCAAAGGCGGCACAGCGTCAGTCCACTGAAAATGGTCTGCGACTGGCCTTGGAGCGCAAGGGTTTCCTGTTGCACTACCAGCCCAAGTTCGATCTGCGGACGGGCGCCATCACGGCCGTAGAGGCTCTGGTGCGCTGGCAGCACCCGATGCGAGGGGTCTTGCTTCCCTCGGAATTCATATCGATTGCGGAGGAGTCAGGCCTGATTGTGCCGCTGGGCAAATGGGTGCTGCGCGAGGCCTGTCGGCAGGCCAAGGCGTGGCAGGATGCGGGATTGAAGGGAATCAGCATGGCCATCAACGTTTCCGCGGTTGAGCTGCGGGCGAAAGATTTTGTCCAGGGCGTTCGCGCCATCCTGCGGGAGACCGGCTGCGATCCAAGCTGCGTCGAGCTGGAACTCACCGAAACCTTCCTGCTTCAAGATGCGAGTTCGACCGCATTGGTGTTGGAGACGCTGAAGAGTCTTGGCCTGCGTTTGGCACTTGACGACTTTGGCACCGGATATTCCAGCTTGAGCTACATGCGGCGGTTCCCCATCGACACCCTGAAGATCGATCAGTCATTCATGCACGACGTCGTTTCCGATAGCGACAATGCCAGCATCGTTCAAGCCGTCATTGGCATGGGCAAAAGCCTGCACATGGGGGTTGTTGCGGAGGGTGTGGAAACAGGCGGGCAACTTCACTTTTTGCAGGAGCACGCCTGTCCCCAGGGACAGGGCTACTATCTCGCGCGCCCCGCGATCGCGAAGCATGTGACCCGCCTTTTGGAAACGGATTCAACCGAGGGCTCGCGCGACCTGGGCCGCGCCAGAGTGGCGCGGATGGCGTGATTCAAAGAGCTTCCATGACCGTGGCAATGCCCTGGCCGCCGCCGATGCACTGGGTTGCGAGCGCGAAGCGGCCCTTCGTACGGGCGAGCAAAGAGGCAGCCTTGCCGGTGATGCGTGCGCCGGTGGCGCCCAGCGGATGTCCCAGAGCGAGCCCGCCGCCGTCGACGTTTATTTTCGCCGGATCGAGGCCCAGCTCCCGAATGCATGCGAGTGCCTGAGAGGCGAATGCTTCGTTGATCTCGATCACATCGAGCGCGTCCGCCTTCAGGCTCGCGCGCGCCAATGCCTTGCGCGTGGCGGGAATCGGTCCTATGCCCATCACCGCCGGATCGCAGCCAACCGTGGCAGCCGATCGTATGCGCGCAAGGGGACGCAAGCCATGACGCGCTGCGAACTCCTCGCTGGTAACGAGCACGACCGAGGCGCCATCGGTCAGCGGCGAGGACGTACCCGCCGTCACCACGCCGTCCGCTGCGAATGCGGGCTTCAGCGCGGCCAACGCCTCCAGGGATGTAGCGGGACGGATGCAGCCATCCTCGCTGACCAGCTCTCCGGATTCGAGCCGAATCGGCACGATTTCATCACGCAGCCGGCCCTGCTCGCGAGCTTGCGCCGCCTTGCGGTGGGAATCGACCGCCATGATTTCTTGATCAAGGCGCGATATTTTGTAGCGCTGCGCGACGTTTTCGGCGGTTTGGCCCATGCTGATGTATGCATCCGGAAGACGGCTCAGCAGTTCCGGGCTGGGCGATCTGTTGAATCCTCCCTGCGGCACCATGCTCATCGATTCCACGCCCACGCAAAGATAGGCCTCGCCGATGCCGGCCTCAATCTGCGCTGCGGCGATCTGGATGACCGACATCGAAGAGCCGCAAAAGCGATTCACCGTCATGCCGCCGACCTCGAGCGGCAAGCCGGCCAATAGCGCCACAATGCGCGCGAGATTCGATCCTTGCGGTCCCTCAGGATACGCACAACCCAAAATCACGTCCTCGATCAGCGCAGGATCGAGACGCGTGCGCTCGAGCAGGCCCCTGACGACTTGGGCCGCCATGGTATCGGGTCGAACCTGCGCAAGCGGTCCCTTGCGTGCGAAATGCTGGGGCGAGCGCGCATAGGCGGCAATCAGAGCTTTCATGTATTACTCCTAGGGAATCAATTTGAATCTTTTCGCCGCGATCGCGGCGCGCACCTGCGCAATCACAGTGTCGAAGTCTTCGACCGCGCCGGTCATGCGTGCCGATAGCAGCGCGCCCTGGCAGGCCGCAAAGACGAACGCGGCCAACTCGCCGGCGCGCCGGCGGTTGCGGGGATCGGCGCTGAACACACCTCTCAACCACTGGACCTGCTCATCCCGCAGCGAACGCACCGCGCCGCGCAGCTTGGTTTCGATGCAGTCCCAGCCCGGCGCCAGCGCGCCCGCGGGACACATGCCTGAGCCGGCACGCAGACCCCAGCGATATAACTCGAAATAAGCGCTTAGCTTCAGCGCCGGCGTGGGGGACGTCGCCGCGGCCCAGCTGCGGAAGGCGTGGGTCGCTTCATGCAAGACCTCGACGCCGAGGGCTTCCTTGGTTGGGAAATGATGGTACAGGCTGGGCTTGCGGATGCCGACCTCGTCGGCAACATCTTGAAAGCTAAATCCCAGGTAGGAGCGCGTCTGGATTAAATTCCTGGCGACGCTGAGTATCTCCTCACGGGTGGTTGAAGTTTCTACGGTGATTGCGGTCACCTACCTACTATATGGTAGGGAGAGTATTTTTACAAGAAAAGCCAGGCCCAGCGCCGCAGTCAACGCGGCGCAATGCGGACCCAAACGCGGCCTATTGCAGTGGCGCCTGCCAAGAGCGCGGCAGCGCTATTTTAGTTCGGTGATGACCGCGTGCGCGTGACCGCGCACCAGCAGCTCGGTGTGTGTGCGATCGCGCTTATTAAATCGAATGTCACCGGACTTGGTTTCGTTCACGGTGTTCTTCCCATCGAGGGTCGTCGATTGCAGCGCACCGGTTGCCTCGAAGACCACCAGCGTGTCTTTGTCATGGAAGTGCATGGGGCTCGGCTGCCCGGGTCGCCAGGCATAATCCCAGACGACGACCTGGTCGTTTTCGAACAGCTTCTTCGCATGCGGCCGCGGAAAAGCCAGGGGATAACCGGAGGTATTCGCGAGGGGCGGCAGCGGCGGGCCCTTGAGTTCGACGATGACGGTGCGCTCACCGGCCTTACCCGGCTTGTCGCCCTTGTGGCCAAAGGAGGCGGTGCCTTTTCGCGATAGCGGCACCGCGACAAAGTCATGCTGCACCGGAGGCGCCACGCCGCTCGCATCCCAAGCGGTGACGCGATCATTGTCGATGGCAGGCTCCGCACCGTAGCTCAAAGCGCCAAGGCTCAATGCGCCAAGGCTCATTGCGGCAAGACTCAAGGCAGCGGCACGCAGCGCGGTTTTTAGCATCGGCTGATTATACATGTCCGAATAGCTGCCGAAAAATCATGCCGCACGGAAAAGTTGTGCCGCACCGAAGAATAAGCGGGGAGCCTGATCGGCTCCCCGCTTTGGCGACATCAGTTGCTCAAGAGGATGGTAATGCGGCGCGCGGTGAAGGTATTGCTGGCCGCATCGTACTGGCCATCCGCCGTCAACCGCAGCGCGGTTGTCGTGCCATTCAAGTCCATGGCCAGGGCCGCCTCGAAGTCGGCGAAGCTTGAGAAGTTGTTGGTGGCACGACCATGCCGGCCGGTAACGGCGAACTGAGTGCCGCCGGATGTGGCTGCGATGATCGAGGGGTCGCTCGCCAACGCCGTGATATCGATATCCTTCGGGTCCACTTGGATTCGATGATGGCTGCCGATGCCGGCATTTGAGACATCAAGACTCAAATGTGTCGCATCGAGTGCTTTGAACGGGGCGGTGGTGCCTGAATTGCCCCAATCAATGTCCATTTGGGCACCTTTGCCGCTGTTGTCGTTGTCATCGTCATCCATGTCGTTTTGCGAGCCATTGGCAAGGGTGATGGCGTCGAAATCCGGCGGCGCCGAACCGAACGGGGCAACGAAACCAATTCCCAGCGCAGATCCTCCGGCAGCGAAGGGGCTCAAGTCCAGATTGCCCGTGCCGAGCACGTACTTGGCCGGGTCGCTGACTGCGCCCGTTGCGGCGCCAGTGCCGGCAAAGTTGAAGAGCGAGGAGGGCAGCCGCCCGATGGAGTTCAAATTCAAGGTGAGCTGATTGGTCCCGACGACGCTAACGACGCCCTGCACCTGCGTGAAATCCAGGCGAACCCGGCCGCCTGAGGCGTCCAACGTGACTTTGCCGGAGCTGTCTTTCGAGGCGGCGCCGAAGGCGTCGATCAGCGAACCGACTGAGATTTCTGCAATCGTGTGCGCCGGCGAGGCCGAGGTCTGGCCTTGCTCGGTCACCGCGGTTGCGGCAGCGAGGGTGATCGTGGAGTTGCCCGCGACAAAGTTGTCGCCGCCATCATGGTCATCGCCGCTGTCATGGTCCTGCATGTGCGCGCCGTGCACAGTCAGCGTATTGCCGGTGCGGGCAATGACGGTGCCGGAAATGTGATCAAGGCCGCCGCCCTCGACACTGCTGCCGGCGAGAACGCTGGTCGCCGTGAATACTTGAGCCGCGGGATCGGCCGTACCGAAAGCCACCGAAAGGGTGCCGGCGCTGAGCGTTGCCAACTGGGTCAGTCCGGCGGCGCCCGCAAAGGGCGTGCCGTTGATTTCGAAGGTGGTCTTGTCGGTGCTGTGAACGACCAGCGGGCTGAGCTTGTCATCATGGTGCTCATGGAAGGGATCGACCTGCACCGTATAGGCGCTATTGGCCGTGTCCACCGAAGCGATTTCGCCGCGGACCCGAATCTGCTTGTCGTCGAGCGCCACCACGCTGCCTTCGAGCACGGGGCTGACGGTGACCGTCTTCGCGGTCAAATCGACCATATTGGATGCCAGCAAATTGAAGTCGAAAGCGATGCGAGATGTCTTCGAGGCGCTGATCTGCAGATGATTCTTGTTGTCGAGCTGCACCATCAACTGCAACTGCCCAAGGGCAGCTCCGGAGGCATCGACCGGTTTGACCGCGACGCCGGTGCCGGTGCCGTCATCGACCATGATGGACGCGTTGGTGAAATCAACGGTGACTTGTGCGGCCACATAATCGCCCGGCGGAATCTGGCGCGCGCTCAATATCTCGCTCAGACTGATCAGCTGAACGAAGTCCACCGCAGTGGTCGCCGGCAAAGTTTCCACCAAGGTGCCATCGGCCTTGGCGAGCTGCAAGGAAACAAGATTCACCTGATAAGAGAGAAAATCACCGGCCGCATCGGTGATGCTCATGACCGTCGAGCCGCAGGTCGCGGCCGTGCAGGATGCGGGAGCGGCGGGCGCCGCCGGAGCCGGCGATGCGGTCGACGACATCGACATGCCACCGCCACAGGCATTCAAGGCCGCCATCAGCAAGGCACACGTCGCGGCGGGCAACCATCGGCGCAGATTGACATGAGCGTTGATCACACGTGATGAGCACTGCATAGAAACATCCTCTTTTGTGTTAGTTCTACACATGAGTGCGGGCTCGTTTCCGCATGGTTACCTTCAAAAGCGTCGTGAAGCTGCGACAGCGGGCGGAAGAATTCGGCAGGCGGCCGACGCGTGGTCGCGGCGTCTCCGCGGTGAGGTGTTAAGGGATGACGGTGGTAAACAGATAAACGACAAAAATGACGAGCAGCACGATGCCGTGCAATACGATGGTTCTCCCGGTTCGCAACGCGATGGCCGTGATGAACAGCGACAAGATCAGCAGCACGGTGGATTTATTGTCTATACCCAAGACCAGCCGAGTCTGCATATAGAGTGAGAGGACGCTGACCGCAGGGATGGTAAGACCGATGCTCGCCAGCGCGGAGCCCAAGGCAAGATTGAGACTGGTCTGCAAATGGTTGGCGCGCGCCGCGCGCAATGCGGCGAGTCCCTCAGGCAGCAAAACGATGGCGGCAATGATCACGCCGACCACGGCGTTTGGCGCTCCGACGCGGGCAACGGCGGACTCGAGGCTGGGCGCGAGCTTTTTGGCCAGCAATACCACCGCCGCAAGGCAGGCGAGCAACAGGATTGCGCTGGCAGCCGTTACCGCGTTGCCCGGCTGGCCCGCGTGTTCCTGTTGCTCCTGTTCGAGATCATGAACGAAGATTCGTCGATGCCCGATCGTTTGCGCAAAAACGAAAGCGCCATAAATTGCCAGCGATACCACTGCAATCAACAAAAGCTGACTGGGAGAGTAGAACGGTCCCGGGGTGGTGACGGTGTAATTTGGAAACACCAGCGTCAGCACGACAATGGCCGCAAGGGCGACCAGCGCCGCACTGACCCCGTCGAGGCTGAAGGTTTGCTGGCTATGCTTGAGGCCCCCGACGAGCAGGCACAAGCCAATGATGCCGTTGAGGATGATCATCACGGCGGCGAAGACGGTATCGCGCGCCAATGCTGCCGCTTCCGCACCTCCGGCAATCATCAAGGAGACGATCAGCGCCACTTCAATGAGTGTGACCGCCAGCGCCAGCACCAGCGTCCCATAGGGCTCTCCGATACGATGCGCAACCACTTCGGCATGATGCACGGCGGCGAACACGCTTGCGGCCAGACTTAGGGAAATGATGCCGACAAAAACTCCGCCGAGACGCAGATCCAAGCTGGCCGCCGCCATCACGATCCCCGCGACGAGCGGTGCGAGGATGGTCCACAAGGGCAGATCGGGAAGCCGGCCGCGGAGCGACGGTACAGTGTTGGATGGCATTTGATTCAGATGTTCTGGTGGCTGTAGCATTGTGCCGCAGGTCACTTATAACCCCTAGGGGCAAATAGTTGAAGTCAGGAAACGATTGGCGCAACGAGGGCGTGCGGGTCATCAAGAGTAACCGCCTTGACAGCAACACGCCGCAGACCCCGGGCATGTTGCGCGCGGCCGCGGTGAATTTTGCTCGGGTCGGCTCGCAGAAGCTGTGGGCGGGCACGGTGATCATTCAACCCAATGCGAAGACCGGGGCGCACCACCACGGCGCGCTGGAAAGCGTGATTTACGTCGTGCGGGGCGCGGCGCGTATGCGCTGGGGCGAACGCCTCGAATTCACTGCGACGGCGGATGCCGGCGACTTTATTTTCGTACCGCCCTATGTTCCGCATCAGGAGATCAATGCCTTGAGCGATACACCGCTCGAGTGCGTACTGGTGCGCAGTGATAACGAATCGGTGGTCGTCAACTTGAGCATCGATGCCGCCGAACGGTTCGAAGAGGTTTATTGGATCGACCCGATCCATGCAGCGCCGCGATAGCGGCGTCCAATTGCTACAGCGTTCGTAGATCGTCTGTTTCGCGCTTAAGATCCGCGAGGAATTTCTCCAGCTCTGCCTTGCGCTCGGGAACGCGTGCGCGGCCGGCGGGCGAGAGGACGCGCGCCGGCACCTTGTTCAGGTTGTCGACCAGCATCGCGACCGCTTTCGGCGCATCGGGATTACCGCCATGCGGATCGACCAGCGCCATGATGCGCGCCACGCCAACGGCACCCAGCCAGTCGAGGGCGTCGGCGTCATGCAAGTAGAGCGCTTCCGCAGCCACCGGATCACGGTAGTACATGTGCGTGCGGATGGCGGCGCGCACGGCGTCGATTTTCTCCATGGGAAACCCGGATCCCTTCAGCACTGTGTCCACGACACGGGCGCCGACATCGGAGTGATCGGTTTTGACATCTTCCCAAGGTGGAAAGGCCGCCATGTCATGCAGATACGAGGCGGCGAACAGCACGTCGTCGTCGAGGGTGACGTGATCGGCCGCCGCCAATTCCCGCGCCAGCGCATAGTCGCGCAGACAGTGCGAGTAGCCCCAGGCCGGATTCTTGAAGTGGCTCAAAGCCAAGTCGCGTACCCCCGCGCGCCAATCCGGAGTCGGGAAGGAAGGCGACGGCGCTGCGGCGGCGATCGCCGCTGCAAACACAAGCGGCGCGATGAGCGCAGCGAAGGGTTTATTCATTGAACGATGTCACGCCAACGCCTCGTGCACCTGGCGGATTTGTGCGTCGGCGTCGGTGAGAATGGCGGCGCAGTCGGCCTCGGTCACGCCGATACTCAAGAACGCGTTGATGCCGCTGGTTCCAATGACTCTCGGCTCGGGCGTCTTCAACGCGTCGGCAAGAACCAGGCTGGCGATGAGTACGTCGACGAGTCCCGCCTCGTGCTTCCAGCGGCGGTCGAGGTCGCCCTGATCTCCCACCGCCTCGCACATCTCGTCGGCGAAGCCCCAACTCAACAGCACCGCCTTGCCGATCGAGGCTTGCCAGCCGCCAATGAGTTCCATCCACGACTGTTCGCTGCCAAGGCCATTCGCGGCGCCGGCCGCCCGCGCCATGATGTATAGATTGCCGATGCCATGAAGCAGGCCGGTCAAAAATGCTTCATCGGATGGCACCTTGGTTCGCAAGGCGACGAGCCTGCAGATCGAGGCGACGGCAATGCTTCTGTTCCACAACTCGGCCAGCGGTTGCGCGATGGAGCGCAGCGACGTCTCGTTCTTCATTTGTTGCATCGCATAGGACATGGCCGTGCCCTGGACCATTTGGTGTCCGAGCCGGGTGATGGCGGACCGCAGATCAGTCAGCGGTTTCCCCGAGCTATTGAATGCCGCCGAATTGGCGGTTTGCAGCACCCGCGCCGCCAGACGCGGCTCAGCGCCGACGAAGGTCTCAATCCGGTCGGAGGTGGTATTCGGGTCGGCTAACGCTTGGCTGATTCGAACGACCACGTCGGGGAAGCAGGGCAGGTCGATGGTTCCTTTCGATACTTCCGTGGCCAGGTTTTGCAGAAACGCGAGTGCCGTGGCGCGTTCTTCCAGCGTGCCTGCGGCATTACCGGCGGGAACGGATTGGCCGCCGGAGCGATAGGTTGGAGGGGTTACTTTTGGCATGAGCCCTACAGTTCGGCAATGCCGAAAAAATCTTAAGTGACGGCCTGAGTCAACACGGCTTCACTATAGTCGCGTCCGGCGAGCCAGGCATGAATCTGTCCGACAATGGACAGCGCGATGCCTTCCGGCGTGATTGCTCCAATGTCCAGGCCCACCGGGCCGCGAATGCGATCCCGCAGTGTTTCGGTCAGTGGTCCCAGTTCTTTGGCGAGACGGGCCCGGCGCGCTTTGGGGCCGAGCAATCCGACGTAGGCGGGAACACCGGCTTGCGCCAGCTCGCGCAAATAGACTTCGTCCGAAGGCAGATGATGACTCATCACGACGGCTGCGTGACAGCGTGCGAGGTCAACCTCGTCGCGCAACGATTTGGGATTGGCGACGCGTACGTCGGCTCCAGGAAAGCGCGCCGCAACTGCATAGGCCGGCCGATGATCGACGACCGAGACGCGCCAGCCCAGGGCGCGAGCGGTGCTGACCACCGGCTGCGCGTCGGGCGCCGCTCCGCAAATCAGCAAATGCGGCGGGGGAGCCAAGATTTCCACGTAGGCACGCGCACGCTCGGCGGGCGCCGGATCCTTGCCGTGATAGGTGCCGAGCCGCATCTGCGAGTTATGCACCATGATCAGCGAGGTGGTTTCGCCCGCATGCGTCAGACGCCCGACGGCTGCAAGCGCCGCCTCGGCCGTACTTCCCGGTCCCGCCGGTTCGAGCAGAACACGCATGGTGCCTTCGCAGCCGGCTCCCACGCCGAACAAGATGTCATCCGGACCTCGGGTATCATATTCCACAGCCCGTGCCACGCCGCTGTCCAACACCTCGCGCGCATGAATCTGCAGATCCGACTCCAGGCAGCCACCACTGAGCAAACCGATGTAACTTCCGTCGGCCATGAGCAGCATGCGCGCACCGGGCTTACGATAGGTAGAGCCTGCCGTCGCCACGACGGTTGCAAGCACCCGGGATGCTTGTGCGAGCGGAGCGCGCTCCAACAAGAGTTCGAGGCTGGTATCAAGACGAACGTCCATGGCGCCATTGTTCCACATGCGACCGCTGATGTGGCGACCGTATAATGACGGCCATGAATGCCGATCCGATCAAGGTATTGCTGCAGACGACGATCCCGGCAACGGCTGACGATTGGTCCATTGCACGCTTCAGCCTTCTGGGGCAATTTCTAGACCAGCACAAGAACGGCGGGCCGACGTTCGAGGTGACGATGCGCGACCGGGAAAATCGCGGATCGCCGGATTCCGTGCTGTCGACACTGGACGAAAGCGACTTTGATGAAATGTGGCTATTTGCGGTGGATGTTGGGGATGGATTGACCGCGGCGGACTGCGCCGGCATTTCCCGCTTTCGCCGCAGAGGCGGCGGCTTGCTGGTGACCCGTGATCATATGGATTTGGGATCGTCGATTTGCGATTTGGGCGGAATCGGCGAGGCTCATCATTTTCATAGCCGCAATCTTGACCCCGACTTGGCGTACCGGGCCATCGACGATCCGTACACGGCCAGCATCTCGTGGCCGAACTTTCACTCCGGAGCGAATGGCGATTTTCAGGAGGTGCGCGTCATTGCGCCCACTCACGCTGTTTTGAGGGATCCTGAATCGCCCACGGGTGCGATTCGGTTCCTGCCGGCCCATCCACACGAAGGGGATGTCAGCGCGCCCCGCAACCAAAATGCACGTGTCATCTTGGCGGGTAGCAGCAAAGTGACCGGGCGCGCCTTCAATATTGCTGTGGCTTTTGAACCCGACGCAGAAGCGGGGCCGGCCATTGCACACAGTACATTCCACCATTTTGCCGATTACAACTGGGATCCGGGCCATGGCTGCCCGAGCTTCGTCACCGAGAGTCCAGGCAACGCACTGGCGCGCGAGCCGCGTGCGCTGATGAGCACCCATCGATATGTTCTCAACGCGGCGAGGTGGTTGGCCCGTTCAGCCCGATAGCCATCACACATGTCTTACACCGGACTGTGGACCCCATACCGTTTAGTTCAGACTCTTTCACAGATACTTCGGGTAAGTAACTAAATCCGAAAGTGATTATGTCGAATAGCCGCCGGTTGCCGCGAGGCATTTGCTTCATTGATGCCTTAGCATGAGCAGGCAAGCCTGGCTGCATGCCTCGTTGCGTCAGCGGCCGATCTGGTTGGCCGGGGGCGCCGTGCTGGTATTGGTGGTGCTGGGCGTCCTGGTCTCGAGCCAGCGGGATTGGCGCAACCGCGCTTCCACACTTGGGCGCGAGAACCTGAGTTTGCAGCTGACCCAACTGGCCCACGAATTGACCGCCCAATCCGATCGGCTTGCCGATGGCGCCCGCGAGCTGGCGCAGTCCGAAGCGGTCATACGGCTGCTCCAGGAAAATGCAGACGCCTCCGCCGATCGCTTGGAACTTGCCGACATGTCGCGCAGCCGCGCGGATGCGTTGCTCGTGCTCAGCGCCTCACGCGCCGTGCGGTTCAGCGTCACATTCGTCGACGGCCAGCTCAGCGAGCAGCCGCCAGACCCGGCATTGGCGCAGTTTGCCGAGTCGATCACTCAATCGGACGCGGCAAATCGAGCGGCCCAAATCGCGACCTTCACAGACGATCGATGGGTCATTGCGCGGGCCGTCACCGGACATCCGCCGTCGAACTCGATTTTGGGCTGGGTGGTGGTGAGCCGATCACTCTCTGCCGCGCTGGTGGCGCAGCTGGCGAATTCGGTCAGTGGATCATTGACGGTGCAGCCGTTGAAGAATGTCGACTCATCACCGGTGCAAGCAACCGAGGCATTTAGTGTAACGACCGGACTGTCGCGGGAAGATTTTTCGGGGACCCTCGTACTGCGCGATGCCGGCGGCCGAGCCATGCGGGCCTTCCGTCTGGCGCCAAGCACGAATGCGTCCGGTGCCGAGTTCTCCAGGCAGGAAACGGCCGGTAGCGGCGTATCCGGATATGTGTGGGCCGCATTGCTGGCGCTGCTGGCCATCGTCGCCGCCGTCATCGTCGGTTTGAGGCGCTACGTTCGTCACCAGCGATCGGTTGATGCGCGCTACAAGGCTCTGATCGATCAGGCCAACGACGGGATTGTCATCGTCGATTCCATCACCCATCAGGTGCTCTACACCAATCCTGCCTTCCTAAGCCGCCTGGGCTATACCAACGAGGAGGCACAGTCGCTGAACCTGGCGGACATTTTTGCCGACGGCGATGCCACGCCCGAGAGCATCTTGGCGCGCTTGAGGGGTGCCGATTCTCAAATGGCGATGAATCTGCAGCAGCGCTGCAAGAACGGTTCATTTTTCGATACCGAGGTTCGCTGCAACGCGCTCGATGTCGATGGCCGCGACGTTTTGGCCTATGTCACGCACGACGTGTCGCTGCGCCGAAAGGCGGAGCAGCAGCTGATCGAGAACCAGCAGCGCTTGGATAAAATGGCGCACCACGACCAATTGACCGGGCTGCCGAATCGCCACTACTTGACCGCGTTCCTGCCGCAGGCGATCGAAGAGGCAAGGGCTGCGCACACCATGCTGGGCGTGGTGTTTTTGGATTTGGACCGGTTCAAGCACATCAACGATACGCGCGGCCACGAAACCGGGGACAAGCTGCTTCAGGAAGTGGCCACCCGTTTGCGGGCCTGCGTGCGCGACTCGGATGTCGTCATTCGCATGGGCGGCGATGAGTTCGTCGTGGTGTTTCGCAACGTCAAGAACTACGACGAAGTGACCTTGGGCGCGGCCCGCATCATCGAGACTCTGAACCGGCCGATTATCATCGATCGCCATTCATTGCAGACCACCGGCAGCGTCGGTGTCAGCCTGTATCCGCGCGACGGCGCGGATATGGTCGAGCTGCTCAAACATTCGGACACGGCGATGTACCAGGCCAAGGATCGCGGCCGAAACAACGTGCAAATGTTCAGTCATGCCATGAACCGCAAGCTCAAGCACCGCGTGGCTGTCGAGGCGTCGCTGCGCGAAGCCCTTCGGCTCAAGCAGCTGGATGTACATTACCAGCCGTTCGTCAATTTGATCACGCGAAAGATTGTCGGGCTCGAGGCCCTGATGCGATGGTCGCATCCTGTCCATGGAATGATCCCCGCCGACCAGTTCATTCCGGTGGCCGAAGAAACCGGTTTGATCGTGCCCATGGGCAACTTCGTTTTGCATCGAACCCTGCAGACCATGAGCGCCTGGCGCGCGGCGGGCATCCCGCTGGTGCCGGTCTCTTTGAACGTCGCGCCGGCGCAGCTTCAAAGGGGTGAGCTGCAGTCGACCATATCAACATTGTTGAAGTCCCATAACCTGCGCCCCGAGATGCTGCAGTTGGAGATGACCGAACGCGCCGTGTTCGATTCGCATTCCCCGGCGGGCGAGAATCGCCAGGACACCATGGCGCGCCTGCGCGACCTGGGAATCAAGATTGCCATCGACGATTTCGGCACCGGATATTCGAGCTTGAGCTATCTCAAGAATTGGCGGGTGGATGCGCTGAAGATCGACCGCAGCTTCGTTCGGGACCTGGTCACTGATTCGAGCGACCTTGCGATCGTGAGCGCCATCATTGCGATTGCCCGGCACCTGCACATTGAAGTGATAGCCGAGGGCATCGAAGCCTATCAACAGGTGGAGATCTTGAGAAGGTTGGGTTGCACGGTGGGGCAGGGTTTCTTGTTCGCGCGGCCCATGCCCGCCGACGAAATTGTGAAAATGCTGCGCAATGAAGCCGAGCCGCCCAAGGAAGAAGAAGAGGATATGCTCGCCGTGTTCAGTTCCGGGCGCGGCTAGACCTCAGTAGTTTCGGTCAGCTCGCCCTCCCATTTTGCAACCAGCGTCGCAGCGACGGCGTTGCCAAGGACGTTGGTGGCGGTGCGCCCCATATCGAGCACGTGATCGACGGCGATGACGAACACCAATCCTTGTTCCGGCAATCCAAAGTAGCTCAAGGAGGCGGCGATGACCATCAATGCGGCACGCGGTACGCCCGCTATTCCCTTGCTCGTGACCATGAGAATCAACAGCATCATGATCTGTTGATGCACACTCAAATCGATGCGATAGATTTGGGCGATGAACAACACGCCGAATGCGCAGTACATGGCGGACCCGCACAGGTTGAAGGAATAGCCCAACGGCAGAACAAAGGAGGCTATGCGCGTGCTGACGCCGAAAGCTTCCAGGCGTTCCAACGTCTGCGGATAGGCCGCTTCCGAACTGGCCGTCGCAAAGGCCAGAAGCAGCGGCGGGCGGATCTCCTCCAGCAGCTCAAAGGTGCGACGCCCGATGCTGAAGTACAGGGCGCACGCGAAAAAAGCCCATAAGATCAAAAGAGCGATATAGAAGCTGCCGATGAACTTTGCATACACCAACAAGACGCCCGCGCCCTGACTCAAGACCGTCGCGGCCAGAGCGGCAAAGATCGCGATCGGCGCCAACGCCATGACGTATCGGGTCATCCTCAGTATGACGGCGGCAATTTCATCGATCGCGTCAATGAGGCGCTTGACCCTCGCGCCCAAACTCGAGGCTGCGGCGCCAAATAGTACGGAAAACACCACGATTTGCAGCACTTCGTTGCTGGCCATGGCCTGAACGATGGAACTCGGAATGATGTGCTCCAGCATGTCCTTGAGCTGCAGGGGGCCGGCGGCGCCCGGGCCGGACGCGGCGGCGGATGCGGAAAGGCCAAAACCGGGCTTGAACAATTGAACCGCCACGACACCGATGGTCATCGAAATCATGGTCGCCACGACGAACCACCCCAGGGCTTTTGCGCCGATTCTCGCTATCGATGCCGCGCCCTCCATGCGGGCCACGCCGACGACGAGCGTGGAGAACACCAATGGCGCTATGATCATCTTGATGAGGCGCAAGAAACTCGTGGTAACCAGCGACAAACCTGCCGCGGCGCTGTCGGCGGCAGGGCTGCCGCCAAGAGTTTCGTGCAACAGCAATCCGAACAGCGGTCCGGCGATCATGGCGATAACGACAAACCATGTAAGGCGGGATTTCATGTTGTACTTTTAGCACAGAGTTTATGAATACACGCAGCCAACCGCCGAAGCCCGCCCTGACCATGCAGCTGATCCGCGAGGCGCATGAACGCATCCGCGCGAAGATTCATCGCACGCCGGTGATGACCAGCGAGGTGCTGGACGGGATGGCCGGAAATCGTCTGTATTTTAAATGCGAGAACCTGCAGAAGGTGGGCGCGTTCAAGGCCCGCGGCGCCACCAACGCCGTGTTCTTGTTGACCGATGCGGAAGCGGCCAAGGGCGTGGTCACTCATTCCTCCGGTAACCATGCGGCGGCCCTGGCGCGGGCCGCGGCACTGCGCGGTATTCCAGCCTATATCGTGATGCCCAACAACTCGCCCGTCGCCAAGCAGGCCGCGGTGCGCCGCTATGGCGGCGATATCGTGCTGTGCGAACCGACGTTGGCCGCGCGTGAAGCCACCGCCCGCCAGGTCATGGAGCGCACCGGCGCGGCGTTCATTCACCCCTATGACGATTTGCGCGTCATGGCGGGGCAGGGCACGACGGCCATCGAGTTGCTGGAAGATGTGCCTGATCTCGATGTGATCCTCTGCCCGGTCGGGGGCGGCGGACAGCTCAGCGGGATTGCCGTGGCGGCGAAAGACATCAGACCCACGGTGCGCGTGGTTGGGGTCGAGCCCGCCGGGGCGGATGATGCCGCGCGCTCGCTGAAAGCAGGACAGATCATCCCCATGATCGAGCCGCGAACCATTGCCGATGGCCTCAAGACCTCATTGGGAGAGAAACCCTTTGCGGAAATCATTCGCCTGGTCGATGACATCGTCACGGTGCGTGAAGAGTCGATCGTTCAAGCCATGCGCCTGATCTGGGAGGTCATGAAGCTCTTGGTCGAGCCCTCCGGCGCGGTCAGCTATGCGGCGATCGTCGAAGGACGGCTCTCGGTAGCGGACGCCAACATCGGCATCATCCTCAGCGGTGGTAATCTGGATCTGGATCGCTTGCCGTGGCAGTAAGCTAATCCAATAGCAGCGGACTCAAGGCGTGCTCTTCGGCAATGCTGCCCGCCAGCGTCAGTGTTTGCGCGTGTATGGGGGTGTCGCGCACCCAACGTTCCGGCGGCGGCAGCGGCTGATCGGTCAGCAGCGCCAGCAGGCTCTCATTGGTGACCTCAACGGAATCGAAGGGCGTGCCGTGTCGCGAGCCGCGCACCACCACCAATTCGGCATTCAACTTTGCCGCCAAATCCCGCTTTTCTGCCAGTGAGGTGAAATCATTCTCGGCCGCGATGAGCAGGGTGCGGCATTTCAATCGATCAAGACGATCCAAAATTGCCCAACGCGCCAAGGCCAGGCCGGTGCCAAGATAAGAGTTGGCCGGCACCGCCCCCATGGCGCCTGCCGTGTGCTCTCCCATGGCGCGCTGCCAGGGTT
>Ga0193726_1000560_pt1 | contig 38015 bp, 32 predicted proteins | sample H2c1metaG_FD_144928 | JGI IMG/M metagenome (GOLD analysis project Ga0193726, IMG submission 144928) | Soil microbial communities from a riparian zone of the East river system, Colorado, United States - H2c1 | ecosystem: Environmental > Terrestrial > Soil > Riparian zone | place: USA: East River... | reverse complement strand
AAGGGTTGGGGGCGGAACGGGTCATGCGAAGCGTCGGTGTGAATACCGTTTATCAGGTCGCCTCGCAGCTGGCGCCCGCGATTGCCGCGGTTGGTGCGATCCCGTTCCTGTTACGGCGTCTGGGACCGGAAGCATTCGGGATTGTCACTCTGTTCTCGACCGCGCTGATCTACTTTATGATGCTCGACCTGGGGCTGGGGCGAGCCGCCACACGATTCATTGCACAGAGCCTGGAGGGTGGACGGCCAGATGATGTGCGTCGCTACTTCTGGGGTTCGATCTTACTGCTCACAGGGGGCGGACTGGTAGTGAGTGTGGGCTGCTTCTTCGCGACGCCAACCCTGGTCTCCAGCTATCTGAAGGTTTCTCCCGCCTACTATCGCGCCACAGTGGAATCGTTTTACCTGATCTGCATCGCGATACCTTTGGTGGCACTAACGGCGACGTTACGAGGATTCCTCGAAGCGTGGGGGCGGTTTCCTTTCATCAGCATTGTGACCGCGTGCAGTGGCGTTGGCCTCTATCTTCTTCCAGCGTTGGCGGTGATCGTGGGAGGGGGGCTGGTTTCGGTCGCGGTTACGTATGTTGCCGTCAGACTGGCGATGGGCGCAGCCTTCGCGATGGGGTGCCTCAGCATGAAGGACCGTCCTTCTCTCCAACCAATCTTTGACCTGCGTGCAGTCAAGACCATGCTCTCGTTCGCCGGATGGCTCTCGATCTCGAACATTATCGGCACTGCCATGCTTTATGGGGATCGGTTCCTGCTTGGGTCTTGTGTAGGGATGGCTGCCGTCGCCAGCTACTCCATGCCGATGGATGTGATCGGCAGAATGCAGATCTTGATCACCAGCTTCTGCGCTGTCTTATTCCCGTTGATGAGCCGCCTGGACCAGTCTGGATCCACTCAGTTTCATACGGTGTATCGCGGGGCGGTGGCCATCGGTTTGTCGGTGATGACTCCTCTGACTATTTCGATGGTGCTCCTCGTACCGTCCCTGATGAAGCTCTGGCTTCGAGCCCGGAGCACTCCCGATGCCGTTTTCGCCGCTCAGGTCTTTTTAGCAGGCGCGGTGGTGCAGGCAACGGCTTCCATTGCGTTCACGGCTTTGCATGCCCGGGGCCGGTCTGACTTGACCGCACGGATCCACATCGCTGAGTTCCCCATCTATTGCCTTGCATTTTACTGGGCCGCGGTCCACTTTGGGGTGAAAGGAGCGGCGCTCGCGTGGTTGGGGCGTGTGATCGTTGATTTCATCGGCATGGTGGTTGTGCTGAGATTGCACAAAGGGGACGGTCGCTCAATCGTGACCCCTGAATTGGTGGCGGTGTTGGTTTCCGTTGGCACCCTTTTGACCGTCGCTCTTTCGACGAGGAACGGAGTCATCAGCGGGTGTGTGATCTGCGCCCTGACATGGTTGTGGACCTGGCGAACGCTCCTCGATCAGGAGATGCAAATACCGCTGGCACGAATGATCTTCGGTCGGTGGGGGCGCTAGGCGATGGGAGTGATCAATCCAAGATTGGAGCGGCTGCATAGTGACTAAGATTTCAAACTTGGATTCGTCGTTCGGAGAAACCCGCAATTCTATTACCGGAGACGGCACGTTCTTGCGAACAGCAGGTTCGGAGGCGCCAGCCGAATATGGTTTCGCGCAGGACGCCAATGCGTCCGCGTTGAATGTGGGACGGCCCAGAGTCTCGGTCGTCATTGTCACCTACGGATCGAGCAATGAATTGCCCGATTGCCTGGAAGGTCTGCTCAAGCCGCCAGTGCCGCTGGAGGTGTTCCTGGTCGATAACGCATCTGCTGATAACACGCCGCAAATGATCGCCGACTATGCGGCACGTTTTGGAAATGTCCATGCGATTCTGAATTCCGAGAATATTGGCCTTGCTGCAGGCAACAATATTCCCAGGGAGAGATGTCGGGGGGATTACGTTCTCATGCTGAATCCGGATACCGTGTTCCGCGACAACAGCCTGGAACGGATGGTTGATTTTCTCGACAGAAATCCCGATGTTGGAGTCGTAGGTCCAAGGAACGTGTATGCGGACGGAGCCTCCCACATAAGCGCTGGGCGCGATTGGGGAATCCGTCACGTTCTGATGTGGCGCTTTCTCCCTTATCGCATCCCGCGCTTGCTGCATGATCGCTTTGCTTCCTACAAACAGGGGAATGTGTTGTTCGTTTCAGGATCCTGCCTGCTAATTCGCCGCAGTATTTTCGAGGAGATCGGCGGGTATGATCCCGAATACTTCCTCTGCATCGAAGACGTTTGCGATCTTTGTATGCGCGCTAGCCAGACGGGGTGCCGGATCGTTTTTCTACCCGATGAAAAGGTTGTCCACCTGACGGGACGAAGTTGTGTGCAGGCGCCGTACGTCGCAATTTGGCAGGGGAATCGCGGGCCGATTTATCACTTCCTGAAACACAAAGGTATCGGCCAGGCACTTGTGGTCTCATTCTTGTTGTTCATTGCCGCTGCGGCGCGGGTTGCGGTTGCCTCAGTTCCGGGAATCGTCTCCAAGAAATACCGCAGCGTGGCCCGGAACTATGCCCGTGTTCTCTGGAATATTGTGGTCAAGAACCCAATTCGGACAAGGAATTGGAGTCGGCCCCGTTCGGCATCGCACACGACCGCAGCGTAGCAAACTTGGGGCGACTCAAAAGGGAAGGATTTGCAGCGCTGGAGTGGATACTCATCAAACGGGATTGGCCCAAACCAGAGGGTGTGAGGTTGGAAGGCGCTGATGGAATATCCATGCCCGCTGTGCGGATCACCGGAGAGTCGTACAATTGAGATACTGCCCTATGCACTACTACGTCGGCTGTACCGCAAGTTCTTAAATATTGACCCGGGAGATCAGAATTTTCCCGCCATCGAGCTGAAGGCATGCGCACGGTGTGACCTTCGCTTCTATGCTCCACCTCTGATCGGCGATGAAGGATTCTATGAATCCCTGCAAAAGATCGACTGGTACTATCTGGCGGACAAAGAAGAATACGAATTCGCCGCCAGGCATGTCTCCGCGAAGGATCGCGTATTGGAGGTGGGGGTTGGCCGCGGCGCATTTGCGCAGAAAATCGATCCTCAGTCTTATGAAGGGCTCGAGTTGAGCGAAACGGCAGTCAAAATGGCTCGCCAACTTGGGCTCAGGGTGAGCAGGCGCAGTATCGAGGAGCACGCAAAGGACCACGCCGGAAGCTATGACGTGGTTTGCTCGTTTCAGGTGCTGGAGCATGTCGCGGATACGAGGAGCTTTCTGGAGTCTTCGCTGCATTGTCTGCGGCCAGGTGGAAAGCTCATACAGTCGGTTCCTCGCGAAGACGGTTTCGTCGGGCGGCAGAGCAACAATGTTTTAAATCTGCCGCCGCACCATGCCACGCGTTGGACCGATCGAGCCCTCCGAGCCGTAGGCACACTGTTCGAACTGGAGATCGTTGACTTTGGGCACGAGACTCTCTCGGACCTGCACATCCGAGGTTACTCCACCGCTTTGATTGAAAATTCGGTGAATAGTTTTTTGGGTAGGCCGCAGCGGTCTTTGGATTCGCGCTTCGCTTCGCTGTTTGCCAAGGCTTCGATCAGGGTAGGATCCCTGTTCCTAGAGAGAGGGCTCAGGAATGCGGCCCTGCGGCCGGCGGGACACTCGGCAACGGTGGTGTATCGCAAGCCGTGATTCTCGCAATGGGGTGCTGGAGGCTGGCAAGGCGAAGATGAAATCAGTTCTGTTCTACTGCGACGCCGCTGACTTTGGGGGCCACGAAGCCATGACGCTGGAGGCCGTCCGGTGCCTATGCCAAAGGGGAGACTCATCGGTGTCGGCCATTTTCTATGAGGGAAACCAGCGCTTTCGCGGCGCCCTCGCGGACATCGCCGACTCGACGGGAAATCTCAGTCTTGTCCCGTTGAAATTCAAAACCAAAGGCTTGCAAGCCTTTCGGTCTCTGATCAGTGTGAGAAAGATTCATGACCTCAAGAGTGTAATGAAGCGGATCAATCCCCATGTTGTCGTGGTGTCCCAGGGTCGCATTGAGGGTGGGAGCATGGGATTGCTAGCGGCGAAACGTGCGGGACTTCGAACCGTTAGCTACATACCGATGGCCCACCGCGTGTCGGTATCGGGAACACCCGTTGCCCTGCGGCTTCGGGAAATGGTGAACGCCTACCTTTATCGGTTGCCCGACAAGTTCATTACCATCAGCGAAAGCGCTCGGGGAATGCTGTTGGACCGGGGAGCTACACGCAATGTCGTGGTCGTGCCCAACGGGATAAAAGTGAGACCCGTGGCCGAATCGGACCGGGAAGACTTCAGGGGGAAGCACGGGATTAAGACAGGGGAATGCGTGGTCGGAGTGGTGGGCCGCATCGATTTCCGCCAAAAGTGCCAAGATTTCGCACTTGAAGCCTTCAGCCGTTTTCGGGACCACATCGACGGCTACCGGCTGGTATTTATCGGAGAGGGACCCGATGAGCAAAAGCTCAAGGAAATGATCGTGAACGGGAATTTGTCGCAAACGATGCAAGTGCTGCCGTGGCGCCGCAATCCGGAGAAAATCTACGCTGGCCTTGACATGCTACTCATCCCCTCAAGGTTTGAGGGAGTGCCCTTGGTCATGCTGGAGGCAATGTCATACCAGGTGCCGATCGTCGCCTCAAATTCGGATGGGATGGCCGAGTTGCTGCCCCAGAAGTGGCTATTCCCGTTCGGGGATCACCAGGCCCTCGTCGATCGACTGGTGGCTGTCAGAAATGCTGATAATTCGCGATTGTTGGAATTCCACCGGACGCAGATCATGGAGGAGTTCACCACCGCGAAATTTTGCGCCAACATGAGCGCTGCGATCCTGGAGGAAGCACCGGCGCAGTCGGAAGTTTCGGGAAACAATGAATCCAGTTAGCGGGACAGTGAATCGAACCACCGCCGTGACGCAACCGGCGAGGGAAGGCCTCGTCCGCGTGAAGGGTACGGGAAAGCCATGATTTCACTCGGTCTGGCGAATGCAGTCCTGTTAGCTTCGATGGTTGTCTCCATTTGGGCCTACATTTTTGTCAGCCGCCGCGAAGGCACCTACCTGAACATTCTAACTCCGTACTTCATTGTGAGTATTCCTGCCTACTATTTGCTGCCACTGTTCTTTGCGCAAGTGTTTGGCAATGAAGGGAGCTCCTATGCGTACATTTACGTCTATGTGACGCTGGCGATCGAGAACGTCGCCTTTGCCTATGCTTATACCCGGCCAAGCAGAAGTCTCATCCGGCTTCCGTTTGGCTACTCTTACGGAAACTTTGGCTGGCTTGCATTCGCCCTTCTCGGTCTCGCAGTGCTGTTGTATGCGCCCATATTGATACAGTTTCCAGAATATCTCCTGGATCCTAGGCAGATATACACCCATACGCGAACGGGGTATGGTGTCAGCTTCTATACGTCCAGTACTCTTGCTTACCTAGCGGTCATCCTGATCCAGTTCAGCGACCATTCTCGTTGGCTGAAAGGGTTTGCCATATTGATGGCTGCGGTAATCCTCTCTCTTCACGGCAGCAAGGGGCAGGTGCTTTCCTTAGTTCTTCTCCTCGCCCTCCTCGAGGTGTACGCCAAGCAGCGGAAGGTCAGGCTCGTGAAATCCCTGGTTGCGGGCGCCGTTCTGGGTTTTCTGGCGCTTCTGCTCATGGCAGCAACGATGGCGCTCGGCGACAGCCCGGCAGAGGTCATGGAAGCAGCGAGTTCATACTCCGACTACACTAGGAACGCAATGTTGGTCATTGATTCGCATTTTCCGGTGCAATACGGGCGACTCACTCTGGAATCGCATGTCATTGGGCGCATCCCGCGCGCTCTGATGCCAAACAAACCCAAGAATTACGGCGCGTTATACCTCGACGACCAGTTCTACCCGAAGTCCCTGGATGAAGATGAGGGATCCCCCGACTTCGGAATTGGAGTTCAATATGCCGACTTCGGAAATCTTGCCATCGTCTATCTTGCGTTATTCGCAATTCTCAGGGGATGGTTGGCTCGAATTTTTGTCAATCGCTTAAAGCGCTCCCGTCACCCCTCTGATTTTGTGCTGGTCGCGTTCCTCGCTGGCATTTCCCTAATTCCCGTCGGCGGAGCGGGATGGTTGCTGCCAGAGGCGGTGTTCATAGCACTGTTTCTGCGCTTAGCTTCAGGCATCGGAGCCGACAAAATCTACCGCGAGCGCATTCGAATGAGACCAGCGCTCACGCCTCCATTGCCGCGATCCTCGGATGGCGCGGGGAGTGTGTAGATGCCTGAAGTGCTTTACGATGCGCGCTGGATCGGCAACCATGGGATTGGCCGGTTTGCGAAAGAGTTACAACAGCACCTTCCGGATCTTGTCGGCTTCCAAGCTCGACGTCGTCCCTGGCACCCCTTGGATCCCATTCTTTTGGGTGGGGCGTTGCTACGACGGAACCCGCGGCTATTTTTTAGTCCGGGATATAACTCCCCATTGGGCTGGCCTGGAGCTTTTGTATTCGCCTTGCACGACCTCAATCATCTTTACGTCCGGGACAACTCGAATGCTGCCAAACGAGCCTATTACCAGATGATCATCAAGCCGGCCTGTCACCGTGCGTCGTTCGTGCTTACCGTGTCGGAGTACTCGAGACAGGACATCCGTGCATGGGCGAAGCTCAGCGAAGACAGGATCATCAATGTGGGCAATGGTGTGGGGCCACCGTTCACACCCGCAGGCAAAGTCTTCCAGCCCGGTTACCCCTACTTCCTCTACGTGGGCAGCCACAAGGTTCACAAAAATCTTCCGCGTCTATTGAAGGCCTATGCTATTTCGGGAGTTCGCAGCGACATTCGCTTGATCCTGACCGGCGAACCCGACGAGGAGATGGTGCGCCAGGTGAAGGAACTCGCTCTGGAGGGCCGGGTGACGTTCATTGGGTCCCCCAGCGACGTCGATCTTTCTTCTTACTATCGAGGGGCGTTGGCGCTGGTTTTTCCTTCGCTCTACGAAGGTTTTGGGCTGCCTCCGGTCGAGGCTATGGCGTGTGGGACCCCGGTCTTGACCTCCAATATCTGTTCCCTGCCAGAGATCATGGGGGACTCGGGACTCGCGGTGGATCCCCTGAATACCGATGCCATTGCCGATGGAATTCGCCGTCTCGCTGAAAATTCCACATTGAACGCCGACCTGCGGCGCAAAGGACTTGCGCGCGCCGGCCAATTTACCTGGCAGAAGACAGCCGCCAAGACCTTTGACGCTTTACAGGTTGCGCTGGCGGACGCCAAGCTGTCTCCCCTTTTTAGAAGGGATGCCGGAACGGGGTCAGAATAAAAGCATTCGCCGATTGAGGTCTTTCTTCCCCGACAGGTTTCCTGCTGTACCCAGGTCCACGAACAGTCGCCAAGCCCCGAAGGGGGACGCGATATACTCGAAGCAAGTTTGTCGTTGAAATCTGGAGCCTAGGTCGTTCTCGATGGCCGCATCTCGCGAAGGGTTTTGCCATTCGGTGCCACGGTCGGACGTCGCATTTGCCACAAAATCGCCGGGCGCTGATGCGCAAAAGCGATGAGCAACAGCAAACTCTATTGACGGTAGTTTTAATATGGCAAAGACGTCCATTCTTGTCCTGACAAAGAACGACGCACAGGGTATTGACGCCTGCCTGCAGGCTGTTTATTCGCAGAAGCATGTGGATCCGTTCGAAGTTATCATCGTCGATTCCGGATCAACCGACGGAACGCTGGACGTCTTGCGGCGGTTCCCGGTGCGCTTGGAGCAAATCCCTGGGGAGACCTTCCATCACGCGCGGACCAGGAATTTTGCCGCCAGCCATGCGACAGGAGAGATTCTGATCTTTCTATCTCAGGATGCTGTTCCTGCGTCGGATCGGTGGCTGAGCACAATGATCTCCAACTTTGTCGATCCGAGAGTGGGAGCGGTCTATGGCCGCCAGCTCCCGAAGACTGGGTCTTCTCTGGAGCGGCAAGATGCCCTCGATGCGGTTTACGGTGATCAACGGATCGTGAAGGATCCGGCGCATCGCAATGGATTTGGATATCGCTTTTATCACTTCTCCGATGTCAACGCCGCAATCCGCCGCAGTGTGTGGCAGGCAATGCCCTTTCCTGAAGAGCTGAAGGTGTTCGAGGATCTGGGTATCGCCAAGCTCATACTCGATAGCGGCTGGAAAATCGTGTACGAACCGGGAGCAACTGTTCTGCATTCGCACCAGCACACCACCATCGGATTATTGAAGCGCTATTTCGACATTGGGTACACTCTCAAATTATTGAAGATATGGGATGCGCCAGGGACGAAAAAATCGATGTTGCAGGACATCGGAAGGCTGCTGCAAAGAAAAGTCAAGCGGGGGAGCAGCGACAACCGGGCAGGAAAATTGGCGGGGGAAGGCATTCGGCAAGATATCGCCAAATCGATCGGAATGTTCTTGGGACTGAACCAGGGTTGCTTGCCGCTGGCTCTAAAGAGGCGGCTCAGTGCGTTTCGGATTTTTGAATAGGATCTCCAGAGAGACGGGCCCCCTCCATATCTTTTTCGTGAGTCTTGATTTTCGTGATTCGAGGCGGTCTCAGCGACTGCATCTTAATCCGAAAATCTTGACGCGCCGTCAGTCGCCGGATCGCCGACTACGCGCCTCGTGATTCAGTTCGATGGCGCCGCTTTCGCTTGGACCGGATGACGCATCGGTCGCCCCGCATTCGGGAAGAAATTACTGCGTGGCCGGCAGTATTCCGAATACAGCAACGCCGGTGGGGGTCCCAACGTAAACTTTGCCGTTTGCGATGGTAGGCGCGATGAATTTGTTCGATCCGAATTGGTCGCGCGTGGGGTTCGCGCCGCTATTGTAGACCTCGTTGGTGAGATTGGTCGCATCGTAGGCGTGAAGGATTCCTGTGGCACCATTTTCCACCGCCCACAGGAGCGCATTGGCGCTGCCATTCGCGGAGATGCTGAGTGTAGCGCCGGGATAGGGAAACGTATTGCTGGAAAGCATGGTGTACAGCAAAGAAAGTCTACCGTCCGATATCGCGAACGCCTCAATCGGTGAGCCAACAGCCCCGAAGTATACCGTGGAGTTGAAATAGGTTGGTGTCGAAAATATTGGCCCATACAGGCCTCCGAACGGTGGACAACACGCGGGAATCACGTCGACGATGTTGTCAAGCAACGGATCGAACTTTCCCATGTTGTCGCGGTCAACCACATAGACGTATCCAGTCTTCCCCGACGCCAATCCCAGGTGCCATATTTTCCCCGCATTATCCACGATGTCCGGCAGTAGCATCGCGCCTCCAGATCCCAGATCATAGTCACCGGCTGACTGCACCGTCGTGTCGTGGGGTGTAAAAAAATCTGTTACCGTCGCGGGAGCGGTCGGGGAAATCTTGACGAAGGCATTGCCAAAGTCGCCCTTGCTGGGAAACCCATTGGCATCCAGAGTGCTGTCGAATAAGCCATTGCCATCCGATAAATAAACATTTCCCGCATCGTCCACCGCAGGCCCTCCCCCCGACATCCAGATGCCACCGTGGTCACCGTTGGGCGTGAGGTTCAACACCCTCGTCTGCTGCAGAGTTGACTCGTCATAGCCGATCACCCACCCTGTATATGGCTCGATATCGCAGTGCGAAGCCCATGAAGTGTAGATCACTCCTTTGGCTAACAGCAGCGCTGCGCGCTCGAAGTATTGTGCGGGATCAAACACGACGTTGGCGCCGTTTGTACCATCCCCCAGACCGGGATACTGCGCTTGAATTTCGGTCGGCCCTCCAAATAATTCCGCTCCACTGGCCACATCGAGCGCGTGCAGCCGATGGTGAAAATATCCACTGCTGTCTTCCGTTGCGGCGACCAGATAGATCGCGCCATTGGCGCCCCGACCACGATCAATCACCGGAGTGGAGGTGATTCCGATCTCCGGGGTCACGGCATCCGTACACTGGCGGTCGTCACTGCTGGTTTCCCCCGCTCCCAAAACGGTGGATTGCCAGAGCAGTGCACCCGAGTCGGCATCAAAAGCGTAGACGCTGTCGTGCTCGGTCACCATGTAGACTACGTTGTGCATTCCTTGTCCCTGGATCGGCACATCGGCCAGATACAACGGTTGTGCATCGACCTTTCCGTCCCCGGGCAGGAATCCCACCTTGCCGAACGTCGCCGGGTTGACATTCTGCAGCGTCAGGTAGGTCTCGCTCAGGTTCTGCCCGGTGCGAAGACCATCGTTATGGAAAGTGGTCACGTCCGGTGGTGGGTGTACCCAGAGCACTGCACTGGTGCTCGTTACTTGGCCTGAAGAATTGCTGACCATCACCTGGAACTGAGACGAGTCGTCGGTGATCCGAGTTGCGGGCGTGGTATAGGACACCCCAATCGCGCCTGGAATGGGCTGTGCGTTTATTTGCCATTGATAGGTGAGCGGACCCGTACCGGCCGCAGTGACAGCGAAGGTGGCGACCTGACCGATGGTTACAGTTTGACTGCTAGGCTGTTGTACGACCGACGGCGGCATCGAACTCGACCCACCGCAACTCAAAAAACTCCCCGCAATGAGAAGGATCAGACAACTGTCGGCAAATCGCCTGTGAACCATTTGGTTTTTCCTGGCAGAGGGGTGGCACCCATTTTCTCGACGCCAAAGACTGAGGGTAAACCCGCATTCAAGCTCCGCGCAACCTCGGGACAGTGTGTGCAGTGCGTGTGATGGTACACTGGCCCCATTTTTGACTCCTTTCCTGTATCGGTGTTCAAGGGCCGAAATGACCTGAGGTCCGCCGAAGCAGCCTGCAGAACATCCAGAGTCACCGTGACCCGGGTTCTGGAATCGCTTAAGGCGCCCTGCGGGGCATTTGACAACCGTGGACAGGAACTTCCGCCAGGCCAGGCATGAGGCTGGACTTCCAGAAAAACTGGTCTCGATTGCCGCGGGCACGACTACGGGAGCAGGCTGCTGCGGGGAAAAGGCGGTCTTGCGTCTGTCATGCGAGCCGTCGGGCACGCAGCCCGGTGAAGCCATGAAATAGAAATATCAACAGCCGAAGTGGAGTTCCGGGTTGAACCGTGGATGATTGGTGGGTAGTGCAGGACTCGAACCTGCGACCTCCTGCTTGTAAGGCAGGCGCTCTAACCAACTGAGCTAACCACCCGTCGAAACTTACGAAGCTGTGCCCAGCTTGTATCCCAGCTCTTCATAAACCGGCCCCATGAATCATCCGCGGGGCAGCGCGGCTCCGTGCGTGTCGAATCAGGGTCGTGGATAGGTTATTGGAACACCGATTCGTATGACCCGTCAACGGACCAGAAGACGAAAAGCAACCAGCGTAAAGCTAGAACCGAAGTCAATGAGCAAATTCCAAGCTTGCAAACTGCCGGCGCGGACATTCGAAAATGCGGTGCGGGTACCAAGCGCTGCGCCAGCCCAACGCGGCATGAAACGATTGGCGGTCATCCATCCTTTGTGTTTTTCACGGCACCTTAGGCATTCAGTTCTTGCTCATCTCACCCTTCGGTGTCCTCTCCCCGGCGGGGGGGCATGCGGTCGGCAGACGACGGGGGGCCAGACGGTCTAAGAAAACCTACGGAATCTGCTGTATACCATTTGGATAGCTTTTGTTCGATACCATACAGACAGTGCCCGCCCATACCGAAGCTCGTATCCACCTGCTTTGCACCGAAGCCCTTTCGGCCCAGACACAGGCCGACGTCGACCGCATTGTGCCAGAACTCCGCTCAGCTCTTGAGGAACACATTCGCTTGGCGAGAAATTCCTTGCAAGCACAAGCCAGCACGCTCTCCGTTCTCGAAGCGGCAACGCGCAAGGATGTCCCGGAAGCATCCAGCAATACCCGGGCCGGTGCCCTTTTGGTTTTGTTCTTGCGATAAATGACGTGTGGCGTTTTGATGTGCGGTCCAGCCAAAGTTCGGCAGTGCTGTGCACAATCTGCGGCCTGCCCCTCTGAGCCGCACCGGAAGTGGATCGGCACACCGATGAAGATGGAAGGCCAGTGCACCAGACTGCTTCGGGAAAAGTTGCCGGAACGAGTGAGAAACCATCACCCTCGCGGCCCTTCCTCCAACGCCTGTTTCTTCCTGTCGAGTGTGTTTTTGACTCTTTCAGTCGGACAAGGAGGTCCTTCCACCAGCTTCCAAAGATGTCCTGACCACTCCTCATCGCTGACCGGAAGTCGATTGAGGTCACTGATTTGCCTGGCTCGTGCAAACCAGTCTGCAATGATGGTGTTCCTGCAACCGCAACAGTATGGGTCCGACGCGCTCCTTCCTGGCGGACATAATCCCCCAGAATTTAGCAAGAGAAGTGGTCAATTTGGTACATTTCCTCGCGGTTGGGTTCTGTAGCATTCATCGCAGTATGGCAGACGACAGCCCATGGCTGATATGGATGGTTCCGAGCTGCTAACTACTTTAAACTTGGGTACCTAACCCCGTCCGACTGATCATTCTGGGCTGGCCTTTGGGTCGGCCTTTTCTTTCTTCTAACGGAAGTGCTATAACATTTTGGTTATTTCTTCCGCATGGAGGGGGGACGATGAACGACGCTGAGAAAATCGTTTGTCACATGTGCAGGCTGCCAATCCGATTTGCATTTGAGAGATTCGCGGACGATGACGGAACGACGGTGCATCAATTCTGCTACGAAAACAAGATCATCGAGAAAGCGACAGTAGCGCCCTTCAGGAAGCCCCTGGCATCCTAGCCGACGCCTCCCCCAAGCTTCTGTCACCCACTGGGGCGATCCATCGTCGGTCACGGTGTGGTTCAGTTCGCGGGCAGTCGGCGGTCAGGGGGTAGGTTCTAGCAACGAGCCGAGTATCCTCGCGTTACAACCTCCGGATTGCCCGTTGCCTGTCTTCGCGACCTTGGTGATTCAACTCGCGACCTTGCGGTTCAGGCTCTAGATCTTGGCGGATAGCTGACAGCTGGCGGCTCCTCAAGCTACACTCTCGCGTGCGACGTCTCATCATCAATGCTGACGACTTCGGCCTGACTCGTGGCGTAAATCGCGCCATCGTCGAGGGACACGAACATCGTGTCGTGACTTCCTCCACCTTGATGGCGAATGGTGCTGCATTCGAAGACGCAGTTCACAGGGCCCGTTCGGCCCCACGCCTTAGCGTCGGATGTCACGTTGTGCTGGTGGATGGTGCCCCGCTCCTCGAGAGCGCTCAGGTTTCCAGTTTGATCGCCAGCCTGAACCCGGCGCGATTCGTGAATGGCATAAGCAAGTTCGCTCTTCGCGCCTGCACAGGCCAACTGCATGCAGGGCAGGTGGAAGCGGAAGTCACCGCGCAAATCCGCAAGCTGCAATCGGCGGGCATCCTGGTCTCCCACCTTGACTCGCACAAGCATACTCATATGTTTCCGCAAGTGTTCCGGCCTTTGCTGAGAGCGGCCAAAGCATGCGGAGTTGGAGCCATCCGGAATCCTTTTGACGTGGTTCGTATCTCACTCGCAGCCGGGCGGCCGGCACTATGGAAACGCTATGGTGAGGTCAAATTACTGCGCAACCTCGCAAGCAAGTTCCGCCAGGCCACAAAAGAGGCTGGCGTAATCACGCCCGACGGAACCCTTGGAATTACGGTCACCGGAGCGTTGGACGAACAGCTCTTCCGTCTGATCATTGAGAAGCTTCCGGGAGGCACCTGGGAATTTGTCTGCCACCCCGGCTACCATGACGCAGAACTGGACGGCGTGCACACCCGATTGCGGGAGTCTCGCGAGCGGGAACTGCAAGTGCTGAAGTCGCCGGAAACCAGCGATTTGCTGGCTCGCAGCGGCATCGAACTCATCTCTTACCGCGACCTCGGCTAAGCCAACCGCGGGCCGCAGTTCCCCCGAGTTCAAGTGCCTTTGGTAACCAGACGGAACTAAATTCGTAATACCAGTCCGGAACTCCCAAGGTATGATTGGGCTGCCGCTGAGATATAGCAGCGTTTATTTCATGGAAAACAGGCCCGAATCACGCGTCGAAGCCGATATTCCCGTCCGCATCTGGGGCATGGATTCGGACGGTCGTCCATTCTTTCAAACTGCCAGCGCCGGCAACATCAGCAGCGATGGCGCTCTGCTTTCTCGCGTCAGTCATCCCCTACAGCCGGGGGACATCATCGGCGTTCAGTATGGCGACAAGAAAGCCCGGTTTCGCGTGGTGTGGGTGGTTGACGCTGGAATGGTGCGAAAGAACGAAGTCGGCGTGCAGATTCTAGAACACCAGCAGAGCCCGTGGGGTGATTTGACCCAGGCACAGCAACGGTCAGCGACGGCACACCGGGGACAAAACAAGAGGAAGTTTCTCCGTCACAAAGTGCTGTTCCCTATCGAAATCGGTTTCCCCGACGCGCGCCGGGCACACATGCAGACCAATGCCACCGACATCGGTGGCCGTGGATGTTATGTTGAAACCCTGTTGCCGCTGTCCATCGGCACAGAGGTCGTCATTATTTTCTGGATGGACTCGGAAAAGACCACAACTACGGGCAGCGTCAGGGCCAGTGATCCCGGCGTGGGCATGGGCATCGAGTTCACCGCGCTCGACTCCACCGTTCAACAGCGACTGCAGGAGTTCGTCGAAAAACTCGACACTGGACTCGGAGCCGCCAAAGGCGCCTCCAATAAGGACGCCTAGGTAGCAGTTTTCGCTCCCGCCCGCCATCCAACCGACTAGAATCTGAATCCAAGCGTCCTTCCAACCATCGAATGGAGGGCGTAATTCGCGCCGGATAAGGATTGGCATGAAGATTGGAATCACCTGTTATCCAACCTACGGAGGCAGCGGAGTGGTCGCCACCGAGCTTGGCCTGGAGTTGGCCCAGCGCGGCCATGAGATTCACTTCATTTCCTACGCCCCGCCGATCCGTCTCACCGGAACCAACGCCAACATTCATTACCATGAGGTGGAAGTCTCCCGCTATCCGCTATTCGACTACCCTCCGTATGACCTGGCTTTGGCTACCCGCATGGCGGAAGTTGCGGAATTCCAGGAGCTCGACCTTTTGCACGTGCACTATGCCATTCCTCACTCGGTGAGTGCGATGCTTGCCAAGCAAATGCTGGCGGCCGCCCCGAAGCCTCGCAAGCTCCCCTTTGTGACGACCCTGCACGGCACCGACATTACACTGGTCGGCCAAGACCCTTCCTATTTGCCGATCACCCGCTTTTCCATCGAGAAGAGCGACGGCGTGACAGCAATCTCGGAATATTTGCGTGAGCGCACGCTGCGCGAGTTCGAGATCAAGAACCAGATTCAGGTAATCTACAACTTCGTGAATTGTGATCTCTACGTTCGCGATGCGGACGCCGCCCAAAGAAAGCTCGAGTATGCCCCAAAGAGTGAACGCATTCTGGTCCACCTGTCGAATTTCCGTCCGGTGAAACGCTTGACCGATGTGATCGAAATCTTCGACCGGGTCCGCAAGAAAATACCCTGCAAGCTGATGCTCATCGGGGACGGGCCCGATCGTCCCATCGCCGAGCGGCTGGCGAATAAGAAAGGCATCCAGCGCGACGTAATTTTTATGGGCAAGCAGGACAATGTTCATACCAAGCTAGCCCTCGCCGATCTGATGCTGCTGCCCAGCGAGTTAGAGTCTTTCGGGCTGGCGGCACTCGAGGGGATGGCCTGCAAGGTGGTCCCCATCGCCACCAACGTTGGCGGAGTTCCGGAGGTCATCGAGCACGGTAAGAGCGGTTATCTGGCAGGCGTGGGGGATGTGGAGAGCATGGCGCGTTATGCTGTCCAATTATTGGGCGACGACAGCGCGCTGGCCAAAATGTCGCAGGCTGCCCGGGAAGTGGCGGCGGCGCGCTTCTGCACCACCAAGATTATTCCGCAATACGAAGAGTTTTACCGCCGCGTGCTCGATCGCTCTTCATAAAGCGCAACCGGAATTGCGCCTTCGGTGGCCAAGATTGGCAGCCGCAAGCGAACCAGGGTTCCTCTGCCGCCGCGACTGTCGATCGTCATCCGCGCGGTGTCTCCGTACAACACTTTCAACCGCTCTGCCACATTCGCCATTCCAATCCCGCTGCCGCCCAATCCTGTGGGTTTTTCCAGCAACTGCGCCGATGCCATTCCTACACCGTCATCTTCAACTTCAATCGTCAGATGGGAATCGGTCAGCCGGCTTCGCAAGTAAATGCTGCCACCCTCAATCTTCGACGAAAGACCGTGCTTGATGGAATTTTCGACCAGGGGTTGCAGCAACATGCTGGGCACCATGACATCCAGAGACGCCGGATCCAGCTCCTTCACCACCTGCAGCTTGTCGCGGCCAAATCGTACCACCTCAATGTCCAGATAGTTGTCGATGAATTCCAACTCTTCCTGCAGTGGGACAAAAGCGTCGCTGCTGTGCAACAGCCGGCGCAAAATGGTGGCCAGTTTGATGATCAACTCGCGAGCGGTGTCAGGATCGACACGCACCAGCGAAGAAACTGAATTCAGGGTGTTGAACAAGAAGTGTGGATTGATCTGGTTCTGTAGCGCCTGCATGCGCGACTGCAGCAACAGACGCTGCTGTTCTTCCAGCTTGATCTGGATGCGCACGCTGTTCCAGATTTTCAGCTCCGTGCCGATCACCATGATGGACGAAGCCCAGATAAGGCCTTCCACCCACCAGGTGGGACTTTCCAGGCTGAACGTAGAACGTGGCATGAAATGAGCAATCTCCATTTGCACAAAACGCAGCGCCACGATGGAGACGAAAAAGGTTACTTGCCAATCGAACAAGCGCGGCGTTGGCAGGTTGCGCCGGATCATGCGGTAGACGCTCAGGTCAATGAACGGGGAAAACGACCAGATGTCTTCTCCGTCCGGCGCCAGGTTGCGAAGTTGTCCAGCGATGAATCCGCACAAAAGATTAAACGGCAGCGTCGCCCATTGTCCGTGCAGCACCGCCGGGAGAGCGATCAGTGCACCTCCGACCATCCCCGAAAAACGCCCCGCAACCACGCCCAGAAGAATCGTGGTCTCGAACGATAAATCGCCGGCGACAAAGCTCTTGGCACTAAAGCGGATCCACACGCCCAGGACGATCGGAATACTGATCCATAAAATCAAGTAAATCCGCTGCCGCAACGGCCGCTTTTCCCGGAACAGCAGCGACTTGAACTCGACCGAACGTACGAGCGCGCTCGACACAGCGGCAGCCACGCCAAGCCGGATCAGCAGATTGATGAGGATGAGGCGCTGTTCCATTTGCCTGTAGCAAAATGTAGCACGCTTCGGCTCAGGTCGTGACAGCCGCCCGCTCGGCTTCGCTCAGACCAGGCTCGAAGCTTTCCGGTCCCAACCAGGCCCGCCCGGGAACAGTGGTCTGCCTGCCTGTGCTTGGTGGTTGAACAAGGCGTTGACCTGGTTGAGAATGGATCGATGGGGTCGCAAAACACTTCCGGAACCATCAAGACGCAATGTTGCGTAGCAGGCGGAGGCCCCGCCGGCATGATGCTCGGCTTTCTGCTGGCGCGAGCCGGCGTCGAGGTGGTGGTCCTCGAAAAGCACGCAGATTTCCTGCGTGATTTTCGAGGCGACACGATCCATCCCTCCACTCTCGAAATCATGTACGAATTGGGAATTCTCGAGGAGTTTCTGAAGCGGCCACACCAGGAACTTCACCAAATCGGGGCAGAGATTGACGACTTCACGGTAACCATTGCCGATTTTTCACATCTTGCCACTCACTCCAAATTCATCGCGCTGATGCCGCAGTGGGATTTCCTGAATTTTATCGCTGAACAAGGAAAATCCTATCCGCAATTTCACCTGCACCTGCTCTCTGAAGTGACCGACCTGGTCGAACAGAACGGCCATATCGTGGGCGTGCGCGCAAAAACACCCCAGGGCGCTCTGGAAGTGCAGGCGGATTTGACCGTGGGAGCCGATGGCCGCCGCTCCATCGTCCGCGAGAAAGCAGGATTCGCCGTGATCGACCGCGGAACTCCCATCGATGTCCTGTGGATGCGGGTCTCGCGGCAGGCGGAGGATCCGAACCAAACCCTGGGGCGCTTCCGGGGAGGAAATATTGTAATCACGCTGGATCGCGGCGATTATTGGCAATGCGCTTGCGTCATACCCAAACGTGGATTTGACAAGATCCAGCAACGTGGCCTGCCGGCGTTTCGGGAAGAACTCGTCGCGGCAGCGCCATTTTTGGGGGAACGTGTCCACGAGCTCAAGGATTGGAACGACATCAAGCTGTTGTCGGTCGCCGTGGATCGCTTACAAGAGTGGTCGCGGACTGGTCTGTTGTGCATCGGGGACGCCGCTCACGCCATGTCTCCCCTGGGTGGGGTCGGTATCAATCTCGCCATTCAGGATGCTGTCGCGGCGGCAAACATCCTGGCGAACCCACTGCTGCACAGTACCGTCACGGATGCTGACTTGAAGAAGGTGCAGCAACGCCGGGAATTTCCCACGCGCATGATCCAGGGACTGCAGGTTCTCGCGCACAAACGCGTTGTGAATCCCTACCTGAGCGGCAAGGTTCCGATCCGTAAACTCCCACTTCCCTTGAAACTCTTACAACGATTTCCCGCGTTGCGCCGCATCCCGGCGCGTGCGATTGGCTTGGGATTTCGCCCCGAACATGTTCGTACGCCCGAAAAAGCAAGGCAGTCGCGCGGCATGATCGATACCCTCTTCTAGGAATCAAGGCCAATCATAATGAGACCCGGTCATCGCACCGGTGTTTCCGGACGCAGGTTGATGGGAGCCGAGCTGTTGTGCGCGTCGATGACCTCCAGATACTTCAGCCCGGACCCGGTATTGAACAAAACAACCTGCTCGTCGGGTGAGAAGAATTTACTGGCTCGAAGCTTTTGATACGCCACCAGCGACGCCGCTCCCTCGGGGGCCGAGAACACGCCTTCGGATCGTGCCCATTCCCCAACCGCATTCATGATTTCTGCGTCAGTTGCAGTCACCGCCGTCCCGCCACTTTGCTTCAAGATGTCGAGAATCAGATAGTCTCCGTAGGCCTTGGGAACCCGCAACCCGGCTGCGGAAGTCGCCGCATTTTGCCACATTTCAGAGACTGATTTTCCTTCATTCCATGCTTTAACAATTGGAGCGCAACCCGCTGATTGTACGCAGACCATCTTCGGGCGCTGCGAACCGATCCAGCCCAGGTTCTCCATCTCGTCGAATGCCTTCCACATGCCTAGCAGGCCGACGCCGCCGCCGGTGGGATAGACAATCCCCTGTGGGAGTTTCCATCCCAGCTGCTCCGCCACTTCGTATCCCATGGTTTTTTTGCCTTCCACGCGAAACGGTTCTTTCAGCGTGGACACATCGAACCAGCCTTCTTTTTCCCTGCGCTCCCCAACCATCCGAGCGCAATCGCTGATCAAGCCGTTCACCAGCGTCACCCGCGCGCCGTAGCTTTGGCACTCGACGCGATTTGCGAGCGGAACATCCTTGGGCATGAAGATGTGCGCCTCGATGCCCGCCGCCGCTGCATAGGCCGCCAAGGCGCTGGCAGCATTTCCCGCCGAGGGCGCGGCCAGTTTCTTAATCCCGTAAGCCTTCGCCATGGTCACCGCGGCAGACATGCCGCGGGCCTTGAAAGACGCGGTAGGATTCAAACCTTCGTCCTTGATGTAAACATTCGGAGTGGTTCGGCTGGGCAACATGGGAGTGAGTCCTTCGCCCAGCGTCACCGGATCAGTTCCGGGCAGGACTTCGGCATAGCGCCACATGGTCGGAGTGCGTCCGGCCAACGATTCCTTCCTGAAATTGTTCCTCAATTTGTCAAAATCATAACGAGGGTAAAGAACCCCGGCATCTCTAGGGCAAACTGTCTGAGGAGTCCCGGCGTCGATCTGATCGCCGCATTTGGTGCATTCAAGATGGGAGACGTGGGCCACGGGAAAAGTGTAACACTGCAAACTCGGGGCACCGGGGGAGGAGGCGCTGGGTGTCCAATGCTCTTACCGGCAAAGCTCGCGAAAGATTCGCTAAGACCGCAATAAAATCACCGTCCCGGTGAATCACCCGTGTCAACGCCTACTTGTCTGCAGGCAAGCTTCTCAACAGCGCATTCGCCTTCCGAAACCACGGACGCTCCCGGCGCCGCAAATATCCCGGCATGTTGCGCTTCTTCTCGAGAATCTGCTGCGCCCACTGCCGCGCTTCGGCATTGCGCTTCTGTGAGGCGAGAAAGCGCGCGTAGTTGTAGTAAGTCTGCGAAGAGGTTGAGATCTTTGTAGCCTCTTTGAACAAAGCCTCGGCTTTGCCGGGAAGTGCGGTGTTGGCGTAGGCGTGCGCCAACAACCCCATCGCCTGATGAAAATCGTAGGTGGGATCTTCCGAGACCACGCGCTCCAGATCGGGAACCGCGGCAGCAAAGTCGTGCATCTCAATTTCGGTGATTCCGCGCCGGTAGAAGGGGTCGATAGAATCCGTCCGAGACGAAATCGCCTTGTCATAACACTGGCGAGCTCGCGGGAATTTGCCCTCTTCCAGATAGAGGTCCGCGAGTTCCTCGTAGTTTCCTGCCGAAGGATTGTCGAGAATGATCGTCTCAAGTTCTCGAATGCGTCGGCGGCGCGGGAAGACCTTGAACGATTGGCGCAGCAACCCGGCATCCGGAATTACTTCAACCGCAATGTAGACCAGCGAGCCCAAGCCTCCGCCAATGAGGATGATCCAGAGCCAATACGCGTCCGGGCGGCGGCGAATAAAGTGGACAATCGCCACCGCCTGCAGAATAAGTCCCCACGGATAAAACAGAAAGGTCAATGATCCCATGCGTCGTTGCCGCACTATACCATGCAGCCGTAATCGCCACGAGGGGTCACCGCGGCGCACAGGTGTTAAAATCTGGTGTGATCACCGCTTCCATCCGGCTCCTGGCCATCGATATCGACGGCACCATCCTGAACCCCGAGTTCGTCATTTCCAAAGCCGATCTGGCCGCAATTCGCCGCGCTCACCATCAGGGTATTGAGGTCGTCCTGGTCACCGGACGCCGCCATGCTTTCGCTCTCCCCGTCGCCCAACAATTTGGCTTCGATCTTTGGCTCATTAGCTCCAATGGGGCGATCACGCGCTCGCTCACCGGCGAGACCTTCCATCGCGACCTGCTTGCCGCCGGAACCTGCCGCAGGCTCTGCCTTGCGATGAAAAACTTTCGAGGCAGCACGGTTTTGACTTTCGACCTGGAACGCAAAGGCGCCATCGTTCTCGAGCGCATGGACGAGCTAACCACCGTCATTCAGCGCTGGCTGGAAAAGAACCTTCCATACATCGATTTCGTCATTCCGATCGAAGATTCCTTGACCGCCGATCCGGTGCAAGCGATGTTCTGCGGCTCCATGGGCCGCATGCAACAAGCCCTGGCCGAATTGGAGGCCAGCGGCCTGCAGAAGGAGATCACGATCCTGCGCACCGAATATCCCGCACGCGACCTATCCATTGTCGACATCCTCACCTTCGGATGCTCGAAAGGGCACGCGCTCGAGCGCTGGGCCAACCATCGCGGCGTCCCCCGGGAACAGGTCATGGCCATCGGTGACAATTATAATGATGTGGAAATGCTTGCCTTCGCCGGACGGCCATTTATCATGGGAAATGCGTCGCCGGGGTTGCGCAGCCGGGGCTGGACGGTCACCCTGCCCAACGACCAAAATGGGGTCGCGGCCGCGATCGAGCAGGTTCTGGGCCGCTCGCCGGTTGGAGTCTAGCGGTTCGTGAGGAGAGTTTTGGTTCGCGCATGAAATCCTGGCTCAAGCTCGCTGTGCTGCTCGGACTGGGTGCGGTCACCTCGGCTGCAGCCGCTGCGGATCTGGCCATGCTGTCGAATGGCAACTCGATCCGCCATGAACGACGGCGCACCATGGGTTCGGTCACCCGGCTTTATCTCGGGGCGGACGATGAGAGCTTCATCGACGTGCCCACGAAAGAGATCGATCACTTTGAACAAGACCTGAGTCCGGCACCTGTGGCAGCACCAGCTTCCGCCTCACCGGTTGGCAATCCGCCGGCAGCATCCGCTCCCTTGCTCCAACCTCTACCGCAGGCTGCAGTGAACATTCGCACTGCTCCGACGCAACCGTTAAGCATGCAACAGCTCAGTGATGTCATCCATAACAGCAGCGATCTTCATCATCTGGACCCCGATCTGGTGAACAGCGTGATCCACGCCGAGAGTGGATTCAATCAACACGCCCGCTCCCCGAAAGGCGCGCAGGGACTGATGCAGCTCATGCCCGGCACAGCTTCGCAACTCGGAGTGTCCAACGCCTACGACGCCCAGGCGAACGTCGAAGGCGGCACCAAGTACTTGCGGGAGTTGCTGGAACTCTACAACTTCGACCTGGTCAAAGCCCTCGCGGCTTACAATGCAGGTCCTCAGCGGGTGGCGAAATATCACGGCGTCCCGCCTTACTACGAAACTCAGGCCTACATCGCGCGCATCATCAAGGATTTCAATCGCAAGAAACTCGCACAACAGAAGGCTGCCGCCGTGGCGAAGAAAGCCGCCGTGACGAAGAAAGCCGCAGCGGCAAAAGCGCCGGCGCACCGTCCAGGCCCGCCAAAGCAGGCATCGATCGCTACGCCAGGCCAACCGGCTTCTCCCTAGAATCGCCCAATCCCAACTTTAGTCTTGCTACCTCTCAGCCGTTTACCCGTCCGTGGCGGGAACACGGACACGACAGGTGCCCCCGCCGGCGCGCTCGCCCGCGGGACGAAACGCGAAGTGCTTCGGGTTAACCGTGAATATTTTCCTGGAAGAGTGTTCAACGTGGGATGGTTCGGCTCCCCCCGAACGTTGACCCTGGAACTCACGTCATATAACTTGAACTGGGCTGTGCCGGCGTGCGATTCACGCATACCTTCCCATTTCCCCATTGAACTGGAATGACTAAAAAGCGCGTATTCATCTACGGAGGCGTGCTGGCTGTCCTCGCGCTTCTCATTTACTTGCAGTTCCGCACCTGGCGGAATTTCGACTGGGCCACCTTTTTGAGCCAGACCGGCCAGGTTCGCGAACACTCGCTGGACATTGTTGCGGCAACCGGCCTCATCTACCTGGCGTACATCATGCGGGCCGTTCGCTGGAAGATTTTTCTGCGTCCGGTAAAGACCACATCCACCGCGGGTTTGATTGTCCCCACCATCGTCGGCTTCACCGGCCTGGCGCTTCTGGGACGCCCGGGCGAGTTCATCCGGCCTTACCTGATCGCGCGCAAGGAAAACCTCAGCATCTCGTCCCAGCTTGCGGTCTGGACAGTCGAGCGCATCTTCGATGTCGGGTCGTTCGCGCTGCTGCTGATTTCGGCGATTTTTTTCGCCCAGGCGCCGAGGCAGCTTCTGTACTACGATCGCTTCCGCATCGCAGGTTTCGCCATCATCGTACTCGCCGTCGGGCTGTCGGCCGGAGCCGGACTCATAAGCTGGCACGGCGAAGCCCTGGCCGACTGGATTGCCAATCGCTTCTCTCATCTGGCGGCAAATCTCGGCCATCGCATTGCACTTCGCATTCGAGAATTTCGCCGCGGCCTCAATACGATTCACAGTGTTTCTGCCTTTCTGCAGTTGGTTGTCATCTCAGTGGCCATGTGGATGATGATCGCCGTGGCTTATTGGGAAGTCATGCGATCGTACGGCGTGGCCAGCCTCAGTCGCCCGATTTCCCAAGTGCCCCTGCTCATGGCCTCCAGCATGGTGGGATCATTGATCCAGTTGCCCGGTGTCGGCGGTGGCTCGCAACTTGCAACCATCTCGACCTTGCAGCACGTATTTCAGGTCCCGCGAGAGTTGGCGGCCAGTTGCGGCATCCTGCTTTGGCTGACCACCTTCATGTCGGTCATTCCGCTCGGATTATTTCTGGCCCACCGCCAGCGGCTCTCGCTGCGCGCACTCTCGGCAGAGAGTCAGCAAGCGGAAACCAGCTCTGAGTTGCCCTAGAACCGTCGATCCAGCCCTTACTCACCGTGGTACGCGGCAAGTCAGCCGCCTCGGCTGCGCCTGTTACAATTCTTTCAGTCCCATTCCAAGCCCATGAAGTGCCCTTTCTGCGCATTTGCAAATGACAAAGTGGTGGATTCGCGCGAGAGTAAGGAAGCCGATTCCATCCGCCGCCGCCGCGAATGCCTGAGGTGCGGCAAGCGCTTCACCACCTATGAACGCATCGACGAAATCCCCTACATGGTGGTCAAGAAGGACGGACGGCGGGAAAAGTTCGATCGCCAAAAAGTGCTGAATGGCCTCCTTCGGGCCTGCGAGAAGCGCCCGGTCCCCATCAGCAAGCTGGAACAGATTGTGAACGAGGCAGAAAGCTTCGTGATTGACTCGGCCGAGCGCGAGCGCAAGACCAGCGAGGTCGGCGAACTCATCATGAATCGCCTGCGCCGCTACGACAAGGTCGCCTACGTGCGCTTCGCCTCTGTCTATCTCGATTTCAAAGATGTGCAGGAGTTCATGGCGGAACTGAAAGACCTGCTGAAGACCAGAGAAGCGCCGGCGGAAATTAAGGGCAAGCCGGTGCTGAAAAATTAGATCTGAACTCGTAAAAACGTAACTGGCTGCGTTTGCCGTGGCGATGCACGCAGGAAGGCGTTGCAGGCAACGTCCCTCATTGACGACTATGGCTTACAAAATTACACTCATCCCCGGCGACGGCATCGGTCCCGAAGTCACCAAGGCCACGGTGCGCATTCTCGAAGCGACCGGCATCCGGTTCGAATGGGAAACCTTCATGGCCGGCGCCGAAGCTTTCGAGAAATACCACGAATACATTCCCAAAGAGCTCATCGAATCCATCGAGCGAACGCATGTCGGATTGAAAGGCCCGGTCACAACTCCGATCGGCGGCGGCTTTTCCAGCATCAACGTAGCGCTGCGAAAACAGTTCGAACTGTATGCCAATTTCCGGCCAATCAAGAACCTGCCACACATTCCCACCCGCTATCCCGATGTTGATCTGATCATCGTGCGTGAAAACACCGAAAGCCTCTACTCCGGCATCGAGCACGAAGTGGTTCCGGGGGTGGTGGAGAGCCTCAAGATCATTACGGAAAAAGCATCCACTCGCATCGCCAAGTTCGCTTTCGCTTACGCTCGCAAGAACAAGCGAAAGAAGGTCCACGCCATCCACAAAGCCAACATCATGAAGCTTTCCGACGGCCTGTTCCTGCGCTGTTGCCGCAACATCGCCAAGGAGTATCCTGAGATCTTCTACGGCGAGCACATCGTCGACAACACCTGCATGCAGCTGGTGATGAACCCTTACCAATACGATTTGCTGGTCATGGAAAATCTCTACGGAGACATCATTTCGGATTTGTGCGCAGCTTTCGTCGGCGGCCTGGGATTCGTGCCTGGGGCAAATTTCGGCGACGGGTGCGCAATCTTCGAGGCGGTCCACGGCTCGGCCCCGGACATCGCCGGCAAGGACATCGCCAATCCAACCGCAGTCCTCCGCTCCGCCCTGCTCATGCTCGATCATCTCGGCGAGCATGCTGCATCAGCAAAAATCACCGCCGGACTTGAAAATGTCTATCGCAGCAAGGAAAAACTGACGCGCGACGTCGGCGGAAGCTCCGGCACCTCCGAGTTTGCGGACTCGGTGATTGCAGCCATGGAAGCCGTGGACTAAAAATTCACAGGCCTCGTCTTTGGGGTCAGTGGCGGGGAGTCATGAGCCACCGAGAACACCAAGGCACGCGAAGTGGGATCCCTCGGGATTTGCTGGGTGTACGGCCGTGCCCCGGGTGGCTGGTTGGTGGCTAGATTGAGACCTTGCCGTCTCCGGAGATGCCCGCTTCTGACCCTGCCGAATTCCAGTTCACCTCCCAGCTTCAAATCACGCGAGCTCTGCTAAAATAGCTAGTTTCAACTTTGGCGATTTGCGCATCGGATAGCTGTAGGAGCACTTTTTGAAGGCCGCCTCAACACCATACAATGCCGCGCACCATCGCTTTGCGGTGTTCATCGCCGTCGCGACTTTTGCGCTTATCATCGCCGGGGCGCTGGTCACCAGCAACGACGCCGGCCTTTCTGTCCCCGATTGGCCCACCTCCTACGGTTCTTATTACAAACTTCCACCCTGGACCGGCGGAATCATTTACGAGCACAGCCACCGGATGATCGCGGAAGTGACCGGAGCCCTGACCATCGCAATCACGGTCTGGACATGGTTCGCTGACCGCCGCCGTTGGATGAAGGCCCTGGCGCTTGGCGCATTGGGCACGATTATCTTTCAAGGAATTCTTGGCGGCCTGACCGTACTGCATTTCCTACCGCCGCTGGTTTCGTCGGCCCACGCCGCCGTGGGTCAGACGTTTTTCTGCATCGCCTGCGCCATCGCGCTCTTCACGGGACGCAGGTGGGTACGGGACGGCTCCGCAGAGGAAGGATTTCCCCGGGAAAATGAACTTCAAGGGCCGAATCTTCGAGCTCTGGCGTTGCTATCGATCTGCGCGATGTACTTGCAATTGTTTTTCGGCGCCATGTTCCGCCATCACGGCATGGGCTGGCTGCCGCATATTGTGAACGCTCCCCTGGTTGCGCTGTTACTTACATGGACGGCAATCCGCGCCCTCTCGCAATATCCGCGGGTCGCAGCCATCCGGCGCCCGGCGATTGCAATCCTTTTTCTGGTGATGATTCAGCTCTGCCTCGGCTTCCTGGCATTTCTCACTCGCGTCGAGTGGGGCAAAGACGCAGCCCAGCCCGAAATGGCGATGGTGATCTCGACCGTTGCCCATCTCGCTGTGGGTGCATTGCTGCTGGCTTCCACGGTAATTTTCGCGATCCAGGTTTGGCGAGGTGTTCCGGCCGCAGTGAAAGAACGAATTCCCGGCGGCGCGCGAAAGCCGGTCGCCGCATGAGCACGGTGATCCAGTCCCTGGCAACTCCCCGAAACGCAGCGGTCGCGCTGTTACGCGACTACACGGAACTCACGAAATTACGCGTGACCATGCTCATCGTCGTGACGGCGTGGTGCGGATACTTTTTCGGCGCACGGCAGTCCGGCGTATCGTCCCTTTCCATCGGCTTGTTCCATGCGTTGGTCGGGATTTTCCTGGTCTCTTCCGGAGCGGCGGCACTCAACGAAGTGATGGAACGTGACGTCGACAGCCGCATGCGCCGTACGATTCAGCGGCCATTGCCCGCGGGACGCATGAGCGTGACTCACGCCACCGTCGCTGGCACCTTCATGGTACTTGGCGGCGCACTTTATCTCGGCCTGGCACTGAACGCCTTAACCGGATGGCTCTCGTTCGCCACCGCCGCGGTCTATCTTGGCGTCTACACTCCTCTCAAGAAAATTCATCCTTTGTGTACTCTCGTAGGCGCCTTCCCCGGCGCCATGCCCGGGGTCCTCGGCTGGACGGCCGCACGTGGGGAACTGGAACTCGGTGCAGTGGTCATGTTCGCGATTGTTTTCTTCTGGCAGTTCCCCCATTTCTTTTCTATCGCATGGCTCTACCGTGACGACTACGCCGCCGGCGGCATCCTAATGCTCCCCGTGGTTGAGCCCGACGGCAAATCGACCATCCGCCAGATTCTTCTATATTCTTTGGGATTAATTCCGGTGAGTTTGCTGCCGAGATTTCTGGGCATGGCGGGCGACGTCTACTTTTTCGGAGCAGTAATCATGGGTTGCGGTCTCTTCTATGTGGGATTGCGTCTGGCGATTTTCAAGCTCGCGCCCAATACTCCGCAGTCGAGGCAACGCGCACGCCAGCTCCTGCAAGCCACGGTCATTTATTTGACGTTGCTGTTCGCCCTGATGATGCTGAACCCGATCGGCTAGGACAAATAAACTAGCCCGAAGGGATTAAGGCAAACGAGCTGGTCCGAATTGACTACTGCTTAAGAACGACCACAAATTGGCTAGGAAAACAGTGCTACGTTAAACGAACTAGGCCCTATCCGGCAATGCAGGTTCCGACTCAATACGCGATCTTTCCTCAGATCAACGCCACGTTGAACGCCACCAGCGCCCTGCTTCTGCTGACCGGCCGCTATTTCATCGGCCGGGGCCGCATGGCGGCCCACCGTGCCGCCATGATCGCGGCTTTCGCCACGTCGAGCCTGTTCCTGATTTCATATCTCGCCTATCACTACACGCTCTACCACTACGCTCATTCCGCTTCGAAACACTTCCAGGGACAAGGCTGGTCGCGGCCGCTTTATTTCACCATCCTGATTTCACACACCATTCTCGCGATCGTGATCGTGCCGCTGATCCTCGTTACCCTGAGCCGGGCCTTGCGCAAACGCTTCGACCGTCACCGCGCCATTGCCCGCTGGACTTTTCCTCTGTGGCTTTATGTTTCGGTAACCGGCGTGATTGTCTATTTCATGCTGTACCACTGGTTCGCAGGGTGACGTCACTGGCGCCCCCGCCCCCGAGGGGATGGTGCGAAGCTGGGCAGGGACGCATCGCAAAGCTCGAGCAAAAACCGGTCCAGCATAGGGACGGCTCGAGATGTGCTTCTACTCGCCCATCCATCCCCTCCCGCATTTCTGTTATATTGACCATCGAACTCATTCCCCCGGCACCAGGGATTTACGGCAACGTCCGCAATCAATTTTCAGCGACCAGGGGCGGAAGGAGCAGCACTCATGGCAGGCAAGAGTCTCAACAAAGTACAACTCATCGGCAATCTGGGCAAGGATCCTGAAATCAAGTACACCCCCAGCGGCACCGCCGTGGCCAAGATCACCCTCGCCACCAACGAGCGTTACAAAGACAAAGGCGGCGAATGGCAGGACCGCACCGAGTGGCACAACGTCGTCCTGTGGCAGCGCCTCGCAGAAATTGCCGGCGAGTATCTGAAAAAAGGCTCCAAGGTCTACATCGAAGGACGCCTGCAAACCCGCTCCTGGGACGACAAAACCACCAACCAAAAGAAATACATGACCGAAGTTGTAGCCGGTGACCTGATCCTTCTAGGCGGACGCGGCGAAGCCGGCGGTAGCGGCGATTTCGCCGGCCGGTCGCAAAGCGCACCTGCGGGAAACAACTTCGATCAGCGCATGCCCGAGCCCGAGCCAGCCGGAGCAAGTCCAATCAGCGATGAAGACATACCCTTCTAAAGTTGGCTCTTTCTTTCTGTGTCCATTTACTACTGTTAGGAAGACCTAGCGGGGGTGGAGGTTTGGAGGAGGCCACTCCACTCACTCCACACATCCCCTCACTCTTCCCGCATGAGTTTGGATGGATCTACGGCAAGCGCTCGTCCGGCTGGAATGGCGGACGCTGCCATGCCTAGCAGTGCCATCGTCAGCACCGCGCCACCCAGGACCGCCGGATCGCTCGGATTCGCCTGATACACGATCTGCCCCAGCAATCGGCTCGCGAAGATTCCCGCCAGCAGACCCAGCACCGATCCCACGCCGAGCAGCACCATGGGCCGCCCCACCGCCGCGCTTATCACTTGCGTCTTGCGCGCCCCCAATGCCACGCGGATGCCCAGCTCCTTCATCCGTCGGCTCACGCTGTAGGCCGCCATGCCGAAGATGCCCGTCACCGCCAGCATCGCCGCCAGCAGGCCCATCACGCCCAGCGCCACGGTCGCCGCCCGTGCCGGGAACAGCTCACCCGCCATCGCATCGGGCCAGCTCTGCACCGTGATTGGCACATCCGGCTCGATGCCGCTCAGCGTGCGTTCGAGCGCCGCAGCCATCTCGTTCGGCGCCAGCCGCGACCGCACCACGAAAACCGCTCTGCTGTCCTCGCTTTGCGATAACGGCAGATATACCACAGCCTGCGGCGACTCTTGCAGGTCGTGGTACTTGCCGTCTTCCGCCACGCCCACCACTTCCGTCAGCTTGCCCCACAGAATGAACCGCTGTCCGATCGCCGGCGTATGGACCCACATCTTCCGCGCGAAGGTTTCGTTCACGATCGCCACATCGGGCGTCTTTGTCGTGTCCTGCCATGAGACCTCCCGCCCGCCCAGTAGCCGAATATCGGCAGCATCCAGGTATCCCGGCGACATCGTAAACACATACGGCGCCAGTACGGCATTGTTCAACTTGAACTCTGTCGTCCCCGGCCGGAAAATCGGAATCCCATGCATGCCGCCGGTCATGGGCGTGCGGCTCACCGTACCCGCGGCGGTTACACCGGGGATGTTCCGCGCCGCTTCAATCATCGCTTTCATTTTCACGAGCGCCACGTCGCCTGCCTGCCCCCCCTGGCTCAGATCCAAATCGGCCAACATCGCGCCCTGCGGCTGGAAGCCCAGCGGAGCATGCAGTGCGCGCACCATGCCGCGCACCGCCACCAGCGAAGCCGTGACCAGCAGCGTGCAGATTGCAATTTGTGCGCCCAACAACAGGTCGCGCAGGGCAAACCGACGCAGGTGTATCGAATCCATCGGTCCGCTCTTCATCATCTGCAATGGACTGCTCTGCCAAGCCTGCCGTGCCGGGACCATCCCAAACAGCAGCGCGCTTCCCAGTGTCAACCCCAGACCCGCCAGATACACACGCGCATCCACGCTTACTGCCAGATGGCCATAGGGCGAATGCCACCGGTTCAGCACGCCCAGCAGCAGGTTCGCGCTCACCAGCCCCGCCGCTCCGCCCATCAGCGATACCATCAGCGCCTCGGTCAGCAGTTGCCTCACCAGCCGCCGCCGGCTCGATCCCAGGGCCACACGGAGCGCAAGCTCCCGGCTGCGGTCCGCCGCGCGCGCTGCAAACAGAGTCGCCAGGTTCGCGCATGCCGCCGCCAGCACCAGAAGCGCCAGTACCGTCACACTCAAAAGAAATCCGCGAATGACGTCACCGTCGTCCCCATAGAGTCCCGGATGGATCAGCCGCAGCGAAAGTCCCTCGTCGGTCTCCGGATACTCCTTCGCCAGTTCGGCCGCAATCACATTCAGATTTTCCGTCGCCTGCTGCGGCGTCACGCCCGGCTTAAGCCGGCCAATCACCGTAACAGCTACGGATGCCCGGCTATGCAGGGAATCCGAGCCCGCCTTCACCTGGTCCTCGTTCATTATTGGCATCCAGTAGTCCGGCCACACAAACCGCTCCGTGCCGTGGAACCGCGCCGGCGCCACGCCAAGCACCGTAAACGGCTCCTTGTTGAGCTCCACGGTCGCCCCGACTACTTCCCGATCGGCATGCAACGCGCTTCGCCACAGACTGTCGCTCAGCACCACATACGGCGCTGAATCCGGACCGTGCTCATCCGCCGCGTGGAAGAACCGTCCTACCTCCGGTTGCACCCCCAGCAGATCGAAATAATTGCCGGTGACCTCATCGCCGGAGACCTCCATCACCGCGTTACGCCAGCTCAGTTCCGCGTCAGAATATCCATTAATCGCGGCCATTCCGCTGAAGGTGGTGTTTCGCTGCCGAAAATCCTCAAACGCGGGATACGACGTAGTCAGTAGCCTTCCGCTCATCCACGGCTTGTGGCGAATCTGATACAGGCTCTGCGGGTCGCTCACATCCAGCGGGTGCAGCAGCACCGCATTCAACACTCCGAAGACGACGACGTTGGCCCCGATCCCCAGCATCAAGGTGAGTAAGGCTACGACCGTGAACGCGGGGGACTTCCGAAGCCCGCGAAACGCATAGCGAACATCCAGCAGCAGGTTCTCCACGAATGGCAGACCCTCTTCGGCGTGGTCGTCGACTAACTTGTCCACGTGTTCTTCCTTCTGGCCCATCCTACTGTTCGTTTGTGGGCGCAGTGATCGGCTTGTTCCTTGTGCTTCGAATGCTTTGGCATCTCGTTTCGAAAACGAGAATACGGATGCAATAACGACCCCTTCCCTGTGGATTTCAATTGAACCACCACCTTTGACTCACATCATTGGACATGATTGTAGCCATATAATACCTTCTAAAGGGACCTGCATCCGGGCACGGGTTTCCAGCCGTGCCTTCAGATGGCTAAAATTCATTCGCGGGCTCAGCGAGAGTGTTTGGCGCACCCGGTGAAGAAACCATTCATGTCCAGCCTCGCCAGCAAAACCTGCGCTCCCTGCCGTGGCGGCGTATCCGCGCTGCAGGGATCGGAACTGAAAGCCCTGCACACGCAGGTGCCGCACTGGACTGTCGTCGACGAACACCACATCACCCGCAACTTCGGCTTTCCCGACTTCAGGCAGGCCCTCGACTTTGTGAATCGGGTAGGCGCTGTCGCTGAAGCTCAGGGCCACCATCCCGACATCCTCCTCGCCTGGGGCAAGGCCGAAATCACCACGTGGACGCACAAGATTAACGGCCTCACCGAAAGCGATTTCATCATGGCAGCAAAGATTGACCAACTCTACCCGCTCTGACAACGCACTCGACAATTGGTTGAATGCTTCTGCCAGTTCTTGCGTGTATTTGTCGGCGGCTGGGTTCCCTGAATGCCACTCATGACTCTGCTCGCCCGGGTTGGCCGTACTCTCGCGTTCTTTTGCCTGATCTGTGGCCCGGCTCTCGCGCCGCCTGCCTCCGAGGCGACGGCTCGATCCGAAACGCCGTCAGTGATCACGGTTCCGCCCGCAGCCCAGCCCTCCGCGAACTTCAATGCGGACGCCGCCACCGAAGCGTATCTGGCCGAAATTCCTCGAGCTTCCAAGGATCGATCCGACGCCTACTTTGAAGGCGGATACTGGATGATCCTCTGGAATTTCATCTACCAGGCAATCGTCCTTCTGTTGTTTCTGGATCTCCGCTGGTCGGCAGCCATGCGCAACTTCGCGGAACGCCTCACACGCTTCAGACCGGTGCGGACGATGATTTATACGGCGGAGTTGATGGCCGTCGCCACCGTTCTCCGTTTTCCGCTGGCGGTCTACGAGGAATATTTTCGGGAACATAAATACGGACTGGCAACGCAGAGCTTCGGGCCATGGGTGGGCGATCAAGCGAAAATGTTCGCCGTCAACTTAGTTCTGATTGCGATTATCGCCACCATGCTTTTTGGTATCGTGCGGCGCCTGCCGAAAACATGGCACGTCTGGGGACCGGTCGCGATGATTCCGTTGGTCGTCCTGTCTTCCCTGATTGCGCCCATCTTTATCTCTCCGCTCTTCAACAAAACCACGGTGCTCGATGATCCAAAAGTCACTGAGCCAATCTTGAGCATGGCCCGGGCCAATGGAAGCCCGGCTCACGACGTATATAAAATCGATGCCTCAAAACAAAGCACGCGCATGAGCGCAAACGTGAGCGGATTCGGAACCACCCTGCGCATTACCTTGAATGACAATCTTCTGCGCCGCGGCTCGCCGGAAGAAATTCAGTCCGTGATGGGCCATGAAATGGGCCACTATGCCATGAATCATGTCTACAAGGGAATCCTGTACTTTTTGGTTGTCATCGCCATCTGTTTCACTGTCCTGCGTTGGACACTCGATTGGTCGCTTTCGCGCTGGGGCAAAAAATGGGAGATCGCGGGCATTGGCGATACTGCGGTGTTGCCATTGGTTTTGCTGATTGCTTCAATTTTCAGTTTTGTGCTTACTCCCATCAACAACACCTTTGCTCGCACCCAGGAACACGAGGCCGACATGTTCGGACTGAATGCCAGCCGCCAGCCCGACGGCTTCGCGCAGGCGGCCATTCACTTGGGAGAATATCGCAAGATGAGCCCTGGTCCGATCGAAGAATGGATTTTCTTCGACCACCCCAGCGGCCGTAACCGGATTCACGATTCCATGCTGTGGAAGGCGAAGAATCTAAAGCTCATGACCGGGCAACAAGAGCCGTAGATACCAATCTCGAAGTCGAGTGAGAGAAGCTCTAAGCTGACGGCTGAGAGCGGATCGGAGACGGTTCCCTGTTCCACAGCCGCATGGCGGCAGCCCACCCGCAAAGGGGGACCAGCATGAACCATCCTGCCGCGCTCGCAACGGTTCGGGGAGCAATCCCGTGATCGATCGCAAAGCCTGTGAGATAGGCACCGCTGGCCAGAGTGAGCATGGAAAGCCCTAGCTCGGCGGAGAAAACCCGGCCGCGAAACTTGTCTTCGGTGTTGAGTTGCAGAAGCGTTGTGGAAAATACCCACACCGTCGACCCCCCGCAGTGAGCAAACACCACGCAAATACAAGCCTGCCACAATGCAGTTGCCGAGCCCAGCGCGCCGTAACCAACCGCGATTGCCAGAAAGCCAAACAAGACTCCCAGCCGCAAGCGGCTCTGGCTGGAGCCCGCCCACCGTGCGGAAAATAGCGGCCCGACAATCGCGCCGACCCCGCGCGCGCCCAGCAAAATGCTCATACCGAGAACGCCGCCGCGCTGCGCGTCCACTCCCGGCCAATGCAGCGGAAATACGCGCTGTCCCATCACCGTGAACAGTACCCAGCTCACCCCCATCTGGGCCAGCCCCGTCTTGATCAGCAGCGTGGCAAGTCTCCGGGAATCGCGCCGCACATAGCGCATGCCATCGATGACGGATAAGTACGCCGTCCGATAACTTGCCGCAATTTTTGCCGCGGCTTCGGCATGACGCTCGCGAAATCGCATACGGCTCAAGAAATACGCCGACGCCAGAAAGGACAGCGCGTTCAGGATGAACAGTGCGTTGCGTCCCAGCATTGCCAGCGCGATCCCGCCAATCGAGGCGCCCGCCACCAGATTCAATGACCAGGTGGCCGAAGACAGGGTGTTTCCCACCAGCAAGTCTTCATCGGCAGTGACGTTAGGAATGGTCGCGGTTCGCGCCGGTTCGAAAAAAGCCCACATGGAGCTCTCGATCAGCAGCAGCGGATAAATAATCCACACCGTCGAACTGGACCGTACCAGCAACATGGCCAGGACGACAACGGCCCGTGCCAGGTCAGTCGTGATCATGACCCGCTTGCGACTCAGGCGGTCATTCACCACACCGGCGATCGGCCCCATCACCGTCTGCGGCAGCACTTGCACCATGAGCGCCAGGGCAACGGAACTGGCGCGTCCAGTCAACTGCAGGAGCAGGTTGTAAATCGCAAGGGTATAGAACCAATCCCCGATCTCGCTGACAATTTGCGCCAGCCACAAATTGCGGAAGTTGCGGTTCTGCCGCACCAACCGCCAGTAGGCAGAGACGGAGACCGAATTGGACACCGATTCGAGTTGCTGTTCCATGAAGGATCGTCGTAGTTCGACGCGCTTTTCGCTGAGAGCCGACCGCTGATAGCGACACCCTGTTTATAATCGGTTCATGCTAGACGATACGTCCTTCCGCAAGCACGCAGACGTTGCCTTAGATTCTCTCAAGAAAGCCCTCATCCTCGCCGAAGAATCATCGGACATGGAGGTAGAAGACCAATCCGGAGCCCTGCACATTTCCTTCGAAGCAGGCGCTCGCTTTGTGATTTCGCCCAACGCTTCGGTCAAACAGATCTGGATCTCAGCGCTGTCCACCAGCTTCAAACTCGACTGGTCCGACAGCGATCACGATTTTGTCTTGCAGAAAACCGGTGAGAAGCTGAAGGCCCTGGTGTCCCGGCTCATCAACCAGCAACTGGGCGAGGAAACAGTAACGCTCACCTAGCGACAACCGCCTCGGCGGTCCTCCAACCTCACTGATTTTGGGAAGAGCGTGTGGAACAGCCCGCAGCCTGCCGAGCCTGGGCATGTGGACAAAAGTGAAGTGGCGCGCTGGCCCGGCTGCGCAAGCAGAACATTGGGGAAATAGGAAATGCAACCATCTCTCGGCCCCGCGCAAAAAGAGCGGCATGAGATTGGCTTCGCACGGAATAAGTGCCGGCGGGGTGAGCACCGGGCCAGTCCCGCAGGCACGGCGCAGATCTCAGACACCCGGTTTCAATGCCGCGTCCAATGCGTGCTCTTCTGCAGCCGCTCTGGCGACCGAGGTACCGGCTACGACTTGCCCGACAGCGTCTCCTTCAAATGCGCAGCAATGTTCTGCCCATGAAACCGCCCATTTTCAATAAAGATTTCATTGGTCCGTGATCCCGCCACAATCACCCCGGCCACATAAATCCCCGGCACATTGCTCTCCAGCGTCTGCGGATCACAAACCGGCCGGCACTGCTCGGAAGACAATTCAATTCCCATCGCTCTCAAGAAGTCATAGTCAGGATGATAGCCAACCAGAGCAAACACAAAATCATTCTTCAGCCGAACCGCGGCGTCAGGCGTCTTGAGCGTCACGTGGTCAGCCGCAATCGATTCCACCGTGGTGTTCATGTAAGCGGTGATTTCCTTGTTCTTGATGCGATTTTCAATGTCCGGCAGGATCCAGTACTTAATGTGATGGTGCAGTTTCGCGCCGCGATGCACCAGCGTCACCCGCGCTCCATGACGCCAGAAATCCAATGCCGCGATCGCCGCTGAGTTCTTTCCGCCGATCACCAGAACATCGGTGTCAAAGTACGGATGCGGCTCCTGGTAATAGTGAAATACTTTTGGCAGGTCTTCGCCCGGAATATTCAGCTGATTTGCCAGATCGTAGTAGCCGGTTGAAACGATCACCTTGCGTGTGCGGTAGTCGTAAATCCTTCCCAGCCGGTCACTCGTCGCGACGTGAAAATTTCCGTCCTCGCCACTCACCGCCTCGACATTCTGATACTGGGCAATCGGCAAATGGTAATGTTCCGCGACCTTGCGGTAATACTCGAGCGCTTCCTGACGGTTGGGTTTCTGGTTTGCAGTAGTAAATGGGATGTCGCCGATTTCCAGCAGTTCCGGCGTGGTAAAGAATGTCATGTTCGCCGGATAGTTAAAGATGGAATTGACGACGCATCCCTTATCAATGACGACGACCTTGAAGCCCGCCTTCTGCGCCTCAATGCCGCACGCGAGGCCGGTCGGCCCCGCGCCGATCACCAATACATCCACCCGCGTCTCCGGGCGTGACTGCATTTGCCCGTGCGGAAGCGCGTCGGGAATCTGCTTGGCCGGCTCGGCGATCTGCTTGGTCCCCAACGCTATTTCCAGCCCTTCCTCACTTATTTTTTATCATCCTTCTTGGCTTCGATCGAGAGCAGCTCGACTTCAAATAGAAGAGTGGAATTGGGCCCAATTTCAGGACGGCCGTTCGGCCCGTAGGCCAGGTCCGAGGGAACGAAAAGTTCCCACTTCGATCCCACCGGCATCAACTGCAAAGCCTCCGTCCATCCCTTGATGACACCATTGACTGGAAACTTCGCCGGCTCTCCGCGCTTGTAGGAGCTGTCAAATTCCGCGTTGTCGAGGAACGTTCCCTTGTAATTGCAGACAACGGAATCACTGGCCGTTGGCTTGGGGCCCGTCCCGGCTTTCAATATCTTGTATTGCAGACCACTGGGCAGCGTAACGACGCCTTCTTTAGTTTTGTTAGCAGCCAGAAACGCATCGCCGGCCTTCTTGTTCGCCTCGCCCTGCTGTTGCATCTTCTCTCCCTGCTTCTTGTTCAAATCCGCCTGCACAGCGGTCAACACAGCCTTGATTTCATCCTCCGTTAACAGCGACTTGCCGCCGGCCATTCCATCCTTAAAGCCGCGAAGAAAGACGTTGGGATCAACCTCCAGAGAATCCTTGTGCAGATTCTTGCCAATGTTCAGCCCGATCGCATAGCTGGCTTTCTCTTTCTGCGTCTTGAGCGCCAGGGGAGCCCCGCTCTTCGAGGCAGGCGCCGTTCCGGCCTTTTTCACCGGAGCATGGGGGGTGGTCTTCGCTGCAGGCGCGGGCGAAGTCGTGGGTGCCGGAGTCTGCTGGGCAATTGCATTCCCCAGCAGCAGCATGCCGGCCGCAAACAAGGTTATCTTCGTTGTGAATGATTTTTGCATATAGCATTCTCGCATTGGGCAGCCATGACGGCAAACCGCGGAAGTGCCCAAATCCCCAACGCTGGCCATGGCGAAGATCCGGAGGGAGTCAGCCGAGCGAGGAATCTCGCGCCAATGCTTGCGCCGGACTTGTCGTGAGCCACTTCCAACTCCTCCCTGAGAGGCAGCATCGGTCACGCTGAAGCCAGCTGCGAAGAGACTGCCCTGAGCCAGGTCGAAGGGAACGACCCAGCTTGGCCCCGGACGAGGTCCGGAATGGGAACATTCCGAAAATCACCCGCCCCGGGGGGCGCCAAGGCCCCCGCCGTCA
>Ga0193726_1000559_pt1 | contig 38034 bp, 33 predicted proteins | sample H2c1metaG_FD_144928 | JGI IMG/M metagenome (GOLD analysis project Ga0193726, IMG submission 144928) | Soil microbial communities from a riparian zone of the East river system, Colorado, United States - H2c1 | ecosystem: Environmental > Terrestrial > Soil > Riparian zone | place: USA: East River... | reverse complement strand
AACACCCTAAAGTCGGGAAACTGCTCCGCGAAAACGGGCCGGATGATCCCGTGGAGCAGCCAATCGGCGTGCGTCCGAATCTCCGTCCCCGCTTCACCAAACGGGCCAATCACAAAACAGAGCTTGTTGATCTTGTCCGCCATGAAAAGTCATCCAACCGCAACCGGCCGATCGCTTCTAGGCTCAACCAAGGGCGGAAGGCAAGGGCAGGGCGGAACACGGAGAAGGGAATGTCCGGGCGAACCAGATGCGGCCTTTCCGTAGAACTGCACGCTATTGGGCGCGTCGAGATGGTGCGGATGTTCGGTCATTAAGCTGCGACGATCTTCCAGGCGATGAAAGATGACATTCCCTGACGGGTCAGTTAGCGCGCCAGAGCAGCCGATCTAAGCTCTCTATGGCATGCCCTTTCAGCTATTTCGGATCGAAGCTGGAATAATAGCGCCAGCCAGCCGCCTTGTCCGATGCGCTGAGGCCACGAAATGCCGCAGGCCAGTATGCCATCGCGTATTTCAGCGCCTCTAACGTGTAAGGGATGTGGATCGCGCAGGCCTCACGAATGATTGCTGGGCAGCGATCATTATCCTTTCGGTTAGTTTTATTCAGGTTTGCGACGATGATCGGCAAGCCGAGTTGAAGCGCAAGCTCCAATTCCCACCGGACATACTTATAGAGGTTCTTGGTCTTCTCCCCCACCAAGACGACCACTGCGCTGGAGTTTTTCATGCGCTCGAGCAGTTTCGACTTTACATACTGCTCATCCTGCGCCCGACCCGTCATGTTGTCGAGGTCGTGAGCATTCTGATAATCAAAGTCGATATTCTTATTTGCCTTCCAACCATTCATGTAGGCGTAAGCCCACTTGTCGTTGTCGCCGTCAAAGATGACGTAAGCAGCACCGGCCATTGATCTCTCCCTCAGTCTGACTGTCTTGCTATCCACAAAGTATGTTCGCGCGAGAATGCCTTCTCCGCGTCGTTCACAAAATCCGAGAATTTATCGTCATTGGTGGCGTCGTGCGCCATCGGTCGGATCAGCCCAATCTCGTGCGCGGCGACCGTGTAAGCGGCAGTCAATTCGTTGAATTTCTTTATCTGCATCCAGCCGACGACCGACGCCGCTATGACGATGAGCGGTTCAATCGGCCAATATGGCCAGTTCGGCCAAGCAATTCGGGACAATGTCATGCCACCGGCGAGGATGTATGCCGAGCAACTGACACAAACCCAAACAAAGGCGCTATGCTTGTTCATACCCGCCTTTCGCGCATACCACCCGCGTTGATCGTCAACTCGATTCGAGAGGTAGTACTTCATGCGATCATCACGGTTCATCGCTCTTACGCGATCCATCGCGGTGGAAATCTGCTCCTTGGTCGGCCACTCGCTGGTGATCTTCTTCGCGACTTCACGGTTCGCGTCGAACACCGCGTGAAGCTGGTTGCGAAACTCCGAGCGCGCCTGCTGCTCTCCGCCGACGCCTCCTCCCTCGAACGGGGTGGCATGCATCATGTAGCGCCACGTCAGCGTCTTCACGCTTTCGGCGAGTGCGCGGCAGCCGTACCAAATCTGCTCCGGCTTGCTGAGAGCGCGCGTCAATAAGATCACCAAACCGATGAAGAAAATACTTGCATAGACAAGGTAGTAGCCAACCCCGTGCAGGAAACTCATCGAGAAAACGGCGGCCAGAACCAGGGTGATGTATTCCCCTCGGATCAGCCGAAGGAAGAAGGACTGATAGTTGTTGGACGCGTCGTCAGCGGCCAGAAACAAGGCAGGGTAATCTTCGTGCTGCATTGGCGTCCCTCGTTGGCTCTTTGACGGCCACCCGTCGGATTATGTGGGTTCACGTCAACAGTCATCGCAGCTTGTTATGCGCATGGCGGCATGACCCAATCAATCGCGACCTGAGGTGTCGAGCGAGATATCCTCAACCATATGGTGTGGGAGCAAAAAACTTCTTGAACAGAACGTGCCGTGAACAACTGATTTTGATTTTGGGGCTGGCGAAACCGCTGTTGTTCGCCGTTTATGCCGACTTTGCCGATCGCGCGAAGCTTACGGTGAGGCCCATTCTGTAAGGTTTTGCAGGTGCCGGTTGAGAGGATTGAACTCCCGAGCTTCGGTTTACAAAACCGCTATAGTGCTGTGACGCTTCAGGTGTTTTGCCGGGCTTCTCGCGGGGCTTGAAGTATCATACGGTATTGATCGGACTTGTGATTTTCTGGCCTGTCACGCCGGAGGTCGTACCTGTTGCGCGACGTTCTAAGGAACGTGTGCTTTCGTAATGTTCGGCGCTGTCAGAGGGCGCCTGACAGGGTTACTGCGAGGACCGCTGTTGAGGGGGCACCCGATCGCAGATACCCCGCCCGCACCCTCGGGGGAGGCGTTATTCGGGGTGCCGGGAGGCGAGTCGGTGGTGCTGCGCCGGTTTCGGGGGACCTTGAGTACTGACTGTCAGGGGGACCGGTAACCCTTGCAGAGGCCCCCTGATCGAACATTTCAATACCCGTCCATCGTCGGTTCACGTTATGTTCCATGCGCAACCTGTGGTTGCGGGAGGAACGTCAAATGACCATCAGTCCCGAAGAACGACGCGAAATTTTAGACAAACTCCGGACGGCCATGGCCGATCTGGAAGCGATCGAGGAGGATTGTGGCGGCGCTCACGATCTGCAGCTTGTGATCGATCTGCTGCTCGAGATCATTCGCAAATTGGAATCGTCGCACTAACGTCGAGGCTTCAGCACCGTCACGTTCGCAGGCATCCCATGGACGAGCATATCGACGTGGTCTGCAAGGCGCTTGAACGCGACCTGCTTGCGATCGAGATAGTCGTGTTTGTCGTAGGTTCGCTCGACACTCTTCTTGACGTGACCCATGCAAAGTTCGGCAATGTCGGACGGTACTTCGGATCGGGCCATCAGCGTCCGCGCGGTCCTGCGCAGGTCGCGGTGCTGCCACGGCTTCAATTGATAAACCCTGTTCGGGTCGCGTCCTTCCTTCTTCGCTTGCGCCTTCAGTTCGGCCAGCATGGCCTTATCGAGGGCCTTCTTCATTTTGCTCCAACCATTCAATGGAGCTTTGCCGGTCAACGTGAACACGAAGCCTTCCGCGTTCTCGGCATCGACATCGGGAGCCGAGTCAATGATCTCGCGTGCAAGAGGTGACAGGGGTACGAGTGAGACACCCTTGTTGCGCGGGTCGTCGTTGCGAGTCGGGTCCCAAACGTCCTCGACCTCGAATTCCTTTCTCCACTCGCCGTCGACCTTGCGGGTCGGCACCATGACCCGATCCTTCAGATCACCACGCAGCATGGTGCTGACCTTGTGGAAGCGTTGCATCGTCAGCAGCGCAGTACGCACGACGACACCATAAACACCCAGATCGTTCGTCGTGCGCCATAATGCGCGGATCTCGTCGTCTTCCAGTACACGTTCGCGGCCCTGCGGTTGCTTCCAGTTCTTGGACTTCACGATCGGCGAACGAAATTTCTGGTTACGTGATCCCTCTACGTACCAATTGTAGAATGCGGAGAGTTGGACGCGCGTTGCACGGGCGACCTTGAACGTGCCGAACAACTGTCCGTCCGGACCCTTGATCTTCCCTTCCGCGATCTTCGTCAGCAGAGCCGCAACATCGTTCTTCTCGATACTCTCGACATCCCGGTCACTCCATTCGGGCAAGACGTAGCGTTCGAAGATGCGTTCGGTCTGATACAGCGTGCGTTGGGGTTCGTCCTGCGGTCGAGTCAGGTAGCGTTTGACCATGACCTTGAAGGTGTCGGTCGATCCTTGGGAAGGTCGTCGCGGGTCTTCACCCTTTTCCGCCGCATTGCGCATGTCGCGTGCGACGTTGCGCATGTGATCAGCGTCGGAGCAGTCCGGGTATCGACCGAGCTTGAGGTACTTCGGCAGGCCCGGCTTGTCGCGCAGGTAATAACAGACGCGCCATGTCACCGTGGCCTGCTTCTTGTGCTTCGGACCGGGTGACACCAACACGTGCAGGCCGGTCTCCTTGTCGTCCCATACGACATATTGACGATCGGGTTTCGCGCGCAGCAGCCTGTCGAGGTCGGTACTCGTCAACCGCTTCCTGTTCGGAGCAGGTGATCGATCTGCGTGTGGTTTTGTCATCAGGCTCTATACCAATTTATATAAAGGAACTATAAGGTTCACCGGATTTTACGTGCAAACGGATGCAATGCCAAATTATATTATGCCATTGAAATATAAGGCAAATGTGCCTCCAATGCGAGTTCATGCAATGTCGTGCAACCAGAATACAACTAACTCTTAATCATCGGGTCCCAGGTTCGAGCCCTGGTGCGCCCACCAAGCTTTTCAAGTAGTTAGCCAAAACCAAAACGTGAACAAACGGGCTTCGCGCAGTACCGTGCGGTAAGGCTTGTCGCGCGCCGCACGACAAATATGGTGTTTACTGAACATCGAGTAGCGAGCCAATGGCAGAGGTATTGAAAAGCTCACGAGCTGATTTGCGCGTTGCGGTTGCCGGGCTGGGACCGATCGGGACCAAGGTAGCGGAGGCGCTGGATCGCGGAATCGACGGATTGGTTCTCGTCGCGGTGTCGGCGCAGAACCCCGAGAAGCACAAGGGCTGGCTTTCAACACTAACGGGAACGCCGGCGATCTTGCCGATCGAACAGCTCTCCGGTGTCGCCGACATCGTCATTGAGTGCGCGCCGAGCAAGCTCGTCAGGTCGATCGTTGCCCCCTTCGTGGGAAGCGGAAAGACCGCGGTGGTTCTGAGTGCAGGCGCGCTTCTCGACAACGAGGACCTGATCGAGCTCGCGAAACAAAACGGCGGTCAAATCGTGGTGCCCACCGGCGCGCTGATCGGCCTCGACGCCGTGACCGCGGCGGCGGTCGGGATGATCCATTCGGTCAGGATGGTGACGCGAAAGCCGGTCGTGGGGCTCGCCGGCGCTCCCTATATCGTCGAAAACAATATCGACATCGAAAGAATTACCGAACCGCTCAGGATATTCGAGGGTACGGCGCGCGAGGCCGCGAAAGGATTTCCCGCAAATCTGAATGTTGCCGTCGCGCTGTCGCTCGCAGGCATTGGTCCCGATCGAACGAGACTGGAAATCTGGGCCGATCCAACGATCACGCGCAACATGCATCGTGTTGACGTGGAATCCGATTCCGCCCGCTTTTCCATGTCGATCGAGAATATCCCGTCGGAAAATCCAAAGACCGGTCGCATCACCGCGCTCTCCGTCATTGCCTGGCTTCGCAAGCAGCGTGCAGCTCTTCGCGTCGGAACGTGAGCAAGGACGCGAACGGGGACGACTCGTCCCGTGGGCGCATTCAATCCCTGTTGGAACGCCGCGCATGCAGTCGTTGATTCAGTGGCCGAGATAGGCCTCGCGGATACGCGGATCGTCGGCCAGGATCGCCGAGGGGCCGGACAAGGTAATCATCCCGGTTTCCAGCACGAATGCGCGGCTTGAGATTTCCAGGGCCATGGCTGAATTCTGCTCGACCAGCAGCACCCCGAGCCCGGTCCGTTTGTTGAGTTCGAGGATCCGGTCGAATACCTGCTCGATGACGATCGGTGCGAGACCAAGTGAGGGTTCGTCCAGCATCAACAGGCTCGGATGGCTCATCAAGGCGCGTCCGATGGCCAGCATCTGCTGCTCGCCACCGGATAGCGACCAGCCGCCCTGCTTGAGCCGCTCCTTGAGGCGCGGGAACAGATCGAACACCAGCGCGAGATCTTCATCGACTTCGCGCTTCCTGTAAGAACCCGAAGCGGTGCCGGTGATGAGATTTTCCAGCACGGTCAACCCTGGAAAAATACGCCGGCCTTCGGGGCAGTGCGCGAGGCCTGAACCGACGATGGCTTCGACCGCGGCGGTTTGGATGTGCTCGCCCTTCCAGGTGATGGCGCCCGAGGTCGGACGCACCAGCCCGGAGATCGTGCTGAGCGTGGTGGTCTTGCCGGCGCCGTTGCCGCCGATCAACGCGACGATCTCTCCCATTTCGACGCTGAACGAAATGCCCTTCAATACCTCGATGTGACCATAGGATACCCTTAAGTCGTCGATCTTAAGCATGCCGGTGCCGCCTGCCGAGATAGGCTTCGATCACCAGCGGATTGCGCTGGACTTCCGAAGGCGCGCCTTCCGCGATCTTCTTGCCGAAGTCGAGCACCGTGACGCGGTCGCTGATGCCCATCACCAGCCGGACATTATGCTCGACCAGCAGGATCGTGATGCCGCTGCTCCTGAGCCTGGCGATCGTATCCAGCAGCGTCATGCTTTCGGTCATGTTCATGCCGGCGGCCGGCTCGTCGAGCAGCAGCACATTCGGCTTCGACGCCAGCGCGCGTGCAATCTCCAGCAAGCGTTGCTGCGCGTAGGGTAATTGTTTGGCGTGATCGTTCGCCCGGCCGGCGAGGCCGACAATCTCCAGCGCCTCGCGCGCGTTAGTGTCGATCTCGGCTTCGCTTTGCTGTTGCCGTGCGTTCGATGTGACAATATTGAAAAGCGACGTCGGCGTATGGCAGGCCGCGGCGACCTTGACGTTTTCGATGACGTTCAGATTCTCAAAAATCCTGATGGTCTGGAATGTTCGGGCCAGGCCGAGTCGCGCGATGCGGTGTGGCTTGAGGCGAAAGATCTCATTGCCGCCGATGCGAATTGAACCGGCATCGGCGTGTGAGGCGCCGCTCAGCGCGTTGAGCAGCGTGGTTTTCCCTGAGCCATTGGGACCGATGATGGCTTGCACAATGCCGCGCGGCACGTCGAGGTCGATGTGATCGAGCGCGACAAGGCCGCCAAACCGCCGCTTCACGCCTCGCGCGGCAATGATCGGTTCCGAGGTCAACCTGCGTTCGCCCGGCGTAGCTGTGAGAGCGATACGAGCGAGGCCAGACCTCCCGGCGCCACCACAATCACGGCGATCACGCCGAGGCCATAGAGCACGAGATACCATTGACCGAGGAACCGTAATGCCTCGGGCAGAATTGTCAGCGCCACCGCGCCGACCATGCAGCCGGCGATCGAGCCCATGCCACCGACGATCAGCATGGTCATCAGCAGGACCGCCTGGGTGCCGGAAAAACTGTCGGGACTGATGAAACGGATCGAAGATGCGTAAAGGCATCCGGCAAGCCCCGCATAGACCGCGCCGATCATGAAGGCGAGCAGCTTGGTGCGGGTGGTATCGACGCCGCTTTGCTCTGCCGCGATCTCGCTGTCCCTGGTTGCGATCATCGCGCGGCCGAGAACCGAATGGCGAATCCGCGACGCAATCAAAATGGCGAGCCCCAGCGTTGCGATCAATAGATAATAATGCTGCATCTGTCCCTGCGGTCCAAACCCGAATACGCTGACGCCGGGAATCGCACGCAGACCGGAGGTGCCGCCGGTCACCGGCTCCCAGTGCACGATCATCAGCCGGACAATTTCGCCGAAGCCGATGGTGGTCATTGCCAGATAGTAGGTGCGCAGACGCATGGTCGGCAGACCGAGCATGAGGCTGGCGACAACCACGACGATGACAGACAGGAAGGGTGCCGCGATCCAGGGCAGGCCGGCCTTGGTTGCGATGGCCGTGGTATATGCGCCAAGGCCATAGAACGCGGCCTGTCCGAAATTGATCTGGCCGCCCCAGCCGGTCACGAAATTCAAGCCGAGCACGACAATGGCGTTGAGAATGGCAATGTTCAGCAACTGGATGATGTAGCCGTCACGGGCGATGATCGGCACCGCCAGGGCGGCGGCGGCGCCGAGCGCGAGAATGGGCCAGCTCTTCATCTCACACCTTCTCGCTGCTCTTCTCGCCGAACAGGCCGTGTGGCCAGGCGACAAGAACAGCGATCATGACAATGAAGGCGTAAGCATCGCGAAAGTTGGAGGAGATGTATCGCGCGCCGAAGGTTTCGATTAACCCAAGAAACAGTCCACCGATCACCGCGCCCGGCAGATTGCCAAAGCCGCCGATCACGCTGACAACGAATCCCTTGAGACCGAGACTGCCGCCCATGGTCGGCTCAGCCAGGAAGATCGGCGCCACCAACAGCCCGGCGATCCCCGACAGGACAGCCCCGAAGGCGAACGCGACCGCAATGGTGCGGTTGACGGGAATGCCGACCAGCCGCGCGGTATGCAGGTCCTGCGCGGTCGCCTGCATCAGGATTCCGAACCGGGTTTTGGTGAGGAAGAGAAACTGCAGCAACAGGATCACGGCGAGTGTCGCAAAGATGAAGATCTGATGCATCGAGACGACGACGCCGGCGAAACGAAAGGGTGGGCCGCGGACCGGGGAGGGCAGCGACACCGGCAACGGCCCCCACACAATCAGCGCGAGATTTTCCAGTACGATGCCCATCGCGATCGTCGTCAGGATAACCAGAAATGCCGGTCGCCCGCGCAATGGAAAATAGACCAGCACCATGAAAACGATGCCGACCAATGCCATCGCCACCATGGTGATGGCCCATGCCATCGCTACGGGCAACTCATGGGTTACCGCGCAGCTAATGCCGATGAAGGCGCCGAGCATCAGCAATTGGCCTTGCGCGAAGTTGACGATCTGCACCGTGTTGAAAATCAGCAACAGGCCAAGCGCGACGAGAGCATAAATGCTCCCCAACGCCAGGCCATTGACGACCAGCTGGCCCATGAAGGGATCAGTACCCGCTCTCTTTGATCGGGCCGGTCAGTTCCGGCGTCTTGCCCTTGTTGCGATAGATGCCAAGCGTATGTGCAAGATCGCCCTGTCCATCGGCCTGGTAGCTGATCAGCATGCCGTTCCAGTCCCTGGTGGCGGCCAGCGCCTCGCGGATCGCCGGTTTGTCGCAGCCGACCTTCTCGATGATCGACTTCAGCAGGTAGACGGTGTCGTAATACGAAACCGTAAAGTTGTCGGCCGGCACTTTGTATTTGTCCTGGACGCGCTTCGACCAATCCATGATCTTGGCGTCCGCCGAGGTCTGCGGAATCATGCCACCGATGGCGTAGCCGCCGTCGGCCTCCGCGGCCGACAGATTGTTCAGCGTGGTCTGCGCCACGATGCTGGAATTGCCGATCGTCGTCAGCTTGATGCCAAGATCGTTCATTTGCTTGATGACGAGGGTCACGTCGGCGGGGCGGCCGAACAGGATCAGACTGTCGGCGCCCTTGTCCTTGATCTCAAGCAGTTGCGCGCTCATGTCCTTGTCGGACGGCGCATAGGAGGCTACCGCCGCCGGCGATACCTTAAGCTTGGCGAGCGCGGCCTGAATGCCCTTGGATGCGCCCAGACCATAATCGTCGGCCACCGCCATGATGCCGGGCTTGGTCTTGCCGAGTGTTTTTACCAGATATTCTGGAATGAGCTCAGCGAGCTGACCGTCATGAACGTGGGTGCGGAACAGCCATTTGCTGCCCTGCATTATCACTTTTGCGTTGGTCGCGCCGACCAGAAACGGTGTTTCCGATTTGGTGACGACCTCCGTTTGCGCGAATACATGCGGGCTGATCATCGATCCAAGGATAACAAGTGGCTTGCCTTCGAGGATGCGGTTCATCGCGTTCACCGCATCGGTGCTGGATGCGCCGGTGTCTTCGGTCGTGAGAGCGATCTTCTTGCCGGCGATGCCACCGCCGGCATTGATTTCGTCGACCGCGAATTCGGCGCCGTTGCGGGCCTGGGTACCGAGCAGCGCCAGATTGCCGGTAAGCGCGGTGGTCAGACCGAACGGGATTGACGACGGACAACTCGCTGCGTCTGCCTTCGCGTCGGCAGCGACCGCCACGGACAGCCAGATTGCGGTCACAGCCGTGACCGAGGTCTTCAAGGATGCATAAAACATCGGGTCCCTTTGCTGGGTTGGCTCTTATTCGCGGGTTGTTTCCCAGCGCCTCACTGGGTGGCAGTTCCGGTTGCCACGGCGGTGGGCGCGGTCACTGTCCGTCGACTGAGCACCAGATACACGGCTCCGGAGACAACGATACCGAACAGCCAGCTGAGATCCGCGCCACCCAGCAGCCCGGTGGAGATCGGTCCCTGCAGCGCCGGAACCAGGCCGTCCTGCACCGACCAGCCGGCGATCAGTCCGGCGAAGAACGCGATCGTGCCGCTCCAGTTGATGTCGCCATAGGCGCTTGTTTCCGGGGAACGGTAGAGTTCGGCGACATCGATCTGGCCTTTCCGCTTGAGAAAGAAATCGGCCATCACGACGCCTGCCCAGGGGCTCATCCATAGCAGCAGGCTGATCATCCAGTTGTCGAATGCCTTGGCGAACGACGGCGCGAAGATGAAGTAAACCGTGACCAGATAACCGGCGATACCAACGATCAGGGCCAGTGCCGTCCGTGACAGGCGGATGCCCATGCTGAGCGCCGCCAGCGCCGCCGAATACACATTCAAGATATTGGTGGCGATCGGGCCGTGCAGCACCATCAGCAGCACCAGCAGGCTCGCCACGCCTCCGAACACGGCGCTGACCATCTTGGCAGGATCGGTGTCCAGCGTAACGCTGGCGATGGTCGCGCCGAGGACGGCGAGCCACACCGACGGCACGAACATTCCAACATAGCTGTACCAGAAGACAGACGTTGAGGAGACATTACGGGGCACGAAGCGCGAATAGTCCGAGGCCCACGTGACCCAGGAAATTCCCCAGCCCACCCCGATGGCCGACATCAACAGTGTCAACATCGCCAAATGGGCGCCAGGAGGAAGCGTGCTGGCGAGGTGCCAATTGACAACCCCCGGCTGGCTCCAGGCCAGAACGCTCATCAGCACCATGATGGCGACGGTTGGCGGCACGGTATACTTCTCGAAGGTTCGGATCGCATAGAAGCCGTAGATGCCGATAACGACCTGCAGCACCATCACGACGGTGATGACGAGGAAGGTCGCCACCAACGTGTCGGCGATTCCGAACTGGCCGAGAATGGCCATTGAGATCTTCACCGGGAAATAGGTGTTCACCCCGATCCAGCCCAGCGTCATCAGGAACATCAGCGCGCTCGGCAGATAGGCGCCGCGACGCCCAAACGCCGAGCGGCTGAGCACCATCTGATTGACGCCGGTCTTGTGGCCCATCACCGTGAAGGCGGCGAAGATGGCGCACCCGAACAGGTTGCCGATGACGATGACCGCGATGGTCTCCCACAGGCCAAGCTTGAGAATAATGCCGAGCGCGCCGAGCGCCCAGTTGACCGGCGCGATGTTCGCCCCGGCCCAAATCCACATCTGCTGCAGCCCGGTCGAGTCCCGGTCGGCATCGGGGATGGGTTCGATGCTGTGAATGTCGGCACGCAGCTCGGAATTCGTCATGACGCCCTCCGTACAAAAGACTGTTCCCGGCGCGGACGGAGCAAGAATCGTACCAGCGGTGCAGCCGTTTCCGGCCCAAGTCGTTATCGGCCCAACACGCGCTGAAGGACCCTGTGCGCACGCGTGCGCAACAGGCCAATCAGCAAGGACACACCATGCAGGTTTCGCGCTTCCGCCGCCGGTCCATCCGGCTGGATGCCCGAAAGTTGCCGTTCGAGGTTGCGCGCAAAGTCCGCGGTCAGCCGGGCTGCGAGGTCGCGGACCAATCCCTCTCGTGCGATCTGCGCCAGCATTCCCCTCAAGCTGTAGCCGATCGAAAGCTCGACGCGCGTTGCGGCGCCTTGATCTGTCGGTACGAGGCGGTAGCGGATCTCGCCTTGCGTGGAAGATCGGCTGCGCTGATCGCTGCCGATGCCCAAGATCCGGCCAGACAAACTCTCGAGGTCACGCTCGATGCGAGCGGCGCCGCGGAAATTCGCCGAGATCGGACCGAGTGTTACGCGGATCATGCCTTCCACCCGCGCCGGGGTCGGTACGCCGGTCAGCGATGCGCCTGGAAGGCAGGCGGCAACTTTCGCGACATCGCCGAACATCTCAAAGACCCTCTCGGGCGGATAAGCGACCGTGAAATGATCCTCAAAGAACTTCTCGGGCGTGAAGTCCGGGACAGCCATCGCGCCACTGTCCTCGGCTCGCGGTTCGGCTTTTGCTGCCGGCGCTTTTGCGACATTTGAGACGGAGGCCGTTGCGCCGTTGCCCGATCCCACAGGGCCGAAAGACGTGCGGCCTCCGCCGGGCACCGGCAGGATTCCGCGCTGGCGCCTTTGGTCGATCACGGCGCGTACCGCTCGCACGATGCCGACATATCCGGTGCAGCGGCAGAGATTGCCGCTCAGCCCGACCCGTATCCGGCGCTCGTCCGGCACGGCTAAGCGAACCACGAGGTCGCGCGCCGAGATCAGCATCCCCGGCGTGCAATACCCGCATTGCAGGGCATGCTCGCGGGTAAAGGCGGCGCGAAGCTCAATGGTGATTTCATCATCATCCAACCCTTCGATCGTGGTCACACGCGCTCCGTCGCAGGCGACGGCGTAGGTGATGCAGGAGCGCGCCGGCATGTCGTCGAGCAGCAATGTGCATGCCCCGCATACGCCGTGCTCGCAGCCGAGATGGGTGCCGGTAAGATCGAGACCGTCGCGCAGAAAATCAGCAAGATGGGTGCGCGGCTCAACGGAGGCCTTGACGGCGCGCGCGTTCACAGTGAGCGCGATCATGGTCACGTGGAAGCCTCAACGATCGCACGGCGCAGCACCGCGACATGAATGTGCCGGTCGACCGCGTCCGCGATGCCCGCTTTCATCAGAATCGCGTCGGCTACGCGCGCATCGAATTGCCGGGCGAAGTCGCCTGCTACACGCCCGCCAAAAAGCGCCGCGGCATCGCCAATAACGATCGGAGCTGCTTCCACGGCGCCGATGACCGCACGCGCCGTCGCCGATTCCGGGTCGATCAATACCGCTGCAATCGCGTGGGCGAAATCTCCCGGCTTGCGGCAGGCTTTGACATATCCCCATCTTGCCGACGGCGTCATTACCGGAACGCGCACGGCCTCGACGATCTCGCCGGCCTGCAGCGCGGATTCCAGCGCGCCCGTGATAAAATCCTCGATGGCGAGATTGCGGGTTCCTGCAAGACTGCGCAGCGTGACCTTTGCCCCCAGCGCCGCCAACGCCGAGATCCAGTCCGCGGCGGGATCGGCGTGACTGAGCGATCCGCCGATTGTGCCGCGGTTACGGACGGCCCTGTAGGCGATGGCACCGGCGACCCGCTGCATGGCGCCGCGCGTCACGTCGGGTATTCGCCCGTCTTCGATGTCGCCATGGGTGATGCAGGCGCCGACGACGAGTTCATCGCCGCTGCGTTCCGCCTGCTTCAGTTCGGAAAGTCCTGATATATCGACGATCAGATCGGGTTCGACCAGCCGCAGGTTGAGCATCGGACCAAGTGACTGGCCTCCTGCGATGATCTTGGTCATGCCGTCCGCATTGGCCATCAAGGCCAACGCAGCCTTCAAATCGGCAGGGCGTTCGTACGCGAACGCTGCCGCTTTCATGCAGCCGATCTTTCCGCCGCGCGCGCCGCCAGAATTGCCTCAACGACCCGACGCGGCGAGATCGGCGAATGCAGGAGTTCAACTCCAAACGGTCGCAGCGCGTCGTTGACGGCGTTGGCGATCGCCGCCGGCGGCGCGATGGCGCCGCCTTCGCCGATGCCCTTGACGCCGAACATGGTGTAGGGCGATGGCGTTTCCATATGATCGAGACGGGGCTCGGGGACCTCGGTCGGACCCGGAAGCAAATAGTCGGCAAGCGTTGCCGCGAGCGGTTGTCCGGCGGCGTCGAACGGCATTTCCTCATACAATGCGGTGCCGATGCCTTGCGCAAGACCACCATAAATCTGGCCGTCCACGATCATGGGATTGACCAGCACGCCACCGTCTTCGACGATGACGTAGTCGAGAATTTCGACATCGCCGAGATCGGGATCAACCGCGACGGTAACGGCGTGGGCCGCATAACTGAAGGTGCCGCTGTCACGCCTTGGCTTGTAGCCGCTGGTTGACTCCAGCCCTCCGGGATCGACATCGGGCGGCAGATCCTGCGGACGCCGATACCAGGCATGTGCGATTTCTGAAAGGCCGATGCTGCTGCTGGGACCGCACACACGGCCGTCGCGCAGCGTAACCATTGCCGGATCAAGTTGAAGAAGCTTGGCGCCGATCCGCTTGGCGCGTTCGCCGATTTCAACGCAGGCAGTTCCAACCGCACCACCGGCCATGACCATCGAGCGCGAGCCCCAGGTGCCCGTCGAATAGGGCGTGATGGCGGTATCGCCGTGCACGACACGCACCTTCTTCGTATCGAGCCCCAGAATTTCGTGCGCGACCTGAGCCAGCGTCGTCTCGAGGCCCTGGCCGTGCGAATGCACGCCGACCCTTATCTCGAGTCCGCCGTCCGGCGTCATGCGCGCATTGGCCTGCTCGTGTCCGGGCACCATTGGAATGCCCCAGCCCGCATACACCGACGTGCCGTGCGCGGCCTGCTCGCAATAGATCGACAGGCCAACGCCAATCAGCCGGCCGTCCGGTTCTTGCGTGCGCTGACGCGCCCGCACGGCCGCGATATCGATCGCTGCCAGCGCGCGCCGCATGGCTTGCGGGTAGTCGCCGCTGTCGAAATGCTTGTTGGTGATATTGTCGAATGGCATTTCATCCGGGCCCACCAAATTGCGCAGCCGCACCTCGCCCGGTTCAATACCGGCCTCGACAGCCACGGCATCGAGCATGATTTCGAGCGCGAAGCAGACGCCGGTGCGGGCAACGCCGCGATAGGGCAGGATCGGACATTTATTGGTCGCGACGGAAAAGGTTCGGCAGCGATAAGCCGGCATTCGGTAGGGGCCCGGCAGGATGCTCGCCACCTGCGCGGCCTCGAGACAGGCCGAGAAAGGATACGACGAATAAGCGCCGGAATCGACGGTTGCCTCGCAGTCGATCCCGCGCAGGCGGCCGTCGCGTTCGGCATACGCGGTGATCTTGTAATGGTGCTCGCGGCAATTGGCGCTCGCGGTCAGATGCTCGCGCCGATCTTCGATCCAGCGGACGGCGCAGCCTTTGTGCATCGTAAGCCAGGCAAGGCAGACTTCTTCGGGCAGCAGAATTCCCTTGTGACCGAACCCTCCGCCGATATCAGGCGACACGATCCGGATTCGGCCCTGCTCCATGCCCAGACAATCGGACAGGCCGTTGCGAACGATGTGCGGCATCTGAGCGCCGGTGTAGAGCGTCAACTGGTCGAGGCGATGATCGAAGGTGGCGACCACGCCGCGTCCCTCGAGAGGGGACATGCATTGGCGCGCCGTCGATATTTCGCGCGTCACTTTGATGGGTGCATCGAATGCCGGCGCGATATCGACCTCGAAGGCGCTTTCGAGAAAGACGTTGTCGCCCCAGTGCTCATGGACGAGCGCCGTCTCTGCGTCACGCGCCTTCTGCATGTCGTAAACGGCTGGAAGCTCGTCGAGATCCAGCGTCACCGCAGCCACGATATCTTCGGCCTCTGCCCGCGTTGGTGCCACGCACATCGCCACCAGTTCTCCGACGTGACGCACCTTGCCGGTCGCGAGCACAGGTTGTTCCGATATCTTGAAACCGGGCAGGCCGGATACAGCGCGGATCGGCTTGATCCCGGTCAGATCCGCGGCCGTGAACACGACATCGCGATATCGCTCCGGCACATGGACGGCCCTTATCCGGGCGTGTGCCAGCGGGCTGCGAACGAAGGCGACATCCTGCAAGCCGGCCAGACGGATATCGGCCACGTACTGGCCGCGGCCGCGCATGAAGCGATCGTCTTCCTTGCGAAGCAACCGGGCTCCGACGCCTTGTCCGGTATCGGCCACCGCATCCGAAGGGAGATCGCTTGCAACGTGAGACATCGATGGCCGTCTCCACTTGAACCCGTCGTACGCTTCTAGGCTGCCACCGCCCGCGGCAGTATAGGAGCGACTGCGTCATGGCGCACGCCGGCGCGCAGGCAGAACACCGGCTGCAGCAGGCTCTCAGCGATCACTTCCACCTTCTCGTTGTCGCGCAGAATATAGCGGCCGGGCTTTTGCGTAAGCACGGAGACGTCGGCCTCCATGCCGGGACGCAACGCGCCGATGGTATCCGAAAGACCCAGCATTTCGGCCGGATGCGAAGTCACCATCGGCACCACTTGCTCCAGCGTGAGGCCGAGCGCCATCATCGAACTCATCGCCTGCACCAGGCTGAATTTCGCTGCACTTGCGAACGGATGGTTCTCGTCATCGACATGCTCGTCCGGCGTTCCGGCCGGAGCCGGCACATGCGTATTGTAGCCGTGGATATCGGCTCCCAACGTGGTCGGAATGATACCGGCGGCAATGGCCTTGCGCGCGAGGCGGTAGGAGAAGTGGCTGCCATGGCCGACATCGACCCGCAGCCCGCGGTCGAGTGCCGCCTGGATGACAGGATGCACCTCGCCTTCACGATTGACGAATCCGCCGGGATGCCGCGTGAACGGATGGGCCAGGACATCGCCGGAACGAAGCAGCGGGATCACCCGCGCCAGGATCGTATCGACGTCTTCACCGTTGGTACCGCTCTCGGGCAGGCCCCACAATTGGCCGAAATGCACATAAACCGGAAGGTCGGCGCGACGCCCGATCTCGGCCGCCATTTCGATGACGCGAATCCCCCAGCGCGCAAAGCCACCGATCTCGGCATGCGCCTTGATGCCGCGAACGAGATCGCGATTGGCGGTTGCCGCTTTCACGGTGGCATCGATGTCGACGCCGTCGGGGCTGTAAAGATTGGGATAATAGTGTCCTTCCAGACCTCCAACCAGATAGGCCGACAGAAAGGCGTAGGTGCGCGACAGCGCTTTCTCTGCGATGAAGTGCCGAAATCCCGGCAATGTCATGCAGGACGGTCCGCCCTGATCGACCAGCGTCGTTACCCCTGATTGGACGCCCACCATGTCGGCGTTCACGCCAAAGCGGCCTGTCACATATTGATAGACATGCGCATGGGTATCGATGAGTCCGGGCAGAACGATTTTGTCCGTGACATCCAGGACTTCCCTGGCACTTGTCGGCAAAATATCGGACTGAACGGCGGCGACCTTGCCGTTACGAATGGCGACATCTTTGATGCCGTCGATGCCTGAGGCCGGATCGATGACGCGACCGCCGCGCAGGAGCAGGTCAAACGTGGTGCTTACAGACATGGTCGATCTCCTCTCCCGATCGCTGGCGCGCCGTTAGCAGCCAGCCAATTGCGAAGTATGCTTCGTATTTGAATACAGCAACAATCGTGCCATAGATTGCATCAAATTCGTGCAGCTTAGGCAAGGACAGAGTGGTTGAAGATGGCCAAGAAGCCAGCGCAAAAGAACGGCAATTCCTGGCCGCTCGACCAGCGGCCGGGATTTCTGATCCGGCGGCTGCACCAAATTCACGTCGCACTTTTTCAAAAGCGATGCGCAGCTTTCGAGATTACGCCGCTGCAGTACAGCCTTCTCTCGGCCCTGGCGAAGCGCGGAACCGCCGATCAGACGACCTTGGCTGACGATGTCGCGCTCGATCGCACGACCACGACCGGTGCGCTTAAGCGATTGCAATCCCGCAACTTTATCGAGCGTTCAATCCACCACCGGGATCGCCGCGCGCAGATTTGCCGGCTGACAAAAGCCGGGGCAGCATTGTTGCGCCAAATGGAAGCGTCGGCTCGTGCCGCCCACCGTGAGACGGTAGCCGATCTGAGCAAGGCAGACCAAAAGCGGTTTATCGCCATGATGCAGCGGATCGTGGCGGCTAGCTCCGATCAAAAAAATGGGTCGGCAGCCACCAAAATCTGAGCTGGAGCCGAACGATTACAATCTGTGCATCGTGCCTTGGAAAAGGCAGATCCAGAAAGGCCGGCGCCGGCGCTAGCCATCAATAGCCGGCTATTGCGAAGTACACTTCGCATTTCATCGCGCCGGCGTCGGTTTAGGCGAAGGACGCAATTTTCTTGGGCAATCCCCAACTACTTAGCCAGGTCGATACGATCGAACACCAGCGCAGTTGACGCGGAAATTGCTGCGGACGCGAGCTGGCAATCGATGTGGCACGTCATTTGCTCCATCGCTGTCATTGAGTTGATGGCTAGTGTTCCGCGGATTGGTCGGGGATCGAACTGATGTCGGCCTATGAAGACGTGATCCAGCGGCGCTTTGGCGATGGCGGTCCGTCGGGCGAGGGGGCTGTCGAGAACGATTTTATCCGCCGGGTCATCTCGCGAAAGACGGTGCGCCGTTACAGCGACGTTATTCCCGGCGAGGGCCTGCTTGATCTGCTCGTTGCGGCGGCCTTGAGCACGTCGGCCAAGTCGGATTTCCAGCAGGCGTCGATCCTGCGGGTCAGCGACCCGACGCAGCGCGCGGCGATCGGCAAACTATTCCCGGGCATGCCGTGGATCGGGCTTTCGCCGGTGTTCTTCGTCTTTCTTGGCGATGCGAGACGCCTGCAGCGTATCGGCGAGCTGCGCGGAAAGCCGGTCCGCAACGGCACGCTGGAAGGATTCTTCAACGCAAGCGTCGATGCTGCGCTGGCGATGCAGACCATGATCCTGTGCGCGGAATCTGCCGGACTCGGTGTTTGTCCCATCAGCGTCATTCGCAACGAGATCGACGCGGTCGCGGCGATCCTCGGATTACCCGATCTGGTGTTTCCGGTCGCGGGGCTTTGCCTCGGCTACCCGCAGACCGACGGTTACGTCAGTTTGCGCCTGCCGCGTGGCGTGACCACGCACCGCGATCGCTACGATGACAGCGCGCTTCCGCACGCGATCGACGATTACGACCGCCGGCGGGATGCCTTGCATGCCATTCCCAAGGAGCAACAGCGGTCAAACGCGGAGTTCGGCGACGCGGCCTTTTACGGCTGGTCGGAAGACAAGGCCCGGCAGGCCGCCAAGGCCGAAGGTGCTGCGTTCCCGCCCTATCTGCGTTCGCACGGATTCAGCTTCGATTGAAAGGATCACGCCAACGGCGAACCGTCACCTGCTTTGCCGGCCACGACTTGCAATTACCCCAACGGAGGAAGATCCATCATGACATTGTATCCGCTTACTTGCTCCAACACTCTGTCGCGGCGCCTGATGCTCGGCTTGCTGGCGGCGCAGTTCGCGATGCCGATGCTGATCGGCAATGCGCAGGCCGCGGGTCTCGACGAGATCAAGAAGCGTGGTCTTATCGTGGCGACGGAGGACGATTTCCGTCCGTTCGAATTCGTCAAGGATGGCAAGCCGACAGGTTTCGATAATGAGTTGATCGAGGATCTGCGCACATCTGCGCCTTTCGAGATCAAACAGGAAATTCTGCCCTGGACCGGTATTCTGGCTGGTGTCAGCACCGGCAAATATGACGTCGCGATTACCGCGGCGATCATCACCAAGGAGCGCAAGCAGTCGCTCGATTTTACCAGCCCGATCGCGGACGCCACGCACTACTATGTCAAGCGCAAGGACGACAAGTCGATTTCCTCGATCAAGGATCTGAGCGGCAAGACCGTCGGCGTTCAGGCCGGCAGCGCGCTGCTCGCGCGTCTTCCCGAACTCGGCGCGATGCTGGAAAAGGACGGCGGAAAGCTCGGCAAGATCGTCGAATATACGTCTTATCCTGAGGCCTATCAGGATCTGGCTCTCGGCCGGGTCGATTACGTGGTCAACACCATCATCAATCTGAAAACGCTGGTGGCTGAAAAACCAGTGTTCGAGGTCGGTCAGGCGGTGTCGGGAAAATCCTTCCCGGCCTGGGCGGTTGCAAAGGACAACAAGGAGCTGCTGGCGTTCCTGAACGAGTTCATCGCCAAGGAAAAGGCGAGCGGCCGGTTTTCCGAGCTTCAGAAGAAATGGTTTGGCGAGGCCTTCCCGGATCTGCCGGTTGCGTTCGAGCCGGAATTCTAACGGCCATCTGGCAGCGATGATCTGTCATGAGCGGGAGCGACATCGCAGCTATCTTTCAGGGTGCCATCGTGACGGTAACGCTGTCGCTGATCGGCATCCTGATCGGGCTGCCGATCGGACTTGGCCTCGCTTTGATCCGGTGGGCGAATGTTCCGATCGGTGCGGGGATCGTGACCCTTTATGTCAGTATGCTGCGCGCAACGCCGCTGGTCACATTGCTGCTGCTGCTGTTTTTCGCGCTACCCAATATCGGGGTGCCGATTAATCCGATTTCGGCGGCGATCCTGGCGCTGGTCATGAATACGTCGGCCTTCAACTGCGAGGTGTGGCGGTCCGCACTGATGAACTTTCCAAAGGACCAGTACGAGGCAGCGCAGTCGGTCGGCATGCGGGCCGGGCAACGCTTTCGCAGGATCGTCTTGCCACAGATCGTGCGCGTGAGCCTGCCCGGTCTCGTCAACGAAATGTCGCTGCTGATCAAGGTCACGCCGGTGCTTGCGGTTGTCGGGGTTGTCGACATCACGCGCGCCGCCGTCAGGATCGGCGCCCAAACCTACGAGCCGCTGCCGCCGCTTCTGGTGGCGGTAGCGCTTTACGCGCCGATCGTGTTTGCGCTGGTGTCGCTGCAGCGCTGGATCGAACGGCGGCAGATCGCGGCCGAGGCCGCCGCATGATCCACGATTTCGGTATTGTCTGGAACGAACGCGCGTTGCTTTTGAGTGGGCTCGCTAACACCGCGATATTATCGACGCTCGCGGCTATCGCCGCACTGCTATTGGGTTTTATTCTTACCCCCGCGCTGATGTCGAAACGACGGGCCGTTTCAGGGGCAGCACGGATATTCGTTGACGGCATGCGATGTGTCCCGTTTCTGCTGTTTGCCTACATTGTCTATTACGGCCTTCCGTCGTTCGGGGTCAGGCTGGACAATTGGACCTCGGGACTGGCGGCCCTGACGATTTATAATGCCGCCTACATGGCTGAGATCTTGCGCGGCGCCTGGGTGGTGCAGCCGCGCGAGCCGATCGAGGCGGGCGTCGCGTTCGGCTTTCCGGAGATCCGGCTGTTTCGCCGCATCATCCTGCCGCCGCTGCTGTTGTCGGCAGGCCCCGTGATCGGCAATCAGATGATCCAGATCATCAAGGACAGCGCTTTCCTGACCATTATCGCATTGCCGGAACTGACGCATGCCGCCAGCTCGATCCAATCGCGGCATTACGTTCCGTTCGCGGCCTTCATCACGGCGGTGTTTCTGTATTGGGGACTCTGTCTCGTGATCGAGGCCGGGGTCAGTTCGATCGGCCGCGTTGCCGAAGCGCGTCGATAGGACGGGCGATGGCAGAATTCAGCAAGGTTCTCGATGTCGCCGGGGTGTCGAAGCGGTTTGGCGACGTCGAAGTCCTCTCCGACGTCAGTTTCCAGGTCGACAAGGGTGAGACGGTCTGCGTGCTCGGGCCGTCAGGCTCGGGCAAATCCACATTGTTGCGCTGTATCAACTGGCTCGAACGGCCGGACGCCGGGCAAATCTATTTGAATGGCGAGCGGGTCGGCATCAATGGCGCCGGCATTATCATGAGCGATCGCGATCTGTCGCAGATCAGAACCCGCATCGGCATGGTGTTTCAGCATTTCGCGCTGTGGCCCCACCTCACAGTGCTGCAAAATCTGATGGAAGCGCCGGTTCAGGTCCAGAGGCGGCCGAAGGCCGAGGTCCGCGACGAGGCACTGGCATTGCTCGCCAAGGTCGGGCTCAGCGAGAAGCGCGATGCCTTTCCAGCGCGACTATCGGGTGGGCAGAAGCAGCGCGTCGGCATCGCGCGGGCGCTCGCGATGCGTCCGGATCTGTTGCTGTTCGACGAGCCCACCAGCGCGCTCGATCCGGAACTTGTCGGCGAAGTGCTGGTCGTGATGCGGGATCTTGCCCGCGAAGGCATGACAATGGTGATCGTCACCCACGAGATGGGATTCGCGCGGGAGGCGGCGACCCGGGTGCTGTTTCTCGATCGCGGCCGAGCCGTCGAAACCGGAGCGCCGGACCGGTTTTTCTCCAATCCCGAGACCGAACGTGCGCGCCAGTTTCTCCAGCGCTACGCCGGTGGCACCGCCGCCGGCAGGCGCTGAGAACAATCCAGAAAGGGAACGTCCACCATGCATCCGATCTTCCATCTCTTGCCTGACGCGCCGCAGCCGGTCGCGCCCTACAGCCATGCCGTCGAGGCCGGAGCGTTTGTCTTTGTGACCGGACAGCTCGCGACCGATCCGGACGACGATTCTCTGCCCGTTCCGCCCGGCATCGAGGCTCAGACGCACAAGGTGATGGATAATCTCACCCGCGTGCTCAAAGGCTGCCGCTTAACGCTTGCCAATGTGGTTTGCGTGCGCATTTTCCTCACCGACTTCAACGGCGATTACGCCAGAATGAACGACATCTACGCGACCTATTTCGCCGCCGACAAGCGTCCGGCCCGAACCACAGTGGGCGTGACGGGCCTCGCCCGGGGCGGGATCGTCGAGATCGACATGATTGCCGTGCGACCGTGAGGCGTTAGCATGACGGATTCCCTCATTGAGATTCCGGCGAGGCGTGGCAAGGCCGCTGTTGTTTCAGCCGGGCAGGTTGTCACCGTCATCAATACCCACGGCGAACAGGTGGTCGACACCTGGGCTTTCAACCGCGCCGACCTCGGCGAGTTCATGTCGAACGAGCATACGCGCGCGCACAGCCTGCATCTGGTTCCCAAGCCTGGCGACATCATGCGAACCAACAAGCGCCGGCCGATCCTGACACTGATGGAAGACACCTCCGGCGGTATTCACGACACGCTGATCGCAGCCTGCGACCGCTACCGCTATGCCTTTCTCGGAGTGGAGGACTACCACGACAATTGCACGGATAATCTCTTTGCCGGGATGGGTGAACTTGGCCTGGTGCCGCCGGAGGTGCCGAGCCCGCTCAACCTGTTCATGAACATTCCCTGGACGGCGGACGGGACGCTCGGTTTCGCGGCTCCACCGCGGCCAGTACCCGGAGGCTACGTTCGGTTGCGGGCCGAAATGGATCTGGTGATCGCATTTTCAGCGTGCCCGCAGGATATCCTGCCGATCAACGGCAAGGCCGGAAAGCCCGTCGAGGCGCATTTCACGATTACTAAAGAGCCGCTGTAGGCTTGAGTTCGCCGTGCGCCGGGAAATCGGCGTGTATGGACTTCGATGTGACCCTGCGCCGGTAGTGTACAGCCCGCATCAAACCGGGTGGACTGAATTCACGCGAGGAAAGCGGCTGCACATCGACTGATATTGTCGATTATACTGGCTGATGCGTTTTGGAGTGAGGGGGCGCTGGTGACACTGGATATTCTTGTCAAAAATGTCGCGCTGTGGGGCAGCGAAGAGCTAAGCGACGTCGGCATGGAAGGCGGTCGGTTCGTGAGTGTCGATCGCAGCCCGACGTCTCTGATTGCGGCCGTCACGCTCGACGCGGAGGGCCGAATGGCGGTGCCGGGCTTTGTCGAGCCGCATATTCATCTCGACAAGGCGCTGATCTCGGAACGCGCGCCGGTCAATGTCTCGGGGACGCTGACGGAAGCGATCGAGATCTTGTGGGAGATCAAACGCAACTACACGGTCGATGAAATTGCCGAACGGGCGTCCCGTGTGCTGACCCGTGCCATCGAAAACGGCGTTTCGCGGTTGCGGAGCCATGTCGATGTCGATCCGATCGGCGGCACGCGCCCGGCCGAGGGCCTGATCCGCGCCCGCGAGCGCTTTCGCGATCTGATCGATATCCAGATCGTCGCCTTTCCGCAGGAAGGGATCGTCAAATCGCCGGGCACCGAAGCGTTGATGCGGCAGGTCATGCAGTTGGGCGTCGATGTCGTCGGCGGCATGCCGTTCAACGAAGCGTCGCCGCAGGATAGTCGGCGGCACATCGAAATCGTGTTCGAGATCGCCAAGGAATTCGACGCCGACATCGACATGCATGTCGACGAGACCGACGACCCGGCCGCGCGAACCCTCGAAGTGCTTGCCGAACTGACGATCGCCAATGGCTGGCAGGGGCGGGTCACCGCGGGCCACACCTGCGCGCTGGCGAGCTACCCGCGGAATTACGCCGACCATGTTATCGAGCGGCTTCACGCAGCTAACATCAACATGATCGCGAATCCGGCCACCAACCTGATGCTGCAGGGCCGCCTCGACGATTATCCCAAGCGCCGCGGCGTGACCCAGGTCAAGGAGCTATTGGCAGCAGGTGTCAACGTCGCCTGTGGCCAGGACTGCGTCCACGATACCTTTTATCCCTTCGGCCAGAACGATCCGCTGGAGATCGCGTTTCTGCTCTGCCATGCCTCGCAGATGAGCCAGCCGGCCGAAATCCTCACCGTGATGGACATGGTGACCAACAATGGCGCAAGAGCCCTGCGCGTTCCGGATTTCGGCGTGGCGGTGGGCGCGGTGGCGGATCTTGTGGTACTCGATGCCCGCGACGCGCGGGAAGCGTTCGCCACCAGGGCTCCGCGCCGATGGGTGATCAGGAAAGGGAGACTGATCGCCGAGACCAAGCTAGAGGTGTGCCGTCACTTCGATATCCCCGCGATGCCATCAACATAGGGGTTTTCGGATTTGGACTTCCGCCAACTGCGTTACGCGCTTTCGGTTTCCAAGGAACGCAGCTTCACCGGGGCGGCGAAGCGACTCAATATCTCCCAGTCAGCCGTCAGCGAACAGGTAAAACTGCTGGAGGAGGAAATTGGCTTCGAGCTGTTTCACCGCACGTCGCGCGGTATCGAATCCACGGATCGCGGCCGCACCTTCTTATACGAGTCCGAACGGGTGATGGGCGATTTGCTCAGCCTCACCGACACGGCCCGGCGATTGCGGGGCGCGCTTTCCGACACGCTGACGATCGGCATGGGGTCCGGCATGGCGCAGATCTTCATTCCGCGCATGTTCGCCGATCTCAAAAGAGATCTTCCAGGCGTGCGGCTTGAAATCATGACGGCGCCCACCAAGAACATTTTCAACGAGCTTCATGAGGAAAGGATCGACGCAGGTATTGCGATCGAATCGAACCCGGATCGATTGCCGGCGGGATTGATATTTGACCGTCTGGTCGATGCCGAGATGGCGCTGATCACACATCCAAAGCATGCGTTGGCGCGTTCAAAACAACCGATCGATATCGGACGCCTGGTCGCCGAGCCCTTTATCATGAGCGAATTGACGGTGGGATACGGCCAGGTGGTCTTTTCGCTGTTCACCGATCTCGGGATTCGGCCCAACATTCTTGCGGTGGTGGACAATATCGAAACCATGAAGATGATTGTGCAAGCGGAGGGAGGGATCGCCATCGTCCCGCGCGCCTGCGCGGAAAACGAGGTCGCGCTGGGGTTGTTGAAAGCGCTGGCGATAGCGCCGGCGCGTAATGTCTCGCTCAGCCTGTTTCGGCGGCACGAGCCGCTGTCGCGACGCAAGGAGACGGCGTTGCTGAAATTGCGGGAATTGCTTAAGGCATAACTGATCGGATTTTCCGATAGTGCTATCGATAATCGGCTTTTGACTCGCCTTGAGCGTCCGACCCATGCTGCCGCGGTACGGCGACGCCGGCAAGGCAGGCGCGCCCACGTTCCCGTCACCGGAAGGATGGTACGAAAGCATGTCATCTCAATCGCTTGCCGCGCGCTTTCGCATCGGCATCGATACCGGTGGAACGTTCACCGACATCGTTTCGGTCGATACGGTATCCGGCAAGACGCATGTGACCAAGGTTGCGAGCACGCCGGCCAATCCCGCGATCGGCCTGGTGCGTGGCGTCAACGAAATCCTCGCCGCTGCCGGCGCGACCACCGATGATGTGGCGGGGCTGGCCCACGGAACCACGGTGGCGACCAATGCGCTGTTGCAGGGCGAGATCAATTCGCTGGGCCTGATTGTCAACAGCGGCTTCAAGCATATCCTCGAAATTGCCCGGCAGTCGGTGCCGGAGGGCTATGGCAATTCCTATTTCTGGGTGAAGCCCGACCGCATCGTGCCGCTGCAATTCGTTCGCGAAGTCACGGGGCGGCTGGATTTTCGCGGTCATGAATTGCGCCCGCTCGATGAGGCGACCGTTCGCGAAGCCGCGCGGTATTTTCGCGCGCAGGGCATTCGCGCCATCGGCATCTGTCTTTTGCATTCCTACGCCAATGATGCGCATGAGCGCCGCGCCGCCGAAATCGTCACGCAAGAATATCCGGACGCGACGCTGTCCTTGTCCTGCGTGGTGCTGCCGGAATATCGCGAATATGAGCGGGCGGTGACGACGCTGGTCGATGCCTTTGTCAAGCCGCACATGGAACGCTATCTCAAGCGTGTGCATCAGGAGCTCGGCGTCGGCCTGCAGGACAAGCCATTCCTCGTGATGCAATCGAGCGGCGGCGTCGCCAGCGCCGAGCAGGTGGTGCGCAAGCCGATTACCACGGCGCTGTCCGGTCCCGCCGCCGGGGTGCTTGGCAGTGCGGTGGTCGCGGAAATCGCCGGCTTTCCCGATCTCGTGACGCTGGATGCCGGCGGCACCTCGACCGACCTCTGCCTGATCGAAGGTGGCAAGCCGCAGGTGACGAACGGGGGATCGGTCGGACCTTTTCCGGTTCGGATTCCGATGATCGACATCGAAACCATCGGCACTGGTGGCGGTTCGATTGCCTGGATCAGCCGGGAGGGCCATCTCAAGGTAGGCCCGCGCAGCGCCGGCGCCGAACCGGGGCCGATGTGCTATCCGAACGGCGGCAATGAGCCGACCATTACCGACGCCAATCTGGTGCTCGGCCGGATCCCGCCATCCCTGATCGGGGGCGGCATTGCGCTGAACGTGGACCGCGCGCGCGGCGGGATCGCTGCGCTCGCCGCACGGTTGGCGGGCGGGATGGGTGTGGAACAACTCGCCAGCGGCATCATCGAAATCGCGAACTGGAACCAGGCCAATGCGATCCGGCAGATGACGATTCAGCGCGGCATCGATCCCCGCGAATTCGCATTGCTGTCATTTGGCGGCGCGGGACCGGCGCAATCGGCCGGTGTGATGGATCTGTTGGGCATGAAAGCCTGCATCGTGCCGCTCAACCCGGGCAATCTCTCGGCATTCGGCCTGCTCGCAGTAGACTGGCGCACCGACCACATCGTCACCAAGGTCATGCACGAGGAGACAATCGATCTGGTGGACGTTGCCGCGCGCTACAGCGCGCTGGAGCACGAGGCCACCGCGACGCTGCAGCGCGACGGCATCGACGCGTCGCGCATTCGCCTCGTTCGCGAAGCCGACATTCGCTACGCCGGGCAATCGATGGAGGTGCGGGTGACGGCGCCCGGCGGTGCGGTGGATGGGTCATTTCTGTCCGGCCTGATAGGCGCCTTCAACGCCGCGCATCTCAAGACCTTCGGCTACAATTACGCCGGCAGGCAGAAGATCGAGCTGGTCAATCTCTGCGTCTCGGGTTTTGGGGTGATCGAGCGGCCGGGAATGCCGAAGCTCGCCCGGCGCACGGGCAATGCCACTCCGAAGTCAAGCCGTGCGGTTTACTTTGGCGCGCAGTTTCAGGATACGCCGGTGTATGATCGTGCATCGCTGCCATCAGGCGGCCGGATCGACGGACCGGCTATTGTCGAGGAGTTCGGCTCGACGACCGTGATATTTCCCGGCCAGTATGTCGAGGTCGATCCGCACGGTATTCTCGTTATTCGGCACTTGAAACGCTTGCCAGAGATGATCCGATGAACCTCCATCACAAGGCTCATCCGTGGCCGACCGCCCCGTTGCGCGAAAGCGTGTCGGTCGATCCGATCGTGCTGCAGATCGTCGAAGGCACGCTGAATTCGATCGAGGCTGAAATCGAATACGCCATCGAACGCACCGCGCGGTCGCCGATGATCCGCGAAGCGCATGATTTTCGCGTCGGGCTGTTCGACCGTTATTGCCGCAAGCTCACGGGGCGATCCTATTCGGCGATGCCCAATGGCGTCGTGCGCGACTTTCCGCCTGACACGATGAAGCCCGGCGACGTGTTCCTGATGAACGACACCTATCTCACCGAGGGCAGCATCGGCCATCTGCCGGACCTCTGCAGCACCGTGCCCGTGTTTCATGAGGGCGACGTGGTCGCCTACATCCAGGCATTCGGTCACCACGACGACGTCGGTGGCCGTGTACCCGGTTCAATGCCCGGAACCGCGGCGACGGTATTCGAAGAAGGCATCGCCATTCCACCGGTCAAAATCTACAGCGAGGGCGTGCGCAACGACGCCGTCTTCACCATTGTCCGCCGCAACACCCGGGTGCCGGAAATGCTCTCGGCCGATCTCGACAGCGAGATCCAGGCCTGCCTGATGGGCGCCCGGCGGATGGCCGGGCTGTTCGAGCGGTTCGGCAGGGAGCAGGTCGAAGCCTGCTTCCAGGCCATTCTCGACAAATGCCGCGACATCTACCGCAATGAGCTGCTCGCGAAGATCGCCGACGGCGAATATGCCTGGGAAGATTACGTCGAGCATGACGGCATTACCGATCCAAAGCTGCACAAGATCGCGCTGAAGATGACCAAGCAGGGCGGTAAGATCACGCTCGATTTCAACGGCACCGATCCGCAATCGACCGGGCCGATCAACTGGCCGGCCGACTATGCCGACGGCGCGTTCCTGATCAAATGGATCGCGCCGATCCTGCGCAATCTCGCCGATACCCCGGAGCGTGCAGCCGAGATCCACGTCAACGAAGGCGTCTGCGACGTGTTCGAGGTGATTTTCCCGCCCAAGGGGACGCTGATAACGCCGGAATGGCCGGCGGCGACCAACGCGCGGTCCTTTGTGCTGCTGCGCTGCCTCGGCCTGCTCGCTGGCGTGGTCGCGCAGGCGGTGGACGGACGGATGCCTGCAGATCAGGAAACCATCCGCTACACCGGATTTTTTGGCACCGATCTCGACGGAAAATCGTTCCTGTCGCGCGAGGTGCTCGGCGGCGGCTCCGGCGGCCGCTATTATGCCGACGGCAATGATGCGATCCACATCGTGCCGGATTCGCGTAACCAGCCGGCGGAATTCACCGAAACCCGGTTTCCGCTGCTGGTGGAGAAGCTGGCGTTGCGAACCGATTCCGGCGGCGCCGGCCTGCGGCGCGGCGGGCAGGGCTACGAGAAGCACTATCGCGCGCTGGTCGATTGCCGCACCATCGTTACCGCCGATCGCGTGCGGCTGGGCTGTTACGGCCTCAATGGCGGCAAGGCCGGTCAGCCGTTTTGCGTCACCATCGACGCCGAAGGCGAAGCGCGCGACCTTGGCGGCCTCGTCGACGGCGAAGCCGTGCTCAAAGGCCAGGTGGTGCGCGTGGTGACCACGGGCGGCGGCGGTTGGGGCGATCCGCTGCGGCGCGAACTCGAATTTGTGCTGCGCGACGTGATCGAGGGGCGGGTTTCGCGCGCCAGCGCTGAAGCCGATTATGGCGTCGTGTTCGCAACCGCGAGCGCTGCGGATCGGCCGATAATTGACGAAGTGGCGACAAGGCAACGCCGAGCCGATATAGAGAAGGCGCGAACCTCCCCGCCGGCGATGATTGACCGCGGCGAGGGTTATGAAAAGATGCTGCGCGGCGAACACAGGCCGCGGATGCGATGAAACCAGGCAAAGCGATAGCGGAGTTGAAAGCGAATGGCGATTGAAGTCGCGAAGGTCGAATTGAAGACCGTGCAGGATGCGAGTGGCCTTGAGGGATTGATCGCGGCCGGCAAGTTCGGCGCTGATGAGGTCATCGCGGTGATCGGCAAGACCGAAGGTAATGGCGGGGTCAACGATTTCACCCGCATTCTCGCCGACCAGGCATTTCGGCGCGTGTTGCTCAAGAACGGCACGCGCCCGGAAGCCGCGATTCACAACGTGCCAATGGTCTGGTCGGGCGGCTGCGACGGCGTCATCACGCCCCACGCCACGATTTTCGCGCGCAATAACAAGACCGGTCCGGCCGACAAGTCGCGGCTTGTGATCGGCACCGCGCTGAGCGCGGAGCTGCTGCCTGAGGACATCGGCCGTCTTGCGATGGTTCAGAAGGTCGCCGACGCCGTCAAGGCGGCGATGAAGGATGCCGGGATATCAGATCCGAAGGACGTCCATTACGTCCAGACCAAAACGCCTTTGTTGACCATCGATTCGGTTCGCGACGCTGAAACGCGCCACCAGACGCTGGCCTGCGAGGTCCACGACTCCATGGGCGTCTCCAACGGCACCACCGCGCTCGGCATCGCCGTGGCGCTGGGCGAGGTGCCGATGCCCAAAGCCGAACAAATCTGCAAGGACCTCGATCTGTATTCGTCGGTCGCGTCGTGTTCTTCCGGCGTGGAACTGACCCAGGCGCAGATCGTGCTGCTCGGCAACAAGGCCGGCGCCGGCGGCCGCTACCGGATTGGCCATTCGGTCATGCGCGATGCGCTTGATATCGACGGCATCTACGATTCCATTCGCGACGCCGGGATCGAGCTGCCGGAGCGGCCGCGGTCGGAAGACCTCAAGGGCCGCGTCGTCAATTGCTTCATGAAATGCGAGGCCGACCGCAGGGGCACGCTGCGCGGACGGCGGCAGATCATGCTGGATGATTCCGACGTCCATCATCACCGCCATTCGAAGGCGGCGGTGGGGGGTGTGGCGGCGCTGGCGATCGGCGATCCGGCGGTATTCGTATCGGTCGATGCCATGCATCAGGGGCCGCATGGCGGCGGCCCGGTGATCGCGATCGTGGAACTGGATGAATAAAACCGGCACGTTCCTTGCTCGAATATGAGCGCTTGGCCGGTGACTGGCCGGCAGGCGCTCGAAGACGAACGACTGGAGCACAGGATGAAATTGCTGAATCTCGCGATCTGCGCCGTCACGGCGCTGACCCTGAGCGCGGCCGGGCCGGATCGCGCGGCGGCGCAGGACAAGGTATCGGTCGGGGTATTTCCGGTCAGTTCATCGCTGCCCTATTTCGTCGCGCTGGAGCGTGGCTTCTTCAAGGAGCAGAACATCGAGCCCGAGATGACCAAGCTGATGGGCGGTCCGCCGAACGTCGCGGCGATGATGACCAACCAGATCGAGGTTTCGGCGGTTCTGGTCACGCTTGAGGGATTGAATGCCAATGTGAAGAAGCCCGGCGTGGCGATGTACATCAGCGTCAATAGCCAGACCAAGGTCTGGAAGATGGAACAATTCGTGGTGCGCAACGGCTTCAAGGCGGAAACCATCGCCGACCTCAAAGGGGCAAAACTGATGTCGGCGCCGGGCCCGGCCAACCTCAACACCGCCAAGGCCATTCTTGCCAAAAATGGCTTGAAGGAGGGCGATTACACCATCGACCAGCTCGACATGGGCCAGCATATCAACGCCATGACCGCCGGCACGTTCGACGGCGGATACACGCTCGAGCCCAACGCCTCGATGATGATCAAGGCCGGCGTCGCGCGTTCGCTCGAGGCCGGCGTGATCTCGAAATATATCCTGGGCGACGAGGCCGCCGACGCCTATGCCGCCGGCTGCGCGGTGACCAGCGATTTTATCGGAAAGAGGCCTGAAGTCGCAAAACGCTTTGCCGCGGCGTGGAGCAAGGCCATCGATTTCATCAACAAGAACCCCGACGAAGCGCGCAAATATCTCGCCAAGAACACGTTCACGCCCGACAACGTGGTCGATATGGTTTCGATGCTCGGCTACGTCATGGCCGGCGATATGACCCCAAAACAAATTGGCGATCTTCAGAAGCTTGCGGACTTCGGCAATTCGATCGGCGTTGTCCCCGAAAAGCTCGACGTCACCAAAGTTCTGCAGAAATTCTGAGGCGCCGGTGGCCGGGGCACAGCCAGTTGTGAAGATCGAATCGGCGGGCAAGGTCCACGATTCGTCGCAGCGAACCGCTCCCCACGTCACGATCCGCGGACTGACCAAGCGATTTTCCGACGCCACGATCTACGATAATTTCGATTTCGACATTCCGCGCGGCAAGCTGACGTCGGTGTTCGGTCCCAACGGCTGCGGCAAGAGCACGCTGATCAACATGATCGCGGGGCTGTTTCCGGTCGACGCCGGCGAAATCCTGTTCGACGGTCAGCCGTTGAACAGAATCAAGTTCGGCTACGTATTTCAGAACTACCGCGAGGCGATGTTTCCATGGCTGCGCGCGTTCGACAATATCGCGTATCCGCTCAAGGTGGTGGGGGTGCCGAAGGCCGTGCGCAACGCGCGGGTGGAGAAGATCGTCGCCAATCTCAACGTCAAGATCGATCTCGGGTTGTACCCGTACCAGATGTCCGGCGGGCAGCAGCAATTGGTCTCGATCATGCGCGCGCTGGTCGTCGATCCGGAAATCCTGTTTCTCGACGAGCCGTTCTCGGCGCTTGATTACGAGATGACGCTGTTCATGCGCGAGCAGATGCAGCGTATCTTCGTGGAGACCGCGACCACGACGGTGCTGGTCTCGCACGACCTGGAGGAGGCCGTGTATCTGTCGGACCGGATCCTGTTGCTGTCACGCCATCCCGCCCGCGCCGTCGAATTTGTGCATTACGACGCGCCGCGCCCGCGCACCGACAAGACCCTGTCGGAGGCCGACTTCATCAGCACCAAGGCACACTGCCTCGAAATCTTCCAGCGCGAGGTGCGCAAGGGATGAAACGCCTCGAGATATTGCTGCCGTTCGTTGGCGTCGCCGTGCTGCTCGCGGTCTGGTCGCTGACGGTCTGGGCGCGTGTGGTCGATCCCGTGCTGCTGCCGTCGCTGAAATCGACGTTCAAGGCGATGTGGGTTGGCATGACCAGCGGCAAGCTTGGCGTCGATTTCATCAAGACGGTAGAGCGCACCATCTATTCCACTGTGATCGCGGCGGTGATCGCAATTCCGCTCGGTATTCTGCTCGGCTCGTCGGAAAAGGTCTATCGTTCGGTCGAGTTCCTGATCGACTTTTTCCGTTCGACCCCGGCCTCCGCCATGTTTCCGTTGTTTCTGGTATTGTTCGGCGTCGGCGACCGCACCAAGATTTCGGTGGCGGCGTTCGGCGCGGCGCTGGTCATTCTGTTCAACGTCGCCTACGGCGTGATGAATGCGCGCAAGACGCGGATTCTCGCGGCAAAGGTAATGGGTGCATCCCGCATTCGGGTGCTGTGGGACGTGATGCTGCTGGAGTCGCTGCCGCAGACCTTTGTCGGCCTGCGCAACGGCGTATCGCTGGCGCTGGTGATCGTCGTGGTCGCCGAGATGTTCATCGGCTCGACCGATGGCCTTGGTCAGCGCGTATTCGAGGCGCAGCAGTTGTTTGACATGCCGGACATGTATGCGGCGATCTTCGCCGCCGGCGCGCTCGGTTATGGCCTCAATCTCCTGTTCCTCACGATCGAGCGTCGCTTCGTGCACTGGTCGGGCAAGTAAACGGAACCTGATATGACCGAGAGTCTGAGCCGCAAGACGGCCGTCGAACTGGCGTCGCTGATTGCCACCAAGGCGGTTAGTCCGGTCGAGGTGCTCGACGCGCATCTTGCCACGATTGCGCGCGTGAATCCCAGACTCAACGCCATCGTGACGCTGGTCGCCGACGGGGCGCGCGTGTTGGCAAAACAGGCCGAAGCCGCCGTGATGCGGGGCGACAAGCTCGGCGCACTGCACGGCTTGCCGGTCGCGATCAAGGACGTGACGCCGACTGCGGGCATTCGCACCACCTATGGCTCGCCGCTGTTTGCGGATAATGTGCCGACCGAGGATGCCGAAGCCGTGCGGCGCCTGAAAGCCGCGGGCGCGATCGTGCTGGGCAAGACCAACACCCCGGAGTTTGCCGCCGGCGCCAACACCTTCAACGACGTGTTCGGCGTTACCCGAAATCCCTGGAACCCGGCTTTGAGTCCGGCGGGTTCTTCCGGCGGATCGGCGGTGGCGGTGGCGACCGGCATGGTGCCGCTGGCGCAGGGGACGGACTTCGGCTGCTCGATCCGGATGCCGGCTTCGTTCTGTGGCATTGTCGGTATCAGGCCCACGCCGGGGCTGACGCCAAACTGGCCGATGCCGCTCGCCTGGGATCCTGGCCAGGTGCACGGCCCTCTGGCGCGCACGGCGGAAGACGCCGCGCTGATGTTGGATGCGATCGCAGGCTTCAGCCGGGCGTCGCCGATTTCGGTGACGCCGCCTTGGGCCAGCGCACGTGCGATCGTTGCGAAAGCCAACGACGTCAAGGGCCTGCGCATCGCCTACGTGTCTGATATCGCCGATATCGGCGTCGAGCCGGAAATCGACGATATCTGCCGGAGTACCGCGATGTCGCTGCGCGATGCCGGCGCCACGGTAGAGCAGATCGCGTTCGATATTTCCGACGGCAAGTCGCCCTATCAGGCCTGGCGCGGGCTGTGGATGGTCGGCCAACAATTCGCCAATCTCGGTCAACTCGAAGCCTTCGGCGCCAATCTCAAGGGCAACGTCAAGGCAGGTCTCAAGGTGACGCCGCTGGATTTTGGCGCCTCCGAACAGAAGCGGCAGGAACTGTTCCAGCGCTTTGCGGAGTTGTTCGAACGATACGATCTGCTGATCACGCCGCAATCGCCGGTAAAGCAGTTTCCGGTGGAGATGAATTTCCCCACCCTGATCAATGGCAGGAAACTCGACAATTACACCGACTGGATCGCAGGCTCGTTCCTGATCACGCTGATGAGCCTGCCCGGCGGCAGCGTGCCGGCCGGGATGACCAGCGACGGATTGCCGGTGGGAATCCAGATCGTCGGTCCACGTTTCGAAGAACCCCTGATTCTATCTGTCATGAAGATCGTGCAGCAGATCCACCCGATCGGTTGGCCGCCTCATGCGTGAATGGCAGCCATCCGCGCGGCAAATGCCGCCAGCGATGTCGGCGGACGCTTGAGCAGCCAGCCGAGCACATTGGGATTGCCCTTGAGCCCGTCGCGCGCATAGGCCTGAAACATTTTTGTCAGCGTCTCGCGCGGATAGTCACCCATGCCGGCGTTGCGCGCGCGATGGTTCCAGACTTCGATCGGTTCGGCCTCGGCGCGGACGTCTCGTTGCAAGGCGCGTCCAAACGTCTCGGCGACCTCGATCTGGCTCATGGGCGCCGTGCCGACCAGTTCATAACTCGCGCCGGAATGGCCGGCCTCCGTCAGTATTAGCGTGGCAGCTTCCGCGACGTCGTCGAGATCGACGAGGCTGAGCTTGGTATCGACCGGATAGGGCACGCGATAGAGGCCGTCGTCAACCATGCGCTCCCATTCGGTGAGCGAATTCTGCATATAGGCGGTGGGCTGCAGGATGGTGATGTCGAGCCCGGAGCTGAACAGCATCTCCTTGACCCGCAGCTTGGCCCAATGATGCGGCATCGCCTCGATCTGCGGATGCAGCACCGAGTGATAGACAAGACGCCTGACACCGTGGGCGACGGCGGCGGCAACAAGGGCTCTTGCGAATGGCAGCTCGTGGGGGCTCATATTGGGGCAGATGTGATAGACCGCGTTGGTTCCATGCAGCGCCCGCGACCACGCGCGCGGATCATCCATCTCGCCGGCCACGATGTCGTGGACACCGAACGCGTTCAAGGCCGCGCGACACGAGTTGCTCCGCACCAAGGCACGAACGACTGCGCCACGCGCGACCAGCGCCTTCAGCACGGCCACGCCCGTTTTTCCGCCCGCGCCGGTGACCAGGATCATGTGCGTGATATCCCGGCGATGCGCTAGCTAGCGCTGCGCGTTCCGGGTAAGCTCGAACAGCCGGCTTGGGCTGAGCGGGATTTCCAGCAGTTCGACGCCGCGGCCCTTCAAATCGAGCGCGTCCTCGATGGCTTGCGCGAACAATGGTCCTGCCGGAATAGCGCCGGCTTCACCGGCTCCCTTGATGCCCATCGGATTGAGTGGCGACGTCGTCACGGTGTGGCCGAGCTCCATGCGTGGCACTTCGAGTGCGGTCGGCAGCAGATAATCCGCCAGCGAGGCGTTGAGCAGTTGGCCCTGATCGTCGAACACCAGCTTCTCGTAGAATGCATTGCCGATCCCTTGCGCGACGCCGCCATGAATCTGGCCGGCCAGAATCATCGGATTGATCACGGTGCCGCAATCATGCACCACGACGTATTTTAGGATTTTCAGGTCGAAGGTACGCGGATCCATTTCGACGATCATGGCGTGGACGCCATTGGCCGTTGCGCCCATTTTGGGGCCGAAATACTGGGTCGATTCGAGTCCCGGCTCGGTGCCCGGTTCGACCGCCCCGCGCATCGGATTGGCATGATTGGCGAGATCGCCCAGCTTCACGAATTTGCCGGGGATCCCCACGATCGAAACCTTGCCGTCCTCGATCACAAGATCTTCCTCGGCGCATTCGAACAGATCGCTCGCCAGTTTCAGCGCCTTCTTCCGCACCATCTTTGAAGCTTCGTTGACGGCATTGCCCGCGACCACGGCACCGCGGCTGGCAAAGGTGCCGGCGCCCCAATAGAACTGATCGGTATCGCCGGTCACGACGTCGACATCCGTGACGGCGACGCCGAGCTGATCGGCGGCAATTTGCGCGAATACCGTGAAGTGTCCCTGTCCCTGGGTGCCGATCCCGGTTGCAACGCTGACCTTGCCGTTGGATTGAACCTGAACCTTGGCGCCTTCATAGGGGCCGATTCCGGTGCCCTCGACATAGCAAGCCAGGCCGATACCGACATGGCGGCCTCCGGCGCGCAGCTTTTTTTGCTCGTCCTTGAAAGTGCCGTAGCCGATCGCTTCCAGCGCCATGTCGAGCACCGGCTCGTAGTTGCCGCTGTCGTATTCGAGCACTTCGAAATCCTGATAGATGATTTCATTGTTGTAAGGAAACGCATCGGGCGGAATAAGATTCCGCCGCCTGATCTCGGCCGGGTCGATGTTCAGTTCATGGGCGGCGAAATCCAGCAACCGCTCCATCACGAACACACCATGCTGGCGGCCGGCGCCCCGATATGGCGTGACGGTCGGCAGATTGGTGAACACCTGCGTAAAGCTGCTGTCGTAGTGCGGCACGACATAGGGGCCGAGCAGGGTGCACTGGCTGTTGATCGGTACCGTCAGGCCATACGGATCGTAGGCGCCGCCGTCGTGCAGAAACACGTCCTTGATGCCGAGGATGCGGCCATCTTTTGTCAGGGCGATCTCGGCGTCATGAATTTGTCCGCGCTCATGGGTGGTGGCGAAGAAATGCTCAAGCCGGTCCTCGATCCATTTGATCGGCCGGTTCAGTTTCATCGACACCCATGGCAGCAGCACTTCCTCCGGATAAAACATCATGATCTTCGGGCCGAAGCCGCCGCCGACGAAGGGTGCGATCACGCGGACCTGCCGTTCGTTGAGGCCGAGCATGCCGGCGAGACCGTTGCGGACAAACACCGGCGCCTGTGTGGTATCCCAGATCGTCATCTGGTTGGCGCGCGCATCCCACTGCGCGACGACGCCGCGGGTTTCGATCGGAGACGAGATGCCGTGCTCGTAGAGAAATCGGCGCCTGATGATATGGTCGGCGGCGGCCACGGCGGCCGCATAGTTACCCTTGGTTTGCCGCACATGCGCGGAGACGTTGGAACCGACGTCGTCGTGGACCAGCGCTGAGCCACCAGCGAGCCCTTTCTCGAGATCGACCACCGCCGGAAGCTGCTCAAGCTCGACGTCGATATCATCGAGCGCGTCCTCGGCGATATAGCGGCTCTCTGCGATCACAATCACCAGGGGCTCGCCGACATGGCGGACCTTGTCCTTGGCGAGTGGAACCTGGGTTCGCTCGTGGAAGACAATGCCGGCGATCGGGGGAGGCGGCACCAGTATGGGGCCGGGCTGCCAGTAGTCGCCGAGGTCGCCGGCGACATAGGCGGCGACGACACCGGGGCGCTGCAGTGCCCTCGAGACATCGATGCCGATGATTTTCGCATGCGCGATCTGGCTACGCAGGAACGCGACATGCAGCATCCCGGGCAACTCGATGTCGTCGATAAACAGCGCCTGGCCGGTGAGAAGCCTGCGATCCTCATTGCGTTTGACGGGTTCACCGAATGTGCGGGTGGACATTCCCGGTCAACCCCGCATTCGTTCGGCGGCGGCCAAGACCGCATCGACGATGTTCTGATAGCCGGTGCAGCGGCACAAATTACCCGACAGCGCCTCGCGCACCTCGTCTTCACCCGGCGATGGATTCTCATCGAGAAACGCCGTCATCGTCATCA
>Ga0193726_1000558_pt1 | contig 38057 bp, 30 predicted proteins | sample H2c1metaG_FD_144928 | JGI IMG/M metagenome (GOLD analysis project Ga0193726, IMG submission 144928) | Soil microbial communities from a riparian zone of the East river system, Colorado, United States - H2c1 | ecosystem: Environmental > Terrestrial > Soil > Riparian zone | place: USA: East River... | reverse complement strand
GTGAGAGCCTTGCTCCGCTGCGGACTTTGTCCAAGAGACCTACGGTCTTCGCGCCGCCGGGTCGTGGCTGTTCCAGCGGCCACGACCCGCTCCGCATTTACCGCATCTCCAAGACACAAGAGACCTTCTCTCCACAATAAGCAGCTTATCGTTGAGAGAAGGTCTCTCCACTCGGGCCTTCGGCCCTCGGTCGAGACGACGGAAATAAGCATATGCGATAGCCCTGCGTAATCGGGGGAGGCAATGAACAGACGTTCGCACCGGCATCAGGAGCGCTGCCATCTGGGTCAGATAGTCCAGAGGCGACACACGCCGGTCAAACGCACCAATTTCTTGCGTTGCGCCGATGCGAAGCATTTCGTTTCGCATCCCTCGGCAATTCGACCGACTCGTTTCATTGACCACAAGACGCGTCGCAGCCAATTGTTGGATCGTCACAGGAGACGATCCATGACCGTCTGCGCCTTCATCTGTCGTTCGTGTCCAGGCTCGGTCTGCGCCAGCGGCTGACCCTTCGCGATCCCCCTCCGCGATCCGGGGGGTCGCTTCCGTCAATCTCGTCCTGTGCCAACGCCCCGCTCTGACGCGGCGGCGACCGGAGAAACTCATGATCAAGCGACGTCACGTCCTCGCCGCGCTGCCCGGCGCCTTCCTGGCCATCCCGGCGCTTGCCCAGACGGCGCCCAAGGCGCGCGAGCTGCGCTTCGGCTACCAGCGCAGCGGCACGCTGCTGATCGCCAAGCAGCAGGGCGTTCTGGAAACCCGCCTGAAACCGCTCGGCGTCGAGGTGAAGTGGGCGGAGTTCTCCTTCGGCCCGCCGCTCCTGGAGGCGCTGAATGTCGGCAGCGTCGACTACGGCACGACCGGCGATGCACCCCCGATCTTCGCCCAGGCCGCCAAGGCCAACCTGCTCTACGTGGCGGCCGTCGAGGCGGCAGGCTCCGGCTCGGCCATCCTGGTGCCGCCCGGCTCGACGCTGCAGACCCTGGCCGACCTGCGCGGCAAGCGCATCGGCTTCGCGCGCGCCTCCAGCGCCCACAACCTCACGATCGCGGCCCTCGAGAAGGCCGGCATCGCCTGGAACGAGATCACGCCGGTGCAGTTGCCGCCGGCCGATGCCCGCGCCGCCTTCGAACGCGGGGCGCTCGACGCCTGGACGATCTGGGACCCCTACTTCGCCGTCGCCGAGAAAGGCCCCGGTGTGCGCGTCCTCGCCTCGGCCAAGGGAATCGCGCGGCAGAACGCGTTCTTCCTCGCCAACGGCGACTACACCAGGCGCAACCCCGAGATCGTGACGGCGGTGAACGAGGAGCTGGCCAAGGTGGCGCTGTGGGCCGAGGCCCATCGCGACGAGGTGGCGCGCGTGCTCGCCGAGGCGACCGGCATCGACCTGGCGTCGTGGCAGCGCGCCGTGCAGCGCACCGAGTATCGGGTCGCCCCGCTCAACGATGCCGCGGTCGCCGAGCAGCAGCGTGTCGCCGATCGCTTCCACAAGCTCGGCCTGATCCCCAACAAGATCGCGGTGCGCGACATCGTCTGGAAGTGGGAGGCCCGCTCGTGAGCGACTCCCTGATCACCCTTGGCCGGACCTTGGGCCGGACCTCGCGGTTCGCGGCGCCGGTCGTCCCGTCGCGGCGGATCCTGGCGGCCTTGCGCCGGTTTCTCGCCTCCGATGCCGCGAGCTGGATCATCCCGGTCCTGCTGCTGCTCGTCTGGCAGGGCGTGGCCCGCGCTGGCCTGCTGCCCGCCAACGTCATGGCGGCGCCGAGCGACGTGTTCGACGCCGCGTGGCGGCTGACGCTGAGCGGCGAGCTTTTGGACAATGTCGGCATCAGCGCGAAGCGCGCCGGCATCGGCTTCGCCATCGGCGGCAGCCTGGCCTTCGCCTTCGGCCTGCTGAACGGCGTGTCGAAGATCGGCGAAAAGCTGACCGACGCCACTTTCCAGATGGTCCGCAACATACCCAACCTGGCGATGGTTCCGCTGGTCATCCTGTGGTTCGGCATCGAGGACAGCGCGCGCATCTTCCTGGTGGCGCTCGGAGTCTTCTTCCCGATCTACATCAACACCTTCCACGGCATCCGCACGGTCGACGTCCAGCTCGTCGAGATGGGCCGTTCCTACGGCATGTCCAACTGGGAACTGTTCCGCCGCGTGATCCTGCCCGGCGCGCTGCCCTCGATCTTCGTCGGCCTGCGCTATGCGCTCGGCATCATGTGGCTGACCCTGATCGTGGCCGAGACGATCGCGGCCAACTCGGGCATCGGCTACATGGCGATGTCGGCGCGCGAGTTCATGCAGCTCGACGTCGTGGTGCTGTCGATCCTTCTCTACGCGCTGCTCGGCAAGCTCGCCGACAGCGTCGCCCGCCTGCTGGAGCGCACGACGCTGAGCTGGCATCCCGCCTTCCAGGCCCCCGCCAAGGAGTCGTGAAATGGTCGACGATATCCTCGTGCGCGCCATGCTTTACGCACAACTCGACGCCATCGACAAGCCGCAGCCGGACGAGCCTATCGACACGCTCGACGACAATCGACCGCCGGGCGGCGTGGCGCTCACCCTGCGCGGGCTGACCAAGAGCTTCGGCGCCAACCCGGTGCTTCACGGCATCGACCTGCATGTACCGGCCGGCCAATTCCTGACGGTCATCGGCAAGAGCGGCTGCGGCAAGAGCACCCTGCTGCGCATCCTGGCCGGCCTCGACGCGCCGACCGGCGGCGAGGTGCTGTTCGACGGCCGCGCGTCGCGGCAGTCGCCGCACGTCGCGCGGCTGATGTTCCAGGAGCCGCGGCTGCTGCCGTGGGCGCGCGTGCTCGGCAATGTCGAAGTCGGCCTGGGCGCGCGGCGCAAGGCCCCCGGCGCCGATCGGCGGGCGCTGGCCAAGCTCGCCGAGGTCGGCCTCGAAAGGCGCGCGCACGACTGGCCCGCCGTGCTATCGGGCGGCCAGAAGCAGCGGGTAGCGTTGGCCCGGGCGCTGGCCAGCAGCCCCAATTTCCTGGCGCTGGATGAACCGCTGGGCGCGCTCGATGCGCTGACCCGCATCGAAATGCAGGGCCTGCTCGAAAGCGTGTGGCTGGAGGAAGGTTTTACCGCGGTGCTGGTGACGCACGACGTCACCGAGGCGGTCATGCTGGGCGACCGCGTCGTGCTGATCGAGGACGGCATCGTGAAGCTCGAGGTCGACGTGCCGATCGCACGGCCGCGCCAGCGCGGCTCGCCGCAGGTCGCAGCCCTCGAGGAGCGGATCCTACGCTACTTGTTCGCCGACGGCGGATACACCCAGAGGAGCGTTGCGTGAACGCCGGTGCCGCGAATTTCCTGTGGTTTCTGCCGACGCACGGCGACGGCCGCTATCTCGGCACGACGACGGGCGCCCGGCCGGCCGATCTGCGCTACCTGCAGCAAGTCGCCCAGGCCGCCGACAGCCTGGGCTATTTCGGCGTCCTGCTGCCGACCGGACGTTCCTGCGAGGACTCCTGGCTGGTCGCCTCGGCGCTGGTGCCGCTCACCGAGAGGCTGCGCTTCCTCGTGGCGGTGCGGCCCGGGCTGCTTTCGCCGACTCTGGCGGCGCGCATGACCGCGACGCTCGACCGGCTGTCCGGCGGACGTCTGCTGATCAATGTGGTGACCGGCGGCGATCCCAGCGAGAGCAAGGGCGATGGCGTGTTCCTCGATCATGACGAGCGCTACGCCGTCACAGCCGAGTTCCTCGGCATCTACCGCCGCCTGCTGGCCGGCAAGGAAGTCACCGAGCACGGAAATCACCTCTCCGTCGAGGCTGCCAAGCTGGCCTTCGCCCCGCTGCAGGAAGACGGACCGCCGCTCTACTTCGGCGGCTCCTCGAATGCCGGCATCGATGTCGCGGCCGAAACGGTCGACAAGTACCTCACCTGGGGCGAGCCGCCGGCGCAGGTCGCCGAGAAAATCGCCACCGTCACCGCCGCGGCAGCTCGCAAGCGGCGGCGCCTCACCTTCGGCATCCGCCTGCACGTCATCGTGCGGGAGACCAACGAAGAAGCATGGGCCGCGGCCGACTCGCTGATCAGCCACCTCGACGACCAGACCATCGCGGCCGCATAGCAGACCTTTGCGCGCATGGACTCGGTCGGCCAGCGACGCATGGCCATGCTGCACGGCGGGCGGCGCGACAGGCTGGAGATCAGTCCGAACCTGTGGGCGGGTGTCGGGCTCGTCCGCGGCGGTGCCGGCACAGCCCTGGTCGGCGATCCGCTCACGGTTGCCGCGCGCATCGCCGAATACCAGGCGCTGGGCGTCGATACCATCATCCTGTCGGGCTATCCCCACCTGGAAGAGGCGTATCGCTTCGCCGAGCTGGTTTTTCCCCACCTGCGAATCGCGGTGCCGGATACCGACGAACTGTCCGTCGGCCAAATCGCCGCCAACCGCTATCGGCCGCCCACCCCTCGCTTCAAAGCCGCCTGAGGACTTCCTTGTTCACCCGCTCGAGGAGGACCGTCGGGAGCCTCGGTTCCGGTGCCTTCGCCCGCCTGCGGCGCGTGAACGCCGTCCTGTATTACCTGAAGCCGATGTCGGCAAAGCCCTACAGCTATGCGCAAGAAGATCTACGGCGTGGCCGACCACACGCGGCTGCCGGTGCGGCGGAATGCGATCATGTCTTGCGATGATCTGCTTCTCTCGGAGCAGCCAGCATGCAAGCTTGAGGCATGTCTCTTCGGTTCGACGAGATCGACGCCATCGTTGCCTGGTTGATCGACGGCGCTCCGGGATGCGACGGGGGCCAGCAACTGGTTGCGCAACTTTGCGAAAGGCTCGTCGCGGCCGGGCTGCCGCTGGCGCGTCTGCGTCTGTCGCTTCAGATGCTGCATCCGGACGTCGCCGGCGTCACGACCCAGTGGCGGCCGGACGAAAGCCTCCAGATCAACGTCGCCTCCTTCGTATCGGAGCTGGAGCGCCACAGCGCCGCCCGTCCGACGAATGCGATTTTGTCCGACGCCGCCCAGCCGCGCGCCGACGAGATGATGGACGACGTCGTGCTGCCGTTGACCTTCACGAACGGCAGCGTCCACTCGTCCGCCTGGGCGACCACGAGGCCGGACGGCTTCACCGAGCCGGAGCTTGCCGCCTTGCGGAGGCTGGCCTCTCCCCTGGCCCGGGTCATCGAAATCATGGCGCTGCGCCGGACGGCGGCGACCCTCCTCGATACCTATGTCGGCAACCGCGCCGGCGCGCGGATCCTCGCCGGCCAGATCCAACGCGGTCACACCGAGGTGATGAACGCCGCCATCTGGCTGTCCGACATGCGCAACTTCACGCCATTGTCGGACTCGCTGCCGGCGGAAACGATCGTGGATATCCTGAATCGCTACTTCGACTGTCAGGTCCCCGTCATCCATGCGCATGGCGGCGAGGTCCTCAAGTTCATGGGCGATGGCCTGCTCGCGATCTTCCCGATCGGCGATTCCGAGGCCGATGCGGCAGCGGCATGCGCGCGGGCGTTAAACACGGCGCGCGAGTGCCGGGCGGCCGTTCACGCCCTGACCTATCGCCATGACGGCGGAACGATCGACGAATTTCGCTTCGGCGTCGCGCTCCATGTCGGACAGGTCCTCTATGGCAATATCGGCGGCTCGAGCCGGTTTCGGTCGGACGAGACGTCCGCCGACAGGAACGAACGCGATGCCCAGGCCTGGGGAGGCAGCCGGCTCGATTTCACTTGCATCGGCCCCGCGGTCAATCTCGCCGCGCGTCTCGAGAAAATCGCCGCGCAGCTTGGCCGCAACGTCGTCGCGTCGAGCGAATTCGCCCGGCACATCGATCTCGACTGGGTCGCTCTCGGGAGCTTTGCGGTTCGCGGCTTCGCGTTGCCAGAGGAGATTTTCGGCCTGCCGGACGACTAGGGCGTGATCCGCGGGCGGCGGGAGGCGACGATTCTCCGCCAGTCATCGAGAGTCGCTATTTGGCGAACAGCCGGATTTTGGCGAGCCGGACCGGCAGGACGTCGCCCCGGGCGACGGCATGGTCGAGCGGCAGCTCGATCTCGACCGTCGGCAGGCCGGGGGCCAGCACCAGCTCGGCACGGCGCGCCGGTCCCGTGCGGCGCACCGCGACCACCCGGGCCGGGATCGCATCCGCGGCACCATCGGCCAGGGCGAAGTCGCGCGGCCGCACGAAGAGCTCGGCCGGGCCCGTGATGTTGCCGTCGGCGGTCGCGATCGAATGAGGCCCCAGGCGGATCCAACGGCCAGCAGCATCGACCGGCAGGCGCACCGCCTCGCCGACGAAGCCGGCGACGAACGGCGTGGCCGGCTGGTCGAGGATCTCGTCGGGCGTGCCGACCTGGTCGACGCGGCCGCGATTGAAGATCGCCACCCGGTCGGCGAGCTCGAGCGCCTCCTCCTGGTCGTGGGTGACGAACAGGGTGGTGTGGCCGGTACGATCGTGCACTTCGCGCAGCCAGCGGCGGAGGTCGCGGCGCACCTTGGCGTCGAGCGCGCCGAACGGCTCGTCGAGCAGCAGCACCCGCGGCTCGACGGCGAGCGCGCGGGCCAGCGCCACCCGCTGGCGCTGGCCGCCCGAAAGCTGGGCGGGATAGCGCTTGCCCAAGCCGCCGAGCTGCACGAGGTCGAGCAGGTCCCTGACGCGGCGGTCGATCTCGCCCGCCTGCGGCCGCTCGCGGCGCGGCCGCACGCGCAGCCCATAGGCGATGTTGTCGGCCACGGTCATGTGGCGGAACAGGGCGTAGTGCTGGAACACGAAGCCGACGCGGCGGAGGCGCACCGGAACGCGCGTGGCGTCCTCGTCGCCGAACAGGATGCGCCCGGCGGTCGGCATCTCCAGGCCGGCGACCAGGCGCAGGAAGGTCGTCTTGCCCGAGCCGGAAGGACCCAGCAGCGCCATCAGCTCGCCGGCCCGAACTTTTAGATCAAGACCGGCAATGGCGGCCGTCTCGCCGAAGGACTTGGCGAGGCCCTCGGCCGTGATCGCGATGGCCACGCTGCGGCTCGCGCCGGAGTCAGTGCCGTCGGGCGGGGGAGAGGGAGTCGCCGTGTCGCCATTCGAGGAAGGACTTTGCGCCCAGGGTGACGAGGGCGAGGCCTGCCAGAAGCGAGGCGACGGCGAAGGCGGCGACGAAGTTGTACTCATTATAAAGGATCTCCACCTGGAGCGGCATGGTGTTGGTGAGTCCGCGGATATGGCCGGAGACGACCGACACCGCGCCGAATTCGCCCATGGCGCGCGCGTTGCACAGCAGGACACCATAGAGCAGCGCCCAACGCACGTTGGGCAAGGTCACCGTGAGGAAGGTGCGAAAGCCGGAGGCGCCCAAGGTCAGCGCCGCCTCCTCGTCCGCCGTGCCCTGTTCCTGCATCAGCGGGATCACCTCGCGGGCGATGAAGGGAAAGGTGACGAAGATGGTGGCCAGCACGATGCCCGGCACGGCGAAGATGATCTTGAAATCCCAGTCGTCGACCAGCGGGCCGAGCAGGCCCTTGGCGCCGAACAGCAGGACATAGACCAGGCCCGAGACGACCGGCGACACCGAGAACGGCAGGTCGATCAGCGAGATCAGCACGCTCTTGCCGGGAAATTCGAACTTGGCGATCGCCCAGGCAGCCGACAGGCCGAACACCAGGTTGAGCGGCACCGCGATGGCCGCCACCAGGAGCGTCAGGCGGATCGCCGACTGAGTGTCGGGATCGTCGAAGCTGGCGAAGAAGGCTGCCGCCCCGCGCCGCAGCGCTTCGGAGAAGACGGCGAGCAGGGGCAGGACGAGGAACAGCACGAGGAAGCCCACCGCGAGCGCGATCAGCGTCCAGCGCACCACGCGGCCCTCGCCGAAGACGCCGTCAGGCATGGCCGAACCTCCGCCGGCTGAAAGCCTGGATCGAGTTGATGGCCAGGAGGGCGGCGAAGGAGATGACCAGCATCACCGTGGCGATGGCCGACGCGCCGGCATAGTCGAACTCCTCGAGCCGGGTGACGATCAGCAGCGGCGCGATCTCCGACACGAACGGCATGTTGCCGGCGATGAAGATCACCGAGCCGTATTCGCCGACGGCGCGGGCGAAGGCGAGCGCGCCGCCGGTCAGCAGGGCCGGCACGAGGGCCGGCAGCACGACGCGGAACACGGTCTGGCCGCGGCCGGCGCCCAGCGTCGCCGAGGCCTCCTCGACCTCGCGCTCGAAATCCTGCAGCACCGGCTGCACGGTGCGCACCACGAAGGGCAGGCCGATGAACACCAGGGCGATGAAGATGCCGAGCGGCGTGAAGGCGATCTTGATGCCCCACGGTGCGAACAGGGCGCCGATCCAGCCGTTGGTGGCATAGAGCGAAGCCAGCGCAATGCCGGCGACGGCGGTGGGCAGCGCGAAGGGCAGGTCGACGGCGGCGTCGAAAATGCGCTTGCCGGGAAAGTCGTAACGCACCAGCACCCAGGCCACGATGGCGCCGAAGACGACATTGACCGTGGCGGCGGCGGCCGAGATGAAGAAGCTCACCTGCAGCGCCGCCAGGACGCGCGGCGTGGTCGCCACCCGCCAGATGCCGTCGATGCCGAGCGCGCTGGCGCGCCATACCAGGACGGCGAGCGGGATCAGGACGATCAGCGACAGGTAGCTGACGGCAAAGCCGAAGGTGAGGCCGAAGCCGGGCAGTACGCTGGGCCTCGCAATCGACGGCGTCCAGCCGCGGAGCGCAGCGACGCTCATCGCGTCACCGGCTTGCCGCCGGGCTTGTAGATCTGGTCGAACGTGCCGCCCTCGGCGAAATGCTCGGCCTGCGCCTTGGCCCAGCCGCCGAACGCCTGGTCGACGGTGACCAGCCTGATCCTGGGGAAGCGGGCGAGATCGGCCGGATCGGCAGCCTCGGGCTTGCTCGGCCGGTAGAAGTTCTTGGCAATGATCTTCTGGGCGGCCGGCGTGTAGAGGAATTCGAGATAGGCTTCGGCCACCTTGCGCGTGCCGCGCTTGTCGACCACCTGGTCGACCAGCGAGACCGGCGGCTCGGCCAGGATCGAGAAGCCCGGCACGACGATCTCGAACTTGTCGGCGCCGAACTCCTGCAGGGTGAGGAACGCCTCGTTCTCCCAGGCGACCAGCACGTCGCCGACGGCGCGCTGGGCGAAGGTGGTGGTCGAGCCGCGCGCCCCGGAATCGAGCACCGGCACGTTCCAGTAGATCGCCTCGACGAACTTGCGCGCCGCCACCTGGTCCCCCTTGGTGCGATCGAGCTCATAGGCCCAGGCGGCGAGATAGTTCCAGCGCGCGCCGCCCGACGTCTTGGGATTGGGCGTCACGACCGAGACGCCCTGCTTGGCGAGGTCAGGCCAGTCCTTGATGGATTTGGGATTTCCCTTGCGCACCACGAACACGATGGTCGAGGTGTAGGGCGCGGCGTTGTTGGGCAGGCGGGACTGCCAGTTCTCCGGCAGGCGCTTGGATTCGCGGGCGATGGCGTCGATGTCGCCGGCCAAGGCGAGGGTGACGACGTCGGCTTCCAGCCCATCGATCACCGAGCGCGCCTGCTTGCCGGAGCCGCCGTGCGAGGTGCGGATGGTGACCTTCTGGCCGGTGCTGGCCTGCCATTGCTTGGCGAAGGCGTCGTTCAGCGCGCGATAAAGCTCGCGCGTCGGGTCGTACGACACGTTGGTGAGCACGACCTCGCGCGGGCTCTGTGCGCGCACTACGGCAGAGATGCTCGCCATCCCGGCGGCACTTGCGAGGGCGGTGAGGAAAGTTCGACGATTGGACATGACGCTACCTGTGTTCGAGGGGGCCAATTGGGTGAACCGGCGCGACGATCGCAGACTTCAGCCGGGCGCCGCGCGTGGCGAGCTGCCCCTGTCCAGTCCGGGAAACGTAGCACGAAGCCGCAAGGTGTCGTCTCCCCTCAACAAGACGATGCCCATCAGCCCGGCCCGGGCATCGATGGCGAAGTGTGGGCACGGCTCCGCTCCCGCCGGCGTTGAACGCCAGGTTCACCCGCATGAAACAAGACCGTGTTGAAAGGAGTCGGTCCGGCCGAACCGCTTTCACTCACCTTATCTTGAAATGACTCGCTTCGCGCCGGCGGACAATGACGGCGATTGCCGAAGTTTGGCCGCTTCGAAGAAAAGCCCGCGTGCCGCGGACGCCGTGGCGGAAGAATCTTCTCCAGCAACAGAACGCCCGGTCCTCGAGGACCGGGCGCCCCGCAACTTCGGCTTGGCCGAGCCTACGCCGCCACCGCGAGCCCCGTCGTCTCGTCGACGCCGGTCTTGAGGTTGATCACCTGGACCGCCGCGCCCGAGGCGCCCTTGCCGAGATTGTCGAGCGAGGCCACCGCCAGGATCTGCTGCTCGGCCTCGTTGCCATAGACGGCGAGCTCCATGGAGTTGGTGTCGATCAGCCGGTCGGCGCGCAGGAAGCGATCACGCTCCAGCCACTTGCGGTCGGCCAGCGGCCGCACCGGGACGAAGGTCTCGCCGGCATAATAATCAGCCAGCACCTTGTGCACGTCGGCCGCATTCACCTTCCTGGCCACGATGTCGCGCGTGATCGGCACCATCACCAGCATGCCCTGGGCATAGTGGCCGACCGACGGCACGAACAGCGGGGCGTGCGAGAGGTTGGAGTATTTCTTCATCTCCGGCACGTGCTTGTGCGTGAGCTCGACACCGTAGAGACCGAACGGCTCGACGTCGGGGTTCTTCTCGTGGACCTCGATCAGCTCCTTGCCGCCGCCGGTGTAGCCCGAGACGCCGAACACGGCGGGCGTCGCGTCGGCGCGCACGATGCCGGCATCGACCAGCGGCCGCAGGATGGCGATGGCGCCGGTTGGATAACACCCGGGATTGCTGATGCGCCGGGAGGCGAGCAGCTTCGCCCGTTGCGCCTTGTCGAGCTCGGGGAAGCCGTAGATCCAGCCGTCGGCGACGCGGTGCGCCGTGCTGGCGTCGATCACGCAGGTGTCGGCGTCACCGAGCGCGGCCACCAGCTCCTTGGCCGCTGCGTCGGGCAGGCAGAGCACGGCGATGTCGGCTGACTTGGCGATCTCGGCCCGCTTGGCAAGGTCCTTGCGATCGGCCATCGGCAGCTCGAGCAGCTCGATGTCCGGCCGATCCTTCAGCCGGTCGTGGATCTGCAGGCCGGTCGTGCCGTGCTGGCCGTCGATGAAGATCTTGGTCTTGTTGCTGGTCATGGACTTCTCTCTCGCAAATTGGGGGCCTTGGAAACTTGGCCGACTGGAGAAGAAGGGAAATGGGAAGCCGCCTGATCCTCTCCAGCGGCTTCACGAAACGGCGCCTCTTCAGGCGCGCGCGTTCTCACGCCGCTTTTCAAAGCGGCGGCGTCGCGACCGGAGGAGGGCAAACGACATCATGGTGAGCGCATATTTCATCGGCGGCCCCCGATGTCAAGATGCCGGCGACCGGCTAGGCTGCGAAATCCGCATTTGGAGACAGCTCGTGAGCCAGACTTCCACGTCGTCTTCCGCCCATCCCGAAGGCCTCTCCATGCTGGAGAAGCGCACGATCGAGGCCGAGATCCTGAAGGAGGTCTACGAGACCCTGAAGGAAAGCCACGGCGAGGAGGTCGCGCGCAGGACCATCGCCGAATCGGTGCGCCGCTCGGCCATCGAACAGGCCCGCGCGTTCGCCGCCTCGGCGCCGGGCGGCACGTCGCTGAAGGCCTTCCAGGACGTGATGCCGCTGTGGACCAAGGGCGGCGCGCTCGAGATCGAGGTCAAGGAGCAGACCGAGGAGACCTTCACCTTCAACGTCGTGCGCTGCCGTTACGCCGAGACCTACAAGGCGATGGGGCTGGGCAAGATCGGCCACCTTCTGTCGTGCAACCGCGACGGCGCGTTCTGCGAAGGCTACGACCCCAAGCTCAAGCTCGAGCGCACGCAGACCATCATGCAGGGCGCCAGTCATTGCGACTTCAAGTATCGCTACGAGGACTGAGGCACCGGCTCTGCCGATTGAGAGGACTCAAGCGCACTTCATTCGCCTCCGCCGCCTTAGGGGGAGGTGCCCCGTCATACGGGGCGGAGGGCAAGGCCCCAACGATATTTCGGCAAGCCTGTCTCTTATGAGACACCACAAGGCTCCATCATACAGCGCGCCAGCTACTGCGACTTCAAGTACACTGGATGACAAGCAAGCGACGGGCGGGCCGCGACGGCCGCTACGAATGGCGTAAGTGCACAGTGGGGAAACAGATCGACATGCGTATCAGAGGTTTGCTGGCCGCCGCTTGCCTGGCGCCGACGCCGGCGCTGGCACAGGCGCTCAACTACACGACCTTCGGCAACCCCGGCAGCCTGGTCACCACGGTCACCGGCATTCGCGGCAACGGCATGACCGGCGACTTTACCATCGGCACCGGCGGCAACACCGCCGGCGTGCTCTACACCTTGCCGTCGCTCACCCCGGCGCCCTACCCCAACGCCTCGGCGCCACCCGTCAACTTCACCGGCGCCACCACCAACACGCCCTACGGGCTGAGCTTCGGCTCGGCCAGCGGCATCATGCGCGGCACCGGCAGCTACAAGTCGCCGGCCTTTCCAGCGCCGACGTTCGGCGATGTCGGCTATCTCTTCGACGGCGCCAACGCGCCCGGCCAGCAGCTCACGACGCTGCTCGGCGCCCCCAACGCCTTCAACACGATCGGCCACTCGACCTTCGGCAACCAGCTCGTCGGCAATTGGGACACCGGCAACGCCGCAGTGGGCAACGCCTTCCTCTACAACATCGCCACCGGCTCGATGACGACCATCAACCGCCCGGGCCCGTACACCAGCACCACCGCCTACGGCGTCTACGGCAACCGCATCGCCGGCGGCTCGAGCCTCGGGCCGGGCCTGTCGCGCGCCTACATCCTGAACCAGAGCACCGGCGTCTACACCGACTACGACGCGCCCGGCGTGGGCAACGTGGTCACGCATTTCGAGGGCATCACCGGCGGCGGCCGCGCCAACACCTACAACCTGGTTGCCGATTCGGTCGACGCCAACGGCACCGTCGGCGCCTGGGTCATCCATATCGACGCGAACGGCGTGGCGACCTGGATTCCGCTCTCCGTCAACGGCAACGTGACCTCGGCCAATTCGATCTACGGCAGCACCGCGATCGGCGTCTTCGTCCAGAACGGCACCACCTTCGCCTTCACCACCACTGTTCCCGGCATCTACAACCCGATCACCAACAACGGCGCGCTGTCGACCGGCACCGCGGGCACGACGGCGATCACCGGCATCGAAGGCGACGACATCGTCAACAACGGCACGATCACGACGACCGGCGCGGGCAGTGTCGGCATCAACATCAACACCTACGGCGTCGTCACCAACTCAGGCACGATCGCCGTCAGCGGCGCCGGCAGCACGGGCGTGCTGATGAGCGGCAGCTTCAGCTCGCTCTTGAACTACGGCACGATCAACGCCGCGCCCGGCACCTTCGCCATCCAGACCGATTCGACGGCGGTCGGCAGCCTGGTGTTCAACACCGGCGTGATCAACGGCGCGGTCTCGATCGCCGCCGGCCCCTATGCCCGCTTCGAGAACAGCGGCTGGATGGGCATCACGGCGCCCGGCGCCGGCGTCACGCACGCCATCAGCGGCACCTTCGCCCAGACATCGGCCGGAACGCTGGCGCTGCGTGTCGCTCCCAATGGCGTCTCCGACCAGCTCGTGGTCAACGGCCAGGCGCGGCTCGCCGGCACGGCGCAGGCGCTGTTCCAGTCCGGCACTTCCTTCAGCAAGAGCTACAACCTGCTGACCGCGACCGGCGGCCTCACCGGCACGTTCAACACGCTGTCGACGCAGAACCTGCCGGCCTTCCTCGGCGCCAGCCTGGGCTACAGCGCGACCAACGTCACCTTGAACCTGCAAGCGTCGCTGGCGCGGTTGTCCGGCCTGGGCGACCACCAGCGCTCGGTCGGGCGGGCGCTCGATACGGCGTTCAACGCGGGCTCCGGCCTCGGCGCCATGCCGGCGCTGTTCAGCCTCACCGCAGACCAGATCCCCTATGCACTGACGGTGCTCTCCGGCAGCAACGCCAGCGTGGGGCTATCGACCGATATCGCGGCGGGCAGCCAGTTCACCTCGCTCATGACGGGCCGCACGCTCACGCGTCACGCCGACGAGCAGACCGCACAACTCGCGGCCTGCGACCCGGCCACGGCCTGCCAAGCGGCGGACGGCGAGGCGCCGCCCAACTGGAGCGCCTGGGGAAGCGCTTTCGGCAGCGGTCAGTGGCTCAACGCGGAACCCACGAGCGGCGCGCCCGCCGCGCAGCAGTCGATCGGCGGCGGCGCTTTCGGCGCCGACTATCGCATCGGTCCGCAGACGGTGGTCGGCGCGGCCGCCGGCGTCAGCGTCTCGAATTACGGAGTGAGCTACACCGGCGCCAACGGACGGGCGACCGGCGCGCATTTCGGCATCTATGGGCTGCACGACATGGGCACCTTCTATGTCAACGGATCGCTGGCCTACAACCGCTTCGACGGCAGCGCGACCCGCGTCATTGCCGGCATCGGCAGCACCGAGACGGAGAAGTCCTCGGCGGTCTCCAGCCAACTGGCCGGAAGGCTCGAAGTCGGCCGGCCGTTCGAAGTCGCCAAGTTCGAGACCGGCCAAATGGGCGTCACGCCGTTCGTCGCCTTGCAGCCGGCCCAGCTCTGGACGCCCGCTTACACGGAGTGGAGCGTGACTCAAAACGGCGCTCCCGGCGTCTTCGCGCTGTCCTATCAGGCGCAGGGCACGACCTCGCTGCCGACCTTCCTGGGCGCGCAGCTCGACGGCGAGACCATGGTCAACGCGCGGCCGCTGAAGGGCTGGTTTCGGGCCGCCTGGGTGCATGAGTTCCTGCCTGACCGCGGCGTGACGGCCGGCTTCACCGTGCTGCCCGGCAGCACCTTCTCCGTCGACGGCGCGCGCGCCGCCAACAACGCCGCGCGCCTCGAGCTCGGCGTCAAATACGCCGTCGGCGCCCAGACAAGCTTGTTCGCCAACAGCAATGTCGAACTGTCCGACCGCGGGCAGAGTGTCGGCGCCACCGTCGGCCTGCGTATCGTCTGGTAGGAGAGTCATTGCCTCCCCACGCCTCGCGTGGGGAGGTGTCGGCGTCTTACGCCGACGGAGGGGTCATGAATATCCTTGTGATGCTCATGACCCCTCCGCCCGCTGCGCGGGCACCTCCCCTTCGCGGACTCCGCGAAGGGGAGGAATGAAGAGGCGACGAGCACCCTCACGGCCAGTCGGCGATGAAGCCCTTGGCCCGATAGGGCTCGATCTTGCGCCATTCCTCGAGCACGCGCTGACGGAATGCCGGATCGGTGTGCCAGCGCTCGACTGGCGCGGCGAACGGGTTGATCGTCACCAGCATCTTGTCGACCTCGGGCCAGTGGCGATGCAGGGTCATCGGGTAGCGCCGCGCCGTGCAGATCTTGCCGAGGCAGATCACACTCGTGACATTCCGGCGGCCCAGCGCCGCATCGATCACCGGCAGGGAGAACAGCACGTTCTCGCCGGTGTTGGTGGCGCGATGCTCCTCGAGGATCAGCTCGGCCGGCACGCCGCCTTCCACCATGCCCTGCTTGATCACGGCGCATTCGGTGCGCGCGATGCCCTGCGTCGCGCCGCCGCTGACGATGGCGTGGCGAAAGAAACGGCGCTGCCAGAGATCGACAGCGGCGGCGATCACTTCGTCGACACCGTAGCGCCCGCCAAACACGAACAGCAGGTCGGCTGGCCTGAGCGGCGTCGAGATCAGGTGTTCGGCGTTGATCCGCGCGATCTCGGCGTCGCTCGGCAGATCGTTCAATTCAGGAACTCGGCGATCACGAGGTGATTGTCCTTCACCGGCCAGGTTCGGGTCGGGATGGTCTCGTTGTTGAACACCGCCATCACGGTGCGCGGCTGGGCGTCGAACGGGAGCTTGCCGGTCGAGACGCCGGGCACGCCGTCATTGATGCCGGGCGGCACCTTGCCGTCGAGGCTGAACTTGTCGCGGCCGACGCCGAAATAGCCGCGCGGCCGGCTCATGGTGACGATGGCGGCCGCGGACTCGTCGCCCTTGGCGAAGATGCCGGGACGCAGATGCACCACGTCGCTCGAGCGCAGGAACGGTGAGCGATAGGTGTGGGTGATCGGCTGCGCCGCCATGGTGAGCACGAACTCGTAATAGGAGTCGGAGCGGCCGACGAAGGGCCCCCATACGCCGTCCTCGCCGGTGGTCTTGCGGTGCATCGCCACGGCGCTCTTGCGCTCGCCGGTCTTGGCGTCGACCTCGAAGATGTCAACCTCGGCGCCGGCGACCGGGAGGTTGGTGTAGCTGCCCTCGGCGATGCCGGTGACCTTGCCGTTCAGCACCGGCAGCGGCTCCTGGGCGATGAACATGCTGGCCGGCGCCTTGCCGGCGATGAAGTCATACATGGCGGCGAAGGCCAGCTTGTTGAAGGCCGTCTCGCGATGGTCCAGCCCGTCGAGGATGATGTTGCGGGCGCCGCGCAGCTCGGAAGCGTCGTAGCCGACGCCCGTGGGCTTGCCCGGCGCGCCGATGAAGCGGCCGTCCGGCTGGGAGTATTTGTCGTTCTTGTCGGAGCGGATCGCCATCATCTCGACGCCGGGAATGAGATCGTCCGGTCCCGCGTTGAGGTCCTTGAGGAACGGGAAGGCGCCGTTGAACTCGCTGCCGACCAGCAGCGTGTCGGAGATCACGATGCCCTTGTTGGGCGTGCCGCAGAGCACGGCATGGCTCACATATTCCGCGCCGCCGCCGTTCTTGAGGTAGCAGCGGATGGCATTGCCGCCGCGCGACGAGCCGACCAGCGCCACCTTGCGCCGGCGCGTCGCCTTCACGACCTGCGCCACGAAGGCGGCGAGCTCCTTCATCTGCTCCTCGGCCGAGGACCGGAAGGGCTCGGGCTTGGAATCGTCGCGCCGCGCGTTGGGATAGGTGAAATCGATGGCGAAGAGCTGGTTACGCTTGTAGCCATTGGCCTCGAAACGCCAGATGTTGTTGATCCAGAGCGCGCTCGAATCGCCATTGCCGTGCACGAACACGACCGGCGGCAGGGTCGACTCGACGACCGGCTGACGGCGCGGCGGCCCTGGAGGCGGCGCCGGCGGAGGCGCCGGGCGCGGCGGCTGCTGGGCGAACGCCAGCGCCGGCCACAGCGCTGCCGCGCCGCCGAGCAGAGCACGTCGTCCGAGCCTTCGGCCCTTCACCTTATCTCCCCCAGACATTCGACCTCCATGTTGGCAAAACCCGGCGGCCGACGCTACGCTTGCCATATGTCCATTTGTTACGTCGATACACCAGTTGGTCGTCTCGCGCTCGAAGCGGATCACGACGCCGTGACCGGCGTGCGCTGGGCGAGCCCCGGCGAGCGCAGCCGCGACAAGACGCCGAGCCCGGTCCTCAAGGAGGCGACGCGCCAGCTCGACCGTTACTTCAGCCGCAAGCTCAAGCGCTTTGACCTGCCGCTCGCCGCGCGCGGCACCGATTTCCAGAACCGGGTCTGGACGATGATGCGCGAGATCCCGTACGGCGAGACCGCGACCTATGGCGGCATGGCGATGGCGCTGGGCTCGGGACCGCGCCCGATCGGCATGGCCTGCGCGCGCAATCCCATTCCCATCATCGTGCCCTGCCATCGCGTACTGGCCAGCGGTGGCAAGGAAGGCGGCTTCTCGGGCGGCAAGGGATTGCCGACCAAGCGGCAATTGCTGGCGCTGGAAGGCGTCGTGCTTCTTTAGACCCGTCAGCATTGCGTCGGGCGAAGGCTCCGGCTAGGGAGACCGCGATGCGCGTGCTGATCACCCGCCCGGAACGCGAGGCGACGACGCTGGCCACGGCGCTCAGCCAGCGCGGCCATGCGCCGGTCATCGCGCCGCTGTTCCATCTCGAAATCCTCCATCCGCCGGCCGACTTCGCGGCGTCCCTCGCCGCCTGCCAGGGCGTGCTGCTGACCAGCGCCAACGGCGCGCGCGCTCTGGCCGAGGCGAGCGAGCAGCGCGGCCGGCCGATCCTGGCCGTCGGCGACACCACCGCCGCGACGGCCGAAGGATTGGGCTTCAATGCCGTCACCTCCGCGGCCGGCGATGGCGCGGCCCTTGTCGAGCTGGTGCGCCAGCGGCTCGATCCAAAAGCGGGACCGCTGGTGCATGTCTCTGGCGTCGACCTGGCGCTCGATCTCGGCGAGGCGCTCAGCCGCCATGGCTTCGACGTGCGCCGCTTCGCGCTCTACGACGCCCGCGCGGAGGCCACGCTGCCCGATTCGGCACGGGCGGCCCTGCAGGCCCGCGCGCTCGATGCCGCGACCTTCTTCTCGCCCCGCGCAGCCTCGCAGTTCGCCAAGCTGGTGGGCGAAGCGGGCCTAGCCGATTCCCTACGCAGCGTCACCGCCATCGGCATCAGCCCTGCAGTCCTTGCACCGCTTGGCAAATTGCCGTTCAAGGCGACCGTCTCGGCGGCGCGGCCGACCCGCCAGGCCGTGCTGGACGAGATCGACCGGCTGGCCGAAGCCGGCGTACAAGGACAAGCCATCATGAGCGACACAGCTTCTTCTCCGCCGCCGCTGGAGCCTCCGATTCCTCCGCCCGTCCAGGTGCGCCGCGGCCTCGGCGTATTCGGCGCCTTCGTCATCGGCCTGGTCACCGCGGTGATCGTGCTGGCCGGCGCCGTGATCTCGCTGCCGTTCTGGCCGGAACAGGTGCGGGTGCTCTGGCGCGGCCAGGCGGTCATTCCGCCCGCGCCGACACCGGCGCTCGATCTGCAGTCCGTCCAGGCAGCCGCTAACGCGGTCGCCAATGCCGCGGTCGAGACGGCCAGGCGCGACCTCACAGCCCGCCTTGACGATCTCGAGAAGCGCCTGCGCGCGCTGTCGGCGACGGCCACCGAAAAGCCGACAGGATCCGACCCCGCCGTCGCCGAGCTGCGCAGCAGGGTCGAGGCGCTGGAGAGCCGCCCGGCGGCCGCGCCGCCCGCAGGAACGCCGGCCGCGCCGCCCGCAATGCCGGCGGGCGAAGCCGACAAGGAGATCGCGGTGCTGCGGGCCGAGATCACGACCTTGCACACCGCCCTGCAGGCTCTTGACCAGAGCGTGACCGGGCAGCGCGAACAGACCAAGGCGCTGGGCGACGCCCTGGGCGCGCGCAATGCCGGCGAGCAGAAGGCGCTGGTCGCCGCCCGCGCCTCGGCCGTGATCGGCGTCGCCGCGCGCCTGAGCGCCGCCCTCGATTCCGGCCTGCCCTTTGCCGCCGACCTCACCCTGCTGGCGCCGCTGGCCCAGGGTGATGCCAAGCTCACAGAAGTCGCCGCGGCGTTGCAGCCCTATGCGCAGGCGGGCGTGCCGTCGCGCGCGGCGCTCGCCGCCAGCTTCCCGGCCGTCGCCAAGGCGGCCCTGGCCGACGACGTCGCCGACGACTCGTTCGGCGAGCGGCTTTTGGGCAAGGTCAGGAGCATCGTCTCGCTGCGTCGGGTCGGCGACGACGTGCCGGGCGATTCGGCCGAGGCCAAGCTCGCCCGGGCCGAAGCGGCGCTCGACGCAGGCGATCTCGCCAAGGCGGTGGACCTCATGAAGTCGCTGCCGCCGCAGACCGCCAAAGCCACGCAGGCGTGGCTGGCGCGCGCCGAGGCGCATCTTGCCGCCAAGCGCGCGATCGACGCGCTCGCCGCGCACGCCATCTCCCTGCTGGGCGCGGTGCATTGACCCGATGACCATCCTGCGCACGCTTCTGTGGTTCGTCATCGCCGCCGCCGCCATGCTGGGCGCGGTGTGGCTCGCCGAACGTCCCGGCGCGGTCACCGCCGAGTTTCGCGGCTGGCGCCTCGACACCAGCGTCGGCGCGCTGGCGGTCGGCATCGTCGTGCTGGTCCTGGTCTGCATCGGCCTGTGGCTGCTCTATCGCTGGATCGTGGGTGCGCCGGGCGCGCTGCTCGAAGGCTGGGGCGACAGCCGGCGCCGCCGCGGCTATCGCGAGCTGACCCAGGGCCTGGCCGCGGTCGCCGCCGGCGATGGCACCGAAGCGCAGAAGCATGCGCGCAAGGCCGAGAAGCTCTTGGCCGAACCCGCGCTCACCTTGCTGCTGTCTGCGCAGGCCGCCCAGCTCACCGACGATCGCGAGGGCGCCAAGCGCGCCTTCAACGCCATGCTCGACGACGAGCAGATGGCCTTCCTCGGCCTGCGCGGCCTGATCGGCCAGGCGCTGCGCGACGGCGACCAGGCGCAGGCCCTGGCCTATGCCGAGCGGGCGTTCCAGCTGCGGCCGCAGACGCCGTGGGTGGTGCATTCGCTGTTCGATATGCAGGCGCAGATCAGCCAGTGGAAAGCGGCCCAGGAGACGCTCGACACCGGCCTGCGCCGGCGGGTCGTCACGCAAGACAAGGGGCGCACGCTGAAGGCGCTGCTGCTGGTCGAGCGCAGCCGCGCCGCCGAGCGCGACGGGAGCGCCGCCGACGCGCAGGCGCTGGCGCGCGAGGCGTTCGGTCTGGCGCCGGAGCGCATCGCCGTCAGCAGCCGGCTGGCCGAGCTGCAGATCAAGGCGGGCGACGGCAAGCGCGCGGCGAAGACACTGGAGCGCGGCTGGGCGCTGGCGCCGCATCCCGACCTTGCCGAGCTCTATCTCAAGGCATCGGGCGAAACCGAGCCGTTGAAGCGGGTCGGCGTCATGCGCCGCCTGGCGGCGCAAAAGCCCGACGACGTCGAAAGCCATCTGGCGTTGGCGCAGGCCTCGCTCGATGCCGGCCTGTGGGGCGAAGCGCGGCGCTATCTCGAGACGGCCGGCGGCACCCACCCGACGGTCCGTGTCTGCCGCATGATGGCCGAGGTCGAGGAACGCGCGCAGTCGGGCCAGGCCAAGGTGCACGAATGGCTGGCGCGCGCGGCGGATGCGCCGGCCGACCGCTCGTGGCGCTGCTCGGCCTGCGGGGCGCATCATGAAAGCTGGCGCTCGGTGTGCGAGAGCTGCGGCGCGTTCGGCACCTTGCACTGGCGCGCGCCCGGTACCTTCGGCCAGGTCCTGCCGCCCGAGGTGCGGGCGGAGCTGGAGTTTGCGGCAAGCACAACGAAATAGACGACAAGCAAAGACGGGGAAGAAACATGTTCGAGACGACCCTGGCCGGCAGCCTGCCCAAGCCCTCGTGGCTTGCCACGCCCAACGTGCTGTGGGCGCCCTGGACTCTCAGCGGCCAGCCGCTGTTCGAGGCCAAGGACGACGCGACGCTGCTCGCCATCCGCCGCCAGGAAGAGGCCGGCATCGACATCGTGAGCGACGGCGAGCAGGCCCGGCAGCATTTCGTGCACGGCTTCCTGGCCGAGGTCGATGGCGTCGACTTCGACAAGAAGGTCCGCATGGGCATCCGCAACAACCGCTACGACGCGGATTGCCCGACGGTGACTGCACCGCTGAAACGCCGGCGTTTCGTGCATGAGCGCGAGGCGCGCGTCGCCCGCGCCGCCACCAGCCGCAAGCTCAAATTTACCCTGCCCGGTCCGATGACGCTGATCGACACGCTGGCCGACGGCTATTACGGCGACCGCGTGAAGATGGCCTTCGCCTTCGCCGAGCTCTTGAACCAGGAAGCGCGCGACCTCGAGAAGCTGGGCGTCGACGTGATCCAGTTCGACGAGCCTGCCTTCAACGTCTATCTCGGCGAGACCGTCGAATGGGGCGTGCCGGCGTTGGAGAAGGCGGCCGAGGGCCTGAAATGCACCACCGCGGTGCACATCTGCTACGGCTACGGCATCGAGGCCAACATCAAGTGGAAGGAAGCGCTGGGCGACAGCTGGCGCCAGTACGAGCAGACCTTCCCCGCGCTCGACCGTAGCAAGATCCAGCAGGTCTCGCTGGAATGCCGGCAAAGCCACGTGCCGCCCGAGCTGATGAAGCTCCTGAAGACCAAGACGGTGCTGGTGGGCGCCATCGACGTGGCGTCGGACAAGATCGAGACGCCCGAGGAGGTGGCCGAGACCCTGAAGCTCGCGACCCAGTTCGTCGACCCCGAGCGCATCCAGGCCTGCACCAATTGCGGCATGGCGCCGATGACGCTCGGCACCGCCTACGGAAAATTGCGCGCCCTGGCCGAGGGATCCGCCCTGGCGCGCAAGGCCATCTGAAACATTTCGTTCACACCATTTGGCGATAAAGTACCCCGACACCTTGGGGGGAATGCCGAATGCGCCTGCTGCTTGCCATCATCCTGGGAGCGCTGGCGTTCCCCGCCGCGGCCCAAACGCCGCCACGCCCGCACAATGTCGTGCTGTTCGTGGCCGACGGTCTCAGGGCCGGCATGGTCAACGAAAAGACGGCGCCGTCGATGACGGCCCTGATGGCCGAGGGTGTGCGCTTCACCAACACCCATTCGCTGTTTCCGACCTTCACGACGGCCAACGCCTCGGGCATGGCGACCGGGCATCTGCTGGGCGACACCGGCGATTTCAGCAACACGATCTATGTCGGCTTCCCGGTGCAGAGCGCGGCCGGCAGCGTGACGCCGTTCATCGAGAACGACGCCATACTGGGCGAGATCAACGAGCACTTCGCGGGCGACTACCTGAACCAGGACACCATCCTCAAGGCGGCGCGCACCGCCGGCCTGTCGACGGCAATCATCGGCAAGGTCGGACCCGCCCTGATTTTCGATCACACCGAGCGTACCGGCCAGCAGACCATCTTTTTCGACGACGTGACCGGCCGGCCCGGCGGCATCCCGCTGTCCGACGAAGTGACCAAGCGCCTGGCGGCGGCAGAGCTTCCCGTGCAGACGCCGGGGCGCGGCGAGAACCTCAAGGCCGGCAACAGCACGACGCCCGGCACGACGGTGGCCAACCTTCCGCAGCAGGCCTATCTGGCCGACGTCGCCACCAAGGTGGTGCTGCCGCTGTTCAAGGAACGCAACAAGCCGTTCCTGCTCGTGTTCTGGTCGCGTGATCCCGACGGCACGCAGCACAATCAGGGCGACAGCCTCGGCCGGCTGGTTCCCGGCATCAGCGGCCCGACCTCGCTCGCGGCGATAAAGAACGCCGACGACAATCTCGGCAAGCTTTTGGCGGCGCTGAAGCAACAGGGGCTGGATGGCACGACCGACGTGATCCTGACATCCGACCACGGCTTCTCGACCATCTCCAAGGAAAGCGCCACGAGCTGGGCGGCGCAGCAGAGCTACAAGGACGTGCCGGCCGGCCAGCTGCCGTCGGGCTTCCTGGCGATCGACATCGCGCACGGGCTTGGACTGCCGCTCAACGACCCCGACTCCAAGAACGCCGAGGTGCCGACCGGCGTCGTGCCGGCGCGCGGCAACGGGCTGATCGGCAGCGATCCTGCGCGCCCCGAGGTCGTCGTGGCGGCCAATGGCGGCTCCGACCTCGTCTACCTGCCGAAGGCTGACAAGGCGCTGGCCGCCAAGATCGTGACGCTCCTGTCCGAGCAGGATTATACGAGCGGCCTGTTCGTCGACGATGCGCTGGGCCCGATCCCCGGCACCTTGCCGCTGTCGGCGATTGCGCTGAAAGGCGCGGCCGCGACGCCGATCCCGTCCATCGTCGTCAATTTTCGCTCCTTCTCGACCGGCTGCACCGATCCCACGACCTGCGGCGTCGACGTATCCGACACGCCGCTACAGCAAGGCCAGGGCATGCACGGCAGCTTCTCGCGCGCCGACACGCGCAACACCATGGGCGCCCGCGGGCCGAGCTTCCGCCGGCATTTCGAGGACACCGCGCCGGCCAGCAATGCCGATCTCGGCCGCACGATCGCGCGCCTGCTCAATCTCAAGATCGCCGACAAGGGCCAACTGACGGGCCGTGTGCTGAGCGAGGCGCTGCCCAACGGCGCGATGCCCAGCGTGCAGTCGAGCAAAGTCCGCTCCAAGCTCGATGCCGCCGGCCACGTCACCGTGCTGATGATGCAGAGTGCCGGCGCGATTCATTATTTTGATGTGGCGGGCTATCCGGGCCGGACGCTCGGCTTGCCGGCGGAGTAGCAACAAGGTTCGTCGACGCTGAATGAATCAAGATTCGCGGTGATCAGTACACGCCGTCGATGACGCTCGGTGTCGCCTGCGGTAAACTGCGGGCGATGATCGCCCGGCCTCACGACAGCGACGCTCCGTCCCTTGGCCTCGTGCTGGTCAAGGCGCTGGTGTTCTTGCTGCGCCATCAAGGCGTGTTCTGGCTGATGGCGCTGCCGATCGCAGGTCTCGCCGCCGCCATCACCTACGTGCTCGAAGCGAATCAGGCGTTGGTCGATTGGCGCCATCACTGGGGCTGGGATTTCCTGTTCGCCCTCATCTACGCGATGTTCCTCGACCGCTGGATCAAGGAAGCGCTGCTCGAGGGTGCGATCCCATGCGACGAAGCCGATGCACTGCGCGGCTCGATCATCGCCCTGCGCTTCCTCGCCGTTGCCGCCGCCCTCGGCCTGATGGCGACGGCGCTCGCGCTTCTGCCTCGGGTCGAGCTGTCGGCGGTGCTGTGGACGGCGGCGGCTTCCCTGTTCGCGCTGATGCTGCCCGCGCTCGCGGCCGGCGAACCGTCGTCGCTGCGTCGGGCCTTTTCCTTGGGGCGGACGCTGCAGGTCCATCTCTTCTTGCTGCTGGGCGGCGCGGTCGCGCTCTCGCTGCTGGCCGACCCGGGTCTGGCATGGGTTGCTAGGCATCTGCCCGACAGACCGTGGAATGGCGCCGCCGTCGTCGCCGGCTATCGACTGATCGACGCCCTGTTGCTCACCTTCGTGGGTTACGGGCTCGCGGCCCTCTTTCGCGAGGTCTCCGGATGGCGGCAACCCGAGCCGGACGGTCGCCTGTACTGCCGCATGCACTGAAACGCCCGGTTCCTAAAGACCTCACCCTGAGGAGCGCCCGCAGGGCGCGTCTCGAAGGGTGTGGTGACGCTCTAAATCACTTGGACCGTGGAAGGCGCCGGCGCAGGGCGTAGAGCAGCTCCAGCGCTTCGCGCGGCGAGAGCTCGTCGGGATTGACGTCGCCCAGCGCCTTCTCGACCTCGGATTCCTGAGGCTTCGCGGTGCCGCCGGCCGGCCGCGCCGGGGCGGCGGCAAACAGCGGCAGATCATCGGCGAGCCGGCTCACCGCGCCCGACTGCTCGCCTTTCTCCAGCGCCGCCAGCACCTCCTCGGCGCGTGACACGACGGCGGCGGGAAGACCGGCGAGCTGGGCGACATGGATGCCATAGGAACGGTCGGCGGCGCCCTGCGCCACCTCGTGCAGGAACACGACCTCGTTCTGCCATTCCTTGACGCGCATGGTGTAGGGCACCAGCGCCGCCAGCCGCTCCTTGAGCGCGCCCAGCTCGTGGAAATGAGTGGCGAACAGCGCGCGGCATTTGTTGACGTCGTGCAGATGCTCGAGCGTGGCCCAGGCGATCGAGAGACCGTCGAACGTCGCCGTGCCGCGGCCGATCTCGTCGAGGATCACCAGGCTTCTAGCTGTCGCCTGGTTGAGGATCGCCGCCGTCTCGACCATCTCGACCATGAAGGTCGACCGGCCGCGCGCCAGATCGTCGGCGGCGCCGACGCGGCTGAACAGGCGGTCGACGATACCGATGACAGCCTCCTTGGCCGGCACGAAGGAACCGGCCTGGGCCATCACGGCGATCAGCGCATTCTGGCGCAGGAAGGTCGACTTGCCGGCCATGTTGGGACCGGTCAGCAGCCACAGCCGGCGCGCGGTGCCAAGGTCGCAATCGTTGGGCACGAAGCCCGTGCCGCCTTGGCGCTGCAGCGCCGCCTCGACCACGGGATGGCGGCCGCCCTGGATCGCAAAGGCCGGCTCCTCGCTCAGCACCGGGCGCACATAGTTCTGGCTGGCGGCGAGCTCGGCCAGCGCGGCAGCGACATCGAGGGCCGCCAGCGCGCGGCCGGCCGCGGCCACGGCGGCCGAGACCGCCATCACCTTCGTGACAAGTTCGTCGAAGATCGAAAGTTCCAGCGCCAACGCCTGGTCGGCGGCGCGGCCGATGCGGGTTTCGAGCTCGGCCAGCTCCGCCGTGCTGAAGCGCGTGGCGTTGGACATCGACTGCCGGCGCGTGAATCCGAGAGCAGCGAGATCGAGCTTGTCGGCGTGCGTGGCTGTCACCTCGATATGGTAGCCGATCATGTTGTTGTGCCGGATCTTCAGCGACGGCACGCTGCTCGCGGTCCGGTATTTCGCCTCGAGCGCCGCCACCGTCTTGCGGCTGTCGTCGCGCAGTGTGCGCTGCTCGTCGAGCTCGGCGCGGTAGCCCATGCGGATGAAGCCGCCGTCGCGCGCAAACAGTGGCGGCTCGTCGGCCAGGGCCACGGCCAGGGCGTCGATCAGCGTGCGGTGGTCGGAGCAGGCGGCGACGATTGCGGCCAGCGGCGCGGGCGGCGGCGCCAGCGCCTCGGGTTCGGCGCGCAACGTCGCGGCCAGCGCCTCGCCCGAGTCGAGGCCGTCCTTCAGCGCCAAAAGATCGCGCGGCCCGCCGCGGCCGACCGAGAGTCGCTGCAGCGCACGCTCGATGTCGGGCGTGCGGCGGAGCGCCTCCCGCACGCGCTCGCGCACGGCGGGCCGCTCGACGAAGAGCTGCACCAGGTCGAGGCGGCGTTCGATCTCGGCGCGTTCGGTCAGGGGTGCCGCGATGCGCTCGGCCAGAAGCCGCGCACCGGGGCCGGTCAAGGTGCGGTCGATGGTGGCCAAAAGGCTGCCGTCGCGCCGTCCGTCCAGGCTGCGCACCAGCTCGAGGTTGCGCCGCGTCGCGGGATCGATCTCCATCGTGCCGTCGGCGCGTTCGCGGCGCGGCGGCGCCAAAGCCGGCCGCTTGCCGGCCTGGGTGAGTTCAACGTAGTCGAGCAGCGCGCCGCAGGCCGCCGTCTCGGCGCGCGAGAAGGCGCCGAAGCTGTCGAGGGCGGCGACGTTGAAGGCCGCCTGCAGGCGCTTGCGGGCATTGTCGCTGTCGAAGCGCGCCGAGGGCAGCGGCGTCAGCACCGCGTTCCATTCTTCCAGCACGGTCTTCAACGGTTCGCGCGCCAGCAGCCGGTCGGGAACCAGCACTTCGCCGGGCGCGAGCCGCGCCAGGGCGGCGGCAAGCTGGCCCGTCAGCAATGGCTGGGTGGCGAAGTCGGCGGTCGACAGGTCGAGCCAGGCCAGCGCCAGCTCGCCCTGCGCCTCCGCGATGGCGGCGAGATAGTTGTGGCTGCGCGCATCGAGCAGCGAATCCTCGGTCAAGGTGCCCGGCGTGATGACCCGCACCACGGCGCGCTCGACCACCGACTTGGCGCCGCGCTTCTTGGCCTCAGCCGGATCCTCGACCTGCTCGCAGACCGCGACTTTAAAACCCTGGCGGATCAGCCGCGACAGGTAGGCCTCGTGGCTGTGCACCGGCACGCCGCACATCTTGATGTCTTCGCCCAGATGCTGGCCGCGCTTGGTCAGCGCAATGTCGAGCGCCGCCGAGGCCTTGACCGCATCGTCGAAGAACAGCTCGTAGAAATCGCCCATCCGGTAGAACAGCAGATGGTCGGGATGCACCGCCTTGATCGCCAGGTACTGGCGCATCATCGGCGTGGCATCGGCGGGGAGCGGTGGAAGGGCGTTGCTGTCGGGCACGGGTGGCTCTCGGTTGGGTCCCGGTCTAGCATGATCGGGCTGCCCTCGGCTGGGGGCCAATTGGGGGAAACAAACGTGGGCTGGCTCAGCGGCATCGATCGCGCGGTGGGCAGGCTGGTCGAGGCCGGCCGCTGGCTGGTGCTGCCGGTGGCGCTGATCCTGTTCCTGCAATGGCCGTTGCGCGATTTCGTGCAGTGGGGCTCGCGCGAGGCCAACGATCTCGGCCAGTGGATTTTCGCGCTCTATGTCAGCCTGGCCATGACCTTCGCCACCCGCGAACGCGCCCATCTGGCGGTCGACGCCGTCGCGCACGACTATCCGGCGGGCGCGCGGTCCGCGATCGGGCGCTGGGGCGGTTTCGCCTGCGTGGCGCCGTGGACGCTTTTCATGATCTGGACGATCGGCCCCACCGTGCTGCGCTCGGTGCAGGCGCTGGAGAAATTTCCCGACACCTACAATCCCGGCTATTTCATCATCAAGCTCGCCGCCTTGCTGCTGGCAGTGCTGGCACTTTGCCAGGTGCTGATCGACGTCGTGAAGCGAGACCATTAGGTGGAAAGCGCCGGGCTCTGGATGCTGCTGGCCGTCGCCGTCACCTTGCTGGCGACCGGATTGCCGGCCTTTGCCGTGCTGATGGGCGTGTCGGCGGCCTTCGCCACGGCGGGCGTGCTGACGGGCGGCATCGAATATCCGCTGCTGACGGCGCTGCCCGGCCGCATCATCGGCCTGCTCGAGACCGACCTGCTGCAGGCGCTGCCGCTCTATGTCTTCATGGGGGCGCTGCTCAACCGCCTGCCTTTGGCCGATCGGCTGTTCCGCTGCGGCGTGGCGCTTGGCCGCCACAGTGGCGGCGCGCCGGCGCTTGCCACGTTGGGGCTGGGCGCGCTGCTGGCGCCGATGAACGGTTCGGTGGGGGCAAGCGTCGCCATGCTGTCGCGCAGTGTCGCGCCCAAGCTCGCCCGGCGCGGCATGCCGGCGGCCGAGAGCACGGCGCTGGTCTGCGTGGCCAGCACGCTGGGCGTCGTGATTCCGCCGTCGCTGGTACTGATCCTGCTGGGCGACGCCATGATGCGCGCCCATACCGAGGCGACCAACGTCACCAAGGAGATGGTGCGCATCGTCAACACCCAGGACATCTTCCGCGGCGCGCTGGTGCCAGCGGCGATATTCCTGGCGCTCTGCCTGCTGGTGGCCTGGTGGCTCGGCCGCAAGACACCGGCGCGCGGGGCCGCCGAGCGGCCGGCGGCGATCGAATGGGTAAAGGCCGCCATCGCCGCGCTGTTCGTGGTCGGCCTGCTGGCCGGCGTCGCCGCCGGCTATTTTTATGCCGTCGAAGCGGCCGCCATGGGCGGCACGGCGTTGCTGCTGTTCGGCTGGGCGACCGGCGGCCTGCGCGCCGGCGTCTTTTCCCACGTGCTGCGCGACACCATGGCCGTGACCGGCGCGCTGTTCGCCCTGTTCGTCGCGGCCACCACCTTCACCCTGGTGTTCCGCACCTTCGGCACTGACCGCCTGCTCGATGCCTGGGTGAAGCTCGTACCGGGCGGGGCCACGGGTGCGGCCATCACGGTGCTGGTGGTGTTCGCCCTGTCGGCCTTCGTGCTCGACGCCTTCGAGATCGTGTTCGTGATCGTGCCGATCGTCATGCCGTCGATCCTGACCCGTGCCCCCGACGCGGTCTGGATCTCGGTATTGGCCCTGCTGGCGCTGCAGGCGAGCTTCCTGGTGCCGCCCAGCGGGTATGCCGTGATGATGGCGCGCAGCGCCATGGCCCAGAAGACGGCGATTCGGCCGCTGGCGCGCGCGCTGGCCCCCTATATCGGCGCTCAGCTCGTGGTGCTGGCGCTGGTGGTGACGCTGCCCTGGCTCGCCCACCTCGCCCAGCCCAAGGGCGCCGACGCGCCGCCTACCGAAAAAGTCGACGACGAGACCGCCCGCAAGCGCTTCAACGACATGCTGAAGCTGCCGCCGCCGGAAGAGTAGAGACCTCATGCTGAGGAGGCCGCGCAGCGGCCGTCTCGAAGCATGGGCTACACCACGATTGGGTCCCACCCTTCGAGACGCGGCCCTGCGGGCCGCCCCTCAGGGTGAGGTGATCTTTCTGCACCTGCATTGCAGCGCGGCATGGCCGGCTGGCCCCGGCTGTCGATTGCCGCCAATATGCCCTCTCAACCGGGAGAGAAACGACGATGACGAGCAAAAGCTCGGAAGCAATGGTCAGCAGCCAGATGGGCGACCTCGACGGCGATTCGCTGGTCATGCATCGCACCGGCCGGCCGGGCAAGATCGAGATCATCGCCACCAAGCCCCTGGTCACCCAGCGCGACCTGGCGCTGGCCTATTCGCCGGGCGTGGCCGCCCCCTGCCTGGAAATCGCCAAGGACCCGTCGACCGCCTACGACTATACCGTCAGGGGCAACCTGGTCGCCGTGATCTCCAACGGCACAGCCGTGCTCGGCCTGGGCGACATCGGGGCGCTGGCCAGCAAGCCGGTGATGGAAGGCAAGGCGGTGCTGTTCAAGCGCTTCGCCGACGTCGACTGCATCGACCTCGAGGTCGACACCAAGGACGTCGACGAATTCGTCAATTGCGTGCGCTATCTCGGGCCGACCTTCGGCGGCATCAACCTTGAGGACATCAAGGCGCCGGAATGCTTCATCATCGAGCAGCGCCTGCGCGAGCTGATGGACATCCCGATCTTCCATGACGACCAGCACGGCACCGCCATCGTCTCGGCCGCCGGCCTGATCAACGCGCTGCACCTCACCGGCCGCAACATCAAGAACATCAAGATGGTGGTGAACGGTGCGGGCGCGGCCTCGATCGCCTGCATCGAGCTCGTGAAAGCGATGGGCATGCCGCACGAGAACGCCATCCTGTGCGACACCAAGGGCGTCATCTACCAGGGCCGCACCGAAGGCATGAACCAGTGGAAGAGCGCCCACGCCGTACGCACCAAGGCGCGCACGCTCCAGGAGGCGATGAAGGGCGCCGACGTCTTCTTCGGTCTGTCGGTCAAGGGCGCGGTCAGCAAGGAGATGGTCCAGTCGATGGCGGCCAAGCCGATCATCTTCGCCATGGCCAACCCCGATCCCGAGATCACGCCGGAGGACGTCCGTTCGGTGCGCGGCGATGCCATCATCGCCACCGGCCGCAGCGACTACCCCAACCAGATCAACAACGTGCTGGGCTTCCCCTACATCTTCCGCGGCGCGCTCGACGTGCGCGCCCGCACGATCAACGAGGAGATGAAGGTGGCCGCGGCCGAAGCGCTGGCCAAGCTCGCGCGCGAGGACGTACCCGACGAGGTCGACCGCGCCTATTCCGGCCGCCGGCTGCGCTACGGACCGGAATATGTCATGCCGGTGCCGTTCGATCCGCGCCTGATCTCGGCGGTGTCGTCGGCGGTGGCACAGGCCGCGATGGATTCCGGCGTCGCCCGCCGCCCGATCCCCGACATGGCGGAGTACAAACGTGCGCTCTCGGGCCGCCTCGATCCGACCAGCCACTGGCTGCAGAGCCTGTTCGACCAGGTCAAGGCCAACCCGCAGCGCATCGTGTTCGCCGAGGGCGAGGAGGAGCGCACCATCCGCGCCGCCGTGGTGTTCCGCGACAACGGCTACGGCACGCCGGTGCTGATCGGCCGCGAGGAGCAGGTGCGCGAGACCATGAAGTCACTCGGCATCGGCGACGCGACCGGCCTCGAGATCCACAACGCGCGGCTGTCGACGCGCAACAAGCCGTACACCGACCTGGTCTACAAGCGCCTGCAGCGCGACGGCTACCTGCGCCGCGACGTGCAGCGCATGGTCAACCAGGGCCGCAACGTGTTCGGCGCCTGCATGGTGGCGATGGGCGACGCCGCCGGCATGGTGACCGGCATCACCCGCCGCTTCCCCGAATGCTATAGCGACATCCAGCGCGTGATCGACGCCAGTCCCGACAAGGTGCCGATGGGCTATTCCATCGTCGTGGCGCGCCACGGCACGGTGTTCCTGGCCGACACCTCGATCAACGAGACGCCCTCGCCCGAGCAGCTCGCCACCATCGCCAAGCAGATGGTCGGAAACGCCCGCACCATGGGTCATGAGCCCCGGGTCGCCTTCCTCTCCTTCTCCAACTTCGGCAGCCGCGAGATCGATCGCATCGACCGCATCCGCAAGGCGATCCGCCTGCTGGACGCCGAGAAGGTCGACTTCGAGTATGACGGCGAGATGCAGGCCGACATGGCGCTCGACTACGAGCTGTTGCGCGAGACCTATCCGTTCTGCCGCCTGACCGGCCCGGCCAACGTGCTGGTGATGCCGGGCCTGCACTCGGCGCACATCTCCTCGCGCCTGATGCAGCGGCTGGGCGGCGTCACGGTGATCGGCCCGGTGATCGACGGCCTGCAGAAGCCCATGCAGATCGTGCAGATGGGCTCCACGGTCAGCGACCTGGTGAATCATGCGGCGCTCGCGGCCTATGGGGCGCTCAACGGACGGAGGCAGTGATGGTCGATCTCGTCATCCGCGGTGCGGTGATCGTCGACGGTCTGGGCCATGAACCAAAACGCGCCGATCTCGCGGTCAAGGACGGCCGCATCGTCGGCATCGGCGCGATCAAGGACAAGGGCGCCGAGACGATCGACGCCGATGGCCTCGTTCTCGCACCCGGCATCGTCGACGTGCACACCCACTACGATGCGCAGGTTACCTGGGACGCCACGCTCTCGCCGTCGCCCTCGCTCGGCGTCACCACGGCGGTGATGGGCAATTGCGGCTTCGGCATCGTGCCGGCGCCGCCCGCCGCGCGCGACCTGGTGATCCGCAACCTGTCGGTGGTCGAGGGCATGGATCTCGACGCGCTGCGCCAGGGCATCACCTGGGATTTCGAAAGTTTCAGCGACTATATGGCGATGCTGCGCCGCCGCGGCGCCTACGCCAATCTGGCCGTGCTGGCCGGCCACTCCACCATCCGCACCGCCGTGATGGGCGAGGATGCCTCGCAGCGCCAGGACGCCACGCCGGAAGAGCTCGCCCGCATGAAATCCATGGTGGCCGACGCCATGGACAAGGGCGCGATCGGGCTCGGCGCCTCCTATTCGCTCAACCATTCGGGCTATGGCGGCGTGCCGATGCCCTCCACCATCGCGCCGATCTCCGAGCTCGATTCGCTGGTCGGCGCCATGGGGCCGCGCGGACGGGGCGTGATCGCCATCGCCTCGGGCGTGAAGACGCCGCAGGAGCTGGAGCCGATGGCCGCCAAATACGGACGGCCGTTTTTCCAGGGCACCGGCATGGCGATGTACAACGAGCAGGAGCCCAACCGCTCCTTGCGCATCTTCGACGACTGCGCCGCCGCCATCCGCCGCGGCAACGGGCTCTATGTCCAGATTCCCTGCCAGCCGCTGTCGTTCGACTTCACGATGGCCAACGCCTACCCGTTCTACAGCCACTCGGCCTTCGATCCGATCAAGGCTTTTACGCCCGAGCAGCTGAAATCGGTGTTTCGCGATCCGTCGTGGCGCGCCAAGTTCCGCGAGAATGCCAAAAACCCGCGGCCCGGCATGATCTTCCAGGGCAACTGGGATCGCGTGATGGTGGCCGTCGCCCACAAGGCGTCGAACGCCAAGTACGTGAACCGCTACGCCGCCGAGATCGCCAAGACAGAGCATCGCGATCCGCTGGACGTCATGCTCGATCTCAGCCTCGATGAAGACCTCGAGACCGCCTTCCTCGGCCGCTTCCTCAATGTCGGCGACGAGGGCGTGGCGCGCCTCTTGAAGCACGAGGCCGGCGTGGTGGCGCTCTCCGATGCCGGCGCCCATCTTATCTATATGTGCGATGCGGGCTTCGGCCTGCATTTCCTGGCGCATTGGGTGCGCGAGCGCGGCGATTTCGACCTGGTCGAGGGCATCCGCCGGCTGACCAGCCATCCCGCCGATCTCTACGGCATCCAGAATCGCGGCCGTCTTGCGGTCGGTGCGCAGGCCGATCTGCTGCTGTTCGATCCGGCCACGGTGGGGATCAGCCCGGCCGAGCGCGTGGCCGATCTGCCGGGCGGCGGCCGGCGCACGATCCGCCGTCCGACCGGCGTGCACGGCGTGTTCTGCAACGGCGTCAAAACCTTCGACGGCACGGATTATGTGAAGCACGCCAAGGGCCCCGGCCACGTGCTCGACCGGTTCAACAACTCGCAGGGGCAGCACAGCGCCATCGCCGCGCAATGACGCTGCAGATCTGGTGGCTCTATCTCGGCGCTGTCGTCCTGATCGCCTGCACGCCGGGGCCGAACGTCCTCTACGTCACGACGCGCAGCATCCGCTTCGGTTTCGGGGCCGCCATGACCGGCATGGCGGGCTGCCTGCTGGCGCTCGCGGTGATGCTCGCGGGCTCGATCGCTGGCGTGAGCGCCTTCATGCTGGCCGTGCCCACGGCGTTCGAGGTGCTGAAATATGCGGGCGCCGCCTACCTGATCTTTCTCGGCATCCAGATGTGGCGCGCGCCGGTCGAGTTCGAGCCCCTGGCGACGACCTCGCCGCGCGGAACCGCCAGCCGCGTCGCGCTGTTTCGCGGCGGCTTCCTGGTCGGCATCAGCAATCCCAAGCTGCTGATCTTCGCCGCCGCCTTCTTTCCGCAGTTCATCGCACCGTCCGCGCCCTGGGCGCCGCAATTCGCCCTGCTTGTCGCGACGTTCCTGGCGGTGGAGTCATTCTTCTACGTGACCTATGCGCTGTCGGGCCGCCGGCTCGCGACCCGTCTCATGCAGGGCGCTTGGCAACGGCGATTCAACCGCGTGAGCGGTGTGATTTTTGCGGGATTCGGCGGCGCACTGCTTCGTTACCGGCCGTAGCGCTTCCTGCTTCTCGTTCGCCAGTATAGGATTTTCATAATCAAATCGCCTGGGAGGGCGCCATGACGACCATTATGAAGATCAGCAGCCGCAATCTTGCTTCCATTCGCCGCCGCAGCCTCGTGAAAGGCGGCATGGCCGGCATCCTGGCGACTGGTCTCGCGCCCCTCGTCGCCCGCGCCGAGGCCAAGAAGCTGGTGATGGCGCATCTCAACGCCGTGCCGGAATCGGCCGCCGTTGCCTTCGACTGGCAGGCGAAGGAAGTGCGCGAGCGCTCGCATGGCGAGCTCGACATGCAGTTCTTCGGCTCGACCTTGATCAGCAAGGAGCTCGAGATCATGAACGCGGTGAAGTCGGGCAACATCGCCATCGGCAATCCCGGCGGGGCCGCCGCCACGGTGTTTCCCGAGATGGGCGTGTTCCTGGTGCCTTACCTCGTGCAGAGCTACGACCAAGCCTACAAGATGTTCAACGGCAAGATCGGCGATACGCTCGATAAGCAGTTCCAGGAAAAATACAAGCTCAAGACCCTGTGCTTCTTCGATTACGGTTTCCGCCATTTCTGGACCAGCAAGAAGGCGATCAAGGAGCCCAAGGACCTGCGCGGCGCCAAGATCCGCGTGCAGCAGGCCAAGGTGTTCGGCGACACCATCAATGGTCTCGGCGGCAACGCCGTGCCGATGGCGTGGGGCGAGGTGATCTCGGCCGCCAAGTCGGGCGTGATCGACGGCGGCGACCTGCCGATCGTCAACCAGATCGCGCTCAAGATCTACGAGGTTTCGAAATACTGCTCGATGACCTTCCACAATTACGGCCCGACGCTCAACACCATGAACCTCGCGGTGTGGGAAGGCCTCAGCGATCCGCACAAGAAGCTGATGCTCGACACCAGCCGCGAGGCGCAGACCAAGTGCCGCGAGCTCACCGAATCGGTCGACAATTTCGCCGCCGCCAAGAAGGAGCTCGAACCCAAGGGCATGACCGTCGTCGAAGCCGACGTCGACGCCTTCAAAAAGGTGGCGCAGGAGAAGATCTGGCCGGCTTACAAGCAGCAATATGCCGGCCTGTGGGACCAGATCGTGGAGTTCAAGGCCTAGGGCCCGTATCGCCCCGATGCTGAAGCTCATCCGCGACATTCCCAGGTTCGTCGTCTCCTTCCTGCTGGTTGCCGCCATCGTCAACCTGCTGATCGGCGTGTTCCTGCGCTACGTCATGATCGAGGTGACGGATTGGCTCGACGTCGATCCGATCCGCTTCACCTGGGTCGAGGAAGTGGGCGAGATGCTGCTCGCCTGGCTCACCTTGATCGGCGCGGCGATCGGCGTGCGGGAGCGCACGCACTTCACCCTGCATGTGCTGAACCTTTCACCCGCCGCGCGGGTCTGGGTCGACCGCATCCACCATCTGCTGATCGCGGGCTTCGGCGCGCTGGCCGCCTGGTACGGCATAAAGCTCTGCCTGCTCAACCGCACGCTCGCCACGCCGGGGCTCGAGATCAATCTCGCCGTGCTCTACGCCTCGGCGGTGGTGGGCGGTCTCCTCCTCGTCGTCTACGCCATCTCCATGATCGTGGCGCCGCCGCCTCGTGATCACGCGATCGTGCCGCTGGAAGTCAGGGCCGAATGATTTTGTTCGTGGTGGCGGCGATCTTCGTCGTCCTGATCGTCTTCTCCATGCCGATCGTCTTTGCACTCGGCGTCTCGGGCGTCGCCGGCCTCGCGATCGGCGGCTACGACATGCAGGTGCTCGCCTCCAGCATGGTTTCGGGCTCGCAGAGCTGGGTGCTGCTCGCCATCCCGGCCTTCGTCTTCGCCGGTGGCCTGATGGAAAAATGCGGCATGAGCCATGCCCTGGTCGATTTCGCGCGCGCCCTGGTCGGCTGGGTCAAGGGCGGGCTCGGCATGTCGGTGATCGTGGTCGCCTATTTCTTCTCCGACATCTGCGGTTCGAAGATGGCCGAGGTCTCGGCGCTGGGCTCGACCCTGATGCCGCCGCTCACCAAGGCGGGCTACAAGCGGCAGGATTCGGCGTCGCTGATCGCCGCTGGCACGGCGATGGGCATGCTGGTGCCGCCCGCCATCTTCATGATCGTGATCGCCCAGGTCACCAACACTTCGGCGGTGGCGCTGTTCCTGGCAGGCTTCGTGCCCGCGGCCACCATCATGGTGTGCCTCATGGTGCTGGTCTATTTCCGCGCCCGCAAATACGACTGGCCGGTCGACACACGCCCGAACCCCAAGTTCCTGTGGGACTCGGCCAAGCGCGCCGCCGTGCCGCTGGTGATCCCCATCGTCATCCTGGGCGGCTTCTTCCTCGGCATCTTCACCGCCACCGAAGCGGGCGCCGTCGTGGCGGGCTATGCCTTCATCGCCGCGCGCTTCTATTACAAGAACGTCAGCTTCCGCGAGATGGGCAAGCTCGCCTATGAAAGCGCGATCCTCACCGCCGCCGTCGTGTTCCTGCTGGCCGTCGCCTCGGTGTTCCAATACCTGATGGGCGTCTCCGGGGTCCCGAAGCTGCTGGCCGAAGTGCTGGGGCCGCTCAAGACCATGCCGTGGCTGTTCCTGCTCTGCACGGCGCTGATCACCATGATGTTCGGCATGGTGCTGGAGGGCCTGCCGGCCGCCGTGGTGCTGATTCCGGTAGTATTCCCGATCGCCGAAGCGATGGGCATCGATCCCATCCACTTCAACATCGTGCAGACGGCGGCCGTCGGCATCGGCCTGTTCCTGCCGCCGATGGGCGTCGGCCTCTTGATGGCGCTGAAGTTCGCCAACCTCACGGTCGGCGAGCACTGGCGCTCGTACCTGCCCTATCTCGCGGCGTTGATGATCGGGCTGATGCTGATCATCCTGTTCCCTCAGCTCTCGCTGTTCCTGCCGCGCAGCGCGGGTTTTATCAAGTAACTTTCGTCACCGTCAATTGATGGTGCTTGCCGTCGCGCGCGGTCCAGCTGATCGACTGGCCCTCGGCCAGGCCGATCAAGGCGGCGCCGACCGGAGTCATCACCGAGATGCGGTGCTCGTCGAGGCTCTCGTCGACCGGATAGACGAGCTTCAGGGTGCGGGTGTTGCCGTCGTCCGACTTGAAGGTCACGGTCGAACCCATGCGCACGACGTTGGCCGGCACCGCAGGTTCCTCGACCACGCGGGCCCGGTCCATTTCCGCCAGAAGCTCGTTCGCCACGTCGGGCAGGCGCTCGAGCGACGCGGTGGCGAGGTCGGTCAGCCGCTCGTGGTCGGCGGTGCTGACGATGATCTGGGGAACCGAACGAGTCCGTACGACGTCGCGCATAGAGATCTCCTGAAAAACAGCGCACGCCACATGCACCGGTGACGCCGCCGCCTGAATTTTTCAACTGGATTTGTGCTCGCCCTATGGGGACGAAGCGTGCGCCCCAAGGCCGGGCGCATCAAGGGCCGGACTGAGGATTACGCCCGCGTCACCGAATGGTTCCGACGCGGCACAAATGCCTGTGCGGCCGAATTCTGCATGCCCCAAACGTGGTAGCGGCGGGGCCCGAATTCAAGCCTACTTTGTGGGCTTGCCGAGCCCGTCGCGCGAACGCCGCGCCTCGTAGGCCTGCACGACGGCATAGGCCATTCGGAGGTTGGGCGCGGCGACACCGAACTTGCGCGCGCGTCCCAGCATGTCGCCGATCACGTGGCGTACTTCG